>SMTZ1_10013822_pt1 | contig 22293 bp, 19 predicted proteins | sample DeeMarSWOR136_30_FD_25667 | JGI IMG/M metagenome (IMG submission 25667) | reverse complement strand
TGCCCGCGGTGAGAGAGAGGGCGAATTGAGCAATTTGGCCTTTCGAATAGATTTAAACGGTCGGATCTCCAATCAGATTCGGTACTCTTTTGAGAAAACTCATGCTGGACCAAAATATCTTGGTTACTACAATGACGCTGATTATACGAGGGGTACGATGACCTTTCCCATTTACGGCAAGCTACGAGGAAATCTCTCTTACCGCTCCACCAAAAATAATCTGGATATCGACTCTACCAAAGAGACAGCTAACCGGGAAAAATCTTACCAGTCAAGTATCTCCTATTCTTTTCCTTTCGGCACGAATATTTCTTTAGACTATAGAGATTTAATCAGAGGAGATGACGCTTTACCGGCAAATTATAATTATAGGGAAAAAGCATTGAGATTAGGAGTAGCACAAACCTTAGGCAAATTCAGCCTTCACACTCACATAGAAAGAGGAAAATTTGAAGATATGCTTTTGGCTATCACCAATGATAATTTGGAAAGATATAATTTTTATGCTTCTTTTCGGCAAAGTTACACACAAACCTATAGTCTTTATGCCAGAATTGGACACAGCAGTTTTACCGCGCACCCGGAAAGGACAAAAAGTGCAGGTATTTCCGGTTCCTGGAGGATCAAGGACAACATTTCTTTCAAGCTAAACTATCAGAGGGACAACGCTGGCTCTGAGACAAGCGAAGAGAGAGACAATGTTTTCTCCACTTTTACCTATACCTTCAAAAATGGCCATGCCCTGGTTTCAAGAACTCAATGGTCTAAGTATGAACAGAAGGAAGAGGAGGATTTTTCGTTTCTCGCAATGTATACCATTCCCTTAACGATTCCGGTAAGCAAAAAGAAAAGTATCGGAGTGCTGAAAGGCAAGGTTTACGATGACGAAAAAGCACAAAGACCGCCAATTTCAAAAGTTATTTTAACCGCCAATGAAGCAACTGCAATAACCAACCAAAATGGAGAATTTATCTTTCCTTCCCTTAAGTCAGGGACCTACTATTTAAGGGTGGACAAAAGCTCCATCGGACTTAATCGAATTGCCACCGAGAAGCTGCCTATTATAATGGAGGTAAAAGGTGGAGAAACCATAACCATTGACATTGGTATAGTAACTTCATGTAGAATCTCAGGTAGGGTGGCAGTGTTTGCCGCCGGTTCGGTTGAAAATTTTGGTGACCAGGATACGTCGATTATTTTTGGGAAAACGGCGTCTCCCCAGGATATGGAAAAAATCTTCTATCCTGAACGCAAACAGCCAGCACTGTCCATAAAACTCCTTAAAACAAAAGAAGCAATTTCTGTTTCTCCGGATGTCTCATTTGAGATGAGATGCTTTGAAGGAAGTGAAAAGAGAGTATATTTTTCCGGAAAAGAGGTTCTTTTAGAAGCGAGCCCTGAAGGAATTATTTTATCTGACGGGGAGGAAGAGAAGTTTGAGGAGAAAATAGAAAGGGTAGTTTTCATCCCCAAGAACGAAGGGTTCTGTTTTTCCCTGAATGGGAAAGATTATCGGGGGATACTGGAGGTGATTTTCGCGGCTGAAGACTCGTCCCTTTTGGCCTTAAACCGGTTGTCGGTGAAGGATTGCCAAAAAGGGGTGGTCCCTTTTGAGACGGAGAACCAGGGTCTATCTGAATTTGAAGCCCTTAAAGCCCAGGCAGTAACCGCTTCAAGTGAAAGTCTGTTTTTGATAGGCCCGGGTAAAAAAGAGGGCATTGAGAAGGATGATCTCAGAAAACCAAGAGGATTGGCTAATACCTTAGTAGAGATCACCAAAAAAGAAGAAGTTTTGAGGCAACTTACAGATGAAAAGGGTGGATTTTCTTTCGAAGATATAAGACCCGGCAAATGGAAGTTGAAAGTTTATGACTATGATCTGCCTGTCCACCATTACCTTGAGAAAGAAGAGTTTCAAGTTGAATTAAAACCAGGAGAAGAAAAGGAAGTTTCGGTAAGAGTTTTACCTCGCCTTAGACCTATCCAGATTATTGACGAGGGAGAGATAGAGCAAGAAAAGAAATGAAAAATTTGCGTCCACTGGTGCGGTATGTTTGAGCTATTCTCTGCATGAGAAAAAGATGCGAAGCATTCGTGCAAACGCCTTACATTTTTCCCTGACTTTAGTGTAGGTAAGCCAGCCAGGCTTTACCTCGAGGTTCACTTCCTGAAAAGATACTTGCTGGCTGGAAATTTTTCCCGCAGAAGATCTTTGTCAAACTCATCCCAGAAATTTAATCTCATAAGAATCAGAAAATACAAAACTAAAAATACCACAAACTCCAATCCTATGAACAAAACACCGGCGAACTTGTTGTTGGTCAAAACGATCGCTTCACTTAGACGGTTGAATAGATACAAAATTGCTGTTACCAAGAAAGCTCCGGCCAATGGTTTTTTGATCCAGTGCCAAAGATTTCTCACAGGTTCTTTTGTATACCCATGGAAAAGATGCAAAAAGTAAAGGGAACCTAAGGTAAGAGAAAAACCAGTTCCCACTAAGACCCCATAGAAGCCAAACTTGATTATCAGAATCAGACTTAAGCTGAAGTTAAGAACAGACATCAAAATCCCATACTTCATCTCAAACTCGGGTTTTCCCATTCCCAGAGCAATGGAGCTTGCCACTCGCATTATCAGATTAAAGAAATAGCCAAAAGATAATATCCTGATCACCGAGGAGGCCAAATCATACCCTGGTCCCACCCAAACATTGACGAGCATTTCCGAACTGGCTACTATGAAGAAAAACAGAGGAGCGCTGACCGCAAAAAGATATTTGGAACCTCTATAATATAGTCTTCTCAAGCCCTCTTTATCGCCTCTGGCAAAAATCTCAGCGGATGCCGGTACCAAAGCCGACACCAACAAAAGCGGAAGCCTTCGGATGGCACCGGTGATCTTGGAGCCCAAGTCATAAAAAGTGACCATTCCAACTGAGAGAAAATAAGTGATTAAAAGCTTGTCCACTTGAAAGCTGACCAATTGGGATAGACGGCTGATCTGCAGCTTGATCCCGAATCTAAGAAGTTCAGAAAACATTTTTCTTTCAAAGAAAAATGGATTGAAAGAAAACTGAGGGAGAATCTTTTTGGCGATGGAAAAATCGATTACAGTCTGAATCCCCCACATTATTCCAGTGTTGATCATCAAACCCTTTAGCCCGTATCCAAATTCCAAAAACAGTATGATTCCCAAGGCGTAGGGAATGGTTAAAACCATCGCCACAATATTGGTGAGTTCCATCCTCTGCAGCCCGGTCTGGACCGATCCGAAGACAAAGGTGGCGTTGGATAAAGAAAAAATAACCACTCCCCAAAAAAAGACAAAAGTTATCTCCGGATAAGTGGAGGGATCAAGCTTAAAGAAGATCAACAAAGGTTCAGTGAGAAATAAAGCTGTAGGGATCAAAATGAAGGCTAATCCCAGGCACAACAGAAAACCGGTGTTGATCACAAAATTTACCTTGGAGTAGTCTTTCTGCGTATAATATTCCGCTATGTATCTGACATAGGATCCGCCCACTCCCAAATCAAGAAAACCTATGTATCCGACCAGACTGGTAAGAAGTGCCCAGATCCCATATCTCTCCACTCCCAACCGACTTACCATATAAGGAGTGAGAAACAGGACGACCAAAATCCCCCAGAATTTACCTATTGTATTGTAAATTGTATTCTTTATTATCTTTTCGGAGATTTTGGGGGCTGGCTGTGTATCTGAGGGATTTAGGTACGTGGTCAATGTCGAAAGGCTTTTTATATTGTTGGCTGATTAATACAAGCGTGTTTATTTCTCATATGAAGCCCTCCCCTCTCCCTTTCCCTCTCCCCCAGGGGGAGAAGGAAGAGTGAGGGGGGAAATGAAGTGGACCGTAAAAAGATTCTTTCCAGTTGTATTAGTTTTTTCCTTAATCGAAAAGAGTCTTCTCAATCAAGCTGGTGAAGATATGACACATGGTGATATGAACTTCCTGAATTCTTTGAGTCCGCTGAGATGGAACTACCAGGGAAAAATCTACTAACTTCGCCATCTTCCCCCCGTCTTTTCCGAGAAGTCCTATGGTTCTCATTTGTTTCTCTTTTGCCTTTTCTATCGCCTGGATCAGGTTGGGGGAGCTGCCGCTGGTGCTGATACACATCAACACATCCTCCGGTCTTCCTAATGCCTCAATCTGACGGGAAAAAACCTGTTCGAAGCCAAAATCGTTGGCGCAGGCAGTGAGGACGAAGTTATCACTGGAAAGTGCAATGGCGGGAATAGCATTACGGGTGTAATCTGAAGACAATCTCACCACTAACTCACCTGCAAAATGCTGAGCATCCGCAGCTGAACCACCATTACCACACAGTAAAATCTTCCCCCCATTTTTTATGCATTCTGCCAAAGCGTGGGCAACTTCGACTATCTCTTCCGAAAGCTTTTCTTTAACCTGATTCTTCAGATCAATGCTTTCCTGAAACTCTTGTTCAATTAAACTAACCTTTTCGTCAGTCTTGACATACATATTGATTCCCTTCACTTGTGTCTAAGCATTGGGTTCGTCTGGATCAAAAGAACCACTCATGTGGTAGGATGATTTGATCCGTTCTTCAGCAAGTTCTGGCTTTTCATCTATATGAATTGCCTTAGCGAATTCTTTTATGATGGAATCGTCTTTTTCCAAAGCATTTCCGATGACCACAAAACTGGCTCCGTTTCCAATCTTTTGATAAGCAACCTTCGGTTCTTTTATTCCCCCACCCACTATTATTGGAATAGAGATGAAATCCCTGATTTCCCTTATCACTGTATCCGGGACCGGATTTTCTGCAGCATGAGCTTTGGCTATATCTGGTTTGTCTTTGGGAATTGGTTGGGTGTCGCTCATGAATTGTACCGAGGTGGCTTTTCCTGACTCTATGATCAGGTATCCGGTGGGGATGGGCTCCAAACCAAATTCCTTTATCATCGGGGCGGCTTTCACCTGTTCACCTATCAAAAGATGAGGATTTCTTCCGCTAATCAAGGAAAGAAACAAGATGGCGTCAGCGTATTTGGAAACCTGATTGGCGTTACCCGGAAAGATTATCACCGGAAGACCTACATTTGACTTTATCTGTTCTATGGCTCGGTCAAACCTGCTGGACAAAAGAAGGCTTGAGCCTACCAGAAATCCATCCGCACCTCCTTCTTCAGATTTTCTGGCTAATTTAACAATCTCCTCTATCTCCAATCGATCTGGATCCAAAAGGACCAAGAAACCTGCTCCTTTTTCCTTTTTGATATTTAAGAGCTTTTGATATATTGACATATGACCCGAACCATTTACCTCACCCCCTATCTCCCCCTCTCCACATTTGTGGAGAGGGGGACAAAGGGGGAGAGGTTTTAAATCTGCCCAATAAATTGGGCAACTACCTTATCATTCTTTTTATCTCAAGATTCTGCGGACAATCTCCGGTAAGCTATCTAAGGCTTCATCAAGCTTTTTTAAATCCTTTCCACCTCCTTGAGCTAAATGGGGCTTACCGCCACCTGTTCCGTCGGCGATTTTTGAAACCTGTTTGACCACGTCTCCTGCTTTGATCCCTTTGCTCTTTATCAAATCATCCGTCACGGTTGCCACAAAAACGATCTTGCCGTCAATGATTCCAGCCAGAACCCCGATAGTGGATTTAAGTTTCTCTCTGATCGTATCCGCCAACTTTAAAAGATCATCCCGTTCTTCCACTTCTGCCTTGTGGGCGATCACTTTAATTCCGCTTACATCTATAGAAGCTTCGGCTAATTCTTCGATTTTGGTCTTGGCAGATTCTTTCTGAGCTTCCTTGATCTTCTTCTGCAAAAGCTTGTTAGTTTTGACCAATGTTTCAACTCTATCTTTTATATCCTCTGGACTCGATTTCAAGATAAAGGCCAACTCATCTAAAATCTCTTTTTGCTTTTTCACCAATTGGTAAGCTTTTTCGCCGGTAACTGCCTCTATTCTTCGCATACCTGCGGCGATTCCGGTTTCGGAGACTATCTTGAAAAGTCCTATTTCCCCTGTCGCCTTTACATGAGTTCCTCCACAAAGCTCCCTCGAGTAACCGTCTACTTCTATCATCCTGACCACATCGCCATATTTCTCACCAAATAACGCCATTGCTCCTAATTTTTTGGCCTCCTCGAAAGACAAGTCTTTATCTCTTACTGGTCGATTTTCCCAGATTGCTTCATTTACCAAGTGTTCCACTTTGTCCAGTTGAGCCTGATCCAAAGCTTTAAAATGCGTAAAATCGAACCTCAATCTATCCGGAGCCACCAAAGACCCAGACTGATGCACATGATCTCCCAGAGTTTCCCTCAGAGCTTTATGCAGAAGATGAGTGGCCGTGTGATTTCTTTTTATGGAATTTCTTCTTTTGATATCAACTTTGGCTAAGACTTTCTTGTTTAAGACATCATTGATTTTCCCCTTGGTCAATTTTCCGATATGGATTATGGCGTCTCCTTCCTTCTTTGTATCCTCCACCTCAAATTCGAAGTTGTCAGCAGAGATCACTCCGCTATCGCCAATCTGCCCCCCGGATTCAGCATAAAAGGGCGTTTGATCTAAGATCAACATAGTCTTGTTCGGTGAATGAAGAACCTTAGCTTTTTCCTCAATTTTCTCATATCCTACAAAATTGCTCTTTTCCACTTTATCTGAAATTACTGCATCCGAGCTGATAGTTTTCACAAAAGTTCTTGATCTTTCTCTCTGCTCTTCCAACAGCTTTTCAAATCCTTTTAAGTCTATTGACAATCCTTTTTCCTGTGCCATCACCTGGGTCAAGTCTAATGGAAATCCATAAGTATCGTAAAGTTTGAAAACGTCTTCCGCAGGTATCACCCTTTCCTTACTCTTTAAGACTTTTCCAGCCACTTTTTCAAAAAGCTCCAATCCCAAATCCAAAGTCTCCTCAAATCTCTCCTCTTCAGATTTTATCACCAGAGCCACGTGCTCTTTTTTTGCCATAAGCTCCGGATAGACCTTTCCCATCATATCCACCACTACGCTGGAGAGCTGATAAATAAAGGGCTTGTGCAAACCTAAAAGTCTTCCGTGCCGGGCAGCTCTCCTCAAGATCCTTCTTAGCACATAACCTTGTCCTTCATTAGACGGAATAGCCCCATCAGCTATGGCGAAAGAAAGCGCACGGATGTGATCAGCCACAACTCTAAAGGATTCCTCATGATCCGAGCTTTTATAGCCAAGTCCGGAGACATCCTCGGTTTTTTTGATCAATGGAACAAAAAGATCGGTATCATAATTGGAGTCCACATTTTGCATGACCGCAGTCAGTCTTTCTAATCCCATCCCGGTATCCACCACTTTAGCCGGCAGATCGGTTAGTCTCCCCTTCTCATCCCGATCAAATTGCATGAAGACCAAATTCCAGACTTCGACGAATCTCCCACAAGGACAATTTACCCCACAATCAAGACGGTTACACTTGTATTCCTCGCCTTTGTCATAGTGAATCTCTGAGGAGGGACCGCAAGGACCAACTTCCCCCATCTCCCAGAAATTCTCCTTTTCGTCGAATCTTAGAACCCTTCCCTTTTTTATATCCGTGTTTTTATACCAAAGCTTTTCGGCTTCACTGTCGTCCTTAAAAACAGTTGCCCATAATCTCTCCTTAGGAAGCCCACAAACATCGGTCAGAAACTCCCAAGCCCAGATGATAGCTTCTTTCTTGAAATAGTCCCCAAAGGACCAGTTTCCTAACATCTCAAAGAAAGTGTGATGATAAGTATCCTTGCCCACCTCTTCCAAATCATTATGTTTGCCGGAAACCCGTATGCACTTCTGGGAGGAAGCTGTCCTCTTGTGCTCCGGCACCTTTTTCCCCAAGATCACATCTTTGAATTGATTCATCCCAGCATTGGCAAAGAGTAGAGTGGGATCGTCTTTAGGAATCAGGGATGAGCTGGGATAAATCTTGTGATCTTTTTGCTCAAAGAATTTCAAAAATTTATGTCTAATCCGGTTGCTTCTCATTTTCAATTCACAGTCTTTAGTCACAGTGTCCTACGGGAAACGAGCTAAATATATTGTCAGAATCACCCTCCCTGAACCCCCTCCCATCAAAGGGAGGGGGAAAATTTATGATATTTCCTCTTCTGCAAAAGATCAATTCACTCGACTTAGTGCATTCTTTGTGGTCTCATAGGAAAAGCCTCTTCTCAGCAAAAGATTGTACATTCTTCTTTTTGCCACTTGTGGGGCTAAATTTCTGTATCTTTTCTTTATCTTTTCGACGAGATCTGAGGCTGATTTGTCTTCCTCCTGACATAACTCATCGGTTACCTGCTCTATTATATCCTTGCTTATTCCTTTCTTCCAGAGCTCCTGTTTGAGCAGCTTTTTGCCTCTTGGTTTATAAGCTAATCGGTCCTTAACCCAGCAGGTGGCAAATTCCAAATCATTAATTAAATCAAATTCCTTTAATTTGTCAATTGTAGCGTCTATAGTCTTTTCGTCAAATCCTCTCTTCTGAAGTTTTTCCCTAACTTGCTTCTCTGTCCGTCTCCGGAAGGACAAGAATTTCAAGGCAACATCCTTGGACTTTTTCTTTCTTTCTTCTTTTGTAATCTTTTCGATTTGTTGAAGGGTTAAGCTCTCTCCTTTTTTTAATCGGGATTTATATAAAACCTCTTCATCCAACCCAAAGGCGAATTCCCCGTCGATATAAACCGATCTTCTTTTGGGATTTCTCTTTTGAACATCTATTTTGGTAACAATTCTTTCTTTCATAAGGGCTAAAGCTAAACAGGTTGTAGTTGTAGTGGTAGAGCTTGCCATGAACCATACGCTTCAAGGCTTGCTCGACCTTTTGGCAAAGTAAACTTTGCAACTACAACTACGGATCAATCCCGAAGGTTGGCTTTCGCTAGACACTGGATGAATCAGGAGAAATCTTACCTACTTTCCTTTTGTCTTGACCAGTTCCTCTTCTGCCTTTGCTTTTTCCCCCGCAAAGTGGGATCCTTCGGACAAAAATCCCAATGTTTCTTTTAACCTATGCTCGATCTCCTGAGCGATGTCTGTGTTTTGGTCCAAGAAATTCTTGGCATTCTCCCGTCCCTGCCCTAATCTTTCATCCTTGTACGAGAACCAGGTGCCACTTTTTTCGATGATCTTGTGCTCGACCCCCAGATCGACCAATTCTCCGGTCTTGGATATGCCCTTGCCGAAGATTATGTCGAACTCTGTATTCTTGAAAGGGGGAGCCACCTTATTCTTCACCACCTTTACCCTGGTTCTGGAGCCGGTTATCCGATCCCCCTCCTTTATGGAGGCGATTCTTCGAATGTCCAATCTCACCGAGGAGTAAAACTTGAGTGCCGTTCCACCAGTGGTAGTCTCCGGATTGCCGAACATCACCCCGATCCTCATCCTTATCTGATTGATGAAAATCACTGAGGTTTTGGACTTGCTGATAGCTCCTGACAGCTTCCTCATGGCTTGGGACATCAACCTGGCCTGAAGCCCCATATGTTGATCACCCATTTCCCCTTCTATTTCTGCCTTGGGAACCAAAGCCGCCACCGAATCTATGGCAATAACATCCACTGCCCCACTTCTCACCAGAGTCTCGGCTATCTCCAAAGCCTGTTCCCCTGTGTCCGGCTGGGAGACTAAAAGGTTGTCAATGTCCACTCCCAAGTTCTTAGCATAGCTTGCGTCGAAGGCGTGCTCAGCATCTATAAAGGCGGCTATACCTCCCTTTTTCTGCGCCTCTGCCATTGCATGTAAGGCTAAGGTGGTTTTACCTGAGGCTTCCGGTCCGAAGACCTCGATTATCCTTCCTCGGGGCACGCCGCCCACACCTAAGGCCGCGTCCAGTCCCAAGGAACCCGTAGAGATAACGGGAATTCTTTCCCCTAAGGTTTCTGCTCCCAACTTCATGATAGAACCTTTGCCAAACTGACGCTCTATCTGGAGCACCGCCTGATCCAAAGCTTTCCTTTTTTCCTCCCTATGGGTTTCACTTCTCTCAACTTTTCCCTCTGCCACTTTATCTCACCTCACTTTCATTAGTATAATGATTCCAATCTGTACTTTGCAAAAAGATTTGACTATTTTTAAATGCGAGACACCTCGAGTGACACTTTGAGCTGAGATTCAGTGTCGAAGGAAGCCTCGGTGCGAGGCAGGTCTCGCTACTCCAAACCTGGATTTTGAACTTCCAACAACCACCTTCAAGTAAAGCGAAAATTGAAAGTTTTACAATTAATCTAAACATGAACAAGTCCTATTAGGAACGGGGCTTGCCCAGCACCGAGCGTTGAGCACAAGATGTCCCTCTCCTAGCTCTTCCCGCAGGGCGGGATCCAGTTTCAATCCTACCTGATCAAAACCATTTTCTTCGTTTCAGTAAAGTCCTCGGTTTCAAGCCTATAGAAATAAACACCACTGGCAACTTTGTCCCCTGAATCATCTTTCCCATCCCAATGTACCATTTGCTGTCCCGCTTTCAAATGTTGATCCAGTAAGGTCCTGACCTTTTCACTTAAGACATTGAAAATCTCAATTTTGACCGGTCCTGATTTGGAAAGCAGAAATTCTATGTTGGTGGCTGGATTAAAGGGATTGGGGTAATTCTGCGTTAAGCTGAATCCTCTTACAGGTTCATCTCCTGTTTCATCATCTACATCTGTGAGCGGAGAAGCATCGAAATATAAATGGTGAGAAGTATTAACATACAGAACAGCTGAGATAATTGAATTATCTGTGTCTCTTATGGTGTAAGCTTTCTGATGCGGAAGAGCAACGGGGTTATAATCGTTTACTCCGCTGTAGGAAGCCCGAAAGACGTGCGGAGAGCTTTGTGCATTTTCTTGGTAGATGTAGCGTATCTGATGAGGTGAAGTACCTTCATAGCGATAACCCAAGGTTAGATCGGATACATCATTCTCCTTCAACACGTGTAAAGATGGGAACACCCGACTGCCACTGGAGGTATCCGTAAGACCCCACAAGGAACTCCAGGTAGAACCCGCATCGGTGCTGTAGTGATAATTCAAAATATAGTGGGGAGTTGGTGAAGTGACCCAGCGGTGATAGAATACCCAGAAAACAGCTTCACTGTCGGGCGAAGTGTGTGAACCGGCAACGACCGGACTATGGCAATCATCACCCGCCCATGGATATTGGCCATCCTGCCAATCAGCAGAATTGCCATAATTAACATTTCTAATAGCATAAATTTTGTCATCATCCGTTTTGCCGGCTACCACCAAATAAGGGCCCCTGCTGTAAGCGATACTCGGTTGACTGGTGATGGGCGTGATCTCAGTAAGATTCTTTCTCTCTGTCCAAGTGGTGTCAAAATTTCTGGAACGCTTGAAGATCACTGAATCCTGATCGGTTTGGTAGACAACATACAGCCAATAATCGGGAAACAAATCCTGACAAACCTCAAAATCCACCACATCTTCTCCAACATCTGAAACATATTTGCCGAAGTGCAGCCCTGTAAGGTCATAAGAATACCTTGCACACACAAGTCGTTTCCCTATTATCTCAAATATATAGACAGCGTCCAAATCTCCTTTTGTCGCGATTATATCTGCTTTACCTCTTCGATCTGAATAAGGTCTGTTGAATTTGTGGTACTGCTGTCTGCAACCACCAAATACAAGGTATCCTTGTCCCCTTGATCCATGCCAAAACCATAAATATGGTTAGCTGGATGAACCAAGACATCACCACCCCACGTCTGGTCATCAGCTACACTTGTCTGGGGAGCTAAAAGGGCAACTGCCAAAATTACTAAGACCAAAACGTAGCGCTTTGGCATATCTCCTCCTCTCACCTTGTTTTTTCTCTTTCCCCTTTGCCACCGAAACTTCTACTGACTTTATGGCTTTACCTTTCAAAGTATAACCGCTTTTTATCTTCTAAGCAACGGTTATTTCTTTGTTATGTTCTATTTGACCAACTACAAGTGGGAATTGGGGTTGAATTATTGACGGACTTATTTTCTCTCCTTTAATTCTTCATTAGATAAGATTTCGCAAAAAAAGAGGACAGCTGACAGCTATTTTTTAAACGCGAGACAAGTCTCGCTACTCCACTAACTACTTTCAAGCAAAACAAAAATTGAAAGTTTTGCAACTAATCCAAAAGGGGTATCTTTTTAAGTGGCGTATAAATTGCACCCGCGGGATGTAGCTGACTTTTCATCACCGTCACTTCGTTTACCTCAATATCCTCCGTCTCGAAATCTGCCGACTTCACCAATTCTACTAATTTTTCTATATTCTTTGGAGACTTGACCCTCCCTATGGTAAAATGGGGTGAGAATTTTCTTTTCTCCTTTGGGTAACCTATCTTTTCCATCTCGTCTTCGATTTTGTTTGCCATGTCTGAGAGTTCCTCTCCACCCTTTCCCGTTCCAATCCAGATGACCCTTGGTCTTCGGAAATCTGGAAATGCTCCCATCCCTTTCAGGTTCATTTTGAAGCTTTTGGCGCCTTTCAGGGCCAATTCGGTAGCAGAGAAAACTTCGTCTATCTTTTCCTCCGGAACCTCACCTAAGAATTTTAAGGTGATGTGTATGTTACCTGGCTTGACCCAGGAGACGAAAGCATTGGTCTTCTTAAGAGGGACTTGCAGCACCTCAATCTGTTTCTTAATCTGTTCAGGTAGTTCGACCGCAATAAAGGTTCTCATGATGATTTCCCTAATATAATGGAAACCTGAGGGTTTCCTCCACATTTTTGAGATAAATCAAGAAAAATGTAGGGGAAAGCTTTAGCTTTCCATCTTAAGTTTTAGATTCATTTTATCAAGAACAATCTTACCATATTCAAAGCCGCCTGGGCTGCCCTTTCTCTGTTGGTCAGCCTGTCTTCAGCAAACTGAAATTTTTGAGCGAAGGAATCGTTTTCATGAGCAAAACCGATGTGGACTAAACCCACCGGCTTTTCTGGTGTTCCGCCAGTGGGACCTGCTATTCCTGTGGCGGATAAGCCATAATCGGTTTTAGCCAATTTTCTCACTCCCTCAGCCATCAGGAGCGCCACTTCCTCGCTGACTGCACCGTATTTCTCGATCGTCTCCGGGGGGACTTTGAGCAGCTCCATTTTTGCTTGGTTGCTGTAGGTAACGACTCCCCTTTCGAAGTATTTGGAACTTCCGGATATATTGGTAAACTTCGCTCCTATCAAGCCACCGGTGCACGATTCCGCCACAGCTATGGTCTTTCCTCTCTCTGAAAGCAGGTCGCCCACTACCTCTTCCAAAACCTGATCATCGGTGCCGTAGATATATGTTCCCAAAATCTCCCTTATCTTTTTTTCAAGTTCTTCGATTTTCGCCTCCCCCTCCACTGCCTGTTTGGGGGTTACAGTTAATCTGATATCCACTCCCCCGTAGCTTGGAAGAAAGGCTATCTTCACATCACCTTTAGGATCGATCAGACCTTCTATCTTTTCGTAGATAGCAGATTCTGGGATACCGGTGGTTCTAAGTTTTCTGTGAATAACGAAAGTTTTAGGTTTATCAGATCTCAAAATCGGTAAGACTTCACTCTCCAGCATCCATTTCATCTCTTGAGGAACTCCAGGCAGAGCAAAGAATAAAGTATTCTCCTCCTCAATGAATATCCCCGGCGCCACTCCCCAGCGATTGGCCAACGGCTTTGCGCCCTGAGGAAGGAGGGCCTGATTTTGATTTATCTTGGGCATCAACTGGCCGCGCTTTTCAAATGACTTCTCGATCTCTTTTAAAATCTTCTCATGAAAGACCAACTTTCTTTTGAACACTTTGACTATCGCTTTTTTGGTCAGATCGTCCGAGGTGGGACCCAGTCCACCTGTGGCGATTATAACATCAGCACGAGACTTGGCAGCATCAAAAGCTTCGGCTATTCTGCTTACGTCATCTCCCACATTGGTGGAAAATACCACCTCGATCCCTTCTCCGCTCAATTTTTCTGCTATAAAGGTGGAGTTGGTATCAGCGATCAATTCCAAATGCAAAGAGTAAAATTAAGAAATACAGTTGAAAATTCAAGATTATAAAAACCAAATTACTTGATTTCACAACACATCTACCAAGACAGTAAAAAATCAATTTTAAATTTTGGATTTTCAATTTTGAGCTTATTCATCTTTGCATTAAAGATCCAACATAGTAAATCAAATGTAAGGTCACATTCGCGTATATCGCCGCGACCACGTCATCCAAGGTCACCCCCCATCCACCCTTTAGTTTTTCCACCCCTCTTGCCGGAGGAGGCTTGATGATATCAAATGTCCTGAACAAGAAAAATGCAATCACATACCATTTTATTTCCTTTGGCACAAACAGCAAATCTTCACCAAAGATCTCCTCTCCTTTGGTCGCAGACCATATGCTTATAAAAAACAAACCGATACTAACAGGTAATAATATACAAAAAAAAGAAGGAATAAAAAACCAAATTATTCCTAATGTAATCAGACTCCCAAAAGTTCCCGGAGCGAAGGGGAAATATCCCGCAAAAAAGAAAGTAGAAATTAGCTTGGCTAAAAATTTACTTTTCAATATAATCCTTTTCTTCTATAGGGGAATGCAAAACAAAGTTTTTGCACTCCTTAAAACACCTCTTGACAACCAATAGGGATTCGGCCTGAAGAGCATTGGTGAACGAACAAAGGAATTACTTAAGCACTCCCTTTAACAAAAACGCATTTTTAATCAGATAGTCTATTCCAGTCCCTACGGTCATCAGCATGGTGAAAAACACCATGGCATCGAAAACCTCATAGATCGAATCAGTGGTCAGGATGCTCCAATTATAGCCCAACGGTAGGAGGGTAGCTTCAAGATTGATATATATCAATATGATCGCTATCACCGTCATCTGACAGGCTGTCTTCCACTGAGCCAAAATAGAGGGCAAAATCACCACGCCTTTATAGGCAGCTATGCTTCTCAAGCCGGTTACCAAGAATTCTCTGACTACGATTATCAAGATCATCCAAGCCCGCACATAACCCAAAGCCACGAAGGAAATAAAGGCGGTGGAAGTTAGAATCTTATCGGCCAAAGGATCCATGAACTTGCCAAAACCGGTAATCACCCCAGTCTTTCTGGCTAAATATCCATCGTATAGGTCAGTTAGAGCGGCCACGATGAAGATGAACGTTGAGAAATAGCGGGAGTAAACATTATCGACCAAAAAGAAGATCATGAATATGGGGGCTAATATTATCCGGGTTATGGTCAACTTATTTGGCAGATTCATCTGTTGGTTGCTACGCTTCCTTTAATCGTTGATCAAATACGCCTTTGCCTTCAGTCTTTCATACGATGGGTTAAAGCTACCTGCAAATTAGTGTGCATCTGCACGCTTTCTGAATTTTCTCAAATTTAACGGAAAACCATAGCTTAGTCAACAGATTTCTCCAACAAAAAAAAATCGTCCTTGCGGGCGATGCATATACGTTCATACGAATTGGTGCAAAAAACTCTTTTATATTTCAGGGTGATAATATATTCTAATGAGATTTCACTAAGCTAAAATCATAGGCAGAGGTCTTAGCTCTCGGCTGAGAGGATCTAAGGCAAATCCCAATGCCTCTAAGGTGATTGTGCCTAAGAGTGTGCTGTCTCCTGATTCGCCGAAAATAACCGGCGAAGCCCGTCGCTTTCCTTGATATTGGAATAGAGCATTTCCTATTTTTCGTTCGATTGCTTCGCCATTGGCTAAATTAAAAGTCACTTTCGACTCCGCTTTAATTCCTAATTTAGACAAAACTTTTTCAGATACAACTGAATATAAAGCGCCTGAATCGACCAAGAATTTAGCTTTCGCCATCTTTTTCGGGCGACCCGGATTCGCAATGCCCACCTCAATATAAACTAGACCCATGATTAGCTCTTTTTTCATTTGAAGATTAATCATACCTCAGCATTATAGCTTTACGATTATTAAACCTAATTCAAGGGCGTGGTTTAGTCAACGAATTCCTCCTTTTATTTGCAGAAACGTCTGAAAGGAATATGACGTGCATACTGACAATATAATTTTGTCCTTACCCGTGTTCTATTTTACTCGCTTTGAGAACCTCAGCCAGGAAAAAGTGAAGATGGTGATACCGAAAATGATCATAGCCATTACCTGCGGATAAAGAACGTCAAGAGACGCTCCTTTCATCATTATGCCTCGCACGGTGGTCATAAAGTAGCGCAGGGGGTTTAGGTAGGTTAGGTATTGTATGGACCGGGGCATGTTGGCAATGGGGGCAAAGAAACCTGAGGTCATTATGGCAAAGATGGCAAAAAACCAGGTGAGAAACATGGCCTGCTGCTGGGTGGTGGAAATCGTGGAAATGAACATGCCCGTCCCCAAGGTGGTGAAAAGAAATAGGAAGGATAGAGCATAAAGTAATCCCCAACTGCCGGCGAATGGAATCCTAAACCAGGTCACTCCCAAAAAAAGAGCCACCGACATCTCCAGAAAACCGATTAGGGCAAATGGAATTGTTTTGCCCAATATCAGGGCTGTAGCCGAGATGGGCGTAACCATCAGTTGCTCTAAGGTGCCGATTTCTCGTTCGCGAACAATAGCCATCGAGGTCAAAAGCATGGTGATCATGGTCAAAAGCGTAGCCACTATGCCCGGTACCATGAAGTATACCGATTCCCCTTCAGGATTATAGAGCCGTTTTTGTCGCAAGGTTATGGGCGGAGAGAAACCAGTTACCCTTTCGTTAAACTGCCGAGTTATGACGTTAGCATAACCCAAAGCGATGGAAGCTGAATTGGCATTGGTGCCATCGACCATAAGACCGATTTTGACCTGCTTGGATTCTTGAAGCTTTCTCGAGAAACCACGAGGAATTATCAAAGCGACCTCATATCGGCTTTCCCTAAATCCACGTTCAGCCTCAAGCAAGGAAATCTCGGGAGTATCCGTGATAAAGTATTCTCCGGCAGAAAGGGACCGCACATATTCACGGGAGAGCCCGCTTCTGTCGTCGTCATAAACCGCCGTAGATATCAACTTGACGTCCGTGCTGGCGACATACCCCAGAAGGAAGAGCTGAACTATAGGCATCAGAAATACCATGCGCAGCATATTGGAATCGCGGATGACCTGCAAGAATTCCTTTTTCATCAAGGCCAGTATCGTGCGAACCATGACTTACCCTATCTTCAATTGAAATCTTTTGGAGGCTATCGCCAACAGCACAACTGTTAGGACAACCAAAAAGGCTGCCTCTCCCCAGAGCACCGACATGTCAGAACCCTTAAGCATTATTCCTCTGATAATTCGGATAAAATATCGGGCAGGCACTATATGGGAAACATACCGCAGGACGGCAGGCATGTTTTTTATCTCAAATATGTAACCAGAAAGCATCACGGAAGGCAATACTGTGACCAACTGAGCCATCATCATAGCCACCTGCTGGGTGGCCACTAAGGTCGATATCAAAATCCCCAAAGAAAGAGCGGCAACGATGTAGATCAGCCCGAAAAACAGAAGCAAGGTCACCGAACCTGCAAAGGGGACACCGAAATGTAATACCGCAAATACCAAGATCAGCACCGCATCCAAAAGTGCCAGGGCGATGTAGGGAATGACCTTTCCGATAATTATCTGCCGCGGTGAAACGGGCGAGGTCAAAAGTTGCTCCATGGTGCCGGTCTCTTTCTCCCTGGCGATGGTCACTGAAGTCAGAAGAGCTGAAATCATCATCAAAATCACTGCGATCAGGCCAGGAACAAAAAAGTGGGATGATTCCAAATCTGAATTGTAGAGCACCTGCTGGGAGATGCGAACGCCCGGCAATTCAAAACCGGAGGGCAATCTATCTTCAATGAACCTCCCCATCACGATACGCGAATAGCTGGCAGTTGCGGCCGCTACATTGGCATCAGCCCCATCAATTAGCATCCCCAGCTCATACTGGCTGAAATTGGTAACTGCTTTGGCGAACCCTGATGGCATGATCAGAACTGCGTGGGCCTGGCCCGATTTCAATATTCTTTCCGGATCCGAGAGGATCGGAGTTGTCTCTGGTTCAAGGAAATAGCCTGAATTATAGAATTTGGCAACCAACTCCCGCGAGTCAACAGTCCGGTCGAAATCCAAAACCGCCAACTTGATGTTCTTTGTGTCCAGGTTGATGGCATAGCCATAGAGAAGGGTCATCAATATGGGTATAAGAATAGCGATCATTAAAGAACGCGGGTCACGAAGGATATGTCTGACTTCCTTTCGGGCGATGTAGCCAACTTTATCCATTGCCACCCTCCTGTGAGATCAGGGTGATGAAGGTCTCCTGTAGATTCGGCTGATCATATCTCGCTATCAGGTCCTGCGGTTTGCCTACTTCTATTATCTTGCCCTGGTGCATTATGGAAATCCGTCGACAGAATTCCGCCTCATCCATATAATGGGTGGTAACAAACAGGGTTGTACCTTCGTCGGCCAAGCGGTACAAGATTTCCCAGAAGCGGCGGCGGAAGACAGGATCGATGCCCGCAGTCGGCTCATCTAAGAATAATATTTTCGGACGGTGTAGAAGTGCGGTTGCCAGTGCCAGACGCTGACGCCATCCAACCGGAAGAGACCCGGCCGGACGATTTGTAAATTCTGATAGTCCCAGAGTCTCTGTCAATTCTTCCATCCTCTTTCGTAGATCCCTACGTGGTATTTGATACACCGAACCATAGAACCAAAGATTCTCGTCTCCGGTAAGGTCTTGGTATAACGAGAATTTCTGGGACATATACCCGATGCTTTTCTTTATTCTTTCAGTCTCCTTATAGATGTCAAAACCGCCTACCGATCCGGAGCCGGAAGTTGGCAAAAGCAATCCGCAAAGCATCCGAATGGCTGTAGTTTTGCCCGCACCGTTAGCCCCCAAGAAACCAAATATCTCTCCCTTTTGGACGGTAAGACCGATTTCATCCACCGCTGTGAAATCACCGAATTTTTTCGTTAGCCTGTCGATAACTACTGCGTTTTCCATGTCTTAGTTGCCCATAAACTGGATGAAAGTATCCTCTAACTCAGGTTGGACCGGCGTAATTAAGTCCGGGTCAATTCCGATCCGACGAAGATCGTCGTGGTATTCTTCGATGGTGTGGCTTCCCCTTGTATAAATATGCACTGAAGCACCAAAACGCCTTGAGGTTATTCCCTCAATTTTGTTCAACTGCTGCATGCGTTCGGAAGTGGGAAGCAGGTCTAATTGATAGACTTGGCCAACAAACTTTTGCACCAATTCTCCCGGCGTCCCCTCGGCCATTTTACTTCCTCGATAAATGAAAATGACTCGATCCGATAGCTCTAGCTCGTCTATGTAAGGGGTAGAGACAATAATAGCCGATCCCTCCGCCCTCAAGTTTTTGAGGATATCCCAAAACTGACGCCGTGAAAGAGGGTCAACGCCGGTGGTCGGCTCATCCAATACAAACACCTCAGGATCGTGAACCAGAGCACAAGAAAGTGCCAATTTTTGCTTCATTCCCCCTGATAGGGCACCGGCATGGCGATTGTGAAACGGACCAAGCCCAGAGAACTGGTAAAGTAGTTTTTTCTTCTCATCGAATTGCTGACGCTTCAATCCAAATAAGCCGGCATAGAAATAGAGGTTTTCCTCCACCGATAGGTCAGGGTAAAGAGAAAATGTTTGGGGCATATATCCCAGAAGTGGCTTTATTTTCTCGAAGTCACGGGATACATCAAAACTAGCGATTTTTATTTGGCCCGAATCATACTTAATCAGACCGCATACTGCGCGGAAGATGGATGTTTTTCCAGCACCATCAGGTCCCACCAGTGATAGTATCTCACCTTTGTTGGCAGAAAAACTGAAATTGTCCACTGCCTCAAAGGGGCCATAAGTTTTGTATAAATTGCTAACCTCAACTATGCTCATTGTATCTTAACCGATACCGGCATACCTATCTTCAGGATTTTCTCCGGATTGGGAATGGTTATCTTTACTGCATAAACTAAATCCGCCCGCGCTTCCTTAGTCTGCACATTCTTGGGTGTAAACTCTGCCTCATCCGCAATCCGGCTCACCACACCATCAAGCGGTTTCGTCCGCCCATCTTGAGGGTCAACCTGGGCATGACCTCCCAAACTGATTTTGGTCAGGTCTTCCGGGGGCAAGTAGACCTTTACCCAGACAGTATCAAGTTTGGCGATTTTCACCAGAGGTTTGCCCATCCCGATCAATTCACCAGCATCGACAAATTTGCTTGTAACCACACCCGATCCTGGTGATCTGGGGAAACAGTCACTCAACTGTTTTTTCAAAAGTGCAATCTCAGATTCAACTTTCGCCAATTCGGCCAGGGCGGACTGATAGGTGGCATCAGCTTGTTTTTTGGACAGAATAGCCCGCTGGTAGGCAGTCTCTATCTGATCGAAATGCTGTTGGTTGATCGAACCGGATTCTATCAGGGAGGCGACCCGACCATATTCCTTCTTGGCAAGACTTAGATTCTGGGATGCTTGCTCGATGTTCAAAGAAGAAATCTTCACCTTGGTTTCTGCCATCTGCCTTGCGGCTCCGGCCTGATGCGAGCGAAGCACAGTGGTAACCGTGTCGATTTCTCCAATCGTATCACCTTCCGTTATAAAATCACCTTCGTCGAACCTCATGATCCTAAGTTGTCCTGCTATTTCAGATGACACTACTATTTCGGTCGCTTCGATAAACCCCGATCCTCCAGGAGGGAGGTTGTCCTTCCCACATGATACAATCATCAGGCTGGCGATCAACAGACGCAAACAAACAGTGAATTTCATTTTGCAAAACCCCTTAAATTTTTGGTTAGCTCGTGGCACAAAAATATTCTCCACTATCTTTTGATGTTCTTCACAGGATCAAACGAAAAAGCTTTGCTTTTGGCCAATCACACGGGTCCCACATTTGATACGAACCACTTGGTTTATACCAGAGACGGGAAAAGACCAAAAGAGGGCAAAAAATGATTAAACTGCTATAAGAAATTCAATCAAGAGAAGCCAACTGTGGTTTTCCAGAGAGTTTCTCACCCCCGCCTTTGGCGGAATCTTCGACTTGCATTTCCTTTTCTTTGAAGAATCTATTTAAATCCCTAAAGGTGATCCACGCCCCCACCGCCACCCCAAGATAAGTGACAAAAAATCGCCAGAGGATGGCAAAAGCTGGAAGGAAACCTACCGGAATGATGGTGGACATCAGGGAAACTGAGCTAACCTCTGCTATTCCACTCGCCCCAGGGGTGGGAGAAAAATAGAGAAGGAAAAACTGGATGACCTGAAGATAAATGACCTGTATCAGTTCAGCTTCCAAGCCCAACCCTTTTACAACTACATAGGCAATCAGGTATTTGTTGAGATAGATCATAATGGTCAAAACAAAACTTATGAAGAGGATCAGCTTCTCTTTGTAAATGAAGTGTCTTAAGTAAAATCGAAACTGAACCACCTGATCCTTCAATTTCCCGGCAATCCTCTCTCCCTTTTCTTTGTCTTTTTTCCATATTTTCCCGGTGATCTTGGCTAACACACGAGACAAAAAACCAAGCGCCTCCGGCTTAAGCAATATGAAAGTTGCTAAAATTGCGAATATGGAGAAAATCAAAAAGCTATATCTCACCAGATAGGTGATGCCACTCGAGAATACACCTTTTTTAGTGAAAAGAAAGACCAATAGAAAGGAGATTAGAAAAAACAAAAGCGAGGAAAAGAAATTAATCAGGCTGACCGACATAGCCCCCGAAAAAGGAGCACCTCTGCGGGTCAGTATATACAACTGTGCCGCTCCGCCGCCAGTGTTGGAGGGGGTGACCGCAGCTACGAATATGTTGGCCAGATTGGCTTTAATACAATCAAGTAAACTGACTTTCTTTAAAACCTCCTTAGTGAAAAAAACATGAATTCTCAGACCGCCCAAAAAGAAGTCCACCAGCACCAGGAATAAAGCTAAGAAAATGTAATTTATTTTAAATGAAAAAAGAGCTTTAAAGCTCTCGGTGGTGGTGGTGAAAAAGAATACAATGGCAAATCCCAAGAGGCTCAAGAGGACAAACAGCCGGAATCCTTTGATAACGTGCTTTTTGTCGAAGATCAAATCCATGGTTTGATTACGCCCAGGCTGGCGAGTAGTCGCACGGCTGGAGCGTCTGCCCACTGATCATTAATTATCACTTCCGCTTAAACAAGCCATATGGTCGGTCCCTTTATAAGCAAATATTCTCCCCAAACTTGATCTTATTCCATTCCAGGTATAAAAACACTCGACCTCGCCCCGGCACCCATACCAACAACATTTACA
>SMTZ1_10001778_pt1 | contig 22309 bp, 19 predicted proteins | sample DeeMarSWOR136_30_FD_25667 | JGI IMG/M metagenome (IMG submission 25667) | reverse complement strand
AGGGAATGGAGGAGTCTGAGACGAAGTCCACCTATACCTATCCACCCCCTGTATCTTTGATATTCGAAGATGCGTTTCCGCCACGTTACCAGGAACTTCAGAAGTTCCTCATGGAGGAGGGCGACTAAGGCCCCGGTTGGGCACACGATTTTCAATGCGACGCATGTGTTTCTGCTTTAAGATGTTTCCGGCACTTGCAACCGCCAGAACTTTGATGCTGCTTCCATTATAGCCCGGCATGCCTCTGATCGGGGCGCCGCTCCCTTCTCAGCACGTCTCTTTACCGCCTTTTCGGCTGCCTGTCCTTTACGCGTCGGGGTGTCGTTTCACGATGGAGGAGAGGAGCTAGAAAGGAAGAAGGCACGTTGTTGTTCCATGAGCTTGAAAAATACGTTTGAGTTATGCTTTTGTTAGTTTCATCTGACGTAACCAGCTAATATAGAATTAGATTCTGGGATTATTGTGTTGTTAAGCGGACTTAATATGAATCAAAGGCCTTATTTCTGCATACAGGGTTTGCAATGAGAGGCTGTGCAAGAATATCGAGGCGACATGCATCTTAAGCATAAGAAAAATGGAGCAATGTTGATGTCATCACGAATCTTTGCTGTCATTCTGCTCATAATTATCATTTTTTCCTCCAGCGCATGGGAGAGAATTTCATTCGTCAGTAATCTTTTCTTTTTGATCGGGTGTATCTTAGTAGGGATCGCATCATTAGGTCGGTTGTGGTGTTCACTATACATTGGGGGGTATAAGAACACCACACTGGTGACTTCTGGACCATATTCGATATCGAGGAATCCCTTGTATTTTTTCAGCATGATTGGAGGTGCCGGGGTGGGGCTTGCAACTGAGACGTTGCTGATTCCGAGTGTTATTGTTATTTTGTTTTTGGTTTATTACCCAAGCGTTATCAGGAGCGAAGAAAGGAGATTGCTATGTCTTCACGGGGAGCGATTTGAAGCATATCGCAGGAATACTCCTGCCTTTTTTCCGAAATTATCACTTTTCCACGAACCCGAAACGTACACAGTAAAGCCAAGAATACTTAAAAGGGATATGTTTCGTGACCTTATGTTTATCTGGGTGATGGGAATTCTAGAGATTATTGAAGCATTTCACGAAACAGGCGTTCTGCCCATTTATTTAAGGATTTACTGATGATGCCTCACTCTGCGCCTGCACAAGCACCGTTCGTTATTCCATCCTAATAGCAGCCATTTGATCCAAAGCATCTCAAGATAGATTAGAGCAATATTTATTTTCGGCGAGAGAGCCCGAGTATGGACGTTGAGGCTTTCTAAGACCTCGGGAGGGACAATCAAGGGCATCTCGTTGAACTCAGCAACCTGGATAAGGGATGATAGGTGGCTGCCCGCGTGGCGCACACCGGATAAACGTAACGATAAGGTGCAGGGTTCCCTCATAGCGAGAGATCCGCCGAAACAAAGAGCGAAGATCATGTAAAGATCTAAAGGAGGAGTGTGTTCTTAAAACGCAAGGTCGCATAACAGATTGAATTTACAGATTATTTATTTCCTTCTTGACAGGAAGCACTATAGGATGTTATTGAAAGTCCACAGCCTGCACAGCGGCTCAGTTCAACATTATTTTATCCGGAATTTCGCTATGCCCAACTCCATATACAATCTATAATGTTAGTTGAGAAAGTATTCCATGCCTCAGTTCCTTCAATTGCCAAAGCGATTGAGATTCTTACTTCTTGTCATTGTTATGAACGTAATCATTTTAGCTGGATTACGAATAGCCTTCTGGATGTCTTTTCACACGACTGATTGTCCGACGTCAATTGCCATTCTTTTAAGATCCTTCTTCATCGGATTTAAGCTTGATTTACGCCTTGTATTATTGTTGTTACTTCCTGTGCCTTTTTTTTCGTGGATTCCCGGGATCAACCTGGTGCGTTCCAGCAGAGGGAGACACTTCTGGGCAGGCCACCTCTCCATTTTGATGCTGCTCGTAGTGCTGTTTTATCTCACGGATTTCGCACATTTCGCCTATTTACAAAAAAGGGTGGATGCTTCTGTGCTTAGATATGTTCAAAATCCATTGATTTCCCTCCAGATGGTGTGGGAGAGTTACCCCGTTGTCTGGGGAGTATTAGGCTTGATACTATTCGGTGCCCTTTACTACTTAGCGATAAAGCTACTCATATCAAAATCTATGGCGGGCGAATTCAGGCCCCTGGCCAAATGGAAACGGATAATGATCATATCGTTGAGCATAATTCTATATATTTCTGGAATATATGGAAAAATTTCCTATTACCCTCTTCGATGGAGTGATGCGTTTTTTAGCACCCATCGCTTCAGTGCAGCATTGGCATTAAATCCGGTGCTTTACTTTTTTAATACAATGTGCACCGCAGAGCAAAGGGAATACGATAAGGAAGCGGTAAAGAAACATTATGAGATAATGGCGGCCTACTGTGGAGTAACCAAACCGGATCGTGAAAAACTTGATTTCTCCAGGAATATAAATGGAACCTGTTTGGTATGGGGAAAGCCAAATGTGGTAGTCATCTTAATGGAGTCTTTTGCTGCTCACAGAACAGGCATCTTTGGAAACCCTCTACAACCCTCCCCTAATTTTGATACCATTGCTAAAGATTCTCTGTTTTTTAAGCATTTTTATACACCAAGAATTGGAACCGCCCGGGCCGTCTTTACAACGTTGACTGGAATTCCTGACGTTATTACCAATCGTACCGCATCTCGCAATCCAACTATAGTGAAGCAATATACGATCATGAACGCGTTTAATGATTATGAAAAGTTCTACTTCCTCGGCGGAAGTGCGAATTGGGCTAACATCCGTGGTCTGTTTTCTTATAATGTTGAAGACCTCCGCATTTACGAAGAAGGCGACTACGCTTCACCCCGCGTTGATGTATGGGGAATATCAGACTTGCATCTTTTTGAAGAAGCTAACCGTATCCTTCGGAACGTCAACGGGAAACCATTCTTTGCCTTTATCCATACATCTGGAGATCATCGCCCTTATAGCATCCCAGAGGATAATCGGAATTTTAGAATGGCTTCTTTTGACAAAGGGGAAGTAAAGAAATATGGGTTCGGATCACTTGCAGAATTTAATTCCTTCAGGTTTCTGGATCATAGTTTGGGCTTCTTTATGCATATAGCCAAAAAGGAGAAATATTTCAAGAACACTCTTTTTCTTATCTTCGGGGATAATGGTGCTGGTGGCAGAGCCCCAAATATGCCCAAGGCGGAAGAGGAGTTTCAGCTCACTCAATTCCATGTTCCGTTTGTAATTTACGGGCCTGGTTTGATTGGGAAAGGCGAGGTTTTTGATACTATGGCAAGTCAGGTGGATGTATTACCTACGCTCGCTGGTATTACTGGAAGGCCCTGTTTGAATACAACCCTGGGCAGGAACTTACTTGATACTCGCTTTGACTCGCAGCGGTATGCCTTTATTCAAAATAATTGCGGGGCTGTGCCTGAAATCGGACTTCTCAGTAATGAGTTTTATTTGGTAATGAATGCAAATGGAACAAATACAAGACTGTATCTATACTATTCAGAAACCCCCATGATAGACGTGGGTGAACGATTTCCTGACCAAAAAAGAGAAATGTCTCGACTCTGCCAAGGCCTTTACGAGACTTCAAGATATCTTCTATACCATAATTCACCTTCTTTGTACTCCAAATCTAAATATAGTAGATGAGACGCGGGCTAGACTTAACGGAATTACGTCGCATGAATCTTGCTCGGTTTTGATGGATTTCCGGGCAGGATATATTTTTCGTTAAAAGCAGTCATAGTCCGAGACAGCGATATAGCGATGAAAAAAATCATAAATATCTATATCCTTAAGGAGATGATGCTCAATTTTAGGACTAGCCTTATTGTATTTACCTTTCTCTTGCTTGCTGGCAGGATATTAAGGCTAACCGAATGGATGGTCAATCATGGAATACGCTTATCACAAGTACTGCTAATAACCATTTACATGATACCCTACGTTCTCTTTTATACTTTACCCATGGCAACCCTTTTGGGCTCACTGCTCGCCTTTTCGAGGCTCAATGAAGACAATGAGATAACCGCTTTGAAGTCATCTGGCATTAGTATATTTCAGATATTGCCCCCGGTGGTCACTTTTTCTATGATCAGCTATCTTGTTGCCTCATTCATAGCCATCTATCTCATCCCCGTTAGTAAATCCTCCTGATCAAGGCTCCTCTTTGAGATAGCCAGATCTAACGTAAGTATCGGAATCAAAGAAGGTGTGTTCAACAACAGTATCCCCAACTTGGTGCTCTATGCCAATCGGATCTCGGCGCATAACCAAATAATGGAAGGGATATTTATATTTGACGAGAGGGACCCAAGCCTTCCCAGCACCATTACCGCCCGCAAAGGAAGGATAAGTTCAAATCCAAAACAGATGTCTCTCCAACTGCATCTTATTGATGGATCTATGATTATGGTAGGTAAGGACTTAGAATCATCCAGAATGGTGCGATTCAAGTCCTATGACTTAAACGTAGAGCTTTCTGACATAATGAATAGATTTTCTTCGCGGGAGAAAAGTAGAAAGGAGATGACCATATCTGAGCTCAGGCACCAACTTAAAAAGACCAAAACGGGAACAGTGAGACACAATAAATTGACCATGGAACTACAGAGGAAGTTCTCCATTCCTTTTGCCTGCCTACTCTTGGGCCTTATTGGTTTCCCCCTCGGTTTAATGATGAGGGCAAAGGGAAGATCTTGGGGGATTACCCTTGGTATTGTTATTCTTATGATTTACTATATTTTGCTGTTAGGAGCAGATGCTGTAGGGACTACAGGCAAATTAAACCCTGTCCTGGCCAAGTGGATACCGAACATGGTTATGGGGGCTGCTACACTTATGCTAGTCTGGCAGGCAGCACGGGATACGTAGATTTTTTGTGATCAAGAAAATGAAATGAATGATAAGAAGTGCCTTCTTGATGGAGAAGTAAGGTTTAAACAGCAATAACTTCCCCAGGCAGTGTGTCCTCGTTACAGTGCCCCCCTTTGTGTGGCAGCCGTAGAGGGATATGGGCAATAGCCCCGACCCTCTTCCTCGAGGAGGGAGAGAATTCGTTGGGATCTGCCAATCCAAATGTGTTATTGTGAAAAGATAGGTCCTTTTTGGTCTTGGGCCGTTTGGCATCAACAGGCCGACTACTTGCTCTGAACTGTTGATGGCACGGACGTCAGAAATCATCCGGAAATCTTGCACTCTATTAGTGCTATCGCGTAGAAAACCATGGCACACATTACTACATTGAGCAGAAGGAAAACGGCATACGCTAAAACATTTTTGTACCATTTCTTTTTCATTCCCCTTACTCCTTATATGCGATAAAAGGGCACGTTTACTGTTTTTACCATTACAAAATCGCTACTGGCATTTCGGCTCAGTCGATAAGACTTCCGCAAGAGTTTGTCGCCTTTACTTTCCAACAGCTTTTGAGAGATAGGTATAATTCAATTGCCAATAGCATTCTCAAGCGAAAAAAAAGAAATCTTAAATCCTCACCACGAGATGTAGGATAATACCAAATGGCCAAAAAAATCCAGAATAAAATGGGTCCAAACCCTCATCGGACTTGATAACACTATTTTTATAATCTTATGCCGGAAAAGACATGAATTTTAGAACTAAAGTACTAATGTGCGACAATATCGATACTTACCGTTTTCAATCTTCTACAAGCATACACATTATGTCCATTACATTGGTGCGAGTTGGGCCAGTGTTTAGCAAATCCCCTAAGGATTCAAAGAAGGAATGTGAATCGTTAGCCAAGAGGAAGGCATAGGGATTCAGATTTGCTTGCTGCGCCTTCCTGCATGTAAGGCCGCTTGCGATAGCCCCTGCTGCATCTGTGGGACCATCAGTGCCATCTGTTCCGGCACTGAGCAAAGAAATCCTGTCCCAGCCATCTATGGCGATGGCAAATGCCAGGGCCAGTTCCTGGTTCCTACCCCCTTTACCGCTGCCTTGAATTGTTACCGTTGTTTCTCCTCCAGCCAGGAGACAGGCAGGCGGCGATATCGGAAGACCTACCTGGGAGATCTCCTTCCCGATACCAGCAAAGACCTGGGCAACCTCCCGTGCTTCGCCCTCAATTTGAGATGACAAAACAAGGGTATTGTATCCAAGGGAGACAGCCTGCTCTTTGGCAGCTAAAAGGGCCTCCCTATTGTTTCCCACGATAAGGTTTTGAACTTTTGAGAATACAGGGTCTCCGGCCTTGGGGGTTTCAGGTAAAATACCTGCGGCACCCTGTCTAAAATATTCCACCACACTCTTGGGCAACCTTTTAACAAGATCATACCTCTCAATTATGTTGATACATTCGCTGTACGTGCTCTCATCTGGAACTGTGGGACCGGAGGCGATTGCATCCAATCTGTCGCCAATAACATCCGATAAGATCAGGGAGACCAAGGTAGCCGGATAGGCAGTTTTGGCGAGCCATCCCCCTTTGCTGCGCGAGAGGTGCTTCCTGATAGCATTGATCTCATTAATGGTTGCGCCACATTCCAGGAGGAGGCGAGTGGTTTCTTGCTTTTGATCAAGGTTAATGGGAGGTGAAGGTGCTGGCAGAAGGGCGCTCCCCCCGCCGGAAAAGGCGCAGATGATCAGGTCCTCTTCCGTACATTCCTGGATCTGCCTTAGAATTTCTTCAGTAGCCCTGAGGCCTGCCTCATCGGGGATGGGGTGACCTGCCTCCATACAATGCGTCCTTTTTAAAGACATTCCATATCCATACTTAACGATGATCCAGCCATTGGTGAGCCACTCTCCAAGAGTATCTTCAAGGGCCTTGGCCATGGGGGCTGTACCCTTTCCTGCCCCAACCAGCAAGATCCTTCTGAAACGATCGAGAATGTAAGACCGCTCACCCACAAACAACCGAGTTCCCTTACACCGGACATATTTTCGAACCGCTGCTTCAGGATCTACGGCCTTAAGTCCAGCCCTAAATATACGCTCCAAGGCCCTCTTCTGGTCTCTTATCATCGCATCTGCCCCTTAATTCCTCTGCACGTACGCTTCTCGAATAGAACCGTTCACCACCGCTCTCCATTAATCCCCGTGACTCCTTAGCATCCTCAGGCAAGGTTCCCTGGCTGTCCGGTGTTATCCAGCACACTTTGCCATAGGAGGCTTGATGGGTCTATCTTCTTGCGGTCCTTGACAGCGAGTTGGATAGGTATATGCACAAAATGACCGTTCCAAATCCCCACCACCATCCCAGTCCTCCCTGACATTGCCGCATGTACCGCGTTCTCGGCAAGCTGGAAGCATAACACAGAATCATCCGGGTTTGCTGGTACGCTGCGTATAGTATATGAGGGATCAATGTATCTCACCGTTGTGGGAATATTGCGAGCCCTAAAGTATTCTGTGATTGCAGTCTTCAAAAAGAGCCCGATGTCTCCCAGTTTCTTGTTTCCAGATTCATCAGTACCTTGGGCCGCTACATGCTCCTGTCCTGCGCCCTCAGCAACAACAATCACCGCATGCCTTTTTCTGGTAATGCGTTCTTCAAGATAGGCAAAAACCCTTTCCAACGCAAAAGGAACCTCTGGTATAAGTACAAGGTTTACGTCGCTCGACGCGATGGCGGCATAGGTAGCGATAAAGCCTGACTCCCTTCCCATAAGTTTGACTATTGCGATCCCATTCCTCACTCCCTTAGCTTCCATGTGGGCACCGGTTATGGGTATCTGGCTCATGGCTACAGCGGTTTCAAAGCCGAATGTCCTTTCAGTGAATAGGATATCATTGTCAATTGTCTTTGGAATGCCAATAACAGTGATAGCAAGATGTCTTTTTTTTATCTCCCTGGTTATTGCGAGCGCGCCTCTCTGGGTTCCATCACCACCTATGGTAAAGAGCATATTTATCTTTCTTTCTAGTAGGAAATCTACCATTAGGCCTGTGGCCTGAGGTCCTCTGGATGTGCCGAGGATGGTACCACCATCCTTGTGAATGTCTTCAACAAATTCTGGCTCAAGAACCAAAGGTTCATGATTGTACGACGCTATCAGGCCCTCGTATCCATACCGTAACCCAAATATCTCCTTAACCCCGTACCTATACCACAAGACCATAACAATGGCCCTGATAACATCGTTCAAACCGGGGCAAAGCCCGCCGCATGTGACCAAAGCAGCCCGGCTTGTTTCTGGATTGAAAAAAATCTTCTCTCTCGGGCCAGCCTTTTCAAGAAAAGGCGGCTTGCGTTGGCCTTTTTGATAGCCTGAAAGAGTAGCATCGATGAGAACCCCTTCGCTATCACTTATAAAGACTGCCGAATCCAAAGGAGAAGCAAAGGTGCACTGCCCAGCTCTCTCGATCCTGAAGTCTTCTGTCATACTCTCACCTTCTTGCCCAGCTAAAGATAATAGTCGGTACAACTTACTATTTTTGCATTTTACAAACCCATTAACAATGAAAAATAGTGAGAGATTTGAAACTTGATCAGATTTACAATCCTTTTCTAAGATCAGGCACGCATGTTCAATCTTTTGCTGTGATTGGCATGAAAGACTATGGATACCTCCATTAAATTTGACTACATTTCATGATATAATGACTTTTGAAAATTACCGAATTCTGGTACCGTGTGGAAATTGAGGCTCACCAATTTTCCTCAGGCGATCCCGCCGGTTTTGCGGAATGAGGCCTTAAGCAAATGCGCCAAACAAATTTTTGAAATATAGGAGATTACTTTAGGGCTCATTGTGGGCCCTGAAGATGAAAGGAGGGATATACGATGAGGGCCATGGTGTTAAAGGAATTCTGTGAGATAGGAAGGGAAGGTGCGCCTCGAAAGAGGATTGATTTACCCCTCAAGGAGGAGCCATTAGAGATGGTCGAATTGCCTGATCCTGTGCCGGATTTCAAACAGATTTTGGTAAAGGTTTCTGCATGCGGGGTTTGCCATACTGAGCTTGATGAGATCGAGGGAAGGCTCATTCCCCCAAAATTCCCAGTGGTTTTGGGTCATGAAATTGTTGGAAGGGTGGAGGCACTAGGTTCAGGTGTAACCAAATTTAGGGTTGGAGATAGGGTAGGGATCGCCTGGATCTATTCGAGTTGTGGGAAATGTAATTTTTGTCTCAGGGGTGATGAGAATTTATGTGACCAATTTCAGGCCACTGGCCTTGATGCCAATGGTGGCTATGCGCAATATAGCGTTGTTTCAGAGGATTTCGCCTACCCCATCCCTGAAAGATTTTCTGATTCTCAGGCTGCCCCACTTCTATGCGCTGGGGTCATTGGCTACAGGGCCCTAAGGCTTTCTGGAATAAAACCTGATCAGACTCTTGGTCTCTATGGATTCGGGGCTTCCGCCCATATCGCCATCCAGGTTGCCAAGCATTGGGATTGTAAGGTCTTTGTCTTCACGAGAGAGGGGCAGAAAGATCATCAAGATTTGGCAAAAAAATTGGGGGCGGATTGGGTTGGTGCGACCGGAGAAACTCCGCCACAAAGGCTTGATTGTGCCATTGACTTTACCCCCGTGGGAGAGCCAGTCCGGGCAGCCTTGGAGATTTTACACAAAGGGGGAAGGGTTGTGATAAATGCAATCAGGAAAATCAATCCGATCCCAGAATTAGATTATGCGAAATACGTGTGGTATGAGAAGGAGATAAAGAGTGTGGCCAATGTTGCCAGAAAAGACGCGCAGGAATTCTTACCACTGGCTGCTCAAATTCCAATCATACCCGCTGTGAGAGAGTTTGAATTGGATCAGGCTAATCAGGCCTTAATTCTGCTAAAACAAGGGAAAATGCAAGGGGCGGGTGTTCTAAGGATGCCTGATTGAAGATATGTCTAAGAAGACCTTGAATGCGGTTGAAAGGTTGTACGATTGCTCCAATGGTTTCGCTGATCCGAGCGAGGGGTGAGAGCAGAAGGCTCCTCCACAAGAAAGCGATACAGCCAAGGGAACGTGGGCTGACCCCATAAAAAGCCCCCACGAGGATGAGTTAGCCCCGTGAGGGCTCTATGGAACCCATTTGAATGCAGATTATTTCACAGCCTCCTTCAAGCTCTTCCCTGGTACGAACTTGGCTACCTTCTTTGCCGCGAGTTTTATCTCTTCCCCAGTCCGTGGATGCCTCCCTTTCCTGGCCTTCCTTTTTCCCAGCTTGAATGTTCCGAATCCGATCAGTGTGACTGCATCGTTCTTTTTCAACGCCTTGGTAATGGTTGAAAAAACCGAATTCACCGCTGCCAGAGCATCTTTCTTGCTATTGACCACCTTGGCAACCTCGTTGACCAAATCCCCCTTGTTCATGCTGCCCCCCCTTTCTCCTAAAAAGTTAACGCAGTTAATTAACAATACCAACTTGAGTAATATAACTTTTTGGATATTTCAACATAAAAAATTACGCAAAACCGTTCTGAATGCCTTGTGCCATTTTGATGCCCCCTCATACAGCCTGCCCACATGGCATTTGTCAACATACAAGAGGCTACGAAATCCAGTAAAATTAGTATCGTTCAAAGGCAAAAATTATTTTTCTCCCAACGTGAAAACGAAGTGAAAGATTCCTTTCCCGGATTCCTCCTAAGCTTTACTTTTGTCCTCAGCAGACGGCCTCAGGTAAGCACCCCAGTAGCTCATTCCCACAAATACTCCACCGCCAATTATATTACCGATCGTTACGGGTACCATGTTCTTCCACAGGAAGGCGAGCCAGGTGAGAGAATTCGGATCGAAGGTCCCCGGACCAGGGATCCCTCCCCATGTGTGCACGAATATACCAGCTGGAATGAAATACATGTTGGCGACAACGTGCTCAAAGCCGATGGCGACGAAGGCCATGATGGGGAAGTAGATGGCGAATATCTTGCCGATGGTTTGGCGAGCGGCGAGGGCCATCCATACGGCCAGACATACCAGCCAGTTGCAGCCAATCGCACGGACAAGCGCTTCGACGAAAGTAAGGTTGACTTTCGCATAGGCTATACTGACGGCAGAGGCACCCAACGCTCCGTTGTCAGTCTTCCATAGGCCTGACAGGTACAAGATCAGCGCCAGGATAAGTGAACCGACAAGATTGGCAAGCCAGACAACAGCCCATCTCTTTGACATGTTGCCGAAGGTTATTTTCTTGGTCATCGCACTTGATATCATCAGATTATTACCGGTAAATAGCTCTGCCCCTGCAATGACAACGAGTATCAGACCGACGCTAAAGGCGGTGCCTGCCATGAACTTCTTAAAGCCAGTTCCCATTGCGCTGGCTATGTCAAAGGTCACGCATGTGGAAAGGAGACCTCCGAAGCCAATGTATGCTCCAGCCAGAATGCCCAAGACAAACACGGTTAGCCATGGCGATGTGACCTTACCAACGCCAACGGCTGACGCAACAGTCTCTGCGATCGTCTTTGGTGCCTTGTCCTCAAGATCCGGTATGGGAAATTCAACGGACTTTATGATCTTCTCGAATCGGCCCATGGCCTTTTTCTCTTCTGTTAGTTTGCGCTTCACCGCCTTGTTGACGACGCCGGTTATTTCCTCAGGGGTGAATGGTTTGGAGACGTAATCCATTGCTCCTCGTTTCATAGCCTCGGTCGCGCGGCCAAGGCTCGGGTAGCCGCTGATCATAACCACAGCAGAATCCGGTGAACGGCGATCCAGTTCCTCAACCACGTCCATTCCATTGAAGGCGGGCATCTTCCAGTCGCAAAGAATTACATCAAAGGATGAGGATGAGGCAAGCCTGAGACCTTCTCGGGGACTCGCTGTGGTAACAACATCAAATCCCTCTGCGGTAAATATCTTGCGGCAGGATTCCAGTACCACCTCTTCGTCGTCGATAATAAGCATTCGCTCAGCCATTGTTCTACTCCTTTAAGATTACCAGATCTCGGCACTCAGCCGTTGTTCGAGCCAACGTTTTTGATTTGGCGTAAGCGGCCCAATATGTTTCTCTATCCACTGAATGTCTCCGGTGAGCACAGCCAGTTTCTCAGGGCCGGTGAGATTATATCCTTCGAGAGCATCTGCCCCATGGTAGAGTAAGTTGGCAATAAATTCTGTGTTGGATGCGGCTCGCTCCAGAACCTTAATCATCTCCTCCTTGTGAATCAGTGCCTGTTCTTCAGGCTCCCGTGTTGCGGCTATATCAAGTGCTGAGGCCACTGCCTTGATGAGTTTATCAGGGGTGAAGGGCTTTTCTATATAGTCTGCTGCCCCCAGTTTCATGGCCTGAACCGCTGACTGTACTGAGGCGTAACCCGTGATCATAACAACAGGAAGGGATGGTCTGGCCCTCTTCACGTCTCTGAGAACCCGCATACCCCCAACGTCTGGCATGCGTATGTCAGTGAGGACAATGTCGTATTCTTTGTGGATGGCCTGGTTAAGGCCCTCACGTCCGCTTAACGAGACATCTACCTCATAGTTCTCATCGGTAAGTATCTTCCTGACACTATCTAACACGATCTGCTCGTCATCAATTACCAGGGCTTTCATTTTTTCCATGACTTTCCTCCTTTTCCATAACCTGGCGGACTGTTTTGAGGAGCTCGTCAGGCGTGAATGGTTTGGCAATAAAGGTGGCAGCTCCCACCTTGGCAGCTTCTGCAATAGTCTCAGCCGTATCATATCCGCTCATAACTATGATCGGTATATCCGGCCATTTTTCCTTAACCTCTCGCATTAAATAAATGCCGTCGCGCTCGGGCATCTTTACATCTACGAGCAGAAGATCAAAACCCTCGGTTTTCATTGCCTCCAGAGCCTTATCCGTACTGGGGACTAGCAATACCTTAAAGCCATCTGCCTCAAGTACCCGCCGGCAGCTGTCAAGGACGATACGTTCATCATCTACAACCAGTATTTTCATGCTCATTCAGCCTGCCTGTCTATCGGTAACCATATAAAAAACCTGGTACCTTTGCCTACCTCGCTTTGAACCCGAATTGTGCCCCCGTGCCTCTGTACGATCCCGTAAGAAACTGACAGACCAAGTCCGGTACCCTGGCCTACCTCTTTTGTGGTAAAAAAGGGGTCGAATAATTTGTCAAGGTCCTTCGGTGGTATACCACAGCCTGTATCGGCGATAGTAATCTCAACACCCTTTTGACCGGTATCGCTCGCAGATAAGGCGATAGCGGTATATATATTGATACTGCCACCTGGTTCAGTGGCATCAAGGGCGTTTATAATCATGTTTAATAACACACTTTGGAGCTGGCTGCGGTCCAGGATAAGCACGGGTAAATTTTCACCTGGATCGAACTTAATACCTATGCCTCTCACCAGTGCCTGGTTTTCCATTAGTGAAATTGCGGACTGGACTAGCCTGTTCACCTCTGTTGGCTCTTTATCAAGCTTCGTCTGTCTGGAGAAATCAAGCAGGCCTTTCACAATTTTCCTGACCCTTTCTGTAGACTCGGCTATTGTTTGAAGATCAGACCGAATCTCATCTCCTATATCCGTCCGTCGCAGCAGCATATGAGTATATGTCAATACACCTGTGAGAGGGTTATTTATCTCGTGAGCAACACCTGCTGCAAGCCTTCCAATGCTGGCCTGTTTTTCAGACTGAAGGAGCTGATTTTGTGCTGCTGCCCTCCTGCGCCCCATAGCAGCAACCATATCCTTAAAGGTATTCTGTAACACCCCTATTTCGCCCTTTGATATAGGACCTATATCCGGCGTGAGGCTGCCCTCGGTAACCTGTTGGCTGCCCTTTATCAACCGGTGTACCGGATTCATGATCTTGTCTGCCAGGACGTATCCCAGCCCTATTGCCAATGCCATACCTGCCACAGTTATAAGTATGAAGACAGAAATGGCCTTTCTCCGGATATCAGCATACTTCGCCTCTAGTACGCCGACATAGAGCATGCCCACTCTTTCACCAAAGATGTCCTCGATTGGCTCGTAGGCAGTTATGTACCAGTCGTTTACCACAAATGCACGGTCTATCCACCTCTTCCCCTCTGTAAGGACACGTGCCTTAACCTCTCTTGAAACCCGTGTTCCAATGGCCCTCGTTCCTTCTGGGGTGAGAACATTTGTTGATATGCGGAGGTCATTGAAAAAGATGGTAGCTGTTCCTATACTGCGGTCTTTATATATCTCATGCTGAAAAACTGTATCCCTCACTGTGTCAACTATATTGGTGCTCCGGTTCAGAAGAACCCCTCCATAGATAACACCGAGTAGCTCGCCTTTTTCAAATACTGGTAGTGCAGCTGCAAGGGCCATTCCTGAGGTTTCCTCTTCCTCCTCTCTGGGGGCTGCCCTCGGTGTGGGAATCAGTCGGATTCTGGAAAGATTGGCGAGTTCGGGGTCCTCGGCAGAGAGAAACTCCTCGCTCAAAATAACGGTCCCTGAGATGGCAACCCTGCGTTTGAGCGCCAGGTGTGCTATAGGGTTGGCAGCCTGAGGTGTTTGCTTTGGTATAGAATCAGGTCCCATGCGGCACAGCGTTGTGCCCTCGTTCGTGACTATACCAGCAAAATCCAACTCTGCTTGCTGGGCTAGGCGCCTTAGTCGATTGACAAGTTCGTGTGCATCTTTCCTCTTAAGCGCTGAAAGGAATCCAAACCCCACTGTGGTAATGGCGAGGGGACATCTAATGGTTTTTATACGCGTCTGGTATATCTCGCGGGCTGCATTCAGGTCTAACCTGACACGGTTTGTTGCCTCGGTGAGCACAGCCTTGTAAAGGAGCTGTCCGCCAATGAGTAAGGAAACAACACCAACCAGAAAGGAAACCAGTAAAAAACTTGCTATGAGCTTGGATCTTGTTGAGTAAAGCATCTGATATCGCTCTTTAAGCACCCGAATTAAAAAAAAGACACTATGGACTGCGAAGAAAGCACTAAAACCTCTTCCCTGCCTATTACATGCTGCTTACTGCTAACTGTTTAAGGGCCTATCCCTTTTAAATACAGCACCGGTGGGGCAATTCGCAAAGCAAATACCACATTTTACACATGTGTCCGTGTCAATACTACATATCCTGTCGACTTTTTTCTTTTTTCTTTGGTTCTTTGATGATGCGCTATCTGATTGTCTGACTTCTTTTTCCTTTGTAGTTTTACGTTCACGCTCGGTAATAGCATCTGTAGGGCAACTTCTTAAACAGAGTAAACAACCGGTACATTTCGCTTCATCAATGGAGTATTCAATAAGTGCCTTACAAACCTTGGCAGGGCACCTTTTATCAATGATATGGGCCATGTATTCGTCTTTGAAATATCTAATAGTGGTAAGCACAGGATTTGGTGCAGTTTGGCCCAATCCACAAAGAGAGGCGTTTTTTACTAACTCTCCAACTTCTTCGAGCAACCCCAAATCATCTTCTTCACCCTGACCATCAGTTATCTTTTCTAGTATGCTAAGCAACTTTTCTGTTCCTATACGACATGGTGAACACTTTCCACAGCTTTCTTCCCGGGTAAAATTAATAAAGTATTTAGCGACATCTACCATACATACATCTTCATCAAGGACAATCATACCTCCTGATCCCAGGATTGATCCAGCAGCCTGCAACGACTCATACGTCACCTCTTTATCGAGGTAGGTTTCCGGGAGACATCCTCCTGAGGGCCCTCCAGTCTGGACGGCCTTAAATTTCTTTCCATTAGGTATTCCACCACCAATATCATATATAATCTCCCTGAGCTTTATTCCCATTGGCACCTCAACCAACCCCGAATTATTTATCTTTCCTGTAAGAGAGAAAACAACTGTGCCCTTGGATGGCCCAGAGCCCATATGAGCAAACCACTTTCCCCCATTTTTAATGATAAGGGGTATATAGGCCCAGGTCTTGACATTGTTGATATTTGTAGGCTTTCCCCAAAGACCCTCTGACGCAGGATAAGGGGGGCGGGGACGCGGATTTGCCCGTTTGCCCATGATAGATGCCATTAATGCGGTTTCCTCTCCAGAGACGAATGCACCCGCACCTTGATTGATCTGGAGATCGAAATCAAAATTGGAACCAAATATGTGAGATCCGAGGAATCCCTTTTCCCTTGCTTGGCTAATAGCGACTTCGAGTCTATGAATCGCAAGGGGATATTCCGCGCGCACATAGATGAATCCTTTTGAAGCCCCAATAGCAAATGCCCCAATTGCCATACCTTCTATCATACTGTGAGGATTTGCCTCGAGGAGACTCCTATCCATGAATGCACCAGGGTCCCCTTCATCTGCATTGCAGATTATATACTTTTGATGTGCACCTCCGCCGTTGCTGCGCCGTGCAAAATCCCATTTCACACCAGTAAGGAAGCCTGCGCCACCACGTCCACGTAATTGAGAGGATTTGACCTCCTCAATTATTTCCTCAGGTGTCATGGCCAAGATTGCCTGTCGAGCCGCCCTATATCCCCCAGTAGCAATATACTCTTCGATATCTTCAGGATTTATGAATCCCCACCGGGCGGTAATCATTTTCTGTTGTCTATTGTAAAAAGGGATATCTGTCCATTTTGGTACAGGATTGCCTGTAGTGGGATCATGATAATGGAGTTTGCTTACCGGGGTGCCATTAATTAGATGGGAGCTCACAATATCTTTTACGTCATCGGGTTTCAATCGACAGTAGAGAATATCATCAGGGTCCACTATAGCGCTTGGCCCCACCTGGCAGAAACCACGGCACCCTGTGAGTTTTACTTCTACATCTGCTAATTTATGTTCCAAGATCTCCCGTTCAAATTCTCTGTGTATCTGGGTTGCGCCTGCGGACACGCACCCTGTTCCCTGACACACAAGTATTGTTCGTTTATTGTTCATTTCATCTCCTGGGCTTCTCCTGTGGGTTCGCTTCAGGGTTATACATGAAAGAAACTATATATTGAGCATGGGGATGTCTTTTTTTGTCTCATGCCCTCTACATAATGCACCGGCAGGCCCCGATAAATCGGGGCACCGACCGCCATATTGCATAATAGCCAAATCCGCGTTGCGCGTGTGCCCCGATTTACGGGGCACGCTGAGGCCCCCTGTTAAAGGGCATGCAGCAAAAAAAGACATCCCCATGCTCTTTTCCATATTTAGTTCCTTAGGAGGCACTTTCAACTTTAGGCACTCCAGCCGAAATGGTTTCATCACTTTCCTTCATTAAATCTTCATGTATTGCCTTTGCTGCCCTCCGACCTGCCCCCATAGCAGAAATAACCGTTGCTGCACCGGTAACAATATCTCCCCCTGCATAGACATATTCCTTGTTTGTCCTCCCCCAATCATCGACTTCGATATATCCCCATTTGTTTACCTTCATATCAGGGGTTGTTGAGGTAATCAGTGGATTGGCCTGGCCACCTATACTCACGAGAACCTGGTCACACTCAAATTCAAAGAAGGAATCCTTGATAGGAACCGGCCTCTGTCTACCTGATTCATCTGGCTCCCCGAGTTCATATCTCTGGCACTTCATTCCAGTAGCCCATCCCTCCTCATTACCATAGATCTCAACAGGACTTGAAAGGAGCCTGAAGTCTATCTTTTCCTCCTCTGCATGATGAACCTCTGCGGCCCTTGCTGGCATCTGTTCTCTCGCGCGCCTGTAAACAATAGTAACCTTTTCCGCTCCTAATCGGATAGCGGTTCTTGCAGAATCCATGGCTACATTACCACCTCCAAGAACGGCAACCTTTTTCCCTACTATCATGGGGGTTCTGTATTTTGGAAATAGGTAGGACTTCATCAGATTACTCCGTGTGAGATATTCATTTGCTGAAAATACCCCGTTCAGGTTCTTGCCAGGTATGTCTAAAAAGATTGGAAGCCCAGCTCCAACCCCAATATATACCGCATTGAACCCCATGATATTGAAGAGATAATCAACCTTATAGAGTCGGCCGATCACGCTGTTATAGAAGATTTTAACACCTAAATCTTCCAGGGCCTTGATCTCTGCCTCCACAATCTTTTTTGGCATCCTGAATTCTGGAATACCATAGACCAATACACCTCCCCCTCTGTGAAATGCCTCATAGATGGTGACCTCATAACCAAGCTTTATCAAATCTCCAGCAACAGTCAAACCAGAGGGCCCGGAGCCAATGACAGCTACCTTAAAGCCGTTTTTATCCTTTATTCTAGGCACCTCCATAAGATTGTTTTCTCGCTCATAATCAGCAACGAATCTCTCAAGGTTCCCTATGGCAACAGCCTGCCTTATATCTTTCTTTCCCCTGATACATACCCCTTCGCATTGAGTCTCCTGTGGGCAGACACGTCCGCATACAGCAGGAAGAACATTTTTAGTTTTAATGAGCCGGGCTGCCTCGGCAAATTTTTTCTCAGCCACCAGGGCAATGAATTCAGGGATAGGTACCTCCACAGGGCAGCCAGAGATACAGGGCATTTTTTTGCAGCTCAAACAGCGCTGTGCCTCAGCTACTGCCTCTTCCGGCGTGTAGCCATATGGAACCTCCTCAAAATTACGATTTCTCAAGTCAGGTGGCTGTTCAGCCATTCCGTGCCGCTCAATGGCCATACGCTCTTTGGCTGTCAATTCCATTTAGATAACCTTTCTTAAGATTGTCCGTTGACTGTTGTGTTTGTGTGGGACTAAAGTTGGGATGACTTGCTTTCCTCACTTTAGGCACTTAACATCAATGAGAGTAAGACTGATAGACAATTGTCTCTTGTTCTGTGTATGCACTCTTCCGCTGATTCAATCCCTTCCAATCAACCTTGTGTCCATCAAATTCTGGCCCATCAACACATGCAAATTTTGTCTCTCCCCCCACACTAACCCTGCATGCACCACACATTCCTGTGCCATCGAGCATAATAGAATTTAGGGCAACCTTGGTCGGAATTGCATAGGGGCGGGTGGCCTCTGAGCACCTTTCAAGCATCTGAGTACATCCCATGAAAAAGGCCTGATCAATCTTCACTCCCGCCTCGAGCAACTCTCCCATAACATCTTCAACCTTACCCTTTTTACCTTTAGAGCCGTCACTTGTGGCGTATAAAACCTGATCACTCACTGCATGGAGTTCTTTTTCATGATAGAACATAGAACTGTAACGTGCTTCAATGATAGATATAATCTTATTACCAGCCTCCTTGCATGCCTTTGCTATTGGATAGATTCCACCAATTCCATAGCATCCACCCCCTAACACAACAGTTCCATAATTCTTTATTTCTGAAGGGACACCGAGCGGTCCAGTCACCGCATATAATGAATCTCCGACCTTCATTCTGGCCAGCTCCAGTGTTGAGATACCAAGCTCTAACACATAAAGGGTTATTGTTCCGGTATCAGTATTCCAGTCTGATACGGTAATTGGTATTCTCTCACTATATTCATTACCCATAATAATGACAAACTGGCCTGGCTTAATGGAGCTTGCGATCTCTGGTGCCTTAATAACCATCTTGTGAACATTAAATATCTCCGATTTTTCTATCAGCTCAAACATAACTATCCCCTAAAAATGTATCTCCCCCTTTGATTCTAAACGACGTTCGATAAATACCTTAAAATCAGGAACAAAATCAGAAATAGGGAAACCCCTATAGGTTAAAGAGTCTTTTGGAACCATAGGAACCGCAGCAATAGTCCATGGATGCATCTGGATATGGTTCTGTATGGTACGGAGATCTTTGGTTTTGAAATCTGGGCTATCTAATGCATTACCTATTTTAGTGGCTATCTCCCAATCTGGAATGGCATTTCCGGGTGGTTCGGCTGCCTTTGTGATAGGCTTTCTGCGGTTCTCAGCACAACTCTTTGTGCCATTCATCTCGGTGAAAACTGTGGCAGGAAGAACGGCACAGACCTTATTTGAACTACTAAGGGGGCTAGGATAAATGTCCTGGATAATGATATTTTCAAGACTGCCAAATTTCTCTATGGTTTCATTTGTTAAACTGTTTGCCTCTGCCAAGTATAGTATCTTGATATCCTTAAATATCTCATCTGATCTTTCTATATTGGGAAAGATAATTTCTTTGTCTGCTAAATAAAATATATTTGATTCTGCATAGACCCTGGCAAATTCGTTCAGGGCATAAATGGATTCATCTGTTAAATGCCTTGAGGAAAGCACTGCGATTTCTTTTGGACTATAGTGAGATACTATATCAGCCACATGACGTATTGCATTATCCCAGTCAGTATAGATTATCTTGCCGTCGTCCCGGCGGATAGCGGGATATCTCAATCGATCGGGGTTGTTAAAGAGTGCAGGCAAGCAACACCTGCCCTTCACACAGTACTCTCTTTTACCAACACTCATATCCCTGATAGGATGTGCACCCATGACCTTGTTCCACTTGGTATCAATCACAAGCTCACAGCCCTGCTCACAAAGGATGCATGTTGTGGGAGTTTCGCTATCAGGATACCCATACCACTTGGATCCCCTGACTGATAGAGCACCTGTTGGACAGACATCAACACAATGCATACAAAACACACAACTACCATCCACATGGAGTTTTTCAAAAGAGGTCCCCACCTTGGTATCATGACCCCTTCGGATAAATGAAATGGCGCTTAAGCCAAGATTTTCTTCGCAGATCCTAATACACCTCCCGCACAGGATGCATAGATTATAATCCCTGTCCATAAATGGATCATCCCTCTCGAGGGGAAAATCCTTATACAAAAATGGATATCTGATCTCTTTTAACCCCAGATACTCAACCAATTGCCTTAATTCACAGATATTCCGATTTGGACACATATTGCAGCCTGTAACCCTTCCAGCCTTTGAAGAGGGAGCACTAAATTGCTCACATGTTTCCCTTATAGGGCATACCAAACAGGCAGAAGGATGTTCAGAGAGAATTAATTCCAGTATTCCCCTTCGTAGTTTTTCAATCTCATCCGAATTGGTGGTCACCACCATATCAGGTGTCGCAGGTGTGGTGCAGGATGTTACATACCCTCGAACGCCTTCGACCTTTACAATACATAGACGGCATGATCCTGTGGACGGCAAATCCGCCCTTGCACACAGAGTAGGGATATAGATACCTGATTTTCTGGCAACCTCCAATATTGTGTCACCAGGAGAGAAAGATGCGCTTTTTCCATTAATCACCATTGTTTCCGTAGCCAGATTTTTCCTTTCAGCTAACTCCACCATAGTTCCTCACCCATTTTGTCGTTTGTCAATCGTTCCGGCGGAACCATTTGCACTGCTATCCCTCTGATTCAGTTCTATAGATCTTATCTATGGCCCTTGATAACTTTGCAGGGCTCATTTGACCATAAACCGCATCATCAATGGTCACCACAGGCGCCAGGGCACAGCATCCTAGACATGCTACCCTTTCAAGAGAAAACATCCCATCTTTCGTAGTTTGCCCTGGGGCGATATTCAGTTTTGATTTTATCGCCTCGAGAATCACTCCACCACCGCTCACAAAGCATGCTGTTCCAGAGCAGGCTCTTATAAGATGTTTTCCTGGCTTTTCAAATTTGAACTGGGCATAGAAGGATGCGGTGCCGAAGATTTCGTGCTCACTTATATCTAATTCTCTGGCAATCAGGCCGATTGCCTCATATGAAAGGTATCCGGCATATGAATGAACAGCCTGTAATATAGCGATTATATTATTTTTATCCCTGTTATATTTATCAATTACCGCATGGGTCATTTCCTGTAGACGTTCAGGCTCTGAAAGGGCTTCCAGTGAAGGCCTGGTCTCCATTTGCCTGCGCTCATCTATAGCAACATAAAGGGCCTGTAGTATCTTTTCATCAATGCTTGGAAGGGATATCTGCCCGGTCTTTGTGAGGGCTCCAAATCTCTCGATTATCTTCCTCTCTTCGGCATCTTTCCGCTGTATGGCCTCATTAACCGCCTTGATTATCTCATCAGGTGTAAATGGCTTGGCAACATAATCCATTGCCCCTCGCTTCATGGCCTCGGTTGCCCTATCAATACTTGGATACCCACTGATCATAACCACAGCAGAGCCCGGTGAGGTCTCCTCAAGCCTTGCTATCACCTCCATTCCGTCAAGTCCCGGCATCATCCAGTCGCATAGAATCACATCAAAGTATGTATCCAAGACAAGGCTCAGTCCCTCTTCTGGACTTGTAGTGGTAACAACATAAAAACTCTCTGCCTCAAATATTCGCAGGCACGATGATAAAACCATTGGATCATCGTCTATTACGAGCATCTTTCCGGCCATGTAGGTTTCTCCTCTTCTTGTCATTTGTCATTCGTTCCGCCGTAGGCGGAATCATTTGCAGGGAAGACAAAAAATATCAGTGACGACTGACAAATGACGAATGAC
>SMTZ1_10001684_pt1 | contig 22313 bp, 12 predicted proteins | sample DeeMarSWOR136_30_FD_25667 | JGI IMG/M metagenome (IMG submission 25667) | reverse complement strand
CAGGTCGTAGTCCGCGTCCACCACTATCTTGAGGTAATCCCAGTGCAACCCATCTGTGCTTTTGGCCAGGCCGATACCCCCATGTCCCGGCCCGATATCGGGATTCTTTACAGTGAAGTACATGTAGTACAGCGAATCGGTTATCACCATAAAGGGGTGAGCCACGATAGTGGCCTTGATGTCGGTGACCTCCTCTGGAGTGATGACTGGGTTAGTCACACCAGCAGGCGGGGCCAGTTGGAACGGCGAGGAGCCAGTGTAGATCCCCACGGTCCACGTGTCCTGCTTCTTTTGCTTGTTGTCGGCAGTCGTAGCCTTAGACTGGACATCTTGTCCCGTCCCGCCGGCAATCAGGATACCAAGTGTCAGAGCTTTTGTACAGAGAGAAAAAAGCGTGAGCGTCATGGGTTTGCTCCTCCTCTTAATACTGATAGGAAATTTGACTTAGCAATCATAGAAATAATTATGCGCCCGAGGGAAAGATAGATCAATGGAAAACAACCCCAGGATCACCCCGCCTGCTTCGAGTCCATGTATGAATTAGGCGGTATTGTACAAAGAGTAAACTCCATACGAAGAAGCGGAGAAATATCTTCTCGAAGTAAACGAAGGCCGCCGCTTCAAACTCGGCGACACTCACCCACATACATTGGAGTCATGGAACAACCTGATCGACCTCTACGAAGCGTGGGGTAAGCCGCAAAAAGCCAAAGAGTGGCGAACAAGACTGGCACAAATTGAAGATTTTGAAGAGTGAAATGTCACCAGCTAAATGGAAACATTTTTATGGCCTTCAAGAGGTCAATTTTCCTTGACAGTGCGTGTCACTAAAATGTCTCCACCCCAACCTATTTTTCCAAATCGAGTCCCAAAAAATGTCAATTGCAGGCCAAAGACATAATTTGAAAAAAATTTATCGGGCGTCAAAGTCTTCAATGAACTGGGGCAAAAACACAAGAGACAGCAACTTTCTTCCAGCCGCAGCAAAAGCCTGAGAGGCGTTCTGCCCTCGTAGAATACACAATCTCATTTAAGAGCAAATGGGGCCTATACCGTAAGTAGATATAGACCCCAAATCCATGTTAAATCCAACTGACAGTATCGTTGTATACCTACGACTGTTTTTAAGGTTGATAAAGCCGGATGTCATCAATGTACACAGTTCCCGAACCACCGGCCGATGCCATGCCGGATTTACTTCCCAGACCGATCGCGATCTTATCGACATTCGTTAAATTGATCCCTTGATCGGCAAAGGCTTGAAGCGAAATCCGCCATTGCTTCCAGGCCGTTCTTGTTGCCGCATCCGGATCGTCATGTGCCACGACTGCCGGCGCACCGGCGGAATTGGAGATCGCTGCATAGAGCGGATCGGTTGCATTGGCCAAATTACCACGGAACCAGATCGATAATTCCCCAACGCCTGCTATCGTCCAGTCACGTGGCGCCGTTAATGCTTTTGCCGCTTCCGAATTCGTTACTCCGGCATCATTAACATACGAGAGCGGCATGCATTGGGCACCGCCATGGACAGTCGTCTGCTCGCAATACGGGGGGACCAGATAACCAACCTGCGCGCCATTGTCGGCTACGCCAAAGCCGTCGATCCACGTTTGCCAAATGGCCAGGCCGGCTGCATCGTCATCGCTATAACTTTCGAAATCATCAACCAGAAGATGATTGCCTACCGTAAAGCTCCAGACGGGACCTTTGACAGGATTTCCGTTATACACCTCATCCACACGCCAATAGTACGTCGTGCCCGACTCAAGCAATCCGGCATCATAACTTTCACTTCCAATCGCTTTGGAACCTTTGTACTCAGGCGAGGTAGTATCGGCGCTGCGCACAACGTCTTTGTCCAAACCGACGTACACTTCGTGAGAGGTGGCGTTATCCGCTGCCGTCCAGCTTAGGATCGTTGCCATCTCGACATCATCGGCGCCGTTGAACGGCTGTGGATTCCCGACCGCACCCGGAGTTGTGAAGGCCCAAACGTCGCCTTTGTATGTGTCGAGGCCGTCGAATTCATCGATCCGCCAGTAGTACACCTTTTCTGATTCAAGCGGGCCTGGGTCGTAGTTCGCCTTGCCGCTCGGAACACCCACAGTGGCATTGTTCACTTCGTCATAATTATCGCCGAAAAATACGGTGTGCAATTTCGACCCGAAGCCCGGCGTCCAACTTAGAGTTACGTTATTCGGATCTTCGATCTCGGCGCCGTCTGCCGGATCGGGATCGTAAGCGGTTTCGGAAGGAATCGAGAAGCTCCAAATATACCCTTTGCATGGGCTATCTGGATTGGTGTCGTTGACCTCGTCGATTCGCCAGTAGTAGGTTGTTCCCGGAACAAGACCGTCCGGATAAGGATATCCTGGAAAACCAACAATGAAAAGAGCGGAGGTTTGGTTACCTCGGAATGTCTCACTCTCGTGCGTCGCATCGTTCACGTCGTTAAGATCTTCGCCAAAGTACACGTCATGGGAAACAGCGCCGTCACCGGGCGTCCAGGAAAGGCTCACCCATGTGTTTTCGTAAATCGCGCCGTCTGCGATAGACGGTTTCTCCGCTTTATAGAAAGTAGGTTCGATTCCCTCACCGAGCCCTTCAATCTGGTTAAGCGACAAGACCCGGTTATAGATGTAGACATCGTCCAGGATGCCGTTGAAGAAGTGGTTGTCCTTTCGGCCTCCTATTCTTAGAGAATTATCGTTCAACACTCCGAATGCACCTAATTGCGGGAGGCTACCCGCGGGCATCCCGTCAAGATAGAACTCAACCGTATCGCCTTCCGTGATGGAAACCACCGCGTGATGCCATTCATTAGCGGTGATCTCGGATATGGAATGATACTCGCTATAATCCGTACCTTCCGATGTCTGGTGTAGGAATTGTATCGTGTTTTGCTTGACTCTGAATTCGTAATTGCCCGGATAGTTATCCGGCGCTGTTCCGCTTGGCTGCTTCGTAACCATATGGTTGGGATTGGCAACTTCCGGCGTGTTCACCCATAGAGAGATGGTGAGCGCCTCTTCGACGTCTAAGGATGGGGTGTCCTCGATAATGACGATGTCGTCACTATCATCGAAATTCAGGGCGCCGGCGCCCATTTTCCCTGTGACCCAGAGGGCGTTACCCTCGATGGTACCGTTGTTGCCCTGGCCGGAAGAGTCCGCCGCAATCGTACCGGAATTCTCATCAAACGTCCAATGCCCTATCAGACCTCCACTGGCTGATCTTGTCAGACCGAGACCCAGGCCGACAACGAAAGGGATTAAATAGATCAATCTTCTATACATAATGATCCTCCTCTAAAAAAGGTCATCATTCACGGGTAATTTGAACGTACCAAGCAACACACCCAATATCAAATACCCAATATTCAATTATCTATGCAGCTTCTCTATCTATATATCGGAGTAATCCAGTTATGGGCGTAATTGTTGTGCGTCATATAAACGGATTCGGTCGCACTGAATTTTGCCACATGACCGTCGAGATATCCAGCGTTTAACTTTAGGCTGTTCATGTTATTGGGCAGAATACTGGAGAATTCTGCTTGAAGCCCATAATACGGTCCAGCCCGAAGCGACCCTTTAAATGGATGGCAGCTATAATAGCTATAATGTGCATCGGCGGGATTCGGATACCAGGATACTTCCGGATTACTTTCCAGGTACATCAATGTGTCCTGAATGACTAGGGTATTCTTGTCCGCTGTCGTGTTGGGCGCATCAAAAGGTCTTGCGTCTCCACTCGCTGGTGGATTATACCCGTCAAAACTCCAGAGCAAGGAATAGGTACAGGGCAGAAAGGCATAACGTCCACTTCGATAAAATTCCCCGTACGTCCCCGTGGCCGTGCCATAGGGAGGCCAGACGTCACTATCTTTAATGCCTGATAAGGGGCAATTAAAGACTTTTCCATCCTTTAAAATATCGCCTAAATACCTGCCCACATAATGATAACGATCTTTTACAGATGCCATCTCTGCATCTGTAAGCGGTCTGGTAATAGACCAGTATTCCTGCATCCAATTCAAATCATTGGGTCGGTGCCAACTGGAACTACTAACTTTGGCAGAGCTGGGTGGTAACTTGGAATCATTGTTTTGAGCATAGGCCGTAAGTGCCATGATTACCTGCCTTTGGTTGCTGGCACAAGATACCATGCGTACAGCTTCTCTACCCTTCTTGAAGACCGGCATCAAAATGGCCATCAGTAATGCGATGATGGCGATCACCACGAGCAATTCAATCAATGTGAAGCTGGCTGGCCAGCCTTTTATTGATCTTGAGCCTTCCCTCTTGCCATCATTGAATAGCATTTCTGCACGCTTGGGCACTTTTTTTGAGACGCTCCTGGAAAATTCAAAACCTAACGATGTCAAAATTATATCACAATCTGGACTACTTTCCGAGAAATTTAATACGCCATGTGGCGTTACCGACGAGAAAATAACATTTCGGAACTTAACGGTGTGAACCGCGAAGGGGATTGCAATAGGGCAGGCAGTTCAGATAAAATGAGATACTGTCGTATGCAGGAACGCCGATTTTGAAGTAAAATGGGGAATGTTAGGTCAGGAAGTTCCAGTGACTCACTGAAAACTATGAGATTGAACAAAAAGAGAAAAATCCTATGAGAAATGACAATAGTACAACACTCACGCGGCGTCGCTTTTTGACACGGGGGGTGATGGCGGCAAGTGCGGTAGCGCTGCCGCATTATGTTCCGGTCTCGGTGCTGGGGCGTGGCAAAACTGTTGCGCCGAGCGAACGCATCGTGATGGGCGGAATTGGAATCGGTGGCCGCGGTTCTCATGACTTGAGCTGGATGTTGAACGAGTCGGATGTGCAGTGGGTTGCCGTATGTGATGTCCTAAAAAGCCGGCGTCAAGGGGCCAAGAACACGGTGGACAGTAAGTACAACAATAAAGACTGTGCCATGTATGGCGATATGCGACAGTTCCTGGCCGAGCGGACGGACGTGGAGGTCGTGTTGATCGCCACGGGTGACCGCTGGCATGCACTGGCTTCGATCATGGCCATGCGGGCCGGCAAAGATGTTTATTGTGAAAAGCCTGCCTGCCTTACAATGGCTCAGGGCAAAGCGGTGGTGGAGACCGCACTGCGGTATAGCCGGATCTATCAAACCGGCGCCCAGCGGCTCAGCGAGGCGAATCACGTGTTTGCCATTGAAATGGCCCGATCTGGTCGGTTGGGCCTGATTCACACCGCTTACGCTGACATTCGCTGGCGCGATGGGTTGCGGCATGACTGGTTGCCGGCAGAGCCGGAACCGCCAAAGGATGAACTGGACTGGGATACCTGGATTGGTCCGTGTCCTTGGCGCCCTTACAACAGCGCTTATACATCTGGAGGGTGGTACCACTTTTATGATTTTGCCACGGATGTCGCCATGTGGGGCGCGCACACGGTTGCTCAGGCGCTGGCTGGGCTTGATATGACAGACGTTTCGTTCATCGAGTTCGAGTTTGCCGGTCCGGATCAGACGATGGTAACGCGCCTATCCAATGGGATCAAGCTGGTTCTGTTCCGAGTCGCCGGGTCAGTGTGGGAACCGTGCAAGTACTGGTATGGCGCCTGTGGCGAGCGGTTCGATGGCCCCGAAGGATGGGTCGCGGCCGCCGACGGTTATGGGAGCCCTGATGTCTCATCGCCGGTACTGTTACGCGAATACAAGAAAGTGGTGGCCGACTACGTGGGCCGGACAGGACGGCAGATGAACCACGTGCGGGATTTCTTCGACTGTGTCCGGTCACGCCGACCCCCGGTGGCGAATCCGGATGTCATGTACCGGTCCATGAACATTTGTCTGGCTGCGGACATCTGTGAGCGATTGAAGCGGAACCTGAAGTTCGATCTGCACAAGGCTAAGTTTATCGGTGATCCCGAGGCCAACCGGATGCGGTCCCGCGCGATGCGTGCCCCCTACACGATTTGATTCAACATAATAGTTGTCGGCTGGATACTGCGCGATGTAGAGTGAGACTTCTGCTTGCGTTGTCATCCATCCAGGGATATACTTTGCTGCCTATGGGTGGACACCGAGTAGCTTATCAACAACGGTTTAGAGTGAGGTGGATATGTTCACAGTAAATTACCGAAAGACTGTACACGTGATGCCACACAGCATACAGAAGAATACGTTGACGGTTCTGATTATGGTTGCTTTGTGGCCAATCGTTGCCACGGCCCAGGTCCGTGAAAAAATTGACCGTGGTGTCGTCGCTTTGACTGTGGAAGAGGGTACGGTTTACGTGGGCTGGCGACTGTTGGCAAGTGATCCTGAAGACGTCGCTTTCAACGTGTACAGAAAAGACATCGGCTTGGGTGATTTTGAGAAAGTAAACGACACGCCGATTACGGAGTCCACCAACTTCCTGGATACGTCCGCCTCACCCGGCCATGGATACAGATACAAGATCAAGACCGTCCACCGCAATTCGGAGCAAGAGACGTTGGGACAGGCATACGTCTTCACGCTGACCGGGAATCAACCCTGGTTTTCCATAAAATTCGAGGATCAGATCACTCTGAAGCGAGTCGGCATTGCGGATCTCGATGGGGATGGAGCCTATGACTTTGTCGTGCAGCACCCGGATTTCAATGTAGATCCGTACCATCGCCCCGGTTACTGGAAACGTAGCCCCGAACCCTACAAGCTGGATGCCTACTCTTCAAAGGGCAAGTTCCTGTGGCGATACAATATGGGCTGGGCGATTGAAACGGGAACCTGGTATTCACCATATATGGTCTTTGATGTGGATCAGGATGGCAGGGCGGAAGTCTATGCCAAAGCCGGAAAAGGAGATCCACGCGAGTTGGATGGTCATGTGCTCGAAGGTCCCGAGTACCTTTTTAAGCTGGACGGGAAGACCGGTGCGCTGCTCGAGAAACGCGACTGGATTTCAAGGGAGGGATTCGACTCCTATAACTACTGGTGCCGGAATTTTCTCACGGTTGCTTATCTCGACGGCGTTCACCCCTCGCTGATCATGCAGCGTGGTACCTACACCATCATCAAAACAGTGGCTTTGGATGAAGACCTTAATCCCATCTGGACATGGGCCAGTGTAGGTGAGTATAGAAACTACAGAGGCCAGGGCCAACACGCTCTTATGACCGGTGATATCGACCTGGATGGTAAGGATGAGCTGGTCATAGGAACTGCTGCACTTGATGATAACGGCATTCCCATGTGGCGTACTGGATTGGGGCACAACGATGCCGGATACATTGCCGACATCGATCCAGACCGCGCGGGATATGAAATCTTCTATGGCATTGAATCGCGATCCCCTAAGAACGGCGTTTGCCTGGTGGAAGCCAAAACCGGTAAGATCATATGGGGGTATAAAGGCCGCACCCATCACGTACACGGCCAGGCCATGATCGGTGATCTGACCGATGAATATCCGGGAATTGAATGTTATGCCGGCGAAGCCAAGGGGGGAGACAAGTTCTTCTTGTACACAGCCAAGGGTCAGAGGCTTTCCGACAAGAACCTCTGGGGGCTGTCTCCTCGAGCCGTTTGGTGGGATGCAGATGCACAGAAGGAAATCTGCTACAGAAATAAAGTTATTGAATACGACGGAGAGGAAAAGCTAGCTGTAGAAGGAAAAGTCCTGATCGTGGCGGACATCATCGGTGACTGGCGGGAAGAGATTGTCACCAGTGTACCTGGGGAACTACGGGTCTATTCGACGAACACTATTGCGCACTCCCGGAAAGTGTGCCTAATGCAGAATCATCTGTATCGGATGGCCGTCGCCGATGCCTCCATGGGCTATTACAATGCTCCCCAAGTCGGCTTCAAATAGCCGCTATACATGTGCTCTTCACCTCGAGCTTTGTCACATGGATTTGAAGTCCGTCGCTAAATTTGACTGGCCTGTGGGTCATCGGACAACAAGGACTATGCCCGACAAATCAGCGTGTCAGCAACGGAGATTTGATCCGTTGCGTGTAAAATACTGATTTGCTCGCTGGAGTCAAAATGAGAACTCCCTGAACCTGCTGTATCCGGAGTTTATGCAAACGTCACAACCTGACTTAATTGGACTGGGCACACAACAAGGTAGATTGAAAGCGAAACTCTCTTTCACGGATAGGTTCCTTACATAAATCGTCAGGGTGCTTTGGGATGACAAATTATTTGTCAATTCATAAACATACCGCGACGGCCTGTAATTTTGTGTTGATCAACGGGAAACTCTCGATTCCACTGCTTGAATACATATCAAGGGCTGTTCTTACCGTATTCTCGCTTGACAATTGGAGCAGAAGGTCATATAGATGCTCAGACTTTTATTGTTCGCTCGGTGGATTTGTTTATTGGAGCGCTGTTTTGTTTATTGTGTCAGTGTAAGGAGACCGTGTGTTATGGCAACGATGGCGACATTGAAAAAACCGGCAAGAGCGATGACCAAGGGTGAGATCGTAACGGGAATCGCTGATGTGACTGGTTTGACAAGGAAGGACGTCAACGCTGTATTCGAAGCAATGGCTGCTCAGATCAAAAAGAGTCTTGGTCGAAGTGGTCCAGGAGCATATACCGTTCCTGGTTTGATGAAGTTGACCGTTCAGCGAAAACCTGCTACTAAGGCACGCAAAGGTATCAATCCGTTCACCGGTGAAGAGACCATGTTCAAAGCCAAACCGGCGCGGAATGTGGTGAAGATTCGACCGCTGAAGAATCTCAAAGACATGGTCTAATCCTGTGAAGGATCTGGACGAATTTCGCAGGCTGATAACGCCCGATCAATTCCAGCGATGTCTACAAGCGATAGCGTGTTTTGCCGTGAGGGACTCTCAACGTCACGAAACCGCGTATCGCTTTTTAGGTTTTTGCGCGGCGTAATAAAAAGACCCTGGAATAAACCAGGGCCAGACGAGGAAAAAATTATTATCTCCTCATGAAGGAGTCTTATAGTATTTTCGGCTTACTCAGCTAAAGTCTTGAGGGAAATAGGTGACAATCGTATTATTTTGCTTCGGGCAAAGCTTGTGGCGCGACACCTCCTAACAGGTGCGGCAATCCTTCTTCGAGCTGCATCGGTTCCGTCAGATCCTCGGATAATTCCATAAGAAAACGGCTTGGCTTCATCATAATAAGACTTTTCGAACGGTTGCGGTAGAACTGCGGCGCGATCAAGTAGATCTCGTCCTTGGCGCGGGTCACCGCCACGTGAAGTACCCGTCTTTCTTCTTCCAAATCTTCCTGGGTATTGATGGCAAAGTCCGTCGGAAATCTTCCATCGGCCAGCCAGGGGATGAAGACGATGGCCCACTCCAAGCCTTTGGCTTGATGGACCGTGCTCAATGTCACGTATTCCTGCTCCTCAGGTCCGGTTACTACAGTCTCTCCGGACAGCTCACCGGCGAGCGCCACATCGGCCAGGAATGCTTCGAGGGTATCATATTGTGCGGCGAAATTGGCCAAGCCTTTGATATCTTCTCGACGAAGACTGGCACCGTCATAGTGGCTCACCAGGTAGTCTTCATAGGCAGAGGCCATGATTTTGTCGATCATCTCAGTGGGCGCATTGAGTCGCCTCAGCTCCCGCAAAAGGCGGGTGAATTCCCCATAATGGTCTCTCGCACAGGCTGGAAACAATTGGGCCGCAGCCGGTTCGCACGCCCGATCCAGTGGATTATCTGCCTGGCTGATGTGTTGCCACATCCTGTTCGAGAGGGCTGTTCCGACGCGGGGCAATATCTTTAGCACCCGCAACCAGGCTAGCTCATCACTCGGATTATGGACAATACGCATGTAGCATAGCACATCTTTCATGTGGGCCTGCTCGAAGAAACGCAGTCCTCCACGTACGTGGAAAGGGATGTTTCTCCGCTGCAGTTCGAGTTGGATCTCCAGGGAATGCCAGTGGCTGCGATAGAGGATGGCGATATCGTTCAAGCTCCGCCCTTCATCCAGAAGATGCAGAATGTATTCGGCGATAAAGCGGGACTGGACGAAATGATCGTGACAGGCAACGATAGCTGGCTTGAGACCTGATGATCGGATGGCCCGAAGCTCTTTGGGGAGCCTCTGGCTATTGCAGGCAATATTGGCGTTCGCCAGTGTCAGTATCTCCGGAGTGGATCGGTAATTGGTTTCGAGACGATATTCAATGGCCTCCGGATACCGTTCTTTGAAGGAAATGATATTCTGGAAACTGGCTCCTCTGAAACTGTAAATCGCCTGAGAATCATCGCCGACCACAGCAACATTGCGGTGGCGCTCGGCCAACAGATCAACGATAGCGCCCTGAATGGCGTTGGTATCCTGATATTCATCGACAAGAATATGCAGAAATTGTCTGGCCAATAAGTCTCGTATTTCCTGGTGTTCCATGAGAAGCCGAAGCCAGGCGCTGAGCAGATCATCGAAGTCCAAAAGCTGCCTTTGTCTCTTTTTGGCGTTGTATAGGATCAGGACCTGTTCGATCTGCTGTATCTCCTGGAGGAACATGGGATAGCGCCTGGTCAGCACGGTTTCGAGGGGATCGAGCGTATTCTGGATAAAACTGGAGATGGAAACCAGAACGGATTTCTGGGGAAACCGTCTTTTGTGAATGTCCACACCGGCGTCGTGGATGCATGAATCGATCAGGTCTTTGGCATCTTCTCTATCCAGAATCGTGAAATCAGGCGAGATATCTAATTTTGAGCCGTACTGACGCAGGATTCGATTGGCGATGTGATGAAAGGTCCCGCCCCAAATATCCTGGGTCTTTTGCTGTACGAGTACCTCGACCCGGCTGAGCATTTCGCGGGTGGCCCGGTTCGTAAATGTAACCAGCATAATCCGCGAGGGATCGATGCCGTTTTTAACCAGCCAGGCAAGCCGGTAGGTCAAAGCTCGTGTCTTGCCGCTTCCCGCCCCGGCGATGACCAGCATGGGACCGCCCGGAGCGGTAGCCACAGCATGTTGCTCCTTGTTCAAATCCTCAGCGAAGTTTATTCCGTCCGCTGCCGTCCTTGATTCTAATGTGAACGTTCTTGTCATTTCTTGAGCCGGGTAACAAATTGCTTTGCTCGTTCAATTGTTGGGCCTGAAAACTCAGGCCGCAGGATAACAAAAAACTTCTTTCGCCGTTAGCTTTTTTCATGCGGCTTTTCCGCAATTGTGGCATTCAAGGGCAATGGATGACAAATGCTCAGTCACCTTCCCTGTGACCCAGACAGGTCCCGAAGCATTGCAAATGCCGTAGTATTTCTCGATCTGGTCCGGGAAAAAGGTGATCTCTGCCAGGCCGGAAGAATCTTCTAACGTCACAAAGCCGATGATTCTCCCATCGTTGGTTTTCGCTCTTCGGGCTGTGGCGATGAAACCTGCGATTGTAACCTCTTCGTTGATGAATCTGCCCAACGTGGCCGCCGACGTAAATCCCGAGCGAAATAGAACCGTCGGATAAAGGCTCAATGGGATACCCATAACATCAATTTCAGCGCTTAGCTTCTCCACACGGTCGTATTCCGGTAATTGCGACAGACTTTCATGGATGTCAAAGAGCAGCATCTGATCTGGATTGATGGGTGTTAAAGCCAACTGTCCCAACATTGCCGGCCGGCTGTGTCCAAGACCATCGCAGGCCCCAACGTGAATGAGATTGCGTAATTCAGGCTTGCGGAACCTGACGCGTCTGCGAAGGTCATCGAGATGGATAAAAGGTCGTCTCTTCCTTTCCTCAAGGAGCATATTGATGGTGGTGAAGCTTAAACCCTTAATCCTATTCAATCCGGCCCTGATCGCTTTGTTCTCTGCGGTCCATTCCACGTCGCTCTTATTCACATGTGGTGGCAATATCCTTATGCCATGTCGTATGGCATCCCAGACATAGACACGTAGTGGATACATCCCGAGATGATTGTTCAAGAGCGAGGTATAAAACGGCTGGGCATAGTTGGCCTTCAGGAAGGCGGTCTGCCAGGCAATGTTGGCATAAACGGTCGCATGGGCCTTGCAGTAGGAATAAGCGGCAAACCTCAGGATTTGATCCCATATGGCTTCCGCCGCAGAGCGATCGATTCCAACGCCATCGGCTCGCGAATAAACAAAATCCTCATACTGTTTTTGCACACGCGAAGCGGAGACCTTTTTCGATACTTCCGATCTAAATCGATCGGCGTCTCCAATACTATAACCGGCCACTTCCACTGCGATCCGCATCACATCCTCCTGATACAGCATCACACCATAAGTATCCCCCAGCACTTCTTTCATCTTCGGATGTAGATAGATAAATGGTTTTCCATGGAGATATCGTTCGATAAATTCGGTTTTCATCCCCCCAGCAGCCGGGCCGGGGCGAATTAATGATAAAGCAATAGCGACGTCCTTTTTACTTTTGACTTTTAATCCTCTAAGAAGCTGTCGCATGCCTGGCGATTCGCATTGAAACACACCGAGACTATCACCCGCGCTCAACATCTTGGCTGTCTTATCATCTGTGGAATTGACGGCATCTATGTTCAAATGAGGTGCAGGGCGGCTGATGATATGCACGGCGTCATTGACTGTTGACAGGGCTCTGTTCCCGAGAAGGTCGATCTTAATCAAACCTACGGCTTCTGCGGCATCTTTGTCATATTGTGTGACAATCACGCCTTTCGTTGCGAGTTCCAGAGGTGCAATCTCTCGTACCGGCCGGGGAGTAATGACAATCCCTCCGCAGTGAACGCCCAAGTGCCTAGGGATGCCGATGATTTTTTCAGCAAGCTTATATATGGCAGAATCGACATTTGCCCCTTTCTGTTTAATCAACCGGTTGATGTTAGACGGTTCCACACCAAAGGCTCTGGCCACATCGCGAATCGCACTTCTGCGTCGGTATCGGTTGATGTTCGAGACCATTGCCACATAATCCGTTCCCCAATGGTCATAACAAAACCTTATGACCTCATCTCGTCTTCTCCAGCATAGATCAACATCGATATCCGGACAGTCTTTCCTGCCGGGATTCATAAAACGTTCGAAATAGAGGTTATTCTCTATCGGACACACACGAGTAAAGCCCAACACATAGGAGACAAGGGAACCCGCGGCGGATCCTCGCACTTCCACCGGGATCCACTTTCGTTTGGCAAAGTCGATGATCTGGTGGACGACCAGAAAATAGTCGCTGAACTTGTTTTCTCGGATCACAGCTAATTCGTGCTCGAGACGTTTGACGACCTGAATGTTTACGGGATTGTATTTCCTCGCAAGCTCCCAGTGACATTGTCTGGCCAGTTCAATATCGGCATTCTTACCTTGAGGTAGCTTGACTTTAGGGAGGTGATAACGTCCATTAAGCAGATGGAAGTTGCATCGCTGGACGATTTGCTCGGCGTTTCTAATTGCTTCAGGATGAGCGCCAAACCTTTTTTTAAACTGGTCTTCAGGGATCAGCGGCTTCAAACCATGGTCCTCTTGCGGTCCTGGACCAACCACACTGAGCTGTCTTATCTTGTCCAAAAGCTTAATGATCGCTATATCGCTCTCTTCTATATAGTTAAAATGCGTGTAAGCAATAGGTTTTATTTTATTCGCTAAGGCCCATGCGGCTTCGGCTACGCTGTGACAACCGGCAAACAGGTCCTCGTTATGTAAGATTCGTTTGAGTGTCTTCAAAAGCGGCTGCTGGTTACAGATACAGAGAAGACCTTTACTGTGGCTTTGTAAATGCTCTATTAAATCGAAATTTGGATCCAGGTTCCTTGCCGTGGTTATTCTACAAAGATTTTTATATCCCATGCCGTTTTCAGCGAGCAAAACAACTCTTTGGCTATCCGTAAGAATCTCAACGCCGAGAATTGGTTTGATATCCACCTGCGCTGCGGACCTACAAAAATCCACCACCCCATACATGGAATTGACATCTGCCAATGCAATAGCGCCGTAGCCATATTCCTTGGCCTGATGTACCCACCGCTGCACGGAGACCGAATCCCTCAAAAGACTGTAAAAACTTCTGCACACAAGTGCGGCGATGCGCATAACGACTCCGTCTCCATACAGACTGTGAATAAAAATTATACATTGAGAGCAATTCTTGTCAGATTCGGATACGTCCTCAATAAACCTTCTGGGACAACCTGCTTTTGTCCACTCACCAGCGCCTTTAGTTCCAGAGCATTGGCAAGTTCAGCACCTCGGTAATGGTTGTTCGCAATCACCGTGAGTGTTGTAAATGCGTCGGCTAATCGATCAATCCGCTGCTTTATTTGTGTAAGCTCACGGTCATTGTAATAGTAATCATAGGTTTCATCTCTGCCCGCTTCCTTACTGAACCATTTTTCTCTGTTTCTCCCATGCAGTCTAAAATAACCGTTTGTCCCTACGGTACATTGCTGCATGTTGAATGAATTCCAGGTCGTTGGATAATCAAGATTGCAGACCGTTAAACCCAGCTGTTCCAGAAAATTCAAAGCATCCGGATTTTCCCAGGATTTGTGTCTGAGTTCCATCACCAGATGAAAAGCATCAGAAAAATGTTCTACGATCTTTGATATATGTTGACGGCTATGGGCATTATCAGAAAAATCGTATCGAAATTGAACGAGGAGATGCTTAAGCTTCTCTGCTTCTAACAGAGGCTCAAAACCCGTATGGAACTGCTTGACCATGGCAGGTTCTATTTTACCTTCATGGGTGAAATCTCGGTTCAACTTTGCAGTAAAGAAAAATTCCGGATTTCCTGCCGTTCTATGCAGCCATGATTGAGTATTGCGCTCAACCGGGGGCCGGTAAAAGGTGCTGTTAATCTCTACGCAATCCACAAACCGGCTCACGTATTCAAGCTGATCCATTCTCGAACGGGTATAGACAATACCTTGCCAATCCGGATACGACCAGCCTGCGATGCCGATGTAGATCAGAGAAGACATTTCTTTCTCCTGTTCAAATCTTTCTGATACAACCGATGACTCTACCGATTACCTGAACTCTTCTGCTGCCTCGCTTTACGTATTTAGTCTTATAGCCTGCTGCCTTATTGGCCGGCTGCAACGCTATCCGGCCCCGTTGGACATATAGTCTTTTCACCGTTGTTTCGTCATCCAGTAAGACTACGGCAATCTTGCCGTTCTCAATAGTCTTCGAAGGTCTGACGGTAACGTAATCGCCATCTATAATACCTTCGTCGATCATGCTGTCGCCGGTGACTTTTAACAGAAACGCATCTTCGGGAAGACCCAGCAGCTCTTTAAGGTTTGCATACCTGTCTATATTCTCTTGTGCCAATATCGGCTCACCTGCGGCCACTCTGCCCACAACCGGAATGCCTTCGGTCTCTTTCTTCCTCTGGAGGTATTCTTTTGACAACCTCAGCCCCCGATGGCCGCCCAGATCTTCGAGATAATCCTTCTTCTTGACATAGTCCAAAAGCTGGCAGATGGCGTTTCTGGACAGGCCAAAATACTTTGCCATTTCTCGCTGGCTTGGGGGTTTTCCGGCACGTAAGCGATCTTCGATGAATTGTAGCACCTGGTTCTGTTTTTCAGTTAATGGCTCCATAATGGCCCCTTAATGAGTTCTATGATACAATATGTCCAAATGGACATAACAGTCAAGGGAAAAAGGAAATATTTCTCAATAAATTTGCGATCCTACGAACTCATATCCCCCCCCATTTGGGGCCCAGAAACCCTGATTTTGGTTCAACGGAATGAAATGAACAATCCTCGATTCCAGCCTAAAAACGCTGCTTTTTTGCCCCCGTCTTCAATGCACTGGGCCAAAAAAAAGAGCTGACAGGAACCCTATGTGGATGACAACTTTCTCAAGCTGCCATTCATTCCATTTTCGGTATGTCAGTCACGCAATGTGATACGATCATTTGATGAATGACCTCTTCAACAAGACCGGCCGCTGGTACATTATAGTTTGATAAGATAATAGTTGTATAACCGATATCAAGATACATTTTATACTGACAACTGATCCCTGAACCATCGCCTCCGTGCGAAGCAATTTGACCAACGGGACTCTCATTGATAAAGAAACCATACCCATAGAACGGAGAATTTAGTTCAGGTTTAGCGGATAATATCATTTGTGTATAGTTTGGATTTAATAATCTGTGATTTCTGAGTGCGATATCAAAATGTAACAAGTCTTCAACTGTTGAAAAACTTCCACCTGAAGGTCCACCTTTCATGACTCGAGTGAATCGATTATTCTGCCATCGTACACCAGAATCCGTAAATTCTTTGGTATATCCAGTTGCTCTATTCGAAGCAGGACGATCTTTTTCAAAAAAATCAGAATTTGTCATACCGGCTGGAATAAAAATATGCTTGCGAACATAATCGTAATAACTGTCTCCGGAAATATGCTCAACGACAACGCCCAAAAGAAGCATTCCAGTGTTGCTGTATGACCACCTTTCACCCGGTTCGAAGACCAGTTCTTGATTGACAACTAATGATTGATAATCTTCTAATCCTCTGAAAACCATTGGTGACCGCTGAGTATATAGTGATTTAAAATAGTCACCCAATCCAGATGTGTGTGTTAAGAGATGTTGAATCTGAATTTTATTGCTGTCTTCTGGTTTTAGCCATTCGTCGTTTACGTATTTGTTCAAAGAATCATTCGGTAGTAGTTCACCTTTTTGAATTAATTGTGTGATTGCCACGCCGGTAAACATTTTACCCAGTGAAGCTATGTTGAACTTGGTGTCCAACTGGTTTTGAATATTATAGGATTTGTTTGCCAAGCCATATACCCTCTTAAATAGAGGAATACCATTTTTGGCAACCAGAACCGCACCTGAGAATTCATCATCCTTTACAGCTCTGTCAAGACATAATTCTAATCGTTTGATTACTTCTTGATCGTTCAGCCTCTTCTGTGGTCCAATATCAGAGGGAGGAGTTGTAGGTTGGATGTCAGGAAACATCACAATCTTGTGTGGTGGAACAGCTAAGGTTGGAATCTGAAGAGTTAGCCATGCCGCAGTCAGCCTGTTGTAAATAGAAGCTATATATTCATTGTTGTCATTTAATCGCACAGAGTGAAGTTCATACCCGAGTCCTCCACTCTTATAGAAGTTTGCCATATGAATGGAGAGATTGATGTGCAGGGGGACTTGTTGTAAAAAAGTAGAATCATAGTGCTCATTAATAAAACTAAGAATTTGTTCATGAGAGCCGGAATTGATCGTATGAACGTAGGTGTGAATCATATCCTCAACACCATTCTCGACAGGTTTTTCGATCTCCTGTAAATCTGCGTTTTGAGCATGACCAATAGAATGAAAAATTAAGATAAAACAGAAATCAATCATAATGCGGAAGTATTTTTTCTTCATGCTATTCATAATTAGCCTCCTGGCACCGAAAAATCAGGGTAAAATCGCGCTTGGTAGTTTATGATGCAGCAGCTATGTGTGCAAGTGAAAAAACGTGCGGAGTATCCTGCAGATTGGCGGGCAACATTGTCGCAAACGGAAGCTGTGGAAGAGTGACATGAAGCACTCAAAATCACCTCTTTCGGGAACTGATACCGTGCCGGGCACAACAAAATCTTTGGTGAGGCGGCCTGAAGATAGAATAATAATCGTCTAAGGGCAGATACTCAAATCCGCGTGGAAGACAACCCAAAAGACAGACTTGCTTTTCTACTTACTCAACTGGGAAAATAATGTCGTCGATCCAGGCAGTGTCTCTACCCTCCGAGACTGAGCCATCTTTTTCATAGGCCCATTCAAAGATGTGAGTGCCTGGGGACACCATGTATGAAACCTCGGTCCAATCCAGCTCACCTGACCAGTTGGCCAATTCAACACCGTCTATCCGGAAGATTAGTTTGTCGAAGTTGGATTCAGAAGAAACCTTGAAGTAGAAGTTGATGTCTCCGCCTATGCAATCGAGAGTTACTTCCAGAGAAGAGCTTTCGTTATTGCCGGCTGAACCGGCCTGGGCGCTGTAATCCCCAGAATTGAACTCGTCTGAGGTAACGACCCAGTATTCGTCACCATAAGTCATCCAGTCAAATGTACTGAAATCACCGGATTCAAAGTCTTCTGTGGGTGGGTAATCCAAATCGGGAGGAATCTGATAGTGGCTTATCATGATATCCTCAGCGGGCTTGTTCATGGGTGTCCAGTACGGATCATCTTCTCCACCACCATCGGGATCGGTCTCCCAATTCCACCAGAACGCTCCCAACCACCAGCTTCGCTCCCTGCACACACTGAGAAGAGCCTCATAACATTCCGCTTGTTCCGGAAAGTCCATGGTATGGGATGATGGGTCCGTCCACCAAGGTGTGCGATTGGTTCCATCAACACTTTGGTAGCCTACCTCAGCAAATACAATTTTCATCTTCTGCCAATTGGAGTTGAGCCAGTTCTCAAGGGAGTTGGCACGGTTCTCCCACGCTGTTTTCAGTTCGTTTAACGTGGGATCATTCTTATTGGTCAGTGGATAATATGCATCGATTCCTATGTAATCAAGATCATTCCACCAACCAACATTCTTCTCATTGCCGTGATTGGCGGCATAGATCAAAGGCCCGGTGTAATGAGTTCGTGTATTTCGAATAATATTCTTCCATGAGGAAGACCAAGAAACAGTCTTCGTAAGTTCACAGCCAATGCAGAACAATTCAACTTGGTGTTCCTCAGCTATTTGAGCCCAGAAACTAATAAATTCCTGATACGCTGAAAACCAGTCATCAGATGGATTGATATCGCCCCTCCAATCCCCATCACGACAATCGACCATCGGCTTGAGCATTACTTTCATACCCTGTTCATGGCATTGGTTAATCGCATGGACTACAGATTCGGGCGTAGCTGAATAGCGTGTGTAGTCAGACTCTATGGTAGTGGAACTGACATTGTTTTGAAACCACCACACGCATAGAGCAATCCAATTGCAACCATCTGCTCTCGCCTTGGCCAAAGAGCGGTTGGAATCTTGGGATAGCATGGCATCCGGTTGCCACGCAGTATAACTAACACCTTTCATCTCGATGGCGTGGATGTTAGGCACAAAGATACGAATCGAAAAGCTCCAGACGTCACCCTTAAAGATGGTTTTGTCCGGCGGTGCATTGACCTCGTCGATTCGCCAGTAATAGGTTGTACCCGGAACCAGACCGTCCGGATAGGCAAAACCCGGGAGGCCGGCAACATAGGACGCCGAAGTCTGGTTGCCTCGGTATACGTCTGAGTCGCGCATCGCGTCGCTCACAATGTCGAAATCCTCGCCCAGATAGACATCGTGAGAAACAGCAAAAGCACCCGGCTTCCAGGAAAGGGTGATCCATGTATCCTCATGATAGGCCCCATCTTCCGGATTGGGTCTCGTTGCCAATTGGGGCAATCCGAGTTCAGGCTCGACATAGTCGCCTTCGTAAAATCTTGCGTGATCGATCCAGAAATCAGTTACCTCAAAACCTATATGCAATGTGATGGATGCCGGATTCACCTCCTCAGCAAAAACGGGAGTAGTTATGCTGTACTCTTCCCATTCTTCCGTCATGGTGTGGACTTGCTCGCCATATCCTGTCCACGGATCTCCGTCCTGTTCCGGTTTGAAATTGATATCCAGCGTACCTCCACCGCACTTGAGAAAGGCCGAAAGAGTGTATTTCTTTCCTTGTTCAAAGATACTATGTCCCCTGTGCTGCAAGCCGACATCCCAGAAATTTGCACCTGTCGCAGTAACATCAAGATGTAGACAATAGTTGCCCTCAATCGGAGCTTCTTGAACCACTTCTGTGGCCACGCTGCCATAGGTCGTCCACGGCGCCATCTCGCCGGTTTCAAAGCCGCCGTTCTCCAGCAAATTGACGCCTTCCTGTCCGTGGCTTTGACCGATTCCCATGAATCCGATCAACAAAGCAACGGCCACACAAATCATTTTTCTGTTCACAATAGACCTCCTTCGCATTAATATTGTCGATAATGCTTGCTTGTTGAAAGATCGAAAATGTGCGCCTTTTAATGATTCTATAATACAGAATAGAGCGACTTTTTGTCAATAGAAAACTTCCTTGCGATAGCCCATTTTAGGAGGCTGTTTGGCGGTAGAGCGAGAATTTAGAACAGGTTGTAGCCTTTTGACGCTTGTCGTTGATACGACGGCTAATAAATTTTTCTCCTGAGACCAAAATGACCATGATCGAATGCTCATGTCTGAGTTGCCGGTGCTACCTACGCGCACGGCCACCACAATACCACCCTCACAATGCGGCTTGGATGTACTTGAAGAAAGGCTCAGCTTTTTACGGCGGTGGCCTGCACCAGGGCAATAGGCTTATCTTTGCTCGGTTGGAAAATCCATCCCGTAGGGCAATAAGCAATCGATAGAACCAAAAGCTTTTGGGATCGCGGCTATAGCGAAGCCGGTCATTTATCCGCTGGCGGATATCGCCCGTCTGAAGGCATCTGCGAAACGGGCCAATGATTCCACGGACCCGCAAAAGGATCATCGGTATGCTTGGACTGTTCACGGCTTCCCCAGGTACCTATCTTGCAACCTTCCGGATAGCGACAAGCACCTCTTGCTGCAGAGACTTACAGATAGTTCTTAAAAAGCCATTGATTTGGTGATAATGAGGTCGGATCAGATTAATTGATTATAAGGAGCACGGTCGATATCAAGACACAGAAGAATTACTGCTCAAAGCAGTCGAAGGCCGCGCCTCAAACTCGGTGACACTCATTCACACACATTAGAGTCATGGCATAATCTGATCGACCTCTACGAAACCTCGAATAAACCAGAAAAAGACAATGAGTGGCGAGCTGAACTTGCACAAATAGAAGATTTTGAAGAGTGATATGTCACCATTGAAACAGCATCAATTTTGTGATCTACAAGACCTCAAATTTCCTTGACAGGTCGTGTCACTATTTTGACACCACAAACTCTAATTTTTTCAAGTCGAGTCCTAAAAAATGTTAATTGTAAGCCAAAAACATAATTTGAAAAAAATTTATCGGGTGTCAGAGTCTTCAATGGACGGGGCGTACTATACCTCGTGACATGAATGCTTCAAAGAAGCTTTATTTATGGCAACAAAAATGTTAGTATTTGACTTTGAGCTCTTCATAGGTGAACGTCGCCAAAAGATAAAGGGCTTGTAATTCTTTCATACTACTTGCCCTTTTTGATGAGCAAATCTATGGCGTCTAGCTTGATCCGACTTTTCAGTATCCTAACATGCCGGTACCTCAATCTTGGATATTCTCATCTGCTCAATGCCCAACAACGATGTTGGTCGTAGTGCCTGTACATTCACGAGGATCATCTAATACCTGTTCTGCGGCTGTTGTCCCTGGCGGCAGGCCCTCTGCCTCAAAGACAAGGTTGTTTTCAGGCTCGGCAATCAAATCTCCGGTGTCAGGATCATAGGTATTTACCAACCACACACAAGGAATAGAACCGGCCGTCAGTCCAGGAATGCCACTCTGGGTATAGTCATTTCTGATGAAATCGTTGTTGCTTCCCCCACATGAGATTCCTGCTGTTGCTCCATCACCGAGTGGTCCAATGGTGTTCCTTGTGAATAGGTTCCTATCACAACCTGCAGGTACCGCTATTTGATTTGCACTGGCTATATCCATTTTTTGGGCGGTAATTCCAGATAAGTCATTCCCTTTAAAAATATTATCACTTGAACCATCCCCAAGCAAAATCGGATAATCTGCTTGACCACTTATTGCGTTATTTGCGGTTAGCACTCCGTTAGCTGGCGTACCATAACCATAAGCCATACCAGCAGAAAAAATTGGAGCACCTACTGACACTGGAGCCACTGAAATTGTATTTCCTGAAATTTCTCCACCGCTAAAACCAGGAAAGTGGGCTACACGCAGGCCAAACGTAATACTTAAACCACCAGCTTCAAAATAATAACCTCCAGATGCATTTACCGTGTTGTTTTTAACGGTCATTCCATTGTTACTGCCAATGTTGGTAGCAAGTATACCGTAGGGCGATTTCGTCTCGTTATTTTCAATCCTAACACTTTTTGCATCCACCACAGCTATCGAAAAGTCAGTCGCCCTTATTGTATTGTTGTAAATCTCATAATTGGTGACGAGTTGTGGTGTACCCCCGTAAGGGCCAAACCAAATTGTGTATCCACCATCAATCACATTATTTTTTAAACGCACAGTACCTGTTGTCATTATCTCATAGCCACTAATACAATTTTGGCCAGTGCAGACAATATGGCAATTCGTAATCGTCACGTTATCAGAACCCCCTACGTCTATATAGAAGGCCTTATTACCTGAATAGAAGGACGGATCACCAGAGGCTTCGATTCTTGCCATATTTCCG
>SMTZ1_10002387_pt1 | contig 22315 bp, 18 predicted proteins | sample DeeMarSWOR136_30_FD_25667 | JGI IMG/M metagenome (IMG submission 25667) | reverse complement strand
CTGATTTGTTTACCACATCTAGGACAATGTGAAGGAGTTTTTCCCCAAAAATAATTTCTAAAAGGGCTATGAGTTCGATAGATTCGCTCTCCGCAGTCATCACATCTAGGTCTTTTTAAAATTTTTTTACCCCATCTCATGTTATTTTAAATCTCATTTTATTTAGGGCATAATTCCATATTGTTGTAGTTAATATATCTCTACATTTGTATGGATTAGTTATCTTTTACATAATTTTGCTAATATAAAAATATTTATGGTAAAAATATCTAATTCAAAATTCTAATAAACTAATCTGATTTGGAATTTTCAAAATCTAGGACATCCAAATGAATCATGGGAGCTTGTTTTGATTATAAGGATGTATATTAAATATATATGGTGAATTCTCAAGATTGACTTTCCTTTAACATCGCAAAGAAATATATAAATGGAATGTTTTTAAATACATAAAGAGACTTTTTAAGATATAATTAAAATAAATCATTCAAGTATTCTTTCATGAGCGAAGAAGAAAAATTCAATTCAATAATACAAGAAATTAAAGATATTTATTTATACTTAACAAAGGGAGAACCATCTCCAGATGATGAGATTACAGCTCGAAAGAAATTAATTGATCAGATTCAAACTTTAAAATCTACAAAAACAATTGACGCAGAAGCGAATATGGCTCTATTCAATGATACATTAAATAAATTAGATAGCTGGGATACATTGGAACTTTGGTTTATAGAATCAGAATTACCTGAAAATATTGAAGAAATTATCAAAATTACTGATGATTTCCCTGAATTAGAGACTCAAGCTGCTATTAAAGAAACTCCAACCACTCGTCTACATGAAGATTTAGATAAAGCTAGTTATGATATAGATCAAATTGTGAGTAAAGTTTCTGAAAAATTTAAAGGAGAGATAGACGCTCTAAAACATAAAATAGATACTTTAAAATTAGAATTAGAATTGAAAGATGAAGCACTCCAGCATATTTCTCAAAATAGAGTTATAAAAAAAATTACCCCTAAAAAGAACGTTAAACTACCCCCACCAAAAATTAAACTACCTGTTATTAAAAAACCCGATCATATTCCTCAAATTAAAGCTCCAAGCAAACCTGAAGTAGAGAAGTCTAAAAAAGCAATTGGAATTAAATCAATTGGGCAAGTCCAAACAAAAATAGAACAAGGATTAGAAAAAGAAAGAAAAACTTTTAATTTTGAGCAAAAACCAGAGACTGAAGAACTCGCACAAAAAACACATGAAACAAAATTTTTTTCAGATATTCCAAAAGATTTAGAATCGATTTCAGATATTTTTGAAGAATCGGAGTATACTCAACCATTGGAATCACCAAATTTTACAAGACTTCCTGAAAAACCGAAAAAAAGATCATTAGAGACTGAAATCATAGAAGTTGAAATATCTGAAGAAGAAAAGAAAATACCATTTGCTCTAAAAGAATCTGAAATTGATGAAGATCAAATTATAAAAGAGCCCAAAGTTAATGAGAAACCAACTATTGCAAAAAAACCTAAGATTACTTCATTAAGTATAGAAGAAATTGAAGCTGAGGAAATTCGCTCTACTGGAACTGAATTATTTAACGTTTTTTCTTCTGTTGGAGAGAAATCAACTGAAAGATTAACTAATTTAGATAAAAGTTTTACTTTATCACCAACAAAAGAAAAGAAAAAGAAAAAGGTAGAAAAAACTGATACGAAACCTTTTGTTGGATTTAAGAAGACTGATTCTGAAACAACTATTTATACTGAACCCGAAACAGAAATTGAAGAAGAGTTGCCTTCAGATAAAGATTCCTTATATCAAGAATTAATAGCTCTCGAAGGAAAGCGCTATTCCTTAGAGAAAAATTTTAAGGAATTAGGAAAAATCTATAGTACGGGTTCTATTGACGATTCTGAATATAAAAAGCAGAATGATGACCTACGAACCAGATTAAATAATATAACATCGAAAATTAATAAAATTAGACGGCTTATCTCAAGTTTATAGTTTTACTATAGCTTTATTAATGTTTTATTTTGAAAATAGGCGGCATTGTGAGTTTATGATGCGCTGATTTCATCATTCCCTTTGATTAAATAAATAATTCTTTTTTTTCTAAAACTATGGATATTGATTTTTTATTTATAAATAATTAATAGATCATTTTTTCAAGTTTAGAATCAAATATCTAGAATTATGACTGAAATAAAATATAGGAATAAAATTAAACCTACTTCTAAAAATGAGGGTTTTCAACAAATTGAATTACTATTTGAAGTTTATAAATTGAGAAATAATCGTGAAAAATTAAGATTGAAACTTAAAACTCTTGAAAAAATGATAAAGCGAGAGATTAATAAAAGTCTTACTAATAAGATTGAAGCATTCAAATTAGTATCAGCAGAAAACAATGTAAAGATCAAAGATATTATTTCTGAACTTAATATATCATACAATATTTTCAAAATGTTGGAAGATTTAGAAAACAATCATCACTATTTAGCAAATCTCGAAGAAGCGAGAAAAAAACGACGAGTTAACGCGCAAGAATATGAAATGGCTAAGGGATTTTATCTTCAGAAATCAATAGATATTTACAATAGCATAAATCAATTGAAAAATATCGCTATATTATATTTTCAAGAATTAAAAGATAACCTAATCTTACTTGAAGATCAACACATTAAATTAACCACAGAAAAGCTAAGAGAAAAGGTATCTAAAGAGGAATTCAATCAGAAGTCTCATGAGATTGAGTCTTTAAAACATCAATTAGAAGAAAAATTAGCATTTTTAGAGGTAGAAATAATTGATTTAGAATTGGATTAAAATTCTGGGTGATTAAGCTGGTAAAATATTATAAGCATAATAGAATAATCAAGATATTCACAATTCTAGGTGGTTTTGCTGGATTAATGTACTGCCTTTATCAAATCTCAACCACCACTCGAATAGAAAGTTGGTATGAAATATTTGGCTTTGGTAGATTTGTACAAAATCTTATTGGAATGATAATTGCATCTTTAACAGTGCTTGTAGCGATTAAACCGGATGATCCTTTACCGTGGCACTGGCTTCTCCTTTTAACCTTTGGGATTCTTCTCATTGTTTTCAGTTGGCTAATGGGAGGGATCTGTGTTCTTATTGGGGCTGTGTGGGGTTTACTTGATGACATTTGAAAATAAATTTTAATTTTTTTTTTAAATTTTTCTTTATATATACTCATTTTATTTACTCATTAAACTTAATAATAAAAGAAAAAAAAGATGAAAAGGAAAATTAAAGCCTTGGTTTATTTCAGTTTATTTACAACAATCAGTATTATGATAATAGCACAGCCTAATTAAGCAATATTTTATGCCTTATATATCTTAGAAGCTCTTGATGAACTTGATAAAGTTAATCAAACTGTGATTACAAATGTAATCATGTCATATTATGACGATACTAATAATATATTCATGGATCAATATGCTTATAGGTATTTAGATATTGATTTTTCTCAGTGTTATTATCCATATACATCTGTTCTTGAAATCAATTGCTTTGCGATATTATCTTTAAATATACCTAATGAAATGGGCTTATTAAATCAACAGGATTTAATAGATTTCATTTGGAGTTGTTATAATCCTGAAAATTCTGAAAATGGATTTATTGGACAATTTTATGATACAAATTTGCCAAATAAGTTTAAAATAGCTACAATGGACAATACATATTTCGCTATTCGAACTTTAGATTTATTAATAGATGATTGGAGTGTGTATAATGATGAGAAATCGCGAGTAATTCAATATATTAGTGGCTTACAGTCAACAAATGGAGGATTTAATAATGATAATGACATTACCTTTGATTCTCTTTGTTTTACTATGTTTGAACCTAATTTATTATCTTCCTATTATTGCATAAAAAGTTTAGAGATATTTAACGCAGTAGATTCTATAGATATCACAAACTTTCACCAATATTTGGAAGATCTTTATGATAATTCCATTCACTCTTTTCAAATTTGTAATTTTGGAATGCCTGATTTTGCCAATATTGTCGCTACTGCTTTAGGATTAGAACTTTCAGATATTACAGGTTATTCTGGAGTTAACAGAAATGAATTAATAAATTTCATATTAACTAATAGGAATAGTTTAGGAAATTGGGATGCGTCAACATACTTTAAAAATCATGAATTAATTGATACTTTTCAAATTATTCGTTGTCTAAAAGAGTCAGGAGAAATTTCTCAACTAACACTGCAACAAAAAAATCAAATATCAAATGCTATTTGCAGGCTATATCAACAATATAATGGATTTTCACTTATATCAAAAGATTATATGTCAATTGATCTTATCAATTCTATTGTTACTTCTTTTGATTTATTCAACCAAATTTCAGAATTAGATATTCCTTGGCTTTACAATCTTATTCAAGAATGCTACAGGGATTTATTTGAATGTTATGGATTTTCTGGATGCACTAATTTTGAAAACTTTAATGGATTTAGATCATGTCCGATTGAGTATTATAACTAGGGATTTCAAGAGTATACTGACGAAACTGGTTTTCTTTATAATCATAGATTTAGCTATAAAGCCCTAAATTCATTATTGAAAATCAATAAATTAGATGAATTTTGTTCTACATATAATTTGATGGAATTAGTTAATGATATTACAGAATGTCAATTTTTAGAAGCTGAATATGAGAACTTTGGGGCATTTCTTCCATTTTTCTTTTATAAAAGCAAAAATGTGGAAACTCAAAATAAGAATATCTTTTTTGAATATAGTTATTACGCGATTAAAGCGCTTGAATTACTTGTAGATTATTTAAAACTCGGTAGTGTAATGGATCTATCTTTTAATAAGGCTGCTTTATATGGATATATTCGAAGAAATATTAATGAAACTGATTTTATTATTTATTTTAATGCGAACACCGATTTAGAAAAAGATTTACAGAATACATATTACATGATATACATTCTAAAATTGCTCAATTTATTCGATTTAAATACTCACAAGATTAAGCATTTTATCCTTCAAAACATTGATTATGAAAATATAATGAATATTTATTATTCCTATAAAATCTCAGAACTCTTAAATTTAGATATTAATTTCAATGTTGATTTAACAATTAAATTGGTAAAAAATGTTTACTCCAACATTGGATACGAGTTCTATGAAAGCACAGATCGCGATATAGTAAACCAAGAGATATTTCTATGGATCTGTGAAATGGCAAGAAACATTAAGATTAATATAAAATGTCTTTACGAGGATTATGCATACTTGGGGAGTGTTAATACAATAACTACTACTTTTAGTAATCTAATCTACGAAGAATACGGAGAATTTACTTCAGTCAGATTTGAAAGTGATCAATTTGGGACATTACATCTTGAAAAACAATATAATGATACTTATCAAGTTAATTTCATTGTACCAGAGGATCCTAAATATTATCCCTTTATCGATGGAGCTCTTAGGATATATGATCATTCCGAAATTATAGGAGAAATACCAATATATATTGAAACATGTTTAGAACAGTTGGTTGATTATAAAGTTAGTGAAAATAATAACAACATATATTTTGAAGTAAATTTTTCACGTAGAATCGGTTCTGAATTTCAAGCAGTCTGCAATTCAACAGTGAGAGTTCAAGTTCATAAAAATGGTGTTTTTTCAAATTCGTTTAACTTTGCTGAAAAGGATTTCTCAGATTATTCGAAATACACTTATATGTATGATTGTCAAGACAACATAGATTATTATTTTAATATCACTTTAGTTGATAATTACTTTCCAAATGGTCTAATTTTATTTACATATGAAGTACAATCAGATCCATATACTCTTCCTAATTCAAAGCCACCACCTCCTCCATTTAATGCCATTCCTGTAAATGGGATAATTCTAGCTATAATTGCATCAATCATTACTGCAGTTGCATCGGGAATGGTAATAAAATATGGGAGAAAAATAAAGTTAAGAATAAGGAATGGAGAATTCAGAGAGGATTTCAAAAAATCCAAAAATAAAATTCGAGATGACAAAAACCATAGGAAGAATAGAAAAAATGAAATAAATTTTTCCGATTGGGATTAAAATCGCTTTTTTTTTGTTTGCTTTTTATTCTTTTCTTGAAAAAAGAAGACATCTCTTGAGGAAGAATATTATACATTTTAAGATTAAAGCCAAAATCACGTATGTTAAAAATCTAATTTATACAGTCTTATTAAGCTTGTTCATTTTCTCACTATGTATGATTAAGTCCGATTATTATAATACAAATCACATTGAATCAGATCTTAAAATAGCCAATGTAATAGGCAACGATGATCGAGTGAGAATAACTCCCACTACATCATTTCCTTGGAGTGCTATTGTTAAATTGCATATCACATGGAAAGAATATTATACTTTTGCTACAGGAGTACTAATTGATAAAAAACATGTGCTTACTGCAGGTCATTGTGTATATTCTAATATTCATGGAGGCTGGGCAGATACAATCAAAGTAGTGCCCGGAGAAGATAATGGTAATGAACCTTATGGACATGCATTGGTAGTTAAAATACGATGTTATGATGACTGGATACAAAATGCTTCCTATGACCATGATTTTGCGATTCTTACCTTAGTTAGAGATATTGGCTTACAAACAGGATGGATGGGATTATATACAACATTATCATCTAGTTCAACCTATACTAGTATGCTAAATACTGCGGGGTATCCGTATGAATTGGATGATGGAAATAATTTATATTGGTGTTCTGATTATGGAGTTTCTGCTGATGAATACAATCATCGATATAAATTGGATACAACTCGAGGTCAAAGTGGAAGTCCTGTTTGGATTTATTACAATGGCAGGCCATATATTCTCTCAATTGTCACCTATGGTTTTGATGGTTTAGATATTAACTTTGGAACTCGAATAAACCAAAATAAGTATTATTGCATTGGTAATTGGATTACTGCTGATGAGACTTTAACCAATAAACCTGATTTAGTATTTGAATATAATAAATTAGGAGGGTATAATACCTCTATAGTAGGCGTAGGCTTAACAGAGTTTGAAGTATGGTCTAAATTGCGTAATATAGGAACGAGTCAAGCAAGTCTTATTAACATTTCCTATTATGCATCAAAAGACACTTTATTTAGTAGTGAAGATTACTTAATTGGAGTAGATACAATTCCATCATTATCTCCTACTGCTTCTGTTGCTTCTCACTGGGCTGGAATATTTCCAGATGGTGTCCCGAGTGGGAATTATTATATTGGCTGGATTGTTGATGTAGATAACTTAATTGAAGAATTTAATGAAGACAACAATTATAATTTCATTTTGACATCTAAATTATTGGTAGATGGAAGTCCACCAATTAATCCTACAAGTTGTCTTCAATTAAATGGTACAACAGAAAGTGATGTATGGCAAGATTTGATCTATGATCCTTATTTTAATTGGAGTGGTGCTACTGATTCGCATTCAGAAATAAAAGGATATTATTATTACTGGGGAGAAGATTCAGATGGAATATCTTCTTCCTTCACTACTTTTGCATGTTACAATCCCCCGGCAGTTAACAATGGTACATATTACTTAAGAATCTGTACTGAAGATATTGTGGGAAATAGAGCTCCTTGGGAGACGTTATATATTTTTAAATATGAAGATGCAGACAGCACAAATGATAATCCTATTGATGATCCAGTTGATGATCCTATTGATGTTCCAGGCGATAATCCTAATGAAGATAATAAAGATGATCCTAATAATCTTGTCAAGGATCGCATTAATATTAGCATTATATGGGAAGGTGTCATCATTTTATGCATATTAAGCTCATTGATCTTTCTATTTTTTAAGATTTACTTGAAACGATAAAAAGTGATTATATTATACTTAATTTTTTTTTAAATATAATTAAAAGATAATAAGTCAAATGATTAAAAATAATAATAATCCCTCAAATTGTTGTAAATTTTGTGGTTGGGAATTCGACCAAAAGATTATTCAAAGGATAATAGATAATAACCAAACTGTTGTATGTGAATTCTGTGGAATAGACCTTGATATTTTTAATGTTAACATACCAGAAGGATTTAAAAAAGAGAAAAATGGAGAAATAATTCAATCAGATTGTGATTCTGAAACCAAGAAAAAATCAATTGGTAAAAAAATTAAAAAATGGATACAGCCTGAGAAATATTCTAAAAATGTAATTTTTGGAGAAGACGATTTTCCTAAAATCTTCAAACAGAACTTAATCATTGTAATCTCACGTCTAATATACTTCGCTATAAGAACATGGGAGCAAGAGAATAATGTTAGTGTGCGCCGAGTATGTCTAGAAAAATCCATTAAAATTTATATTATAAAGAAGATCAGAGGCATAATTGACATGAAGGCACCTTCTAATTTCTTGAATAATTTATTTAAGATAAATAAAGAAGATTTTGAAGGATGGTTAAGATTATTTCAGAAAAAAATGAATTCAAATCAGGAGTACCAAACTCACTTCAAATTTTATTTGAATTGGCTAATAAGAGTAATTTTCAAACTAGTTTCCGATATGTGGGAAATGACAAATCTTCCTAGATTTCACTCAACGATTCTTAAGGATTTAAAAAAGCATGATTTTAATTCGAATCAATTTATAATTCACATTAAGAATGAAAATTCTTCTGTTCCCCCTAAATCAAATAAATCTATTAAGAATCCTTCAATTACTAAGGGATTAAAAGAGCAAATTATAGATCATATTCTAAATAAATTAGACAACATTCTTGTTAGTGAATTAACAAAAAGTGAGAGATTAAAGAATAAAGAATTGATAAGTAATTATATTCTTGAGCAAATAGAACATCAAATTTCTAATAAAAATTCTAATTTTAAAGTATTTTTAAAAAGATATATTGATAATATTGTATGGTTTCTAATAAAAGTTAAAAAATTAAATGAAACACGTCAAAAAATAACAGTTAGTAAGATAGCAAGAAAAACTCATGATAAAATCTTAATGTCACAATCTCAATGGTACAAAACTACAAAGCAAATTGTTAGGTATCTTAAAGATACCTTTAAGAAAAGTATAAGAACAACACATAATGACCCATTAGAATTATCAGAATCCCAACGTAATCAAATTAGGTCTTTTAAAAACTTTTATAAAATAATACGAGGTTATGATAATAATGGTATTACTATTACTTATTTAGATGCAAATTGTAAGGATAAGATAGAAATACATTATAATGGAAAATGCCAAGGAATAAATGGTTATTGCGACTTTCATATTGATTATAAGTTTTTACCTAGTTTAGGATATCATCATGTGATCGAAAATTATAAGAAGAATATTAAAGAAAGACATTATGAATATATATTACCTAAAAATTTATCATTTTATACGTATAAAAAATCTATTAAATTAATGCAAACCCAAATCGGAGGACTAAAATTAATCTGTGCTAATTGTCATAACATAAAACATTCAATAAGATATGTATTTCCTCCAATTTTCAACTTCCTTAAAATGCGATCTTTAGAAGAAATTGACAAAGATTCATCAAAAATTATAAATGAAACAAAAAGATTAACAAATAAATATTTCGCATGTAATAAAGAAAGGTATAAAATAACTAGAAATAACACACCAGCAAGAATAAAAATAGATATAAAAAGATCAATATTAGGGTTTGTAAAAAAGAAATACGTAATAGAATATCTTTTTGGATCAAATTATCATTGTCCTATATGTCAAAAAGCTAATATTAATGAACACCTCACATGTTTTGATACTCACCATACTAACTTGGATTTATTGCAAAAAATAAAAAAAATTGAGTTCGGTAGAGAATATGAACGTAAATCAATTCAGTGGTTAATTAAAAATATAATTTCTCAAGAATGTATTTTTATTTGTTCAAATTGCCACCTTATGATTAATGCCATAAACTATAGAGACCACACTCTTAATATATTAAAAAATCAAAAAGAAGCTATGTTTCTTGAGGCTTATTACCAACATTTAGATAAGCAAATTGAGATTAATAGAGAAATAATTTTACAATGGAAAGTTCAATTACGAAATAATAATTTAAATATAAAAAATCTCTTCCAAATAATTTTTAAAAAGGGAGAAGCTTTAGACCAAAAGCTAGTATGTATTTATTATATTTGCAAAGTATTTTCACAAGATTTAAAGGAAAAATTCTTTAATGCAAGCATCTTAAATTTTGTACTTAACAAACTACATACTCATTTTAACAATTATAAAACTCAATTATTAAAAAAGGGCTTTATTCAGAAATTACCAGGCAAAAAACAATTCAACCAAAAATTTTTCATAATTACTCAGAAAGGTAAACAACGAGCAGAAAATGTTATTAAAAATAAAACAAAAGAATTTCCAAATAGATTTAATGATATAATCCACATTTGGAAAGAGCGGTTTATAAAATATAAAGATTATGAAAGCGTTACTTAAAATTTCTCATGATATTTTGCCAACTTCATATCTAGGTGGCAAATTATTTTTATGTTCTCCCAATTTTATCATATTTTTCACTTTTTCAACACTATATTTATTTAGATCGTCAGTATTTAAACCATAATCCAATCTATATAATATTTCGTCTAACTCATTATATGTGATTCCTATTTCCCCCTCATCCGTTTGACCTTGCCAAAGTCCTGCACTTGGAGGCTTAACAATGATTTTTTGTGGTATTTTAAAGATTTTTGCTAATTCTCTAACTTCACATTTATAAAGGCCTCCAATTGGCTCAATGTCTACTCCACCTTAGTGTAGGAAAGCGAAAAACTTTCCTATATCACCATATTTAGTAAAGTAGCCAATTGCGAGTTCGGTTCTGTTTCCTGTTCCTCCTACCAAATGTCCTGTTGATTGTGCAATACTGTATAAAGTTATCATTCTTAATCTTGGTTTTATATTAGCCAATGCCATCTTACTTATCATGATATTTGAGGGGAAGCTTTTTACAAAAGCGCCATATGATGAAGTTAAATCAACAATATCAAGTGAAATTCCCAATGATTGCGCCACAATTTTTGCATCTTCCAAATCTTGTGAGATTGATTCGCATGGTAATCCTACACATCTAACGTTTTCTTTTCCGAGAGCTTTAATACAAAGACTTGTTGTAACAGCAGAATCAATACCACCACTGAGCCCTACAGTAATACCACTTAATTTAGCACCTTTAACATAATTTTTTATCCAGTTTGCTATATTCTCAATTAATTCTTCATAATTTAATTTTCTCATATCTATTCAAATTCACGATTTCATTTATTCATTTAATTTTTGCATAAACTTAAAAGATAAGATTATAATAAAAAGTTTATAACTATAAAATTAAAAAAATAAACTTAACTTTATCTAATAGAAATAATATTTTTTAAAAGTATTGATGTAGAATGAGTGAAGAATTTAAAAAGATTGTTGATAGTTCTTTCGATAATGGAACACCCTTATGGATTTATACGCAGGATTATATTTATGGTATAGTACCAAGTGCAGGCGATAAATGGTTAGAAGTATCTTATACATTCGAAGATCCTGATGACCCATTAATGAAGGGAGAAAAAAGTGCAGATTTTGCTTATCAATTAATGATGGAAGAGATTTCTAAAGGGGTTACTTTTTATATTCAAGACTTAAAGGTTCCATTGTTAAAAGAGTTTGCTGAAGGTGCTGGAAAGTCCGGTTCTGATCTAATAAAAATGGTTATAATCGAACTAATAAACAATACTTCAAAATATACAAATAATACTGATTTTATAATTAGAAGTAAAGACGAATTAGCCAAGTTAAAAGAAAAAGTATAGATTTTTCTCCGTTTAAATATACAAACCGCGTCGTTGTGGATATTTTTTGGAAAATTCCTGATCAATACGCCTTCCTAATGCTGGTCCAATATTTGAGTCTCGTTCACTTATTAATTTTTTAAGATAATTACCATGATCTTGAGAAAATTTTTCAATTCCGGTAGCGATTATATTTTGATCTTTTTTAATAGGAACAATCATACCAAATAGACGGAGCATATCGTTTGGTGACATTTTTTTTCCAATCATTTCATCTATATCTTTATCTATGTTTCTAACAACTGTGCCCATACTTAAAGCAGAATAAGGACTTAGTTGTTTTGATTTTAACCAATAAGCATTAGGTTTTTTTGTTATAAATGTATCTAGATTGCCTTCTTTATCATTTGAACCTATGACCCTCCAATCCTTTCCATCCCTATCATATTCTTTTTTCATCTTTTTAACTACAGAACTGATTGGAGCGACTCCATGATAATCCTTTTTTTCCTTATTATCACTAGTCATAGTATCCTATTATATTAAGTTAATCTAAGTATAAAAATGTAAAGGAAAACAATAAAATATTTTAAATTGAATATTATAGATGATATATAAAAGAATTTTGAAATAATAGAAAGTGGAACAACAAAAAAACTTTGAAAAGTTCAAAAAATTCATTGGCTTATCTGATAAATTTATAATTAATAAGGATTTTCAAGAGATTCAGAGGCTTTTTCCTTTAATTGATAGTTTTGAAGAATATTTCTTAAGTGGGTATCATAAACGCAAGAAAGAGGGAGCCTTTTATACAAATAAAACTTTATCAGATTTTATTGTTATAGAAACATTACTCTGTGTAATTAATAAGAAGTTAAATGAAAACATTCAAGATCCTAGAATCATAAAAGATTTGGATGTGATTACTAAATTAGATAATAATATTAAGCAAGAGATAATAAAAATTCTATTAAGCATTACAATTTGCGATCCAGCTTGCGGTTCAGGGGGTTTTCTCGTAAGTGCTGCTCATATCATTTATAATACTATTCTAGAATTAAACTATAACCTACCTAATACTCAAATTAAGAAAAAAATATTAAGCAATCTATATGGATTTGATATTAACAAATATGCAATTAAATTGTGTACGTTAAAGCTTCTAAGGTGGTATAATAATGAAGATAAAACTCAAATACAAAAATTAATATCAATCTTAAAATCAAATTTACGAATACAAAATAGTATAAATAAATTTCAATTTCCAAAGTTTGATATAATAATTGGTAATCCTCCTTACGGAAATATACTAAATCATAAAGAAAAAGAAATTTTTAAAAAAGAAAATGTTTTTTTTAAGGATATTTACTGCACTTTCTTAATAAAAGCTTTGAAATGGAGTAATGAGCTAGTAAGCTTCTTAGTCCCTAAAAGCTTTCTTTTAAGGCAAGGATATATTAAATTTCGTAATAAATTTCTTTCTAGAGCCAATATCTTAAAAATCTTTGATGTTGGTTCAAAAATATTCAAGAATGCAACCAACGAAGTACAAGTTATATTGTATGAAAATAAAGAAGATTCAATTGCGAAGGATCTAGCTATTTTTAATTATCCAAATAATAGGATTATTACTTATCCAAATCAAAATGTGGACTCTTTAAGAATTTGCTCCAATTTATCTTGCCCATTAAATGTAAGAACTAAAAAGTTATATGTTTACACATTTTTGAATAATTGTCCATTCTGTGGATCTCTGACTGTTTTATTAAACCGTATTAGGATTAAAATGAACAAAGAAATCTATTCTATTATAGATAAAATTGAAAGAACTGGAGATTTAAATTATTTAAATCCCTTAGATTTCCCAAATATGATTAGAGGAGAAGAAGAAAAAGGTTTAAAATTGGTTAGGAAGAAATTAAAGGAAGGTGTAAATGGTTCTTGCTTTTTTATAAGTGCTAGAAATGATTTTAATTATTATTTTTTTAACAAAACTAGATCCTTCAATATTAATGATCTTAATTCAAACATTTTAAAGGGTAATGATTATGAGTACTATAAAAGTCCAAAATTACTTATTAAACATAATAATATAATTCCACAAGCATTATATGCAGAAGATAATGTTTGTTTTACATCATCTATTTATGCATTACTACACGATGATAATAGTGAATTAAAATTCTTATGTGGTGTAATTAATTCAAGCTTAATCCAATTTTATTGTATTTATGCTATAAATAATCAAAAGGATACCACTATCAACTTAAATCAATATATGATACGGCATCTCCCAATCATAAAACCTAATGAGGGAATTAAATTAAAAATTGTAGAAATTGTTGAAAAACTTGATATTTTGCTTGAAGAGTTAAATGGGATTCCTGATAATAGAGTTTTAGAACTGTTAAGAAACCTTGATCAAATTATTTTTAATTTATATTCACTATCAGAACAAGAAGTAAACTTAATTATTTCAAAAATAAAAAATCAGAATAAATTTTTTAATATGATTTATGAAAATTGACTTCTAATGCTTGTATGCTTATCTGTTTAAAGTGAAAATCACAGATATTATCTCCTAACCCCATAAATTTACTTCTTTCAATTTTTACCTGTGAATTAAGGTCTTCCAAAACTGCTTTGTAAAATGGAATACAAAAATCCTTACAAATTAAGGGAATTTTACTTTGGCGATCTGGATTCCTATCCATTATTGCTTTATAGGGACATTCATTTATTTCAATAATTACTTCTTGATCAGAAATATAATTAACTGAATATTTCCAGCCTTCTATTGACCATCGGAAAGTGACTAATTCAATTAAGTTATTTAACGTATTCGCTTTAATATTTAAATATTGTTGAATCCTTTTGAAAATGATTTTCATGAGTCTTATCCATACATTTTTATCAATTTTAAGAGCAATTTCCCATCCTACTTCTTTTTCAACCTCTAACATCCAAACACCATCTATAGTAAAGAAATTTTTTTCAAAATAATACAATTTATCTGCATCACTCACTTTTTTCATTAGAGATCCCATTATAATTCATTAACTTATTTAAGAAAATGAATACTTATTATTATAGTATCAATCAATATAAAATAATATAAAAAATTTTGCGATAGAGATTGATACGTAGAAATATTTATTGCTTTTTTAAGAATCTTTTCTTTCATTATTAAATTTAATCAGTTTCTATCTTAGACTTATAATTTAGCATCCCATAATCTTTAAATATAAAGGATTTTTTATCCAAATTAGATAAGCCTAAATAACATTGATTTTTAATTGTAATTCATAAAAATAACATTGTTTTAAGATTAAAATTAACTAAAAAATTATTGATATATATAATCTTTCAGTCCTAAATGATTAATTAGTAATGTAAATTAAGCGGGGATAAAAAATGGAACTGATATTACTAGGATTATTTTTAAGTTTAATTGCTGGATTATCTACCTCAATTGGTAGCTTTATTGCCTTTTTTATGAAAAAGCCGAGCCCAAAATTTATATCATTTATCATGGGATTCTCTGCAGGAGTTATGATCCTAATTTCTTTTGTTGAATTACTTCCAGAGAGCATAGAGACAATTGGTTATGAAATGGGACTTTTATTTTTCTTTCTTGGAATGATCTTAATGTTTATTATTGATATAGTTGTTTCTCATGAATATGAGTTTGAAGATTCAATTGAAATTCTAGTAAATGCTAATGGTAAGAGTAAACCACATCTTCATCATGGACATCGCCACAAACGTCGCTATCAACGCCATAGTGAAAAAAAAGAAACAAGTTTAGTCAAGACTTCAATATTTATAATCTTTGGAGTCTTTATTCACAATTTTCCAGAAGGTATGGCAACGTTCATTGGAACTTTAACTCATGTTCAACTTGGAATTTTACTAACTCTAGCTATAGCTCTACATAACATACCAGAAGGAATTGCTGTAGCAGTACCAATTTATGCTTACACTTTAAATAAGAAAAAGGCCTTTAAATGGTCTTTCATATCCGGAATGAGTGAACCCTTAGGAGCAATACTTACATGGTTGATTCTTTTTCCCTTTATCAATGATTACGTATTAAATGCTATGTTGGGAGCAGTTGGGGGAATAATGGTATATATTTCATTAGATGAATTATTACCTATATCTCGTTCAATGGCTAAAGAGCATTATTCTATAATAGGAATTATTATTGGTATGTTTATCATGGCAATAAGTATATTAATATTATAAAATTTCTTATAATGTTAGTAATCAAATTCAAAATCACCAACCTTTATCTTTTCCTTGAGAATTTCTCCTGGTCTTTTTATACAAACCTTAATTAAATTTAGCACACTGTAACCTCTCTTCTTTAAAAAGCTAATACTTTGAAAATTATTAGGATGTATCCAATTATAGACATTATAACATCCAATCTCTTGTGCAATAATTTCAGCTTTCTCGTATAGTGTGGAAGTAACTCCTTTTCTTCTTTCTTCAGGAATAACCTAAAGAGCTTCAGACTAAATTAAGTTATCTTGTATTTTACACACTTGATATCCTATTAAATTCCCCTTATTACCCTTTGCAATAAAAATGGGATATTTTTTCTTTTGATAAAATTCTAATTCTTCTTTAGCAACTTCCAAATCAATCTTTCGTTCAATTCTTTTTAATTTTGCTAATCAGACGTTAGATTGACTACTCTATTTAATTAATTTTAACTTATCACTTGGTTCATATTGCTAATCTTCATTGAGATTGCTTTTATTCTTAATAGAATTGTTATAATAATTAATGAAAAAGAAAAATAAGGAAAAAGTTAAAATAATTATTCTTTTTTTCTTAAAATTGAACTTAATTCAGTTTTAAGTAAATCACGTATTGCTACACGAATTACTTCAGAACGATTGGGATACAGATTCATGTTAACTAATTCCTCTATACCACTAAGATATGCTTCTGGAATATGGCAAGTTATCAGTTTCATTTTTTTATAAAACCCCTTTTAATGTTCAAAACTTATAGTTTTTTGTTATATTTTACACACTTTGACATTATAATATATCAGTATAATACTACGATAATATATCTAAAATTCAATAGTAATTAATAGTTTGAAATTACATTTTTTTAACTTTTTGAATTATCTATAATTAAATCATTAAATAAAAATATTCATAGATTAATACACCAAATTTTATAATCATTCAAGCGTTAGATTTTAAGAGTGAGGATGAATATTAAATGTCAAACAAATATAACAGTAAGACAGCATTATTAGAAAGGTCTAGTAGAGTTATAAATTCTATGATTAATGGTATGGAAGAATTAAGTGTAGCAAAAAGAAGGAAAATTATGGAAAAAAGTGGAGAAGCATGTGCTCTAGCAGCTAGTTATGAAATTGCGAAAAATATTTCTGAAGAAACGACTTCTATTGAAGAGATTATTGAAAAAGTAAATAATCAAATTCCATGGTGCGGTCCATGGAATTTAAAAGATAATAAAATTAGCTCAATATGCAATGAATGTGGATGTCCTCTTGTTAGAAATAAAATTGTAGAATTAAATGGTACATTTTGTTATTGCTCTTTAGGTTGGGTAAAGATAATCTTTAAGACATTGCTTAAAAAACCCGTTCATGTCGAGATCTTAAAATCAATAGGTGCAGGTGATAATATTTGCGAATTTATTGTGTATATTTAAATAAAATAAAAATAATTAAACTGTTTCTTTAATAAAATTAATAATGAGTAAATTAGTGTTAGTTGATGGTGCCAAAGGTCATACTGGTACGTTTCTTTTAAAAGAAATATTAGAAACAAAACCAGAATGGAATATAGTGGCTACAGATTTACCTTCAAACAGAAGAGATGAACTAATGGCTAAGGAAAAAATCTTTAGTAGTAGATTTAAATATATGACTGAAATATTAGAGAATAAGAGAATTAAATTTATTCCAGCTGACTTAACTCAAAAGAGTACTCTTATCCCATTATTTCAAGGAAAACGATATGATATTATTTTTCACGTTGCTAGTTTATATGATTATTTTGCAGACTTAGAACTTTTAAGAAGAATAAATGTAGAAGGTATACAAAATTTGCTCGAAATTGTATATGAAACCCAAGACTTTAATAAATTAAGATTTATGCACTGGAGTACATGTGGTGTTTACGGAGAACCAAAATATCAAAAAAATAAGAAAGGATTCTCACTTCCTGCAGATGAAACAGTGCCTTATAGCCCCCCAAATAATTATAGTGTAAGCAAAATGGAACAAGAATTGGTTTTAAAGGATTATATTAATAAATACAAATTAAAATCTACGATTATACGACCTGCCCCAATAATGGGACCATATCAGATCTATGGAGTTTTTCATATAATGCAAATAGTAAATAAGTCTGGATTTGGACCTGGCATTCATATTTACCCTAAAAGGAAGCGTTTAGCCATGCCATTAATTCATGTTGAAGATTTAGTTAGAGCAGCTATATTTTTAGCAGAGAATGAACAATCAATAGGTGAAGCTTATAATCTTGTATTAGATACATGTTTTCAAGAAGATTTCCTTGAATATTTAGCAGATTTACTAAATGTTGATTATTTTAATTTACCTATATGGTGGCCATTTTATAAGATTTTCTCGAAATTTCTTTATTGGTTAAATAAAAGGAAAAATAGAAAAGCACAAAAATTGAACTCAAGACCCATAGTTGATTTATCCATGACGGGATACACTACTCATCAATATCTCTTTTCTAATAAAAAAATTAAAGATTTAGGATTTGAATTTAAATTTTCAGATTATAAAAGTGCTACTAATGATACTATTCAATGGTATCTTCGAAATAAATGGTTGGAGAGTGAATAATCTATGGGTTTTATTGAAGGTTTAATCTTATGTTTTATAGTTGGTTGGGTAAATTCTTATCTTTATCGGAAATATTTACGCAAGAAAAATAAAGATTGGATAGTTTTTCTAGCTATAATTTTTCTCTCGTTATTATGGTTATTCGACATTATGATATATTTTGAAATTATTGATATGACTTGGTTAAATTTTCTTCCTTGGGTTAATATTCCATCAACAAGTAAAGGGAAATACTTCCTATGGAACTCATTCTTAGTATTTGGGGTCGATCTCAAGATTATGCCTCAAGGTGGAATGGAAATAATAGCAAGTTTTTTACTAATCTCATATCTATTTTGGTATTATCTTGGTTCAAAACTCGGAAAAGTTGTTCATGGCTATAAAACATATCAGCAGGGACATTATTTATTATTTAGACCAGTAAAGAAATTTATTAAAGAACGGGAAAAAAAATTAAAAGATTTTCAATAATAATTTTAGATAATAACATAAGAATGTTAAAATAATAAAAAAAAAGTATTAATAAGTAATGAATCAGATCGATAGATATATTCATTTTATTTCTCTGAAAAGACACTTTCTGATGTTTCATGACCAGAGGGGTATAATCCCGTGATATCATGAGGTTTCGTATCGTATCCATTATCTTCCATAATGGTATAGAGTTTCTTAACATTATCTTCAACACTTAATTCCATAACTTCTCCTGCAAGGAGCACATAAGAAAACGCTGTTAAGAAGGGAATACCGAAAAACATGACTGCTGTTATGAGGAATCCAAATAATAGACTAAAAAAATCTGATCCTTCTCCAAAGAATCCGGTAAAATCTACAGTACCTAGAAATGAAGCAAAAGTTATCAAGGCAGAAAGACCTGCAATACCCTTAATAATAGATTGTGCCCAAACACTTATAGGTTCAATATCTCCAGGTTGCCGATATTTTTTATTTTCACGGTAATAGACAATTCCAGCATCATCAAGTAAATAATTCCCTGAAATGAAAAAAGCAAATAATAGAAATGATAATATCATTGGCAAAATACAGAATAACATGTATCCCATCATGAAATTAAAGAATTGCGTGGAGCCAAATACATCAAAAGATGTGGGATATTTAAATAAAGTGGTTAAAGCATCATAAGCATAAAAACCAACTGCGATTGAAAGAAGTAATGGTAATATTAATCTTTTAAGTTGAATTATAAGACCAATCTCTCGTCTTTCTCCCATATCCAATACAAAAATATCGTGTTTATACCCTTTCGAGACTTTAAAGAATAAATCCCTTAGCTTAATAAAAATAAACGCAAATTGTGGAGCGAAGCGGTTGTAGAGAGCAGCGGTTAATGGTAGTGTTCCATACCAAACAATGGTAACAATTATAAAAGCCATAACTATGTTTGAATTATTAGAACCTGTAATAAGAGTATTATTAAAAACATTCATTAAAATTAAAAAGACTATAAATGTTAAAGTCATTAATCCAACAGCCACACTATTTACAACAACAGTAAGTTTATGTTCCCCAAAAGCCTTGCGTCTATATTGTAATCTTTTTACTCGTAATATAATAATAATTACTCCTACTGCCATTAATATAGCAAGAATGATGAATAAAGGAAAACCTAAGGGAAACAATGGTGATTGCCATATTCCCCATGGTTTTTGAGTAGCTAGCGCAACAACTCTATCATCTCCTGTAAGGCAAAAATCATTTTTACCATCTCCATCGAAATCACTAATTGTTATTATCTTATTACCAGAATATTCTGTATTTATAATCGCAAATTCTCTCCAATTGAAAAAACTCACAATTTTATAGCGATTTATAGATGAAAATCCCACAAAGGGTTGATGACTTGTATAATATATTAATTCATCAACCGAATCTTCATCAAAATCTTCTTCTAAAGCGACAACATCGAAAGTTCTGTCCGATCCAATTTTTTCCCATAATAATTCGTGAGAGGTGAGTTCCAAGGTATATATTTGAACTATTTTATAATCATCATGAACTACATCATTATATCTCATATTAATTAAGAAATAAGAGATACCATCTCCTTGAGCACTATTAATTTCTGTTAATTGAGTATCCCACCCTTCAATACCCGTTGGAATATTGTAGAGTTCTCCACCATCTAGACCATTTAAGAGGGTAATATTTCCATCCAAGGTTTCAATTAATATCTCAGAAATTCCATCTACGTTTAAATCTTCAATGATTTCATAATCATTTATTGAGCCATGGAAAGTTACATTATAAATTTCACTTAACATATTCTCTGAACTTAGGTTATATAAAAACATTGAATCTCTACTAAAAAATAACAATTGGGATTGATCTGTATATTGAAATAATTCAAATGCAGGAAGATTTTCTTCAGAACGAATATGACCATACCAGACTTCATAAATAGTACTTTTTTTGGTTCCATTTATAAAATATGTATTAATACTACAGTTATACTCAATCCTTGTATGATTACCATCAAAAAACTTCTGTCCTTCTCCTTCCAGTAATATAAGATCTTCTTGTGAATCATTCAGATCATTTAAACTTACTAGATCGTGCACATAAGAATTAGTAAAATTAAGTCCATCTCCTGTTAAAATGGGAATATCAGTTCCTTCACTTCCATTAATAAGTTGATTTGTATAGAAATTTGGATTGATATCTATATCATAATGACTATTACTTACTGTCCAGTTTGGACTTATTGACGCTTTGCATACAAAATATTCCTTAACTCCATGCCCATCAATATCCATAATAGGAAAAACTTTTTGCACTGGACCATCGTATTCCTTAACCCATAAAGGAATACCATTACATCCTTCTAAACAAAAAACAGCTCCAAATTGAATTGTATCATAACGTTCAGGGCGATCTGTTCCATGAATATCAGCATAACTAATAATCTCATTAATTCCATTTCCATTTATATCGTTTGTTTCAAATGCAATCATTTCTGTTGGATATGTATCTCTAATTTCTTCCCATGCCCATCCAGCGTGTAGTTCCATTTGAGTGATAAATACAATCCCTAAAATGCTAAATATTATAAAAGATACAGCTAAAAGTATTAAATTAATAGGGCGTGAACTATTATTTTCGTTTCTTTTTATCTTCATAAGTTTCAAAATTTTTAATATATTCTTATGATTTGAGTTTAGATCTTAAATTATAAAATCTTAAAGAAAAAAGTTGTATAAATAATTTTATTATTTGATAAAGAATATATTAATATACAATATAAATAGGAAAAAAAAATATTAAATGGGGTGCTTTAGAGATAGATTTTACAATATCACTCCTAGTGAAACTTTAAATTCTTAATTCTAAAGCGCTCCTCTAATAATTTCTTGTATTTTTATTAACTCTCACTAATATCAATTTTTTTTGCAGGTTTTTTTCTCATTGTGATCTTCAAGAGCCCATTTGCCATTTTTGAAACAAGAGTATCGTAATCTGCGTCTACAGGTAAAGGTATATCCATATCTACATCGATAAATGAAAAGCCTTTCCTAAAGAATGGCATACACCAATCTTGATCAGAATTTTTATCTTTCAGCT
>SMTZ1_10018814_pt1 | contig 22319 bp, 16 predicted proteins | sample DeeMarSWOR136_30_FD_25667 | JGI IMG/M metagenome (IMG submission 25667) | reverse complement strand
GAAGCTACACCCATGGAGTATGTTTACTAATGCACTTTATGCCCGATACTGAAGATGCTGACTCGGCCGCCGAGAAATTTTGGCCAGAAGGCTACAAACGGGTAATACGACAGGATTTCCGTCAGGCAATTACTGTCGGATTCAATGGGGGAAAGAAACTACGGAATGTCTACCAACAGCACTATTCAAAGAAATTCGCCGACATTGATGAATTTATAAGTAAAATCGCCAACATGATAGCAATTGGAGCTGAAAACGGTGCTGACGATGCCTTTGATGAAATGATGGATGCCTTCTTGGTTGAAGACCCCTTACCCGAAGGGCGCAGGTATGCTCGCTATTTTGAACCTCAATCCTTTTCCAGAAGTATGAAGAATAACCTCACTCAGATTGTCATTGCCGAATATAGCCAGGATAATGTCTACCAGCACGCCTATGAATCATATTACCAGCAGAAGTTACCTAGCTTTGATGAATTTATTGCCCAAGTGGCTCAGACAGTAGTGACCGGAGCCATGAACGGTGCCGACAATATGCTGGAGGCGATATACATGTCCTTTATGGACTCCCGCCCTTTGCCCCCAGCGCGCAGATATCCCAGACGGTTAAAGTTGTGGGCACCCGCTTGAGAAGTTTGTCTTCAGATTGTTGAAGCGACATAGCGTGCAATACCACTTGTTGTAAATAGATAAGGTTCCCGAAAGGAGCAACGAATGCAGAAAATAGCAGTGTGTGGTAAAGGTGGCAGTGGAAAGAGCGTTCTAGTCAGACTGCTGGCTGATGGATTACGAAATAGAGGGCGCCGCGTACTTGTGGTTGACTCGGACGAGTCGAATACCGGGCTTGAGCGAATGCTCGGGTTCGACAGTCGATGCCGGCCATTGATAGATTTACTGGGGGGTAAACAGAAACTGGAACAGGAGATAATTACCAGGGTAAAAGCAGGAGAAACCGAAGAAACTGTACAACTGGTCAAGGAAGAGATGCCAGTAGCCAGCATCCCGAAGGAGTATATACTTGAAAAGGACGGTATCAAGCTGATAATCGTGGGTAAGATACTTATGGCACTGGAAGGATGTGCTTGCCCTATGGGCATAGTGAGTCGTTCTTTCTTAAAGAAACTTCACCTTGAACCAGATGAGGTAGCCATCGTTGACCTGGAGGCAGGGGTAGAGCATTTCGGCAGAGGTGTAGAGACCAGCGTAGATTGTGTGTTGGTTGTAGTTGAGCCCGCTATTGATTCTCTGGAGGTTGCCAAAAAGATAAAAGAACTGGCCAATCAAATCCAGATAGGTGATGTCTGGGCTATCCTTAACAAGGTTACCTCCGAGGAGATTGCTGACAGGCTTACAACTCGTCTGAATAAAGAAGGTATAAATGTAGTCGGATCCATCCGTCAGAGCCCGGAGATTTTCGAGACATTAATAAAATATTAGATTTCTTGTTCCCTTAATTTTTTGCAGAACCGATTCTCTTTCTGCTATAGTAGTACCCTCATGCTAATTGGCTTACTATCCGACACTCATATTCGTGTTGCTGGCACTCGGAGTAGCCTCGGACAGTTGTGGGGAGACACGCTCCCGCTACAAATAATACAAATAAGTAAGGCTTTCAAAGGAGTCGATTTGATTTTACACGCCGGGGACATTTATACCTTGCCAGTACTGGATGAACTAGAGAAGGTGGCTCCAGTACTGGCTGCAGAAGGTGATGACGATCCCTTTGAAATAATGAACGACAATCGAGTAAAATCAAAACACATCCTCAATCTAGAAGGAATCACCATCGGGCTGGCCCATCAGTTTGAGATATGGGATCTGGATAAGCAGGAAAAGCTGCCCGATGTCATTGTATTCGGTCATCTGCATAAGTCTTCACTGGAGAGACGCAACGGTGTTCTTAGGTTAAACCCGGGCAGTCCCACTTTCCCCAGCTATAGATACGAGCTGGGAACAGTAGCTCTATTGGCGGTTAACAACGGCAAAGCCGAGGCGCAAATCGTCAAGCTCCAGGGGACACTCGGCGGTGCAGCTAGCTCCAAGATGCTACGTTAAGTTCCAGGGACACCATACCAATCAGGCCTACTGCAAATTAGGTATTGTGTCCCCAGAATAGTGAGTAACAACAAAGTCTTTATCCAGCATTCCTTATAAATATACGCTTCGTTTTACTGGCTGTCCGCTGTTGCTCTTAAGGCTATATTTGCCTAGAATGTATTTAGTGGTTATATGGCAAAAGCCAAGATATGCAGTGTGAATGATTCTGACGGATATATGAGTGACTACCAAGTCCAATGGTGTTGTAGCACTCTTGAGAACCAAGAACCGGCGATACAGAACGAAAAGAAGCGTCCATTGATTCTAGCCGGGGAATTATGGGAACAAGAACCTTTGGTCGGGATTCTAACAGGCGCCAGGGTCTGATACAGAACTTATAAAAATGAACGATATCATTGAACACGGTCTCGTTGAGGTAGCTCGCCTGCCCCTGGATGAAGGGCAAACCCGCGTCATACTTAAAAGCACGAAAGGTGATATCGAGGGTATATATCACCGTGCTGAAGGATCCGCTGGAGTTATCTGGGTCTCAGGCAGCTTAGGTGGGCTGGACGGTCCGTCTTTCGGTATTTTTAAGACCTTGAGTACTACACTTGTCAAAGACGGGATAAGTTCACTTAGACTGGACTACCGCCTTCCTGGTGATTTTGACCAATGCGTTCATGACGTATTAGTGGGGGTCAATTTTCTAACGCAGAGCGGTGTAGATAACATCGCCCTTGTCGGGCATTCCTTTGGCGGGGCGGTTGTGATTATGGCTGCGACTATAAGTACTGAGGTGAAGGCAGTGGTAGGGCTTTCCAGCCAGACCTACGGGGCACATCGGGTAAGTAAATTATCGCCGAAACCGTTATTATTGATTCACGGCGACCGGGACCGGAATCTTCCTGCCCGCTCTTCATGGCATATCTTTGGGGATGCTAAGGAACCCAAGGAGATTGTGATATACAAAGGGTCTGGCCACTTCCTCAGGGAATGCCACCAGGAGCTGCATGACCTACTTAGAAGCTGGCTCATCGACAAACTAAAGGCGAAAGGATAAGGTGTATGCCTCAGCTAGCTGTTACCCTACAATTTGGGCAATAGAAGCATGTTTTATTACGTCTGGTATAACAAAATAGCGGGTAGTGATTTGCATTGGCTTTATTTTGTAGCCAATATATATATTTTGGGGTGTTAACCGGTTGAAATACTCCAGGGAGGTTTGGTACATGTCACTAAGAATTGTTGTTGGTACAAATTGGGGCGATGAAGGAAAAGGCCGTATGGTAGATTATCTGGCACAGAATGCCGACTTCGTTATCAGGTTCCAGGGCGGAAACAATGCAGGCCACACTATTGAAAATGAGTTCGGTAATTTCAAACTACACCTTATACCTTCTGGCATTTTCTACAAAAATGTCGTTAATATTCTGGGCCCAGGAACGGTTGTAAACCTCGAGGCAGCTTGCCAAGAGATAGAAGACTTAAGAAAACGAGGTATAGATATCAGCCATCAAAACTACAAGATTTCCGATCGCGCCACCATCTGTTTCCCTTTTCATCGGCTCCAAGACGAATATGAGGAAAGTCGCCTTGCTCAGGCTATGTTTGGCTCTACCAAGCAAGGTATAGCTCCAGTCTATGGCGACAGATATATGAAGTACGGCATCCAGGTAGGTGCACTTTTTCACCCGGAATATCTTAAACAGGAAATAGCTCGGTGCCTTGACTTGAAAAACAGTATTTTTGAACGAGTCTATGGCAAACCTTCCACCAGTCTGGAGGAAGCTTTCCAATGGGCAATGAAGTATGGCGAGATACTGAAACCTCACATATGTGATAGTGTGACTCTGCTCAAGGAAGCACAGAAACGCAGAAGAAATGTGCTACTAGAAGGTCAACTTGGAGCACTGCGCGATATCATTTACGGCATATATCCATTCCCGACATCATCATCGACCATAGCCTCCTTCGGAGTTGTGGGGGCAGGCTATTTCAGTGGTGAGATGCCAATCGTGACTGGCGTAATGAAGGCATTTTCTACATGTGTTGGAGAGGGACCGTTTACGACTGAAATCCATGGTGAGCTGGTAGACAAAATTCGAGAAACATCCTATGAGTACGGGGCTTTAACAGGACGGCCAAGGCGTATCGGCTGGTTTGATGCTGTTGCTTCAAGATATGGTGTTTATGTGAGCGGGGCAACAGAGATAGCCTTGACAAAGCTGGACTCATTATCAGGGCTAGATACATTAAAGATATGCACTGGCTATCGTATAGATTCCAGAATTACAGAGTCCTTTCCTATTATGCCGGACCTGGTAAAAGCAGAACCAGTCTATATTGAAATGCCTGGTTGGAGGGATGATATCACTACGGTACGTCAGTTTAGAGAATTGCCGAAAACCGCACAGAATTACGTCGAGCAAATACAGAACCTGGTAGATAAGCCTATCAGATACGTGTCCGTCGGACCTCATCGCGAGGCGATGATCTTGAGATAGCACAAAGGAGGCGAGGCAGAGGTCCAGAATATACTTAACGGTGAAATTGCATAAAAGTCTCTATTGTTACCCAACTCGCCTGACTTCAGTGTGAGCATAAACCGGTGATGGCGAAGGACACTATCAGATGCTAGAATGAGCGATGCCTATCGAGTGAGTGAGGTTATTGGGTACAAAATGGTTATTCGCTCCGGCGTTGAAGCACTGCTGGAGAAGGACTAGTGATCTTAAAATCAATATGAAACAAAAAAAACTAGCACCGAGTAAGAGAGGAAGTAGATGAAAAAAATATTGGTAGTAAGTATAATACTTAACTAACAAGACTGTTAGAGAGGAGGCACTAATGAAACCAGAAGACATCAAGACTATCGGCATCATGGGAGGTGGTGTTATGGGGGGAGGTATTGCGCAGACAGCAATTCTAGCTGGCTATAAAGTCATCGTCCGAGATTTGAGCGACGGGATTTTGGCAAAGACGAAGGATACGATTATAAACGGTCGCTTTGGCTTGAAGGGTGGTGTGGAACGGGGTAAGCACACTCAACAGCAGATGGATGAAGCTCTGGCCAATCTATCCGTGACAACCAAGGTTGAGGACCTGAAGGACTGCGATCTAATTATTGAGGCAATCGGTGGGAGTAATCCTCAGGAAATTGAGAACAAGGACCTGAAACTGAAGGTCTTTGCCGAGTTAGACGGAATAATCAAAAAAGAAGCTATTTTTGCCAGTAATAGTTCCCGGTTCACCATTGCTGACCTGGCAAAGGCAACAAACCGAAAGGACCGATTCATTGGAATGCACTGGTTTAGTCCCGCCAACGTCATGAAAGCAGTAGAGGTGATATATACACCAGAGGTAAAGGAAGATGTAATACAGATAATAGAAGGGCTCTGTCAGAAGTTTGGGAAGACGAGCTCACGTGTCAAAGATGTGCCAGGAGATACCGGCTTTATCGGAAATAGAATCATGGGTGCTGCTAGGCGAGAAGCACTGAAGATTATCGATGAAGGAATTGCTACTGCCGAGGACATTAATAAAGTTATGACGGGTGGGTTCAATTGGCCGGTAGGACCGGTACGGTCAGGCGGACCGAGTGCCAGGTCGGGCTGGCAGTAGACCAAAAGCCAATTGCTTTGGGATTGGCCGATGTCCTATTGTCCTCTGGAAATCCCGTCCCGCGGGCAATATTCGTCCAGATTGTTTAGCTCGGGCAACAAAAGCCTGTTTTGTCACCTCTCGGGTAACGAGATACAAGATTGTGGGTAAGGCTCTTTTTCGGCCACCTTACCCCTCTTTCCCCAAAATGGGGAAAGGGGGGTAAGTTTATCACCCGGCAAACCTGTCTAGTATCCTAAGTCTTCTTTGAGGTCTTGGTCTATCCAGAGGTATTGTGCCCCACTTTCCACGGCGCTTTTGTAGTAGCCGATCCCCCCTTCGCCGCTGTAGTTCTTCACCCATGGTCGCCACAACGTGTAATAATGGAATACCACCGTCTGTATACCGTAACACTGCTCCAGGAGATAGGGCATCATTTCAACGTGAATTTGGTTGACCGCGGCTTCATCAGGATAGGCTGCCAGCATCTGGTCACGGTAGTCGTTAAGTATCTCGTCATCGACGTTGCTTGTGTTGAACATCGAGGTACCCGACCAGTTTATGCCCTTAAAGTAAGTGCCGACACCGGACATCCCGGCATAAAGCATCTCGGGATAAGTCCCCAGAGCCCAAGTCACGGTATAAGTGGCGTAATCTACGGGTTTGAGTTCCAATTCTATGCCGATATCAGCCAACATATTCACGACCACCTGCATCTGGTCAATATATAAGTAGTAATTGTAAACGTCAACCTGAGCCTGGAACCCTTCACTATATCCGGCAGCATCCATAAGCTCTTGCGCCAGCTCCAGATCGTAACCGAACAGGTCGGCAACCGATATTTCGGTCGGTGGGTCCGTCTGTACCTCTATGATATCGTCATCGAGGTCTTCCAGTGGAACATACGCATCGGCTATCTCTGCGCAAGGGAATACGGGCCAGTAGAGTATTTCGCCGTCGCCGCTGTATAGTTCGTCGAGCATCTGCTGGTTGTCTATTGCTAGCTGCATCGCTTGTCGCACTCTCACGTCCGTCCAGGGCGCGCCTTCCTGATCTAGCCTCATGAATAACACACTACCCGCCTCTGTGTAGCTAACATATTCCACCCCAGGGATGTCCTTCAATGTTTGCGCTCTCTCAGTGTTAGCTACGATTATATCGATTTGACCGGTATTAAAAAGAGAGTCCTGTGTAGCCGGGTCTGCTTGGATTAGGTAACGTACACTGTCCAGATAGGGTAACTCGTCACCTTCGCCAGGACCGATAGGGTTTGTGTGCCAGTAATCGGTATTTCTCTCATAGTAGAGATAGCTTCCTTCCACATACTCTTCGAGCGTGAAGGCACCGGTGCCGATGGCCCTCTCCCAGTCATTCATGTCACCGTACAATTCAATTGCATCCTGAGGGTAAATGAACATAAAATCTATCAGGGTTATTAGCTCAGGCATCTGCGCGGAGTCGCAGTCGACGCGCACAGTGTCTTCATCAACTTTATATACATCCATAGCCGCAGCCACATGCGGGTAACTGCTCTTGAGATACGCTGTATCCAGCGTCATCTGGCGCTCAAGGGAGTAAACAACATCATCGGCTGTAACTTCCCGCCCGTTGCATGGGTACTTATTGTGCCATTTCACCCCGGGACGAATGTTGAAGATTAAGTAATCGTCATGTATTTCATAGGTCTCTGCTATATAACCGGTTTTGTGACTCAGTTGGTTAGTAATGACCGTCCACTCACACTCGCCAGTTCCATAACCACCAGCGTTCCCTTTTGTCCAGTCGCCTGACCAGAGGCACTGTTGGACGCCCGTAGTAGTATAATGAGGGCCGATGGCATCGTCGAAGTATGTAGGGTCCGCTGCCACAACGAGCGTAAGCTCCCCTCCGTATTGTGGTGTGTCGTCCCCATCCCCATTTCCATCTCCATTCCCATCACTGGGACCTCCGGCACAGCCGGTTATCAGGCTGGCAATCAAAGCTACGATGAGCAAACATGCTCCCAGCGATAAGAACTTCCTTTTTTGCATCATCAATCACCTCCTTATGTTAGCTTGGCTTTTGATCATCCATGTTGCATACACTCATAGGCATTACCTCCTCTTACTGACGTCGTCACAAGCGTCCTCAGCCTGCGAAGGAGTAGGTCGCGAAAACCATCGTCCAGCATACTGATGCTTACATAATAACAGCCATGAAAAATCCTGGCTATAAAGCAAGATAGGGTGGCATAACCACATAAAGCTATTTTTTTATGCTGAGTATGCCACTCCAGGTCAATCATTCCCAGAAGTTCCTCCTTGACCAGACGCACAAGCACATCTAGCTGGAACGAAGGTGCTTTGGATATTTCTGAACATGCGCCTCCCATCTGATTTCCCTCCCGTTAAATATATTTTACGTCTATTTTACTCCCACGTCAATATGTCGTACTTGTGCAGTACATTGATGACATTCAAAACCGAAAAGAATTGCACAAAAACTCAGACTGTGACATCTATTTTAAGTAAGAAAATTAACCTCTTCTTTAAAGCGAATGTCTTCATTTAAAAGCTTGCTCGCGGAATTAGGGTTCTTTTTGGGGGAGTTAACAAAGGAATAAGCTGGCGTATATCGTTAACATTTTCCAGATCCCACACCAGATCTATCAGAGTTCTGGACTGTTCGATTCCAAGAATTGGTACCAATAGACCCATCGCTTTGGAATGAACGTCCTCACGGCTCATGGGATAGTGGGGAAAACCGAGTACATGTTCAATGAAAATCTGCTTCCTTTCACCACTTCGCAATGTCACTTCCACGAATGCTGATTCTACCCTGGGCTCCCTCTCCTGTTCAGGATCGTGGATCAAAGTGACGGTCTCCATTCGCTGCCTGATCGAATCAGTGGCCATCCGTTCGTGAGATGCGGCCATCTCAAAGGTTAACTCCCCGTCCTCCAGAATGACAGCTGACAGGTATCTCAGGTTTAGGGCAGGCATCGGGGCATCTGAGAATGAATTTACCCTACCCCCAGGCATCTTTATATCTATCTTTACAATATCATTCCGGTTTACCATCTTGATGAGCGTTAACAAACCTTCCACTCCAGCCTGAAGAGGACCACCGACGGGGTAACGCTTGTACCCGACCAGCGGTAGTTCGAACTCTTCGCCAAGTTTATGTACCAATCTCTGTTTATCCAGGTCTGAGTCCGACCCAAGGAACATACAGCTTATTAGCCATCCTGGATTTGCTTCGAAGGGGTCTCTGACACCGGTGAATCCGTGATAGACGAGTAATGCAGCATAGGCACCGTTTCTAGCTGGCATTCCACCAAACAAGAAAGCCTTCTCCAGATGGTCAACATCACGTAACCATTCATAAGATCCAGATGCCTGTTGCACGCAGTACGCAAACATGTCCCCGATTCTATCCTGAGGGATTCTTAGAAGCGAAGCAGCTGCTGCCGCAGAGCCGAAAGTAGGTCCGACACCGTGTGATGATAAGCCAAAATCTTGTAGATTACGAATACCAAGGGTTTTTGGTAAGCGACATGAAATCTCATACCCGACAACAACTGCTCGAAGTAGTTGCTCACCAGAAGAAGCAAAGGCTTCACCAATACCCATCACCGTGGCAACAATAGGTGGACCAGGTTGCACAAACGCCGAAGGACAAAAATCGTTAATCTCAGCTCCGTGGGCGGTCAGAGCGTTAGCGAAAATCGCATCTAGTAGGGCTGTTTTCATGTTGGTCCCAAGCAGGTGTGCGGTGTGAGTCTGCCCACTGTTAAACAAGGCAAAATCTCGGGCAAGCTGTGCTGGTCTCAATTGTGAGCAGGCTACAATAGATGCCAAGGTATCCAGAATGTGGCGTTTGGATAATTCCCGAATCTCGCCAGGGATTGGTATTGTTTGGCTTTCAAATATATATTCTGACAAAGGGCCCATAGGAGAGGGCCCAAATAGTTGCTTCCAAGCAAGCTGCGGATCGCTTCGTACTTCTTCCAGAGTTCTCTTCAAACGATTCATCTCAGTTCCTTTCCATTGAAATATTCATTCGCTTCATCATCATTATTGTCTATTTTGTACTCAGTATTTGTCAAAAATTCCCTGGCGTTACTAACGTTTGTTATTAATCACATTGCATAGTTGTGGATGTTATGCGTAAAATATGATAGCCCTTTATATAAAGCTTTGATAGCTATACAAAAAGTAGTGTGAGAATCCACCCGTTAATTTATCTCTATCACAGGATGCTGCTTGACATGGGCAACATGACGAATAAGTAATTTACCAACAACATATGGATTCAGTTTAAAAATTACATTTTTAGTCAGGAGTAAGATGGAAGAAATCATTGCTGAAACTAAAGCGGGAAAAATTTGCGGCATGAGCGAACGGGGTGTTCTGTCCTTTAAGGGCATCCCTTACGGTGCCTCGACAAGTGGGAATAGACGGTTTTTACCACCAAAGCCTGTTGAGCCCTGGACCGGTATAAGATATGCGGGCGACTTTGGTCCTATCTGTTATCAGACAGGCTTCCTTGTAGATGAATCCCGGAATTACGCAAACGCCCGCACAGAAGGACATATTAGGTATTTACCGCAGAGTGAAAATTGCCTGGTCCTGAACGTCTGGACACCGGGAATAGATGACGGTGGGAAACATCCCGTCATGGTATGGCTGCACGGACGTGGTCATTATGGTGGTGCTGCTTCAGAGACTATGTATAATGGCGCTAACCTATCAAGACGTGGCAATATCGTAGTCGTCTCGGTTAATCACCGTTTGAATGTTTTCGGTTATCTTTACCTAGATGAAATAGCCGGTCAAGAATTTAAGGGATCGGGCATCGCCGGTGAATTGGATATCGTGCTCGCTTTAACGTGGATTCAAGATAATATTGATTTTTTTGGTGGTGATCCCGATAATGTGACGATATTTGGCCAGTCAGGTGGTGGCGCGAAAGTGAGTTTTTTAATGGGGATGCCGTTAGCAAAGAATTTATTTCATCGTTGTATTATTCAGAGCGGACCTGCAATTCGCGGTGTCGAGGCTAAGGATGCTACGGACTATGCCGAACGACTACTGGCGAAGCTTGGTATTAGAGAGAATGAAATAGATAAACTCCAGCAGATACCGGCACAGCAATTACTATTAGCAGCCAACAATGTATCGGAGAAACCCAGGGTCAGCCTCACAGGTAGAATAATGAATGACTTAATGTGGCTGCAACCGGTAGTGGATGGACATTATTTACCAGCCCACCCGTTCGATCCAGTAGCTGCACCAACCGCGGCGAATATACCTCTGATACTCGGTACTGCTCGCGATGAAAACGCTACCTACATAGCTGCAGACCCACGGCGTCGCAGACTAACAGAGGAAGAATTGCATGAGAGGTTGACGCCTTTGTTGGGTGAGAGATTAGACTATGTACTTGGTATCTATAAGAAGACACGACCTGATGACACTCCTTGGGATTTGTATGCAGGTATGACTAGTGAAGCTTTCCGTCGGTCGACAATTCGGCTGGCCGAGCGCAAATTGCAGGGTGGGACTGCCCCACTCTACATGTATCTTTTCACTTATGTTTCTAATTTCTTGGGCGGACTGCTTAAAGCAGGACATGGCACCGAGATTGCCTTCATTTTTGACAATACTGACGATGTGCCTCTAACCGGTGACAGACCTGAAAAATACCAACTGGCAGCAGCGTTGAGTGAAGCCTGGATTGCCTTTTCCCGTAGCGGAAATCCCAATCATCCGGGAATCCCAGAATGGGAGCCATATACCCTGGAGAAACGGGCAACCATGATACTGGATATCCCATGCCGTTTGGGGTATGACCCGGCCCGTGAAGAACTCGATGCCTGGGAAGGTATGCCTATACGTCGCTAGATAGAATTACGAGAGAGAGGATAATAAAATGAGCGATGTAATTGTGAATACAACTGCGGGGAAAGTACGCGGTATTAGAGAAAGAGATGTCTTCGTTTTCAAGGGTATCCCTTATGGTGCCCCAACCGGCGGTAATCGCCGTTTTTTGCCTCCGGTATCGCCGGAACCTTGGTCCGGTGTGCGTGACGCTCTTGAATTCGGATCGAGTTGTCCGCAACGGACACAGACTGCCGAAAATCAAATCCTTGGCAGTCGGGTTTTAGCCCAGGGCGAGGATTGTCTGGTACTCAACATATGGACACCGTCCGGTGATGGTATGGCTGCATGGTGGTGGCTTTGCAGCTGGTTCGGGCTCGTCTGCAATATACAACGGTACAAATCTCGTTAAACGCGGTGATGTAGTGGTACTTACCATTAACCACCGCTTGAATGTCTTCGGATTTTTGCACCTTGCCGATGTCGCTGGCGAGAAATACGCTGGTTCGGGAATGGCAGGCATGCTGGATATAGTACTGGCTCTACAATGGGTTCACGATAATATAAAGGCATTCGGCGGTGACGCAAATAATGTGACCATCTTCGGCGAATCGGGTGGTGGCAGAAAAGTAAGCCTATTATTAACCATGCCTTCGGCCAAAGGCTTGTTCCACAAAGGTATTATCCAGAGTAGCCCGGCTTTACGCGGCATGGCAAGTACCACCGGTACAGATGTTGCGGAACATCTGTTGGAAAGACTGGAAATCAAGAAAAACGAAATAGAAAAACTACAAAATCTACCTGCCCAGCGGCTGCTCGAAGCGGTAATGTCGATGCCCCTTCGTACTCAAGTTCGAAGCGAGGTTGCTGCGATAGCTAGCTTAATGAGTTTCACGCCGGTTGTAGATGGCCGTTATCTACCGGCAAACCCATTTATTCCAAAAGCATCGCCTTACCTAAATGACGTCCCCATTATTATAGGCACTAATAGGGATGAAATAGCACTAATGGTGGCGGGAGACCCGAGACGTCGTCGGCTTACAGAAGAGGAACTGACTGAGCGACTAACAGCGAGACTTGGTGATAGAGCCAAGAGCATATTAAATGCATACCGAAGAAGTCGCCCCAGTGCTACACCGTGGGACCTTTTCATCGGTATCCTGAGCGAGGACCGGCGATTGGGTTGTATTAGGTTAGTTGAAAGTAAGATAGCAGCGGGGAAAGCCCCTGTATTTATGTACTTGTTCACCTGGGAGTCGGATTACAAAGGGTATCTTTTCAAAGCTAGCCATGCCCTTGAAATTCCATGATAAACCTCAACTGGTCGATTCCGTGAGCGGTGCATGGCTTGCCTTCGCCCACACCAGTAATCCCAGTCATCCGGGAATCCCGGAATGGGAGTCATATACTCTGGAGAAACGGGCGACCATGATACTGGATGTACCATGCCGTTTGGAATATGACCCGGCTCGCGAGGAACTCGATGCATGGAAAGGTATGGATATCATCCCGTAGTTCTAGTCACAGATACATAGATCCGTTATATGATTTCAGTGTCACAGAATATTAGAGAGTTACGTCGAATTAGCCTGGATTGTTACCCAACATTTCTGATATTAGAGGCAATCTCTAACCACTTACTAAAGAGCAGGTGTATAGAGATTATGGGATTTACGATCAGCCAAGCACTTGAAAGCAATACGGATGAATAGAAACAGTCAGTCCTACATATAATGCCAATGAGATAATAATAAGCATATGTATTGCTCGATGATATACTCTGGTGCATAAGAAAATGGCTGACACATTTGCAGATATAGCAGCATACTACGACGAACTGTATGTGAAGCCAAAGCGCTATGAGCGTGAAGCTACAAGCGCGATGACTCTTGTCGAGAAGTACAAACTCAGTGACGGAAACGACCTGCTTGACGTTGCCTGTGGCACTGGTTCACACATTCCATACTGGCGAAATCGGTACCGCGTAGTTGGCCTGGACATCAGTCCAAGTATGCTGACACACGCTGCCCGCAAGTTTCCAGATGTTGAGTTTCACCTCGGTGATATGGCGGACTTTAACCTGGGACAAGATTTTGATGTTCTAATGTGTCTGTACGGCTCGATCGGTTTTGTACGTACACTGGAGAACCTCAACAAGGCACTCATCGGGTTCGCCTCGCATCTCAAACCAGGCGGAGTACTCTGTCTCACACCTTGGTCGACTCAGGAGGAATTCAACCCCAATATCGTGGTTGACGTCGTGAAGCACCCCAAAATCCGAATTGCCCGAATGGAAAACGTTAAACTCAAGGGGCACGATAGGGTCAAAGTGGACTTCTATCATTTAGTTGGTCGCGATGGTGAAGTCACCTATCACCAGCAATCTATTGAGGTAGGATTGTTCTCGCAACAGCAGTACCGTGATGCAATCAGTACAGCTGGGCTCAAATTGATGGAGTATTATCAAGGAAGTGATATTCGCATGGGCGTCTTCGTAGCCCGTAAGCCCTTATGAGCGGGATATCGGCTACTATGCGAATTGAACGTGACGACCTTCAATCACATCAACTCATAATGTGGCGTCTATTTCGCTTTTTATCTGGTGCTCAAGATACCTTTCTTAACCAATTCCTCAGCAATTTGGACGATATTTAAAGCCGCTCCTTTTCTTAAATTATCAGCTACACACCAGAGAGCAATACCGTTTTCACTACTTGTGTCTTTTCGTATTCTCCCTACGAGAACTTGATCACGATACTCGTTCACGTCTAATGTAGTAGGATATGAGCGCGCATTCTTATCCCCTTGAGGACTATCAGGTAACAAATCATCCAGTAATACAACACCAGATGATTGTTGTAGCAGATTTCTTACTTCATCGGGAGATATTTTCTTTTCAGTTTCTATCCATATAGCTTGACCGTGTCCGACGAACACAGGAATACGTACGCATGTTGCTGATACCTGCAATTCCTCTTCGTTCAGTATTTTTCTTGTTTCATATACAAGTTTCAGTTCCTCACGGGTGTAATCGGCTTCCATGAACGGTTCAATGTGAGGAATACAATTGAAAGCAATAGGGCGTGGAAACACGGCAGGGTCAAAAGGTATTCCTTTCAGTGAGTTTAGCGCGATAGGGACTTGCTTTCTCAACTCTTCCGGTCCTCTTACACCCCATCCGCTCGTTGACTGGTATCCAGCCACCCTTATACGCCTGATTTTCACCGCTCTATGTATCGGGTATAGGGCAACAACGAGTTGGATAGTCGAGCAGTTCGGACTAGCTATGAATTGGGTACTGCGAGTAATTGTCTGTGGATTTACCTCAGGGACTACCAACGGAACATCATTTGATAATCTGAAGTCTCTACCGTTGTCAATACAGATAGCTCCCTCTTTTTCGGCGACCTTACGCCAGGCTACACTTGCTCCGCTAGCTCCCTCTTTTGCAGCGAATAATACCAGGTCTCTGTTCTTGAATACTTCTGCCGTTGTTTCTTCCACACGTAATTGTTCCCCGGCAATTAGCTCTGGCCTTTCACGAGTGGCTGCAATGCGAGGTGGCCATTCACAGGGGAAATTTCGCTCCTTCAAGCACGATACAATAGTCTCTCCAACTAAACCAACTCCAATAACTGCTACTTTTACTGCCATACTATTCCTCCTTGTCTTTGTTATTCAGTTGTCAGGGTATTTCTTTACCTATAACTAGAAAGCCCGGGAGCTTCTTCTCTCCCGGGCTTGGTGATAAATCCTCCAGTTCTTATATTTACAATCTAATGCTCTCCGAAACGGAAATACACCAAGCCCTCATGCGCTTGGTAGTCCCAGGTTTCATTTGCGGGCTAACATGTGTATTCCAGTTCGACATCTATTGTTTCCTGCTCCTATAAATTAATGTGATTTTATTACGAGAAGTATCATATTGTCAACACAATCAAAAAACTACTTGTGTAGCTTGGGCAACAGAAGCCTGTCTTCTTACACCTGGCGTAACAAGATACAGAATTGCGGGAGAGGCTTTGTTTTAGCCACCTTACCCCTCTTTCGCAATTTTGGGGAAAGAGGGGTAAGCAAGTAACCATGGCAAACGTTTCTAGTAACCCATGTCTTCCTTGAGTTCCTCGTCTATCCAGATGTATTGCAGGAAACTATTGTAGCCTTTGTAGTAGCCGATGGACCCCTCGCCACTGTAGTTTTTGACCCACGGCCACCAGAACCGGTAGGAATCCTGTCCGCACAGCTGTATAACGTAACACTGCTCCAGGAGATAGGGTATCATTTCTGCGTGGATTTGGTCGACCGCCGCTTCATCAGGATAGGCTGCCAGCATCTGGTCACGGACATCGTTCAGGTACGGGTCATTGATGTAGCCCTGGTTCCACATGCCGGTACCCGACCAGTTTATCCCCTTAAAGTAAGTACCCACACCAGACATTGAGCCATACAGCATTTCCTCATAATTCCGGAAAACAAATATCATACTAATAGTGGCGTAATCTACAGAGTTGATTGTTATCGTCACATTGATGTCTTCCAACATATTCTTGGCCACCTGTAACTGGTCGATATATAAGTAATAATCCCAGACCCAAACCTCAGCCTCGAACCCCTCCTCGTAGCCGGCTGCAGCCATAAGATCTTGCGCCAGCTCCAGATCGTACCCGAACAGGTCGGCGACCGATATAGTTTGGCCCGGCAATACCTCGAACGTGTCGTCCTCGAGGTCTTCCAGTGGCACATAGGCTCCGGCATACTCGTCACTGGGACCTACGGGCCAGTACAGTCTTTCGCCTTGGCCACCGTATAATTCGTCGACCATCTGCTGGTTGTCTATTGCCAGTTGCATCGCCTGTCGCACTCTCTTATCCGCCCAAGGCTGGCCTTCCTGATCTATCCTCATACACAGTATCGCTTTACCGCCCTGGGTGAAGTACTTAATATAGTTCACATCAGTCAGATCCATCAAAGCTTGTGCCCTGTCATAATCACATGCAAGAATGTCAAGCTGGCCGGTTCTAAAAAGAGAGTCCTGTACAGACGGGTCTGGCACGATTCGTACAGTATAGCCATCCAGATAGGGTAACTGGTCACCGTCGCTAGGACTACCGATGATAGGGTATGTCCCCCAGTAATCGGGATTTTTCTCAAAGTCGAGATAGCTTCCCTCCACATACTCTTCGAGGGTGAATGGACCGGTACCGATGACCGTATCCCAGGCATTCAGGTCGCCGTACAATTCGACTGCATCCTGAGGGTAAATGTACATGAAATCTATCAAACTTAACAGTTCAGGCATCTGCGCGGAATCGCAGTCGATGCGCACCGTGTCTTCATCGACTTTGTATACATCCATAGCCGCAGCCACTAACGGGTAATTTGCCTTGAGATAGGCTGTATCGAGCGTCATCTGACGCTCAAGAGAGAAGACAACATCATCGGCTGTAACTTCACGCCCGTTGCATGGGTACTTGTCGTGCCAAAGCACCCCATCACGCAGGTCGAAGATTAAGTAATCGTCATGTATTTCATAGCTCTCTGCTATATAACCGGTCTTGTTGTCCAGGCGGTTAATCTCGCCGGGGAGTAACCAGGTACAATCGTTAGCTCCGTAACCACCAGCTATCCCTTTTGCCCAGTCGCCTGACCAGAGGCACTGCTGAGCGCCCCCAACGCCGCCCACACAGTTATAATGGGGTGTGATGGCATCGTCCCAGCCGACAGGGTCTGCAGCGAGCATGTAGGTAAAAACCCCTCCGTATTGCGGTGTGTCGTCCCCATCCCCATTGCCATCCCCGCCATTACCACCACCCCCGGCACAGCCGCTTATAATACTGGCAATCAGCCCTACGATCAACAAACATGCTCCCAGCGATAACACCTTCCTTTTTTGTATCATCATTTACCTCCTTTGTATTACCCTAACTTGCGAATAACTATGTTGCATACACTCATAGGCACTACCTTCTCTTACTGACATCGTCACAAGCGTCCTCAACCTGCTAAGGAGCAGGTGCGAAAAGCATCCCCCAGCATGGTGAAGCCCACATGGTAATAGTCTGGGAAAAGCCTAGGCTACAAAGTAAAATGGGGTGGCATAAAAACATAGAGCTGCCCTTATATGCCGGGCATGCCACCCCAGGTCGATCATTCCCAGAAGCTCTTCCCCGGGTAGTCGTACAAACACGTCTAGCTGGGATGAAAGTGCTTTGGGTATTTCTAGAAATCCGCCTTTCACCTACGCCTCCCTTCACATTCATATATTTTACTCGTATCTTACCTTCGTGTCAAGATATTGTACTGGTATAGTCCATTAATGACAATTAATGCAGAAACAAGGACAGGAGACTAACCGGACTTTCACTGCCAGCATGACTTGATTTCGAACTGTACTGGGTGCGTTACAGACGGCTAAGGGTTCTTGCTGCTCTTATGGAGGGTCTGATGCTATAATTGAGGGAGTCGCGACGCGTGGCTGCATCAATATCTTGAATAAGAGGTTTGACCGAACGCCAATTTATCAAGTGGTAATTAGTGGCTCATATAACCTGTTGATTCATCAAAGGAGGTGGTACCATGTCACAACCGAAGCAGGACACTACATTCATATTTACTGACCCGGATGGATTCAAGATCTTTGTGCGTAAATGGGTGCCGCCGCAAGGGGTACAGCCTAGAGCAGTGGTACAGATCGTCCACGGTGCGGCGGAACATAGCTTGCGCTATGAACGTCCAGCTAAATTCCTTAATAAAGATGGCTATATTGTCTATGCCAACGACCATCGTGGTCATTGGAAAACCGCCGTAAATGTAGAGAAGGCAGGCTTTGCCGGTGATGATGGTTGGAACGGAATCGTCAAAGACGCCAAACAACTGACCGATATTATTAAGAAAGAAAATCCTGGTTTACCCATATTCCTCTTTGGCCACAGCATGGGATCATTGATATCTCAGCATTACATCCAGCGGTGGGGTAGTGGACTCAAGGGTGTTGTGCTTTGCGGGTCGTCTGGAGCGAGAACAGACCTGGACTCGGTGATTTCTAAACTTGAGGCAAAGCCCAGGGAGGAACATCAGAGGCCGGGTGGTCCCCGTACTCTCCAACAATTTGATTGGCTTACGCGGGATAAAACTGAAGTGCAGAAATATATCGACGACCCATGGTGTGGCTTCACCTTTGCGCGCGGGTTCGTGCTTGACATGTTTAGGGCGATGAGGGAAGGCTGGAAGCCAGAAAATGAGGCTCGTATCCCCAAGGAGCTGCCAATTTACATAATTTCGGGTGACCAAGATCCGGCGGCAGGAGAGAAAACGAGTTCGATAAAGGCGCTTGTGGAACGTTATCAAGACTCGGGCATACGAGATGTCACGTTCAAAATATACGCAGGGGCACACCACGAACTGTTGAACGAAACTAACCGCGATGAAGTACAGAGTGATTTACTTGCCTGGTTGAACGAGCATCTCTAAGATGCTAATCTTGTACAAATAGTCATTTGACTACCAGCTTTGGAAATCGTTATTCAGGTAAGTAAATATGAAAAAATAGTGATCTATCACTTAATTGCGTATGCATACTATGAAGAAAATAGTAAATAAATCAAAAAAAATTAGAAATGGAGGTTCGTAAAATGGACAAGGTCGGCAAGATGGGTTTTCCTGCCGGGTCGAGGGACCCGATGTACGACACACCTTATGTGGACATCGACGAGTGGCGGGACGAGCCGGTCCGCTGTCATTATATACATGGAGGGTTCAAAGGCACCGATTGTCGGTTTTCTTTCTACTTCCCACCTACGGAACGCTACGAGGGTCGGTTCTTCCAACCGCTCATGGCGGTTTCAGGCATTGAGACTGCCGCACTTATGCCCGCGATGCAGGGTATGATGATACCCGATACCCTTCCTTCCGCTATAGACAGCGGTGCTTATCTTGTGGAGTCGAACCAGGGCCTGACAGTTATGTTTCAGGGCGATGACCTCACCATACCCATGTATAGAGCTAGCGCCGCAGCGGCTAGGTACTCGAGGGTGTTGGCTGCTGAAATGTACGGCGAGCACCGACCCTATGGCTATGTCTACGGTGGCAGTGGTGGAGCTTACAAGACCATGGCTTGTATGGAAAACTGTCCCGGTGTCTGGGACGGTGCGGTGCCATTCGTTCAGGGAACACCACTGGATGGGCCCAACGTGTTCGCTGTGCAGGCTCATGCTATAAGAATACTGTTTGATAAGTTCCCTGCCATTGTTGATGCACTGGAGCCTGGCGGCAGTGGCGACATGTATAGCGGACTAAACATCGAGGAGCGTGAAGCCCTCGCCGAGGTGACCCGGATGGGTTTCCCACCGCGGGCGTGGTTCAACTTCGAAAGGATCGCCCGTGGCTACACGGGGGTCTTCTCCATGTTCTTTGATAACATGGTTAAGTATGATCCTGAGTACTTCAAAGACTTCTGGACGGTCCCGGGCTACCTGGGCGCAAATCCTCCCGAATCTCTGTTGCGTGCCCGTGTCCAGCACAAGACGAAGATCAGTAAAGTGGTAATGTCCAAGGAAGCCGCCTCAATGGGCCTGCAGGTATCGATGCCAGCGCGATTGGCTGACAGTGAGGTGGAGATGCCGGCAGCGATCCAGCTAGAAAGTCTGCCGGAAGGGAATCTTCAGGGGGCTAGCCTGGCCTTAAAGAGCGGTGAAGCAGCCGGACACGTTTTCTACATTTCCGGAGTGATGGGCGACATGATAACGATTGGTTTCGGTGAAGCTCACTTCCGGGCTATGCCCGGTATTAAGGCTGGCGATGAAGTACTGATTGACAACTCGGTGTATCTCGTCTGGGACCAGTTCAAGGTTGCCGGTAAACCGTTGTACCCACAACGGCCTGTGCGGATAGGTTCGAGCGGGCTTGTTTATACCGGTCGATTAGCCGGAAAAATGATCGTGGTTCAGTGTCTGATGGATGAAGCCGCTTTTCCCTGGAATGCCGACTCGTATCGCACAATGGTGCAAAAAGCTCTGGGACCGAGCTTCAACGATAACTACAGGCTCTGGTTTGTCGACCATGCCATGCATACGGGACCATGGGTTGCGCCAGGTGATCCTCGACCCGTAATTACAACCCGCACCATCAATTACATGGGCGTCCTGCAACAAGCACTACGTGATCTGAGTGACTGGGTCGAGAAAGGACTGGCACCCCCAGAGAGCACCGTCTACAAGGTGGTAGATGGGCAGGTGATGGTGCCCCCAACTGCCGCAGAGCGCAAGGGCATCCAACCGGTGGTCACCGCAAAAGCGAATGGTGCTGAGCGAGCTGAAGTTGCGGTTGGCAAGACTGTCGAATTCACCGCGGTCATCGAAGTGCCACCGGGTGCTGGTACGGTAGTGGCCGCGCACTGGGACTTCGAGGGTGCCGGCGACTATCCGGTCAGGGAGCAATTCGACTACACCAACTCCTTGTTTACTTGCATGACGCTTAAGACCACCCATGCCTTTTCTGAGCCCGGCACTTACTTTCCAGCGTTACGGGTCGCCTCACACCGGCAAGGTGATTTCAAGACGCGCTTTTGTCGAATTCAAAACCTCGGTAGGGTGCGGGTCGTCGTCCGGTAGAACGGGCGACGGTTCGAACGAGTGGGCACTTGAGGCACGCTGCATTCTTCCAAATACTATTGGGCTAAGCCAGTGTGTAGAGCCAGAAGGACGCTCTTTATATACTTGTATTTGGATGAAAAAGTCTGATTGTGAGATAATTTTCCGAAAAGATTACAGCGAATAGCTAGATAAGGAGGAGAAAATGGTGAATTCAATTCGTGTGGAACGAAATATCTCGATGAAAATGCATGACGGCGTGACACTAAGGGCCGATGTTTACCGACCGGACGATAGTGAAAAACACTCAGCCATTGTAGTACGAACACCATACGATAAAGTGCCTTCTACGCGCAGTGATTATCTATCACCGATAGAAGCGGCTTTCGCAGGATATGCCGTGGTTATCCAAGATACCAGAGGCAGATTTGCCTCAGAAGGTGAGTTTGTCCCCGGAGCACCGGAGGGCCAAGATGGGTATGACACAATAGAGAACGTGGCCGCCGAGTCTTGGTGCGACGGGAACGTTGGTATGGTAGGTGCCTCGTATCTTGGGCGGAACCAGTGGCAAGCGGCAATAGAAGCTCCACCCCATCTCAAAGCTATCGCACCTCATGTTATTGGGGCCGGTATTTTAGGCGAATCCGGAATGAGCGGAGTGAAAGAACTGGAGACAGCCATAAGCTGGTTTGCCAACATGGCCCTCGATATGATCGCCAGAATGGCCAAGCAGGGTAAAGACGTCTCCAAGGCACTGGAGAATGTCAGGTATGCTATGAATAATTTCGAGGAAGTATGCGAATTTCTACCGATTAAAGACATACCATATTTTAAAGTTGAAGGATTGCAGGAAAGCTTCATGAGACGCTTCAGTGATGAAAACCTGAAAGGAATCAAGTCGGAAGAAGAACTCTTCTGGCCCTATGAAAAAGTAAAAGTCCCCATTATGCAATCCTGTGGTTGGTATGATATGAGCGCTGGACATACATTTCTTAATTTCCTCAAGATGAGAGAAAAAGGAGGCTCGCGAATTGCCCGAGAAGGGCAGCACGTGCTTATGGGACCCTGGGTTCATGGGGCAAGGCTACATAACTTCATTGGGGCACTCAATTTTGGACCGTACAGTACCGGGGCGGGTGCTTTTGCCACGAGCCGGCATATACAGTTTTTCGATAAATACTTAAAGGGTATTGACAGCCCATATCTTGTGCCTATCCGTTACTTTATCATGG
>SMTZ1_10009303_pt1 | contig 22332 bp, 20 predicted proteins | sample DeeMarSWOR136_30_FD_25667 | JGI IMG/M metagenome (IMG submission 25667) | reverse complement strand
AGGCCCACGGCCGAGGAGGCTGCGGGGAACGCCAAGAACGCAAGGCACCCTTTCAGGGAGAGCCTATAGAGGCACCCTTTCCCACTTTTTCTTAGTTTCTTCACATCTATGAGCATACCTTTGCAGCAGTAAGGGCGAGCGACCTGCAGCAACACACCATCTCGTCTATCCTGACGTGCTTCTCCACCTCGTCTGGGTAGCCCCTGGGGCCGTAGAGGCAGCACTCTATCCCCGCCCTCTCCAGGTGGGCTGTGTCGTTCCCGCAGTAGCTGTACGGCGGGACTGCCCCGATCCTTTTTGGGTAAGACCCTGTAATCTCCCTGTGGCTCTCCTTTAGGAGCCTGACCACCTCCGCATCCGGGCTGACGCCCATGGGAGGCATGGCCGTCCCGCCCACCCTGAACCTGGAGTTGACGGGGTACTCGAACTCGTACTCGAAATCTGGATCCTCAGTCTTCAAGTCTTCGAGCAGCTCTACGATCCTGGAGTTGATCTCCTCTATGGTCAGGCCAGGGGGGTACCTGAAGTCCACGATTATCGTGCAGACGTCGGGGATGTTGTAGGGGCCTGCAAGGTCGTACTCCCTGCTGCGACCGCCTATTATGCTGCCAACGACCCACCTGGGGGCGCCCGGGAGGTCCGGGTCGTGGACGTCGAAGCTCATGTCATCAAGGCGTTCCATGACTCTCCTCATCTTTTGTATGGCGTCTACGCTCTCCTCCATGCGGCTGATGTGCTCGCTCCTGCCCAGGGTGTTGATGGCGAAGTCGTGGACCCCCACGCTCTTGGTGACTATGTTCTCGACGCTGTAGGGCTCGGGCACGATCGCCATGTCGGTCCTCACGCCGCTCTCAACGAGGTGGACGGTCCCCAGGCCGCCCTGCAGCTCCCCGACGACGCAGGCGACAACCAGATCGCCTCTCAAGGGAAGCCCAGATCTCTTCAGGGCTATGGCTGCCATTGTCATTGCGGCGACGCCTGACTTCATGTTGTGGACGCCGGCGCCCCAGAGGCGATTCCCCTCCACCCGGGGCTCAAAGGGGTCCCAAGCCCAGGAGGCGGTGAGGGGATCTATATCCAGGTGGCCGTTGAACATCATGCTCCTTCCCTCCCCCGTTCCCCTCAGCCTAGCCACAACCTGGTACCTGCCGGGCTGCACCTCCTGCATCTCTGACTCGAAGCCGTTGTCTCCGAGGAAGTCCCTCATGAACTCAGCCGCCGGTGTCTCACTACCAGTGAAGCTGGGTATCCTGATCAGCTCAGAGGCAAGGTCAACTATATCCCCCTCGTCAATCTGCTGCAGAATGTCCGCCCTCATCCAGAACGCCGCGCGTATAGGGGAGCCTCCAGCATTTCAAGTTTAAGAAGGGCTCAGACACTCATAGATCGGACAGACATGAGCGCGAACTCCCGCGTCGCTGAGGCCCTCTACGAGATAGGCGAGATACTCACCATCAAGGGCGACAGGTACAGGAGCAGGGCCTTCCTCATGGCTGGCCAGAGGGTGACCTCCCTCACCGAGGACATCAGGAACATCAGGGAGCGTGGTGAGCTGGAGGAGATCCCCGGCGTGGGGAAGAGCATAGCAGCCGTCATCGAGGAGATCCTCGAGACCGGGGACTCCACCGTCCTGGAGGAGCTGAGGGAGGGCCTCCCCGCGGGGGTGAGGGACATGATGCAGCTCGAGGGAGTGGGCCCCAAGACCGCCGTGAGGCTTCAACAGGAGCTGGGAGTCGCCTCGATCGACGATCTCAAGAGGGCCGCAGAGGAGGGGAGGATAAGAGGCCTCAAGGGCTTCGGGGAGAAGAGCGAGGCGAACATCCTCGAGAGCATCGAGGAGCTCAGGTCAAGGCAGACGCGATTCCTGCTGGGCGCCGTGCTCCCCGTGATAGAGCAGATAACCGCCTACATGCGGGAGTCGGACTCGGTAATCGAGGTTGAGGTGGCCGGCTCAGCCCGCAGGAAGAAGGAGACTGTAGGGGACCTCGACGTTCTCGTCTCATCAATTCGCTCTGAGGAAGTCTCTGAGAGGTTCGTCTCCATGCCGCCGATACTCAGGGTGTTATCCCACGGGATCACTAGGAGCACCGTCGTCATGGAGAACTATCTGCAGGTGGATCTCAGGGTCGTCCCCCCCGAGTCCTACGGGGCTGCACTCCAGTACTTCACAGGCTCCAAGGACCATAACGTCAAGCTCAGGACCATCGCGGTGAGACTGGGCTACAAGCTGAACGAGTACGGCCTCTTTAAGCGGGAGAACGACGAAAGGGTCGCCGGGGAGGACGAAAGGGGCATATACGAGGCCCTCGGGATGGCGCTTATGTCCCCTGAGCTCAGGGAGAACAGGGGCGAGATTGAGGCTGCGATGGAGGGCGGTCTCCCCCGGCTGGTGGAGATGGGCGAGGTGAGGGGGGACCTCCATGTCCACAGCTCCTGGAGCGAGGGCACGGCGAGCATAGAGGGGATGGCTCACAAGGCGAGGGAGATGGGCTTGGAGTACATCGCCATCACGGACCACTCCAAGTCTCTGGGGATAGCCCACGGCCTCGACGAGGAGCGCCTGAGGGAGCAGGTGAGGGAGATAGAGAGGATGAACGAGGAGCTGGACGGCTTCACCATCCTGACCGGCATCGAGTGCGACATCAGGTCCGACGGCTCCATGGACCTTCCTGACACCATTCTTGGGGACTTGGACTTCGTCGTGGGGAGTGTCCACAGCGCCTTCAGGCAGGATGAGGAGACAATGACCGAGCGAGTCATAAGCGCCATCCACAACGAAAATGTTGACGCCATAGGCCACCCCACGGGCCGACTCATTCAGAAACGGCGGCCTTATGCCCTAAACCTTGAGAAGGTGCTGGAGGCGGCTGCGGATCAGGGGACGATGATGGAGATAAATGCCTACCCTGAGAGGCTTGACCTCGACGATGTCAACTGCAGGGCGGCAATGGAGCAGGGTATTATGATCTCCATAGGGACTGACGCTCACGCTCCCAACCAGATGGAGTTCCTGCCCCTCGGCGTCTCAGTCGCGAGGCGCGGCTGGCTGAGGAAAGAGAACGTGGCCAACACGCTCACCGCAAAGGACCTCTTGAGGAGACTTGAGAGGGCTTAGTCGAAGAGCCTCTCGAACCAGCCGAACAGCACGTCCCGGCTCTTCTTCCAGGTCACCACGCAGAAGACCAGTGACCCCGCGACCATGAGAGCTGAGGCGCCCACACCCCCGAACGCACCCGTCAGCCCCGTGAACACGAACCCCCCGACGATGGCTCCAATGGAGTACAGGGCTGTCTTGCCTATCGCCTCTACAATGAACAGCCTGCCGAAGGGAAGCTTGTTGGATCCGGCGAGCAGGACTATCGGGGTGTCGGGGAGGGGGGTCACAGCAACAAGCAGCACCGCCCAGAGCCCGTACTTCCTTATCCATCTCGAGAGGCGGCTGCCCTCCCCCTCCCGCTCCTCGATCGTTTCCGCCACCCCCCAGCCCAGCACGTAAGTCGTCACCTCTCCTATAGCCGCCCCTATCCCCGCGGCCACTCCTAGGACGAGGGGGTTGTAGACAGTGGCGAGGGGGAGGTACATGGGTATGAACATGTCCCTGGCGACGACCGTGAGGTGGCTGATCATCGAGACGAGGAAGATACTGCCGAGGCCATAGCGGAGAATCGAGTCAGGGTTCGACATCCAACCCAGCAGGACGTAGGCGGAGACGGCGGCGACAAGCACGACGGAGGCGATGCTCAGTACTGCTCTTCCACGCAACACAGATACCTTCTTTCCCTCACCATTCACCGTGCTCAAGAAATATTTTTCCCAACGGAACTGGAGCCACGCCCTGAGTGAAGACTGTGCATCAGGATAGAAATGTCAACTCAGACATTGAAGCCATCTCAGTCTGGGATTATCTCCATCTGGGGGATGGACTCGAGCTCCAAGAGCGTGGCCACGAGCTCCCTCTCCTTCTTCAGCTCGTCCAATGCGCTCTCCATCGGACAGGGCCGATCACTCTCAACCAAGTTGCAGTAGGCGGCGATCCCCTCAGGCAGAGACATCATGTTGAATTCCGGGCATTTACTGCACACCTGGGGCTTGTACCACTCCTGCGCCTGGATGAACACCATCTTCTTGGGCAGCTCTTCCCCCATGATCGGCCTCCAGAAACCCAGCTTAGGTGACTCTGAATCACCTTCGTGAAATATCTTGTGGACCGCACCTAAGAATCAGGCGAACAAATCAGAGAACCGTCGCATTCATACGTAGCGTTAAAACAGCCTTCGGAACCATATCCTAGGGCATTCGAAGAGAGCTTCCCCTACCTCACTGCCTGCTCCTGATGCTGAGGTAGATGCCTGACAGGGTTATTGCGCCGCCTACTAGCGAGAGCGCTGAAGGCGCCTCACCGAGGAACAAGTATGCCAGTATGGTCGCTCCGACGGGCTCCCCCAGGAGGCTGATGGAGACTATCGGGGCCTCCACGTACTTCAACGCCCAGTTGTAGACTGTATGCCCGAAGATCATCGGCACGAGGGCGATCACGAAGAAAAGCAAATACTCGCTGAACGGGAGCGACGCCATCCTGGTACCTGTGGCGAATCCTCCTAGAGTCAAGACGACAGCGGAGGTGGCGTAGACAGGGGTGACGTAGGTGACGAGGTCCAGACTCTGCCTGATCCTCCTCCCGCTGAGGATATAGAGCCCCAGCATGAGGGCCCCAATCAGGGCGAGGAAGTCCCCGTAGAGATTCATCTCACCGATCCCTGCGTCCCCCAGAGCTATTACCGTGGCACCAACGAACGCGATGACTATCCCCAGCAACGTCTGTCTATCGATACGCTCGCCAAATAGGAAATGCGACACAGCGGCGACGAAGATCGGGTCTACGTGCACGAATATTACAGAGCTGGAGACGGATGTGAAGCTGAGACTAGTTATCCATGAGCCGAAGTGGAGCGCCAGCACGATCCCCACGGCGACCAAGTTGAGAAGATCCCTCCTAGAGATCGACCTCAACTTCTCAAAGGATCCAAAGCCAATGAAGAAGGGCAGGAGTATCAAGGTCGAGAAGATGAGTCGATAGGAGGCGATCGCCAGCGGAGCCGAGTCGCTCATCCTGATCAGGATGGAGGCTGTTGAAACGGCGACGATGCTTATGAGAAGGGCGACGTTGGGGGGAAAAGGAGGTGGATCGCTCACAACTCTTCACGCAGATTAATCCCACCTATATAATTAATCAATCGTTTACCTGGCCCTGGGCCTCATCCGGTATCTACAGTTCCTCCTATCGAAGGTTAAGAGGCTTAGTAGAATGCTGAGAAGGAAGACGATCAAGGCGTATGCGAGCCCCGTCCTCTTGAAGAACCACCAAATGAATAAAGTCGAGTCCAGCAGGCACAGCAACAGAACTATCTTGGAACTCGGAGCCAGATAATTACCCAAGATAAAAATTAAAATTTATTTTTAAATAAATATTATGGTTATGAGGTTACTCTGTCTCTTTGAGGGCCCTGTAGAGTCCGTCTACGTCCATCTCAAGGGTGGCTACGGGAAGCTCAACATCCCAGCTCTCCAGAACCTCAGGCCTTATCTCCCCAGCCCAGCCGATCATTCGATCACCTATCCTAACGCTGAAGCACCTACCCTCTATGAAGCAGGGGGGTCCACCGGGGGCTATCTGGAACTTCAGGGCTAGGTTATCCATAATGTTCGTCGCTACCGCCTTCGCCTCGGAGAAGTTAGCCCTGGCGTGGCAGATTCGGGAGGCCCTGGCTCCCGTGTCAGTCTCCGGGTCGATGAGTATGACGTCGTCGACCTCGTAGATGTTCTGCGGGTAGGGGTGGTGTTTGTTTGTGCTAAGAACCTCCATGAGCCCCGGGAGCAGGCTGTTCCTCAGGGCTGTGTAGCCCTCCATCTTCGGGTTCTCGGTCTCGGCGAGGGGCCCCTCGGGGAGGCTCATACTCGCGAAGAGCTTCTCCCTGTTGGACATCATGAATGTGAGCACCTCCTGGAAGCCGTAGCCGACGAGGAAGTTCCTAAGGCCCCGGCTGAAGACCTCTAGGGGGTCCTCCCCCGCCTCGGTCGCGATGTCGGGTATCTCAGGTACGAACTCGTCGTATCCGTAGGCTATGGCGACGTCCTCCACGAGGTCCATCGGGTGCATTATGTCTGTCCTGTAGCAGGGGACCATCACCTTCAGCTTCTCCCCCGGCGCGGCGTTGTGGCCCATCCTGGCGAGGTAGGCTGCTGTCTCCTCTGGGGCGAAGCGCATGCCGAGAGTCTTGTTCACGTAATCGTTTTTCAGCTCCATCACGCCGGGGTTTAGGTCGGGGGTCCTGAGCGTCGTCCCGTCGGGGTAGCGGTTCTCCACGGCGTAGATGTCCGCTCCTCTGTCCGCGAAGGTGGTTACTATGATGTTGAGGACCTCGGTTATCGCCTTCAGATCCGTCCCCGTCACGTCTATGAAGAGGTCGGTGGTCGCCTCGTCTATCCTCGTGTACTCCCCGTTGATGATTGGCGGCATGGAGAGCACCATGCCCTTCGCGTCGAGGATCATCGGGTACTCCTCGAAGCCATCGACTATCCAGGAGTACTCCTGGCCTGTGTGCATCTCGGTGAGTATCTGTGTGAGGTCCTTCTCGAAGCGCTCCCCGAGGGGCCTGAACTTGAAGCCCGGGGGCTTGGTTGTGTAGGTGACGGGGAACTCCACGGGCTCGAGGTTGTGGAGGCCTATCGCGACCTTGCGGCGCCTCCTCCCGTGGGTGACATGGAGCTTCTCCTGCATCTGTATAATGCTGCGGATCAGCGGGTCGTCGAAGTCGACGTTCCTCACTACGGCTGTCACGAAGTAGGGGCGGACGGCCTCCACCTTCCTCTCGACGTTGACCTTGTAGCCGGCTTCTCCCACCGGGTACCTCTTGAGGCCCGTCCTCGCTCCCGTGAAGGAGGCGTAGGCTCGGGCCAGGCCCTCTATGGAGAGCAGGTCGGGCCTGTTAGGGAAGACCTCCAAGTGGAAGCCCTCCTCCGTCTCGCCCTCCCAGCTTGTGCCCATCATGGGAAGCCTGTCTCTGAGCTCCTCTATGGTGACGTCGCGGCCTAGGAGCTCGTTGAAATCGCTCAGGTTCACCTCTATCACTGGCACATTGCATCACTCCATCCAGAGCCTCGCGCTCCTGAGTATACCCAGGTCGTTCCCATAGAGCTGGCGGATGCTGTTTATGCCGTAGCTCTGCATGACGAGCCTGTCGAAGCCAGGCCCCCAGGCGAGAACGGGGACGTCGACGCCTATGAGGGGCTTCACAACCTCCGGCCTGAACATGCCCGCGCCGAAGAGCTCCATCCACTCGCTCCTCTCCTCTATCCAGACCTCGGCCTCCATGCTCATCTCCGTGTATGGGAAGTAACCGGGTCGGAACCTGAACTTCCTGAGGCCGAGGCCCTCTAGGTAGGCCTTGAGGTACCCCTGCATGTTGCGGAATGTCACGCCCTCGCCAACGACTATGCCGTCGGTCTGGTAGAACTCTGCGAGGTGATTCCAGTCGATGGTCTCGTTGCGGAATACCCTGCCCACGCTGAAGAACTTGGCGGGCAGGTCGTCGGGCGTTAGCTTGGCGATCTGGTTGACGCTAAGGCTCGTTGTGTGGGTCCTCAGGCAGTTTCTCCTCGCTACTTCGGGGTCCCATCTGTACTGCCAGCCTGTTGAGCCCGTGGTCCAGCCGTTCTCGTGGGTTTCCTTCACCCTGCTGACGAGTTCGTCGTCGGGAAGGCGGCCTTTGAAGGGGGTCTTCATGTAGAAGGTGTCCGCGAGGTCCCGGGCGGGGTGGTCCTGGGGCTGGAAGAGGGCATCGAAGTTCCAGAAGCTCAGTTCTAGGTACTCCCCCTTCATCTCCTTGAAGCCTAGCTCGACCCAGAAGCGGCGTATGTAGTCTATTACCTGGCTGATGAAGTGGCGCTTCCCGGGGTAGACGCTGGGAGCTGGGAGGTTGACGTCGTAGGCCTGGAAGGAGGCTCCCCGCCAGGAGCCGTTCTGGAGTATCTCTGGGGTGAGCTGGGTTATGACGCTCCTGTGCTGGGTCTCCGCTACGTGTGGGATTACCTCCCTCCCGAAGCTTGTCAGGTCAACCCAGCGTTCAACTTTTTCAAGCGAGTTCACGAGGCCTCGTTTTATCATGACCTCAAGCTTGGAAACCAGCTCTCCGGGTATCCCACTTTCGTCGATTGTAGAATCCCCTAGAAGGGACAGGATTCTCTCATCGGTAGTGACCACATCGACGGACTTGGCCCCATCCTCGGTGAGACTCAGTTTGCCGTTCGTTATGTCGGCCCAGCCATTCCTCCTCACCCAGATGAGGGCGATGTTCAGGTCGGAGATTTCCTCCTTTAGCTGCGCGATCTCGTTCCTACCCTGAGCAACTCTTGCCAGCAGACGCCTCTCAGGCAGGCCGTCTTCGGCGTAGGCTCTCCCTTCCTCCGTGAGGTTAAAGCTTCGTGAGACCTCCTCCCGGAACGAGACGACCTCCTTCGTCTCGGCCCATGCGCACGCCTTCTCGACGGCGTCCTTGCTGAGCTCCGTCAGGGCGCTCAGCTCCTCAGTCGTAGCGGTGTCCCTTCCTCTCAGTGATAGGAGCACCCTCCTCTCGTTCTCGTGTAGCCTCGAGGCTACCTCTTTGGATTTCAGAGGCCTCACCAACCTACATAGAGGCTGAACCCCGTCTTAAAAAAAGTTCACATGTAGTCGGTGAGTTTCGTCTGGGTGAGGGTGTGCCTGAGCAGGTATCCGGCGCTAAGCCACTGATCCAGGCCGATGCTGAGGCGGCTCATCACCCTGTCTAGCGCTTGCTTGATAGTGGCGTATCTCATGGGTGGCTGGCGCATGGCGTTCCTGACGTTCTCCCTCACCTGCCAGACGCCGACGGGGAGTATGTAGTCCGGGTATGCCTCCCTGAGTATGAAGACCTTCGCCTGCCGCCTCACCTTGATCAGGTGCTCGAGTACAGCCAGCCGACCGGAGTAGTAGCAGCCGCCCATCGTGGCGTACGTGGTCCTCCCGTTGTAGCCCTCCCAGTCCGTGACTATGGAGACCCTGTCCTCGGATGGGTTCCACAGGGTCTTGGGGTACCATGCCTCGTACGCCTCGTAGGCCCAGGCGTCGGGTACAAGGAGGATGAGGAACCTGTTTCCCAGGTAGCTCGACTCGTAGACCTCGTAATCGTTGACGAACGGGAAGTCCTTGATCCTGCGCGCCATGTCCTTCGAGAGCAGGTCATCCACGGCGGTTATGCTCCAGCGGGTTGGGACGAGCCTTCGGTTCCTCTCGATCCCGAAGCTGCCCATGCTGAAGGCCCTCATTATCTGGGAGACGGGGACCCCCTCCTCGTAGAGCGTCAAGGTCGCGTTCTTCGCCTTCAGGTCCCCGTCGTAGTAGGCCTTCTCCATGTCACTGTTCCATTTGATGTAGCCAATCTCGACTCTCTCCAACGGGGCCGTGGGCCCGATGGGCTGAACGTCCGCGTCCACCCTGAACCTCTTGACGGGCCTCTTCTTAAGCTTGAGCTCTGTCTCGACGTAGTGCTCAGCCAGTGAGAGCTCGCGGGTTAGGTCGAGGATGCGCCCGGCTTTCTCCGGCTTCCTCACGTTGACCCTGTACATGCCCCTGACCAGCTGAGACCTGAAGTCGATTATCTCATCGATGGACCTGCCTAACCACATCTCAGGGGAGTCAAGCAGTGAGGTGTCCCCGTAGTAGTTGGGAGCCAGAGGGCCGACGTTCACGTAGGGGTATCCGAAGCGGCCCACGAACACGCTGGGAGGGGAGGACCCGTCCACCGTGAGCCCCTTTATGCTGCGCCATATCTTGTAGTGGGAGCTCGCCCTGGCGACCACGGGACAGTTTGTCTTACCGCAGAGCATCTTCGAGCCCTTGCAGATAGCGCAGAGGCTAGCCTGAGGGGCCTGCATCCTCAGGTAGTCCCCAGTATAATCTAAGCCCGCTCCGATTCCTGGTTCGGAGGTGAACATGTCCCTCAGCCAGATGTTCTTGGGCTTCTTGACCCACTTGGAGATCTTCTTCGGCAAGTCGTTGGATCAGGTGCCTGAGGCTGATAAATAGTTTGAGGGTAAATCTTGAGGGGGGAGACCGATGAATGTGGGCTGAGACCCGTGTTCAGAACACTGATACGAGCACCACGCCGACCACGATTACGAGGCATCCCGCTGCGATCCTCAGCGTCAGTTTCTCCTCCTTTCGGAGGAATACCCAGCTTAGGAGAAGGCTGAACAGGGGATAGGAGAAGACGATGGTTGTGACTACTGAGACGGGCCCTCCCTCCGTGGCCATCATGAACGCCAGCCAGCCCCCGGCGGCCACAACGCCAGCGGACGTGAAGTAACCGAAGTTCCTCCTACCCACCTTCAAATGAGATAACCTTCCGGAGGCCATTAGATATCCGAGGAGACTCAGTGTACCCGCGACAGAAGCAACCTGAGCCCCGAGAAGAGGCTCTGGCTGCACGTTCAACGCCGCTTTCCTGAGCACATTGGATACGGCATAGGAGAGAGCGGAAAGGAGGGGAATCACCATTGGCCCAAGCTTTACGGCCTCTTTCCCAGCCCCGCTTATTAGAAACACTCCTAAAACTACAAGGATAACGCCGGCGAGTGTTGTCTGACCCACTTGCTCCCTAAGAAAAATAACCGCTAATAACGTTGATAGCAACGGGTTGCCACCAATTATCGCGCTGCTCGCAGCCACTCCTATGCGCTCCACAGCGACGAAGTAGAGAAGTCGACCCAGCCACAGGGCGAACAACCCGTTCAAGGCGAACAAAACTATGGCAGTCCAGTCCAGTATTGGGGTCTTAAAGGCTGATAATTTAAGGAGGGCTAAAGCCTGAACGGCGGTGGTTAGCAGGCAAGCACTTGGAGGGTCGGAGTCGCTCAATCCCTTGGCCACAAGAACTGCTGATATAGCGTTAGAGACGGAAGTGATCAGGGCGAGTCCTTCGATGTTCAAACGCTACACCGCTTCAAGTATCGGATCTATGGATAATTTTCTAGATAAAATAACCTCGTATTAATATTGACGTCAGCCTTTAACCGTCTGTCCGATGGCGTGTACGATTTATAAATGATGGAAATTCATCGTTGAGGGATACGCCTTGCCGGGGAGAGTTGCAGAGAGCTGGAGAGACTTTCTAATGAGGTTGGCCTCCCTGATGTTTGGGCTCTTCCTATTCTCCCTCGGCCTCGTGGCAAACCTCCAGTCGGGCCTCGGGATGAGCTCTTGGGGGTCCTGAACGTCGGCTTAGCCAAGGTAACTCCCCTGAGCCTGGGGCAGGCCTCCTAGGTGATCGGGCTGATAGTCCTGGTGATAGGCTGGGCTCTTGGCTTCGCCCCCGGGTTTGGGACGCTGGCAAACATGTTCTTCGTCGGATTGTTCATCGATCTGAATATGAGCTGGAATTTAATCGTGCCTTCCACGAACCTAATCCACCAGTTCCTGACTCTATTCCTCAGCATCGCCCTGATCGGAGTAGGATCCCTGTTCTACCTGAAGCCCCGGCTTGGCGCAGGACCACGCGACGGGCTGATGATGGGTCTTGTCAGAAGGTACGACAGACCTGTTTCAACAGTGCGAGGCGTCATCGAGGTGACAGTCCTCATAATAGGATATCTTCTCGGCGGACCCGTCGGAATCGGCACGGTCATCAACGCCTTCGGGCTGGGGTACTCCGTCCAGCTGGCCTTCAGGATAGGAAAATACGACAGAAAATCAGAGCACCTGGATCTACTGGAACTGATCAACAACCTCTCGGGGAAGGCGACAGGAGATTAAACCAACCGAGCTTGGTTTCAGAGCATGGTGAGGGAGTCGATGTCCCTCGGGTAGTATGTTATCAGCTCGTTTCCGTCCTCGGTGATGATGGCTGTGTCGGAGTGTCGGAAACCCGCGTAGCCGAGCTCGTATATGCCGGGCTCGATGCTGACGACCATGCCAGGCTTGAGCTCCTCATCATTGCCCCGGTCCAGCCAGGGCGGCTCGTGCCCCTCCAGCCCTATGCCGTGACCCGTGTGGTGCCTCATTAGATTCTCGTACCCGGCCTCCAGGATCACCTTGGCGGACGCCTTGTCGACATCGCTGCACTTGACGCCCGGGCCGAGGGCCTCAATAGCGGCGTCCTGTGCCTTGAGCATGACCTCGAAGTATCTCTTCTGCTTGGGCGATTCGCTCCAGCTCGCTCCCATACCCCCCTATGTCTGCCCCTGCCCCCGTCACGAGGACATCCCCGTACTCGATCATCTTGGGCGCACCGATCGAATGGGGCATAGCGGATTTCCACCCCACCTGACCCCTGAATCCGGCAGAGGCCGGGCCCCTACCTCCCTTTATCTGCTCGTACTCGGGTCCCAGCGTCTTTTTCATTATCCTCGAGGCCTCTAGAGTAGCCATCAAGGAGATCTCCACGTCCCAGAGGCCGGAAGCCGTGTACTCCTGGAGCAGCTGGTGGGCCAGGTTGCCCCACTTCGCGCTCTCCCTCATGAGCGCTCTCCCTCATGAGGGACAGCTCCTCCTCCGACTTGCAGAGCCGCATCGCCCAGAAGATGTCTCCAGCCTTCTCGAACTTGGCGTCCTTCATCTTCTCCGAGAGGGGCGGGCCCGTGTAGCCCATCGCCCCCGTGGCTCCAGCAGGATTGTCAGCGCCCAGCTTCGCCTTTCCCAAGCCCATGTCTGTGAGCCATCCTGCGAACAGCTCGATCGGATGTTTATCCCCGGGGTAGTCGAGGTAGGTTCTCACCTCCCCCACGAGCCTCGTCTGGTGCTTGAGATGATCGGCCTCGAGAAGAGGGCCCATGAAGACGAGGTCTCCATCCTGCGGAACGACGAGGACGGCCGGCCGCTCCGTCGTCATGTGTGTGAAGTGGGATAGGAAGAACATGCTCTTCCCGCTCGTGACTAGAAGGGCGTCGTATCCCCTCCTGCCCATCTCCTCCCTGACCCTCTCAATGCGCCTCCTGTACTCTCCCCAGCTGATAGCCAGCTTGACCATACCAAAACCTCTGGAAAGTGTTGGTCCAACTTGATTAAAGTACTATCGGCCATCCGGAGCGCTTATTAGCTCAACGTTCAACTACACAGACCGGGGGGAGGAACATCTCCATCCCGGAGCTTATGGTTATCCTAATATTGCTGACGCCCCTAGTCGCGACGACGATAGTTTTAGCCGTGAGCTTCATCGCAGTCGGCCTCCGTGACCTGTACGCCCGAATACGGAGGAAGCGCGCAAGGACGCCAGAGCCAGAAGATGAGGAATACGGCTTCAAACGTGAAACGTACTGACGGGAAAACATTGTTACCTCATAGAAATCTAGCGGGAAACGCCCACAAGACGAGCTCCGAATCAATGTTATAAACACGAGCACCCCCTGATCCCCGTATGCCATCATATGGAGTCAGCCACGAGGGGGGAAGGCTGCGGAGGGTTCTGGTCCACCATCCGGGAAAGGAACTGGAACTCGCCAACCTCAACCCACGGATTCACCACTTCGACCAGCCGGTAGACGCTAATAGTTTCCGTGCCGACCACAGAACCCTAATGGAGACTCTGACGCAGCTCGGCGTCGAGGTCATCGACGTAGGGACGATCATAAAGGATGATCCCGATTTTGCTGAGGCCCAGCTGTCATGCCCTAACCTCGTCTTCACTAGGGACAGCAGCACGATGACCAACGCGGGACCGATAGTTATGAGGATGGGCCTACCCTCTAGAAGAGCCGAGACACCGATTATCGAGGCAGCATACGAGCGCCTTGACATACCCTCAGGCCTGCGCCTCGAGGAGCCCGAGACATTCGAGGGGGGAGGCTTCGCGCTCATTGAGGGGAGAGCCGCCGTCGCAGGCCTCTGCAGCAGGACAACCCAAGGGGCGTTGGACGCCATCAGGAAGTTCCTCTTCGAGAGGGGCATCATCGACACCTTCATCGTATTAAACGTGCCTCCAGACGACATCCACATCGACGGGGACTTCGCAGAGCTCCCCGGGAAAACAGCGATAGTCCACAGACCATCCCTTGACTACTCTCCGGCGGTGTTCCACGCCAGAGGGAAGACCTGGAGCGCGTCCTTCGTGGACTGGCTCAAGGATGAGGGCTGGGACCTGCTCACCATAACGGACAGGGAGCGCCTGGACATGGCGGCCAACTTCCTAGCCGTCGATTCAGATGTGGCAGTCCACTACACGGGGAACCCCCGGGTGATGGGAGAGGTGAGGGAGAGGGGCATCGATGTGATTCAGATACCTGGGGAGGAGATGCGGAAGGGCAACGGCGGAGTCCACTGCATGACTTGCCCCATCAAAAGAGTCTAAACAACTACCGCTTAGTCCAAGAGGATCCTTGTGAGAAGGGCCTTCCCGAGAGAGCGATACCCTGAGAGTTCAAGGGAAGACAGGAAGGCCCGTCTGAAGCTTTCGTTCCCGAATATTTAAGAGGAGTCGAAAGTCAGTTCAGTAGCGGAGTTACTTATCAAGCTCAGGTTTCAATGGTGAACTTTTAAACTCACATCTAAATATCATAGATCCATGGACAGGCTGGAGCTCTCCGACTGGTCTGAGTATTTCCTGAGAAGGAAGCTGAGGCTGCTGAGCGAGAAATACGAGGAGCTCGAACACAAGTTCCTTGAGATGGAGAAGCGACTACTCGAGCTCGAGTCCTACAACGAGTCCCTGGCAGCTAGGCTGAACACGTTGGATACGCCGACCCCCAGAGACGAGATCTGGCTCAAGATAAGGGGGCGAGCGATCGAGGCCAAGTCACTCCAGCTCCTGAACCCCTCCAAGAAGTTCGTCTTCCAGATCGTGGAGGTCTCCGACGACTTCATAAGAGTGGACAAGCTGGGGCAGACGAGACTAACGCGGGACATGTTCATCTCGGTTCTTGAGTATCTCAAAACCGCTGGAGAGTGGGTGAGGATAGGCGCCTCAGTCCGGGGCACGAAGCCGGACACAGTCGAGGGCCACCTCAAGTCTGAGTTCCAAGGGGGGGACATAAATTCCAAGATGACTGCCCCCTGGTTGTCCGCGATAATAGTCGCTGCGGATGTCGGCGTGGAGTTCAACAATAAATCAGTTGGTCAATCTCTGAGGTATGTGAGAAGGTGAGAGGAAAAAACCTTCACTAGACTACTTGAATAGCTCTGGCTGGGCCTCCTTGAACCCATCGGGGAAGTCCCAGGGATCCACCTCGAAATCGAGGACAGCCGGGACCCCGCCCAAGTTCTGCCTGAGTGCCTCCTCAAGGGCTAACCTAACATCCGACGGCTCCCTCACCTGGACGCCAAAGCAACCGCTGGCCTCAGCGACTGCAGCGAAGTCGGGCTGGACGTCGAAATCGACTGCGATATACCTATCGCCGGCGGCCTTTTGATGGAGCTTTATCCAGCCCAAGCTATAGTTGTTGAGAACAACCCAGGTCACAGGTGCCCCGTACTGCACGGCGGTGGGCAGCTCCTTCATGAACATCTGGAAGGCCCCATCACCCGTTGTGCAAAGCACTTTCTTATCGGGCACAGCAAGCTTGGCCCCAATAGCCCCCGCTACCCCGAAGCCCATGCACGTCTGCTCGGCCGGAGCCAGGCAGCAGTCGATGTCTAGCACTCTGTAGTATGGATAGTAGTACGACCACAGGTCCTGAGAGCCGTTCTCGTTGACGAGGATCGTGCCTCCCCCGAAGACTTCGTTGGCCTCGTGGATGACTCGCTTCGACTTTATGGGAACCGAGGCGTCCCTGCACTCCTCCGCCACCTCCTGAAGGAAGGCTTCCTTGGCTTCTAAAATCCCCTGGAGACGCGGCATCTCGGAGATAGATCTCTCAGCAAGCTTCCGCTTTAACATGGACGTTAGGTCCTTCAATGCAAGCTTGATATCTCCAACCAAAGCGGCATCAGGCACCCAGTTGCGCCCAATCTCATATGGATCGATATCGACTTGAACTAGCTTGGCGCCGTCGGGGAAGTACTGCCAGGCGTTCGTCTGGAACTCCTCGTTTCTGGAGCCCAAGGACAGAATTAGATCGGCCTCATCGTAGACACGCCGTCCCAGCTTCGTCCTGTATAGCCCAACCAACCCCAGGCTGAGGGGATGACTCTCCGGGATCACGCCCCGGCCACACGGGGTCGTCAGGACGGGCACGGCCAGCAGTTCGGAGAGGTTGATGAGCTCCTTGGAGGCTCCCGACGCCTGTGCGCCTCCACCGGCAACAATGACGGGCCTTTCACTAAGTAACAGCAGCTCTGCTGCCTTCTTCAGGGAGCTCATGTCCGGCCTGAACCGTATGGGCCCCTCTGCTGAAACATATTCAGTGTACGGCGCTGTGGATTGTCCGACATCGAAGGGGACGTCGATGTAAACCGGACCAGGCTTCCCGTTGATTGCCAGCGAGAAGGCTCTCCTCATCGCCCAACTGGCTCTCGATGCTGACGGGATCCTGAATGCCCACTTTGCTATAGGGGTTAGCATCTCCATCTGAGGCGTCTCCTGGAACGCACCCTTGCCATCCAGTTCAGTGCTTGCGGAGGAGCCCAGTACGACAAGCGGCGAGCAGGCGGAGAAGGCCTCAAGCACGCCAGGGACCAAGTTTGCCACACCAGGTCCGGGACTCCCGAAGCAGACCCCGGGTCGTCTCCTGAGCTTGGCGTAGGCCATTGCCATGAAGACGCCAGAGGTCTCGTGTCTGACTAGAACCGCCTTCGCATCCGAGTCGAGGAGGGAGTCATAAAGGGTCTGCGGGTTCCCAGGGAGGCCGAAGACGTATTCCACACCCTCCCTGCCTAACGCATCAACGACTATGTCCCAGCAACGTCTCTGGTTCAACTCAACGTCCCAATAATATTCCCCTATTCAGGATAAAAATGGCCTTGATCGAGGCCCAGGCCCGATGAGCCGCTACTCCTCTTCTTCCTCTTCCTCGCCCTCGTAGAGGAGCTTCAGCTCCTCGAAGCTTAGCTTCTGTCCCTTCTCCAGCTTGATCTTGGCCGCCTCCTGGAGCTCCTGCTTCTTGGCGTTGAGCTCCCTCCTCCGCTGCGCCCTCAGGGCCCCATTCCTTTCCCTTTGGCCCAGGTCTATTCCTCGGATCTCGGCGTTCAGCCTGCCCAACTCCTTATCGACGGCCCTGAGCTCGGATATCTTTTCTATGAAATTCCCGTGAGCCTCGTCTGCCAGCTTCCTCTCCTCATCGACCTTTCTGAAGAGCTGGATCATCGCCTCGTGGTGCTCTTGACTCGTCTCGTGGAGCCTTCTGATCTCTTCCCTCCGCTCCCGCAGCCCCAGCTCGACGGCCTTAGAGTCCGCCATTGAGTCTAGTCTCCTATCGAACAGTGCCTCCAGCTTCCTGTGCTCGGCCAGGGCCTTCCTTAGGCTGTCTGCCTCATCTATCAGACTGCTCTCCCTCCCCTTCATCTCCATGGTGGGCGTCGTCATCAGCTCCCACTCGATGCTCCTCAGACTTCTCTCAATCTTGTCCTTGGGAGGCAGCCTCCTTCGCTCACTCTCGAGCTCCATCTCTATCTGAGCCAGCCTATTCCTCTTACCGTCCATCTCTGCGAAAAGGTTCCTGATGTCCGCCTTGACCTCGGCGACCTGCCCGTTTATCCTGTCTCTCTCATCCCGTTCGATCAGGGCCTTGTCCCGCAGTGTCTTCACAGACTCGTTGAGCCTGTCCCTCTGTTTCCTCCAGCGCTCCGCCTCCCTCTCCAGCGTCTCCCTCTTCTCCCTCAGTGCCCTAGCATCCATCTCCTTTTCCTGTATTCTCTCCTCGTCAGATGACATCCTGTTGCCCATCCTTTTCGTAGAGCTCTTTTCTCCTCGCCTCTAGCAGAGTGGACTCCACATTCAAAAACTCTGCGGCTGAACCAATCCCGATGCCCAACTCCTCACCTAGTTCCCGTACAGCTGAGATATGCCGTTCGTAACCCAGATCTCGGAGGAGGTGGTGATCCAGCACCATCTGCTCCACTTCGGTCTCCTCCATTATCCTCTTGAGGTTTTCAACAGCCCCCTTCACCTCTATGTCCACGAAGCCCGTGTCGATATAGGTCGTCGGACCGTCCAAGAACAGGATCTTCGGACGCTCCTCCAGTATGAAGTCGAGGTGCTCTGGTAGAGTGGGGCCATTCACGTCGGATGAGTAGAGGAACGCCTCACCCTCCCTGACGCATACCTCCACCACGTATCCGCGACTCGCTGTTGAGCCATGGGGCACTGGCCTGGAGAAGCTGATGGCGGTGTCGCCGAACCTGTAGCTCTTACCATCGGAGTAGCGAACGTCCTCGGTAATCCCGCGTATATCCCTCAGGAAAATTGCCGCCCTTTTTCTCTGGCTCGGGTTGATCATTCTGCGCGGATTCTTCAAGAGAACAAGCTTATCCATGAACAGATCAGGCTGGTCAGGGTCAACGTGGTCGTAGTGGTAGTGAGTTACCACCAGCACTTGGGCTTCCGAAGCTCTTTCCCTGATCTTCGACGTCAAACTACTCAAGGCCTCCTCCTCGAGTCTGTGCGGAGGGAACCCAAACCTGTTAGGGGCTAAAGAGGCAGCTAGATCGATGCCTATCGTTACATCGCTGGTTCTCACGAATGTTGCCATACTTCGTACGCCCAGACTCTCGAAGGCCAGGGGCTCGATCTCCATGACTAACCATACAATTAGTTTGACTGAATTTAAACCTGAAAAGCGGAAACGATTAATAATTTAATAATCCATATAATTACTTAGATAATAGTAATAGGTTATTTAATGAATATATAATGATATTAACTAAGAATACGATAAAGGGAAACATAATAACAAGTCTGATTTAACATATTTATTTCATTATGATATTTTAGGTATGTAAAAGAGCTATTTGTGCTAGCTCCAAAATCTCTTTTAAAATAAGGAATTTAAAATAGTGCAAATAAGAAGGTCGAGGAATAAAGACTTGAAAAACCTAATAGATCGACGGAACAAGGGGCTCAGCGAAGTGGTCACTACTCTAATAATATTGGTGGTGGCGGTTCTTCTTGCAGCCGTAGTCACGTATTATGCGACGAATATAACCATGACTCGGACCCAGGTGGAGGAGATCCGGTTCAGCAAGGAGAAGGTCTGGGTTAACTACACCGGGGCCGTGGCGGCGTTCAAGATCCAGAACCTTGGCGGGAGGGACATGCTCCTGGACAGGATAGCCTTCAGGGGCGTCGTCTCGGATTGGGCGGACGTCTACTATTACCGTGTCCCGAGCGGCATCGCGATCACAGGTGAGATGAACGCGACGAGTTACGCCAAGCTGACCGGGGACGTGGTCGAGCTCTTCGGTCGCAACTACACGAGGGCCGACACTGACATTCCACTGATGTCAGGGGGCGTCCTGCTGATCTACGTCAGAGGCCCCGACAACATCCAGGTTGATGACATCGGGACCACGGTAGCGATCAGCGTGTTCAGCAACAACGCGCAGTACATCACGGAGTGCAACGTCGAATCAGCCACCAGGCAGTAGGAGATGAGAACGTGTCAACTAGGAGATCCAAGCTCGAAATCATGCTCACTGTGCTGGGCGCCGTCAGGGACGGCGTTGACAAGCCCACCCGCATCCAGTATATCGCCAACATGGCGTGGAATCCGACGCAGAGGATGCTGAATCAGCTCGTTGAACAGGGCCTCTTGGCAGTTATGGACGACCCGGGGAAGAAGAGGTCCAAGAAAAAGTACGAGCTCACCGAGAAGGGGTTCAACGTGCTGAGGTACTTCGAAGGCGCGGAGGAGCTGCTGGATATTGGGAAACTGATGGCGACAAACTAACTCCTTTTTTATTTATTAATATAGTGTTATCCCTATTTTGTCACCCGACCGGCCTCTAGTTTGCCTCGGCTATTTGTCTTTATTGACAATTTTTCCAAACCTAGATCTTCGCAGGTGAGGTTCCAGAAATCTCTCTTCCTCTTCTCTAGCTTCGAGTACTCGGAGTGGAGCTTCCTGAGGTAGCTGTACCAACGCTCCTTCAGCTCCGCCTCCTCCCGCAGCAGGCACCAGTTACCTGGGTCGATGCCACCCTCATCATCTATCTCGGGGAAGTAGACAGTGGTGCCGACGGTGATTGTCTCGGGGTCACTATCTGTCAACCTGTAGTTTTTCACAGTGGTGCCTTCTTTTACCACTTCCCTCCCTCGTATCGAGTCGGTGTTCCCTTCAGGAGATAGATTTTTGAGAAATTCCATAAAGCCGTTATGGACAGCGGATTAGTACTTTTGAAATTTAATCCCGGTAGATAGTAGAGACGTATAATTTAAAGGGACGAATTGTAGGTTATGAAAATGAATATATAATATTCGCTAGTAAAAATGTAATATAATCAGAGGGAGGAAGCATGATCCTCTGCCCAAGGCGTCGAGTACCTCTACTTCTTGGCCATTGCCGTCGTCGCTCGCGCGCGCGAAACTCTATCTCAAGAATGTATGTCGAAGCAATAAATTGATGTAAAAAGGGGTTTAGATGTGAAGATAGATCCGCACACTCAGCTTATCTCGTCTATTATGTCGTCCGTAACAGTACCGCTGGTGTAGGGGTGCACTTTGCCGCCCGTCATGTGCGCCAAGTATTTGAGGTTGTTGTGGGCGTCAATGTAAACGAGCTGGTGCGAGTAACGCTGACAGTCTACACATATTATCGTGATGCCGCTGTCGCTGACCATCTGCACCATAGGTCCATAGTCGAGATCGTCGTCGGTAAACATTATCCCGTCGAGCCCCGGGTCACCGCCCCACGCCGAGGAGAACAGCTTCTCCGCGGGCGCCCATGGCTTCATCAGGGTCAGGCCGCTGGGAGCGCTGTGAGGCGGAGAGTCGGCGAATAATACGACTATGCGCGCCGCGCCCTCCCGCCAGTCGTAGCCCAGGGTTTCGTACAGGATCCTGCTGTGGTCCTCTGGCTTGTCCTCGCCTCGACCCTGCTCGAGCGCATACACTGCGTCGGATACATCTCCGGTGTCAAGGGTGATGTCCTGATCCATCTTGAAGGGATAGTCGCCTGTGGCTCCATAGGTCCCCAGGTAGCCGTATGAGCTGTAGGTGCCTGGGTAGTCGACGTATGAGCCGACTCCGAATGCGGTGTCGTGTATGGCCGCCCTGACGCTGTTCATTATGTCTATTGCCATATCCTGCATGTCCTCCAGCACCCACATCATGCTGCCGCTGGTGTCGAAGATGAAGACCACGTCTCCCTTCTCCGTTACTATGGATCCGGTGTAGCTGGCGGAGTCCGAGTCGGTGCACCAGCCGTGTTCGCAGCTGGCGTTGGCAGTCGCTGTGTTCGTAATTGGTGCATCCTGGGCTGTTACAGAGTATGTCTGCCAGGTCGACTCCCCCGATAGCAGTGTCGTCACAGGCATCGTGATTGTGCTCTCTTCTGAGTCGATGACCTCTAGATCTTCGAGGGTCACCTCGCCTGTGTTGGTCACAGTAACGTTGAAGTAGACAGTGTTTCCTACGGTCACATCCACATGCTCGACCCATGGGCCGGTGGGACCAACTGAGACCTTCTTCTCAACGGCTAGAGAGAATCCAGGAACGAGGCCAGTGTAGCTGGCAGTGTCCGTTTCCTTTAGAGGTATGCTGTAATCATGGTACGTGCTGAACCAAGTACCCTGCACCTCGGCTTCGTTATCGTTTGGCCCTGCCAATGCGGGGACATTGTAGAGGAGAGTCGTTGACTCTTCCGGCGCAAGCCACGACTTCGGTAACGTGATGGCACCCTTCACCGAGTCGAGGACCTCAATATCCGAGAGGTTGAAGTCACAGGTGTTTATCAAAGTGACGTTGAAGTAGACAAGCTCACCCGGAGTAACTTCCACGTGCTCGTGCCAAGGACCTGTCTCGCTGACTTTGGACACCTGCTTCTCGATTGAGAGCGAGAGCTCGGGAGGCAGTCCTTTGTACTCCGCTGTGTCGGAGTCAGAGTATATCGTACTATCGTGTGTGCTATTTACTTCTGCCTCATTTACGTTGGAGTCCTTCTTGGCATGCACGGAGTAGACCAGCCACATTGACTCCTCTGGCTCAAGCGTCGTCTCGGGCATCGTGAGTGTGCCGTTAACTGAGTCGGTTACGGCGATGTCGGTCAGGCTTACCTCGCCCTCGTTTGTCACGGTCACGTTGAAGTAGACCGTGTCCTCACCACCTATTACCTCCACGTACTCGAGCCACGGCCCGGTGGAGCTGTCGGAGACCTTCTTCTCGATGGATATGGAGACCTCGGGTATTACTCCCTTGTACGAAGCTGTGTCGTACTCCGAGACAAATTTCTCGTAAG
>SMTZ1_10001682_pt1 | contig 22333 bp, 19 predicted proteins | sample DeeMarSWOR136_30_FD_25667 | JGI IMG/M metagenome (IMG submission 25667) | reverse complement strand
TAGCTGATACCACATCCATGGCAGCAGCTCCACTGCCAACCACAATGACCACATTTGGCTCTCCTGTAGCTGGGTCAACGAAGAAGTCTTCGGGTGGAACGTCTTGAGCAGCAACAGCACCTGCCAGGGTTGCACCCAGCAGGGCCGCTCCAGCTAGTACAGCTCCAATTTTCCTCAATCTCATATTCTTTCCTCCTTGTTTGGGTACTACCCCTCTAGGGGCACTTTGTGATCCAGTTTCACTCGTGTTGAAACCATTGGTTCACAAATCATTACCATATGAATAATCTAGTTTTTAACCTTTTCTGTTACTATCGGCTATGGTAAGATCTGAAAACTATAGATAAATATGCACTTTTTATGCTGTAAAGATTTTTCTATCATTCTTAGCTCTAAATACTAACATGGATAGGAATAAGGGAATCTTTGCCTAATATAATATTTTCTAATAGTCAAAAAGTTCAATAAGAGTGTTTAATCCGAAGAAAAATTCCTTTTTTGAGCGAATGACGAGGGAAAACACACTGTGCAAAGTTATATTGGTGTTAAGCCTATATGATGCTAGATCCATTAATTGCTATTTTGTCCTTCACTTCCTTTTTGATACCTTTTTTTTGTAGAGTGCTTTGAACTCCTCCAAAATCCTTTCGTATACCTTTGCATTATCCTTATTTGGTACAAATTTCTTCTCCACGTGAATTAATTCCTTAACATGGCCAAACCCTTTCAAATGCTGCAGTCCCACCAAAGCAACGGCAGCAGCCCCTCTTGCCCCCGCATCCAGAGGATTCTCCATCCGTAAAATAGGTTTTGAAAAAGCATCTGCAAAAATCTGGCACCACACATCAGATTTCGCTCCACCACCTATAATATAGATCTGATCGAGCTTTTTCACTTTAGAAACCAATTTCTCAAAGTAGGTTAGCGCCCATTTGATATTAACTGCCACACCCTCGTACACTGCTCTCGCCATGTGACCTCTTGTATGCTCCAGACTCAAATTGTAGAATCCACCCCGCACATCTGGATCATCTAAAGGACTCCTCTCTCCGAACAGCCACGGAGTGAACACAACGCCGCCAGCTCCCGGTTCCACAGTAGACACATACTCATTTAACTGGTCATAGTCCAGCTCCCTCACCACATTATTTTTAATCCACTCCAGACACCCAGAGGCAGTCTCCTGCTCTGAAACACACAAGTACATCTCCGGGTTAGCACTGCAGATGCTCCCCATGTAGTGGCTCAAATCTTTCTCTCTCGATCTCACATGGGCTGCCACCCATGAGCTCGTGCCAATGTACACGTGAGTCTCCCCCTCTGCCACAGCTCCCGACCCAATAGCTGCTGATGCTATATCTCCCGCTCCCATCACCACTGGTGTACCCTCAGGTATTCCTAAATTTTCAGATGCTTTCCTACTGATTGAACCTGCCATATCAGTTGATTTTTTAATTTCTGGAAGTTTCGATGCATCTATTCTGTACTTTTTTAAGAGTGCATCAGACCACAAGAATTTCCCTGGTCGAGTATCCATCATCCAGGTAACGTTGGCACAGTCTCTACTGGTGGTAAAGGTAGTGGTACACTTATAGAGTAAGTAACCATTTGGATCAAGGAATTTGAAAGTCTCCTCGTATATATCTGGCTCCTCTTCTTTCAACCACAAAATTTTCGATACAGCATCCTTTCCTGCAACCCCCGGGCCGCCTCCTGTGATTCTCAAGAACCGGAGCAATGGCACCACACTATATCCTGAAACCTTTAGTAATCCACTTCCAATAATTCTTTTCGCCTGAATTGCAGCTCTCGTGTCCAACCAGGTTAAACAGTTCATCAACGGATTCCCTTCTTCATCAACAGGGACTGTTCCAGCCATCTGGGCAGAGAATACCACACCTGCAATGTCCTCAGTCTTTATTCTGGTCTTTTCCAAAAGTCTCTTCGTGGTCTTTACTACTGCATCCCACCAATCTTCAGGGTTTTGTTCTGCGTACCCTTTTTCAGGGAATAAAACTTCGTATCCAGCAGATTCTGAAGCAATAATATTCAATTCTGTATCTATGAGAGTACCTTTACTACCACTGGTACCCACATCATGTGCCAAAATGTACGTCATAGTTACCCAAGCAGGTAGTGGTATTTAACCATTTCTAATCATCAGGGCTGCCAGTCTTTTGATGACAATGTGTTACACGTGTAACATTTTACATATCCTATCATTTATTAACTCGAATCTCTATAAAAAGGAAATTTATCGAATTTGAAAGGTTCCATTCCCCAAAGATTTGACAGTCCCTCATCCTCAAACAAAAGAAAAGAGAGAAATTACATCAGGTCCTCATGGGCCTGTGAGGTTGTCTGTCACCTTGGAATTTTATTTTCAGAGTGGACTATCTTTCATTTTGTTGTTACAAATTATTTAATGTCGTGGCTGTCAAGTGCAGTGAGATTGCCCTGTCTTACTGTTCTGCACATTGTTGCATTTGTTAATGAAGTTGCTGCATTTATAGCTGTAGCGAGTGCCCCTGCTCCCTAGACGCACGCCTTTACACGTACAGAATGAAACAGGCAATGGAAATTCTACATTATACCGTTGAATGACGAGTCCAGTGAATTTTTACCGCACTCACAGAGCCAAAAAATTTAAAACAATTCATAGATAAAAATGCAAAACGAGAGGAGGTGAAAAAATGAATAGAACAAAGATGTTAATCGTGGCTGTCAGTGCAGCTGTTGCATTTTGTGCTGTAGCGTTCGTCACTGCTGATTTTTCAACGTCCAGTACTCCCTTGTACACCGTGAGAATGGAACAAGCCAGCAGCAGCATGCGCTTTTTACCAACAGAGAGAAATAAATTTACCTACACAACAGAAAAGGGGTACATGCTCACCTGCGATGTCATGAAATCGTGCTGTGGACTGTGTCCGGTCACCTGCGAAACGTGCCCCTATACATGCGAAACGTGTGATGACCCTACCTGCCCCTTGACGTGCTATACGTGTACGCATAATTGTGATCCTACATGCACTGGGCCCACCTGCCCGTATACGTGCGAACCCACATGCGAAATGCCTACGTGCCCCTTAACATGCAGTGACCCTACCTGCCCCGATACTTGCGAAACGTGCGACGATCCCACCTGTCCCTTAACGTGTGAGCCCACATGTCAAGACCCTACCTGCCCCTTAACATGCAGTGGCCTTACATGCTAACTACTTTTTTTCTTTTTCCAAAATTTCCAAAACAAATCACTATTACAACGAATTCTTCATAGAAATCTGGAGAACTGCACCATACGATTAGATAGTCACTGAAAGTGAAATCAACCCACATGTAGTAAGCTATCTCTCACCCTTTTGTGTAACATCCAGAAATGTCACGTATTTTTGGAGAATTCTCCATTTTTCATGGCTAGTCATTTTGAGGCGTTGTCAAATTTGCGGGTGTTCACTGTTACACGTGTAACAAAACCAAATAAGTGGATACTTACCTGGAAAATTCATGCAGAAGAACATTTCATTTTAAGAAAGTGATCAAATGGAAGTGTTTTCAAAAATAAAATAAAAAATAAAATAAAAACCCAAGAAAGGTCACTGTGTCCCTTTGTGTACTGTTATTCGGGTGCCATCCTTGCGATATTTTATTACACCACCAATTATGGTCATCTCTGCTTCCATTCTCAACAGTCTCTCAGGACGTATTTTATACATGTTGTGGGACCATATGACAAAATCTGCCAGCTTCCCCTTTTCTATAGATCCTTTGATGTCATCTTCAAAAGAAGCATACGCCCCATTTATGGTATAGCATCGTAAGGCCTCTTGTATACTGATTTTCTCTTTCGGGAAGAAATCCATTCCTCTCAAAGTCTTTCTGGTCACTGCCGAATACAAAGTGAGCTGGGGTTTGTACGTCTTGCTGGTGGGCGAATCTGTATTAATGCAGACTGTAACACCCATGTCCAGAAGGGTCCTCAGCCGTACGAACCGCTGGGCTCTTTCTTCTCCGTAGAGATTTATTGCTTCCTCTCCACCGAAGTAGATCATGGCAGGTTGATACGAAACCACAATATTATTTTGTGCGATCCTCTTCAGAGCATCATCTGTGGGGATTATGAGATGCTCCAGTCGGTGGCGCGGATCCTTGCGAGGTGCAGACTTCACAGCATACTCAATGGCATCTAAGGTCATGTCTATAGCTTTATCACCCACCACATGCACTTTGACTTGATAGCCTGTCTTGTGCAACTGTAAGATGCCTTCTTTCAGGTTCTTTGAAGTCCAGTTAGCCATGGTGTGGGTTACACCATTGTGAGGATTATAGGTGTAGGCTGTCAAAAATGTGCCGTCTGTTTGTAATTTCCATCCTGCAAATCGTACCATTTTCCCGCTAAAGGGTTTTATCGTATTAACAGCATGATCCACATCTTTGAGGGTTTCTGACATGTAGTAGATAGATGCTCTCATCTCGCTCTGTAAATCTATTTCTTTGTACGCGTTATACCGTTCTTCTCCCGCCACTAGTGCTGCATGGTACGAGGTTATCCCTGCTGCGATGTGGTCCTCATACGCATAGAATAAGCATTTCTTATACTCTTCAGTTGTATGCTTTGGTATGAGTCGGCGCACCAAATTCATGGCAATGTGGTTGTAAAAGAGGCCTGTAGGGTTGCGGTTCTTGTCTCTTACAATTACTCCTCCTGTGGGAGGATCTGGGAAGTTGGCATCAATACCTGCCTCATCTAATGCGTACTGGTTACAGCTGCCGTAATGCCCATCCATGGACGTGAGAAAAACTGGATTGTCAGGTGATACAGGGTCTAACTCGTACTTTTCTGGAAGTTTTCCTTCCTCTAAATTCATAATATATCCATATCCCTCTATCCATTCTCCTTTAGGGGTTTTACTGGCAGCTTCTTTCACCACTTGTTGTATGTCTCTTATAGATGTCACTGGAGGCCGTAAATTCACATATAAAAGGTCTTGTTCCCCATATATCATGAGGTGGAGGTGGCTGTCAATGATACCGGGGGTGGCTGCTTTCCCCTTGAGGTCTACTACTTCAGTAGATCTGCCGATCCTCTCGGAGATTTCATCGTTAGTACCTACTTCCCCTATGATACCATCCTTTACAGCAACAGCTTCCTGTACAGAATCGGTAGAATCTACAGTCAATATATCCCCGTTTACAAGAACCATATCTGCATCCCACGGTTCTTGAAAGGTTCTGGATTTGAGAACTTGAGCAGATATTGCTGATGTCATAGTAGATTAGGTGGTCTCTTCTATATAAGTATTATCCAAGTACATTCTTAACGATTTCAATGACTCGTATTTTCAGTTTTTTGGTCATAAAAATTTCCTAGATGCTTCAATACTTCAGGTTAAAGGATGCGTAAAGGCTTTTATTTGAGACCAGAAGAACAGTAGTTCTTATACATTGGAATCAATGATTTTAGTGTCGGCGAGAAGAACCAAGACATACAAGAAAAGAATGTAATCAATATTCATCTTCGGTATGAACCCGCAGCGACCTACATTTTTTCTGCAAGTTCAAGAATTCTTTCTAGTGTTTCTTCATCATTTGCCTCGACTTTTAGTTCGCTACCATCACCAAATTTCATGTAACCATTTATCATTGTTGTGATAGAGACTCCTTCTATATATACTTTATTACCAAGATATTCTTCATACAAAGATTGTTTTCATATCACCTTTTACTTCAAAGTTCATAGTAGGTCACAAATCAAATAAAAAAAGAAGAAAAATTAAGGTAGTGTACAATTCTTATTTCCTCTGCATGCAAACCACAGATCGAACATGTTTAAAGCTCTGCACGCAGTTCCTGTGGCAGCACCATTGAGTAAGGGACGCCAGAAGATACCATCGCACATGTCGCAGTAGGCGGGGTTTGCAGATGTGGTAATGAGCCATCCGCCATAGGTACAGGCACCTTTCTTAAAAAATGCTGTGGCAAGACGGTTATCGAAAAGAGTCAAACACGAATGGTTGTACACGATGGTGTTGTGTAACTCAGCATACTTGTAGACGAACTGGTCAGTAAAGTAGTACCAATTCTCTTTCAGGTCGGGTTCACCCACAAATACTGCATTCCTGTTGCCGTGTCCTTGGTTGTAGATAGCTCTCAAGTTGATTTTTTGCCCCATTCCGAGCAACCGGGCCCATTCTTTGAGAGTAACTCTCGTATCAGTAAGGAGCCACACTCTGTACCCTTTACTCTTCAAGGAGGCTGCCAGACTGATGGGGTACCTCGAATGTCTGCCTACAGCTTCTTTTTGCCAGGAAAGGTGGGGAGCGAAGATGGCAGCACTTTTCATTTCTTTGGTAGGTTCTCTTGTGGGATCTACAGAGAGCTTCTCTGTGAGGGCTTCTGCTTTTTCTTGCACGCTCATTGCACTGAATCCAGAAATCTTTTTTGCTGCATCATCCACATGTTCGTGGGGGATGAACTCCATCTGGTCATCATCCATGATGATCATGTCTCCCTCTTTGAGTGCCGTTTCGATGTACTGCTTGAACTTTGCAGCATCTTTGTAGTGGTACTTAAAGGGAACTGGTCTCTCTTTGTCGATTTTTGCAGTCACTTTCATTCGCTCTGCCTCATTAAAGAGTGCAACCACACCCCATTCCTTCTCCACAGGAATTAATATATCGTGGTATTTCTCAGTTTCTACAAAGGGGATATCCTTGTTCTTTAAAACCTGTTTCAAAGTATTTTTTTCTTCCTGGTAGTCCTGGATGAAGTCATCTGCATCCCTGATCATTCCGCTTGCATCTCTTATGAAGTCTTCAGATCGTATCATGCCAGAAGCATCCTTTATGAGATCACCCACATCCCTGATCATGCCGCTCGCCCACGATGTCCGAAAATCCTCCAGAACTCTCTGAATATTTGCTGGAACCTGAAATTCTGGAACTTCTGGTTCTACTTTAAACAGTGGTCTTTTCTTTGGTTTTTCTATCTCGGGGAGTGGATATACTTCTTGGTCGTTGACGAAAATTCTGTCTGCTTTCTGTCTCATGACGTAGGGAGGTTCTATTACTTTGCCCCTAACAACGAGGATTCCTTTTTCCATTGTGGTCACCTCTTCATTTCTGCATTTCAAAGTATTTAAGCTTGTGGGCTGCATAAGAGACCAGTAGCAGTCTCTGAAAGAATCACAATAGTTATACAGGAATTTTTAATTCGTACCAACAATTATATTAACAGGTCAATACTAAATCAATTGGATCTCTTTAAATCAAACCCCTCAAGAAATCATTCAAAAAGCAGTTGTTACACGTGTAACATTCTACTGGCTTTTCTTAATTAATTTTTTGAATTTTTGATATATAAGGAAATTGAATCTTCAACACTGAAGGGATTGACAACTCCTGTATAAACTTTTATATATATCAACTCGATAAAGAATAAAAAGTCCTGATCTAAAATCCCAGGAGGAATTACCATGGATGAACAATACCTCAAAGAAACCTTCCCCCAGATAAATGTGATAAAAGATCCATCCATAAAGGAAGGAGTCGTAAAAACATTTTTGAAAACAGCAGAGCTCGGAGGATGGGACACCCTCGAGGGTATACCCTTCACCTTGTTGATTGATACAAATGTCACCTATGTAGAGCACACAAAAGCGGTCACTGACATGGCCATACAACTGGCAGAAGTCATGCAGAACTTCGTTTCTATTACCATGGACCACGTTGTAGCAGGTGGACTCTTACACGATGTAGGAAAGCTTTTGGAGTACGAAAGAAAGAATGGGAACGTTGTCAAGAGTAAGCACGGTGAACTTCTCAGACATCCCGTGTCAGGTGCGGTGGTAGCATCTGAACAAGGTCTCCCTCCAGAGATTATCCATATTATTGTGGCTCACTCAAAAGAAGGAGATGTCATCAAACGAATTCCAGAGGCTATTATTATACATCACTGTGATTTTGTCCATTTTGAGAGCTTGAGAGGGTGATTACCCCTCTTTTTTTTTGAATATCTCAGCAATCTACTAATATGTAGGGGCTCCTGTTCTAATCCAAGGATTTTGAAAGGATAATTAATCCAGATCAAAGATAAACCGAAAATTTCATAACTCTAACTCTCGAAAGAGTAATTTTGAAATATTCAAATACGTTTTCAGTCCTTTTGAGACAATTGAAGATTTTTTAGTTATTTTTGGTGAGAGTAATTTGACATTTTGCTGTAACAGTAGATAAAATTGTTGAAAAAGCTTTTTTACCGTAAATCTTAAATATGAAGAATGTGGGAAGGTATTACTCCAAAAGAAGGTGAAATCATGAACAAAAATGAATGGGAAATGATGAGATTTGCTAGATGGGAATCTGATGGTTTGACAGGATTGAAAGGATACTGGGTGATCGCATGAAACGTGGACATTTTCTTTTAATATTTCTTGTTATTACAATTTTCAGTTTAGTACCTTATACTGTAGAACCACTGCCCATACCTTACCCAAGGGAAGCAGATGTCTACGTTCCAAAATACTGGTATTGTCAAGAAACCAAGGGCTGTCCCAACGGTTATATGTGCCGTGATGGTGTATGGGTTCCTTCATTCACTACAACAATACCTATGTGGATTTTTGGCGTCACCAACAAGTATGAACGGGGAGGTGTTCTCAACTTCAGGGAGTATCCTGATTACACCTGTAGGGCACATTGTGTGGAGTCTATCCCTGTTTTGTACACTGCTGACGTCATTTACGTTCCCTACTATGGTGGAGATTATCTTCCAGAAGATGTTCCAATTACGTATTTACCTCCTGGGGAATATATTGTGACATCACCGTCGTTTGCTGTGTACTATAATGTGAAAATCTGGTTTTTCCCTGATAGAGGGGGTCCCAAGAAAATGAGTGCTGCTTTAGAGACAGACAAGGAGAAGTATGGGAAAGAAGATACGTCTGTGATTTATACATTGCAGGTGACAGATGAGGATACAAAAGAGTACATTCAGGTGGATAAGATTTTTGGGAAGATTGTACTTCCTGATAATACTGAAAAGACAGTAACGACAGAGGATTGGGCCTGGAATGAGGAAGAGGAGTTATATGTGTACTGCTGGGACTTTTTGAATGATGAAGGGAAGTGTTCTGATCCCAAAGAAGGTTCTTATTCCTGTGAGTTGACAGCAAAGAAGAAGTACTACGAGGATGCTCGCGCAGGTGTTGACTTTGCTGTGTGCTACCATGTTGAAATTGATTTGGAGTTTGATAAGGATATTCCGAAATATTCCCTGGGTGAGCCAGTGGAGATGACTGTTTACGTAACAGATGAGAATGGTTCACCTGTTACTGTAGGTGTGGAGAGTGTATTGGTACTGCCTAATGGTGAGGTAAAAACTGATTTATCATGGACACAGACAGAGCCGGGTACTTATTCAACATCCTATACGCCAGTACAGGAAGGAGTACATCACATTACAGTGGGAGTAAAAGAAAATATCATTTGCTATCTAAAGGAAGCTTCTTCCGAATTTTATGTGAAAGCATGTGAAGAAGCTCATGTTGACCTGGAAATTATTGGTACAACGATTAATGAACCTGTAACATTTGTATTAACGGTCACTGATGGTGCTGGTAATGGGTTATCTGGTGGAGAAATTGAATCTGGAGTGTATCTCATTGATAATCCTCCTGTTGCGTTATCCTGGTCAGATTTGGGAAATGGCGTGTATGAGGCTGTCTATACACCTTCTGAGGTTGGATTTTATACCATCTGTGGAACTGTGATTATCTTTGAGGAGACAGGATGCTTTAGAGGATTTTTTGATGGGAGTTTTATCGTTGAAGAGAAGAAACTCCCAGATTTGGTGATTCGCAATGAGGATATTAGAGTATACTCTGAATCTGGTGAAGATATTACCGAGAACTCCAAACTTCCGTTAGGAGAAACTGTTACCATTTCAGTAACAGTGTGGAATATAGGAGATGCAAGTGCTGAAAACTTCTGGGTAGTGATTCTAATCGATGGCAATTTAGTGTATAAAGAGTTTGTAGTTGTACTGGCTGCAGGTGAGAGCATTCTTATTGAATGTATGTGGGCATTTAACCATTCAGGTTGTTATACCATATCAGCTGCTGCTGATCCACCGGAGGGGATAATATGAAAAGAGGATTGGCCTTAAGTCTAATAGTAGCACTTGTGCTGATGGTGTGTGATATCCCTGCTCTTTCTGAACTTGTGTCTGAAGATCCTTATCATATCTACAGTGAGTACAAGGATTCACTTTGTACGCTCCAGCAGGATATCGCTCAGATACACTTGGAACTACGTCAAGGAAAGAACCCACCGGCAGTATATGAGCACATGCTACAGACTGTAGAACTAACTGCTACATTGATCGGTAAAGCTGAGTTAGCCTCTCACAATATCCATGATGGACTACAGAGCAGTCTGCAGAGTCACCTGGAACTGCTTCTCACACAGGGGCTTTCTGAAGAGCAGAAAACAGACTTGATCAACCTGGGCTACACAGAAGAAGACATAAATAACCTTCTGAATTCGTTATTACACTACAATGACTATTACCATCATGTGATAACTGGATTTTCTGCTGAAGAAGTGGAATGGTTCTACTCCTTGGGGTTAACAGATGAGCACATTGCTGAACTGCAGGATGACATATATCATCACTATACACAAGTACATAGATTTCAGCAAGTAGTGAAACATCACCAAGAAGAATTGATGTACATTCAAGTAGTGTTGTCGGTAGCTGCTTTGCAGACGCTCTTGGAGCTAGATCACCAGGAACAGAGCAAGATTAAATCAGATGAACTACAGAACGCAGAAGAAAAACTTCTGGAGGCCATTCTGAACGTTTCAGAGGATCAGAAATCTTTGGAACATGTCAAAGCCTTTTCCAAACAAATGTATAAGGCAGCAGAACGGAGAATTCGAAAAGGTGAGGAACAGTACTTCTTGGATTTCTTTGTTGGATTACAAGTGCACTGTGGAGCTTTGATAGCTTTGTACGGTGATCCGGAGTTCGGATTGACGAAAATTCGACTATATGAAGGTGTCGTATCAGAGTGCGTGGCATCACCAGAAAGATCAGAATTGCCTTCTGCACAGAATAGTGAGCAGCCCTCATTCCAGGGGGATACAGTTCCTATGACACGCCTTATGGAACAAACAGAAGAATTTGAGGGACAGATAAAAGAATCTGACGAGACCAACAATATGGGCTGGATTACCCTTCTTCTCAAAACTTCAGATTGCACAATGTGGCAATTTGTGAGAATAGTGTTGGAAAACTACCTTCTACCAGAATCTTTAAGGCGAATTTTGGTGTATATTTTGGTTAAAATTGGCGTTGAGGAAGGAGTATCAGCTTTCATTGGCCATATAGGGGGGGCTATTTTTGCCATAATAATTACTGCTCCTCAAGTGGGTGAGGGATGGATAGATCATATAGAGCATGATCCCTCTGGAACCTTCGATGAGATTATCATAGACGAGAAAACCGTAGCAGATATTGAGATGTTTGCATGGTCAATCGGAGAACCATGTGTGGTGAATGGTTATCAAGCAGTCGTCAAGAATTGGTGGCGAATCGCAGCAACTGTACGGCAAGCGACAAATCTCTACAAGAATCCTTGGGGATTCTACTACTATTATACTGAATTCTTAAACGGGGAGAAATGGGTTGTTATGGTTGAAGATAGAGGATATGGACTCGGCAGAGTAATGTATGCCTACAAGGTCCTCTGTGAACCTTATGGGTGTGGTACACATTATGAAACAATCACTGAACAGTGGGAATTATGTGAGAATTTCACTAAGCTGTGGAGTAGATAAAGAATATGGATTCGACCAAGTAATGTATGCTTTCACTATGCTGTGGCCTGAGTCTCTTTGTGATGCTATCCAAACTGTCTTTCTCCAGTTTCTTACGGATTACTATTACAACTGAAGCTATTGCTATTATTACTATCAGTGCTAGTAACATCCTTTGTACTGAAGGTGGGCTAGGGAGGTGGGCAGTAAAGAATATGTGATCATTCCCAGATTCATTCTCACCTTCCCACACGACGTGTGAGTTTCCTTCAGTATCCACAACAATCCGGGAATTACGATCAAAATGCCTCGGTTCTTCACGAGTAGAAATCTCCTGAACGCGTCCTGGTTTCCCAGATACATCTATTTTCACCCAGCATATTCTTTGATCAAACTGATCGCCAGACCCCCGATTATAACTGCTCCAAGTAACATACGAGTTCCCTGAAGCATCCGCAGCTATATGTGGGTTACGGTCGTGATGCAGTGTACTTCCTAGATAAGTTGAAATATTTTGGATATTTCCTCCCATTCCTTCAGCATCTTTTCTCATCCAGTATATCTCCCAATTACTTCCATCAAAGCTTTCCCATGTGATGTATGAGTACCCTGAACTATCTGCCTCAATCTGGGGATTCCAGTCATCGCAATCTGAGCCCCGATAAGTGCAAATTCTCTGGGCAATTTCAAGCGTTTCTGATGCATCTACTTTCACCCAGCAAATGTCATAGTGCCCCTCATAAATGCCAGTCCATACTATGTAGGAGTTCCCTGATGCGTCTACAGCAATTTGAGGTATACTATCAAAAGTATTTACGGTTATACTATTCGTATGGGTAGAAATCTTCTGAACTGTTCCTGGTGTTCCTTCAACGTCTATTTTTACCCAGTATACCTCGAGGTCTCCAGGTTCCTCCCAGCAGCCCTCTCTATCACAGCCATGCCATACTACATAAGAATTCCCTGATGTGTCTATAGCAATCTGGGGATGGTAATCATGATGGCCTCTATTGTCTGGATGGGTGGATACTTTCTGGACTATTCCAGGTGTTCCTTCTTTGTCTACTTTTACCCAATATATGTCATAATCATTACCATCGGAGCCGTACCACGTGACATACGAATTTCCTGAAACATCTACAGCAATTTGGGGCCGCCAGTCCTTGTAATTAGTACAATCTGGATGGGTGGATACTTTCTGGACTATTCCAGGTGTTCCTTCAGTGTCTACTTTTACCCAGTATATTTCTGTATCGTTTCCGTCAGAACCCCGCCACGTGACATACGAGTTTCCTGAAACATCTACAGCAATTTGGGGCAACGAGTCATCATAGATTATGTTATCCGGATGAGTGGAAATCTTCTGAACTGTTCCGGGGGCCCCTGATGCCTCTATTTTTGCCCAATATACTTCATTATCACTACCATCAAAACTTTGCCACGTGACATACGAGTTCCCCGATCCATCTATTGCAATCTCAGGATTTCTGTTATAATAGTTTATATTATCCGGATGAGTCGAGATTATCACAACTGGGGTCCAGCTCGAAATAGATAGAGCCAAGGCAATCAGCCCAATACCCAGCAACGAAAGTCTCGTATTCATTTTTTTCCTCCTACATTCTTTAGGAAAATCCTCCTTATAAATCTTGCTGGAAGCTGTCCAAAAAGCGTTCTGATATTCAATAAATGTCCTTTCTTCTCTTTCATATTTAGTAAACCTATATTGACAGATAAAAAACATCTATTTCTTAAGAAAAAGTGAATTATGGGACAACCTTGCTGAATGTACTTATCTTCAAATTTTTTTGGTTGTTTTTTTGAAGTAGATGCAAACATACCGGGTACTGAGATCAGGGTTGACCGCTTTCTCGTATCCTGTTTCTCCACATCTTCCATTACCATTTCACTTCTCTCTGCTCCATCAGCTTTATATATCCCCTCTTAAATTTTCACTTATGAGACAAGGCTTTCTACAATCTAACAATTCAAAATTTGATACAATAATTGAAAAAATTACAGAAAACGGCACATATACCTTGAAACCTAGAAAATCAACGAACTTCATCAGATTTCTCGTATTTGCAGGCATGACAATCATGGCGATAGTAGGGTTTCTTAGAGGGGAACTTTTCGGCCTGGTGGGAGCAGCGTTTTTTGGGTCGATCGCCTTCACCTATGGATGTGCAGTATTATCATTTTGTGATTACCTCCTCTTAACTCCAGATGGATTCACTTTGCGTACTCTTATCAGTTCATACTCGTTCAAATGGACAGATATAAAGTATTTTGCTGTTTGTGGAGGATATTTGGGCAAAGATGTTAAATTTGGGTATTCAGATCCTCGTAAAACAACAAGTATTTGGACATATTGGGAACAGGGCATACGTGAGGTTTTGATACCACAAACGTACAGCATGAGTGCAAGAACTCTGGCAGAGCTATTAACCGCACTGCAAAAGCACTTCATCCGTGCTGCTTCCAAAGACTCATTTCTTGATCCACAGTCAGTAACTTCAAAAGTTCGTTCACACAGTTCTGCATAGATGAGAACATAAAGCACTTCTGTAATAACTGACAAACACTTCAACTCAATCCCTCAATATTTCTGGTTATCCACCGAATTCCGTGTTACACGTGTAACAACATCATCCCCCAGAGGTTTGACAGTCCCGGGCTGAGCAAGAAATAGGAGAAATGTCAATTCAAGTTATCGAGGGCTCTTTCTCTGTAATTATTTCATGAATAGTGAAATTGACATATATCATCTCCTGTATATCAAGTCAATAAGAAAGGCTTATAACTTCAAACAAGGAGAAGAGTCTAAACCCATAACCACAGAGGAGGTATTATCATGGAATCAATCAGTCATAAAATGGCACAATTTGCCTTACAATTACAATACGAAAACATCCCTCCAGAAGCAGTAAAAGAAGCAAAACGGTTCCTCTTAGACAGTGTAGGCTGCGCATTGGCTGCAGTCAGCAATGAGGACATGGACAATGCATTCCAGTACATACAAGCTTTGGGAGGACACGAACAGGCTACTGTTATAGGGTACGGGTATAAAACCAACATACCCAATGCAGCCTTGATGAACGCGCTGTTAATACGCGCCTTGGATTACAATGATATCTACTGGAAACAGGACCCCTCACACCCCTCAGATATCATCCCTGCCGCTTTAAGTCCTGGAGAGCACCAAAAATGTTCCGGGAAAGAACTCATTGTAGGAATTGTTTCAGCCTACGAACTAGAAATGAGAATGTGTCTAGCAGCTCATCCAGGAGTACGAGAAGTTGGATGGCACCACGCCTCCCTCACGCAGTTCGTCTCTCCAGTGGTAGCTGGAAAAATGCTTGGACTATCACAGGAACAGATAACAGCAGCAGTAGGTATCAGCGGATCATCGCATTCCACCTTCGGTGGTGTTGTGGCAGGAGCCTTAACAAACATGAAGAACACAGCAGATCCCATGGCAACAGAAGCTGGTGTGAGAGCAGCCATGTTAGCTCAAACAGGGTACACTGGACCGGTACACGTCTTTGAAGGAAAAGAAGGACTGTTTGAGGTCATACACAATGTGAAATGGGATGAAAAAATCTTAACTGATCAACTGGGTGAAAAATTCCTGATTACTGACTGTGAATACAAAGCCTTTCCCACAGAAGCGTTAACCCACCAACCCATTACTGCTGTCCTCAACATTATGAAAGATCACCACATAAACCCTCAACATGTGAAAGAAGTACTCATTGAAACCACCACCCGGGGTGCAGATATTTTATCTGATCCCTCAAAGTACAATCCCCACACAAAAGAGACTGCAGACCACTCGTTACCGTACTGCATTGCAGTGGCTTTAGCAAAGGGGAATGTGCTCCCATCAGATTTTGAGACTGAAGCATTACACGACCCACTAGTGCGGGAGTTGATACAAAAGATAAAAGTTGTGGCAAATCCTGACATTGATGCACTATTCCCCAAGGTGAAGCGTGCTCTCTGCACTATAACGACAAAGGACGGAAATCAACACACACGACAGGAAGACTTCGCACGAGGGAGTAAAGGATACCCCATGACAGATGAAGAGCTAATTTCAAAGTTCAAAGCTAATGCATCCAGCCAAATGACAGAAGCCCGTATGGAAGAGGTCGTTGATGCTACGTTCAACCTTGAACAATTCACTGATATCACAGAGTATGTAACCCTGCTCATCAGCAATAGATGATCTTCTTTCCTTCTTACTTTTCTCTCCTTTTTCTTGAGATGCAGGAGGCTGATCACTCACAGCCGCACCCACACACCTTCATCGTGTTACACGTGTAACATCCTGACTCTTGAAAATCTCCATTCTCTTCTCAAATTTGCTTTACATAAGTAAACACGTCTGTTAATAACTTTACATAAGTAAATATGACTCTTTCAAAAAATGGGGAAATGAAATTGAAAAAGATTCTTATTCCATAACCTTTAAAAGGGAAATGCAAAATTATGAACAGGTGTTACTATGACAGAGCAGAAAGTTTATGATGTAGTCATCGTTGGAGGAGGGCCTGGCGGGCTCACTGCGGGAATCATGTGCGCAGATCGAAAGCTTGATGTCCTCATACTGGAAGGAGGAACCTGGGGAGGTCTTCTGTCCACCTTGTACCCCAACAAGGTCATTCCAAACTATCCAGGGTTTCCAGATGGGATTGTAGCCATCGAACTGGTGAGAAGATGGTTGAAACAGGCCAAAGCGTCCAATATTGAAATGAAAAACGAACGAGTGGTAGAGATTACTCCTGACCGCGTGGTAAAGACTGAGGAAGGCACTGAATACAAGGGTAAGGTAATCATGATCGCAGTAGGTATTAGGCCCCGGCAGCTGGGAATTACAGGAGAACAGAAATTCAACAAGAAAGATAGAGGTGTCTACTACTATGTGACCCACCCTGAGAGTTTCATCGGTAAAAAAGTCCTGGTAGTGGGAGGAGGAGATACTGCAGTAGACGCTGCTTTAGATTTAGTGGATCTGGCAGATGAGATAGCAATCATTCACCGAAAAGACATGTTCAGAGCTGTAGACGAGAACGTGACAAAGATGGAAAAAAGTGAAAAAATCACTATTATGATGAATACGGAACTTGAAGAAATTAAAGGTGAAAAAGTAGTTCAAAAAGTAGTTCTGTGGAAAAACAAGGAGGATAAGACCTTCGAAATCGATGCGGATGCCATTATCTTAAGTGTTGGTATGGTGCCCAACACCGAGATCTTTGAGAAGTTGGGGTTAAAGACCGACAAGAGAGGATATATCCTTACTGACACGTCTCAGAGGACCAATGTGGAGGGAATCTTTGCAGTGGGAGACATTGTGGAAGGTGGCTTCAAATTAATAGTCGTTGGAGCATCCCATGGTGCAGTGGCAGCCCATCATGCGTATTCTTACATTAACAAGCCATATTGGGCAGAAGAAGAAAAGTGGGGCCAGAAATAACCTTTTTTCTTCTTTTCTATTCTTTTCTCTCTTAGGGTTGGTAAAGTATATTTTAGAGTGAACTTTATTGATACTGGTAAAATAGGTGAATAACTGCATGATGACGCAAGTTTTATAAACGCAGTCAGAGAGAACGGAGGGTGGACCGAAAACCGATGTACATAACAGTAGCAGGGTATACTATCGGGTTATACAGCCTGACCACCTACCTGGATTACTTTGCAGTAGCTTTAGGTACCACTCCTTTTCTGCAGTCCATATTAGTCAGTGTGAGAAACCTGGGTGGAAATCTGCTCCAGTTGTTATGGGGAGTACTCTCAGACAGAAGGGGGAGAAGAAAGTTCCTCTTATATGGATTTTTAGTGTACGCGGTAACCACCGCGAGTTTTCTGTGGATTTCATCTCCTGTTACCCTGATAGCCATTGTAGTCGTCCAGTCTTTGTTAGGTTCCATGATCATCCCGGTGTGGAACGCTTTACTAGGGGATTACAGTATCAGGAAAACCAGGGGAAGCTTCATTGGAGAAGTTACTGCAGTTGGTACAATTGCTGCTGTTTTTGCCATTCTCATGGTTGGGTATACTTCTGGCTTCATTGAAGATGAATTAAGACAGTATCTCGTTCCATTTACGGTGGCTGTTTTTTGCTTTCTTATGGCTGCAGCATCCTCCCAGAGAATTGAAGAACGGATGAAACTCACCACACAGCGGGCCGCCCTCAAAGAGACAGTGTTAAACGATAAGAAATTTAAGACGTTCTTATGGGTAAATGGAGCCTACAGAGGGGTAATGGCTTTAGCCTGGCCTCTATTTGCGTTCGTTACTGTCAGGGTTATTGATGCTACCAAATTTCAAATGTCAATCATATGGGCAGTCCACATGTTTGTCAGTGCGCTATCCCAGAAGTACGGCGGACGGTTGGTGGACAGAATTGGGAGAAGAAAGTCTTTGTTTCTGTTTAATTTCCCCTTTTTTATGGTAACGTTATTATACGCTTCGGCAGATCACTGGCTGTACTTGGTAGGAGCTTCACTTTTTGGAGGGTTTGCTGCAGGTGCAGGTACAGTAGCTATGAACTCGTATATATTAGACTGCGCTCACGAAGAAAATCGGGCTTCCTATACTGCACTCAACAATCTAGTTTTTGGAGTAACTTCTTTCTGTTCCAGTTTAACGTCAGGTATTGTAGCAGAGTACCTGACAGGGGTCATGGGATTGGTTTCAACACTCCACGTGATGCTGTACGCCATAACTATCCTTCGCATTGGGGTTTCCTTTTTGTACTTGAGGGTAGAAGAAACAGTGACCCAGTAGTACTACTTGATGCTCACCCTGATATCTTCCTTAACAGTTCCAATACAGATTAACGAATACAATCCGCGAATGCCTTTGATTGTTCCTATCTTCTCTACTTCCAAATCACGAAGCTCCTTATTGGTTTTAACCTTGACCTTTACCAGGATATCCCACTCTCCTGAGATCTCGTGGACTTCTAAAACCTCATCGAGTTTGGCTATTTGTTCTGCTATCTTTCTAATTTCAGAAATCTTGTCAATAGACACTCTAATGTAAGCAGTTGTTAGAATACCCAGTTTTTCACTATCCAGCAGAGGGACTACTGCTTTGATTATCTTTTGTTCTTTGAGTCTTTTCGTTCTATCATAGATGGTCGATTCGGGGGCACCTATTTCTGAAGCCAAATCTTTGTAAGAAATAGTAGCATCATTCTGCAGTTTTCTCAGTATATCCTTGTCAAGTTCATCGAGTTTTATATCCCTCTTCATGAATACGCCTGCTAGTGAGGGTATTTATCCTTTTTGGTGAAGAGCTGCAGCATCTGTGGTGCTCTTGAGGTGTGCAGTAGTTGACTAACCTTTGTCAGTGGCATGGTTGCCGTCTCTGTAATGACCAGTTCAATAGTGAAGAATATGAAGAGTCTTGGACATCTCTGTAGTAAGGATTGAAAAAGCATGTACTGTCAGCTCGCTGCAGCCTCCGAAAAGAGATTTTCTAAAAAAACTTTTGTAAATGACTTCCTTTTCCTGCATCTTCCAGGTTGATACCAAAGACAGTACTGCAAAGTAAAGAAACAGCCTTTTTAAAAAAATAAAATGGAAATCTGGAATCGCAGTTTTCCGACCGAACAAGTCTGTCACGATTCCAGAAACAAATCGTATCCTTCCTAGTCGCTACGTCATTGGCAACATTTGCTTGACAGGTTATTTCAGTAATTTTTCTGCCTTTAAAATTAATTTTTTTAGCATTTCATACTCTTTAGCACTCTTTAAATCAATCAAAGGTTCCACTTGTCTATAAGTTTTATATATTCTGGGTTCATTTAACTGTGCACATCATCACTAAAGGGTACGAATCAAGAATCATGTTACACGTGTAACAAAAGCACGTGTAACAAAAGCAAGATAAACAGATTGGGAACATTTATAAGGTCTTTTAACAATAGTTGCGCATCCAAATAAAAGGAGGTGTCAAAATGCCTTTACCCCTCGCATCTGTAGAAAAGTTGATTCGAAAAGCGGGTGCTTACAGAGTGTCTGTAACAGCATCCAAAGAACTGGCATCCCACCTTGAGGATGTAGCTGTTGAAATTGCACGAGAAGCCATAACACTGGCAGAGCATGCTGGAAGAAAAACAGTAAAAGCTGAAGATATTAAACTCGCACTAAAGCGAACAATGTGACACTCGGTGGGACGCTAGGAAACATATGAAGAAGGGTGCTGGACAGAACGATGGGATGATAGCCTTGAAGGAGTCCAGCCCCTGGTGAAACCTGTCTCGTTAAGTAATCACACTCAGGGTTTGCACAAAATTAGATAGACTTCTAAAATGACAGCCTATTTCTCGGCAAGAAAGCCCTTCTTTTCTGTAAATTGTCACTAATAACCTTATGTCGCTTTTGAATCCTTTTCCTTCAGGTATAGACATATTAAATCCTCCGTGGTATACGCTGGAAGGAATGCATCTCCACATGGGATATCCATTATATAAAATATAGTAGATTTATAAAATAAAATATTATAATTACTATATGAACTTTAGTGTAGAGCACCCTCTTTCAGCATGTCACATTCATGTAACGAGGGTTAGTTTCTTATGCTATAGTAACCACAAAGGTTGTTTGAATGATACTATTTCCAGAGACGCGGAATGACTCGGCCCGTTTTTTCCACGTACGACTGGTACTCTTCTCCAAATGTTTCGCGCATCATCTGTTCCTCACGCGGCACCCGTAACACATACAGAAAAGGGAAAACCACCAGCAAGGACAGCCCTGCAATCCAGTTCTGCAGTAATAATGGCTGCGCAAAACACCACAACCAGAGGGCAGCGTATATAGGATGTCGGATGTAGTGGTATATGCCCTGGGTTACTAATGAGTGGTTCTCTTGAATTTGCAGCGTTGGCGACCAGTTGCGCCCCAGATCAGCGTATGATCTCCAGAGTATCAGTAACGCAGCAGCAAAGATAACGACACCAACCCAGCCAGCCCATACTGGTAGGTGGTAATTCGCAACGTCCAGCCACGAGGTGAACACGTAGATGAGAGGAATAAGCTGCCATCCTGCATAGGTAATAAGGTCTAGGAGGAAGTCCTGCCTTCTCATGCGATTGTCTGCAATTCTGCTTCGCTTGTATCGCCTTACACTGGGTGCATACACACCAAACAAATATGTGATTAACCCAACCAAGAAAATGATCTCGAAGATATTGTCAAGCATGGGAGGTTCTCTCGTTTGAACATTAAAAAGCTTACGTACAAGAAGGTTATTTGCACCACTTTACCAATTTTACTTCAGACAATTGACAGCTACTGTTAAAAGGCTGGATTTCTTTTATATTTTTGGAGTTGGTCTAAAATTTTTACACATCGCTTGATGTTGTGATGTTGTTTTTTCCATTAATTATTAATTACTTCCTTTTGGTTAGCATCGTTTTGCGGGAATCAAAATTATTTTATCAGTGATGGGAAACGCTGAAAGGTATATGGTTATAGAACCCCGTGCATTCTTGTAAGCTACACCAATGTCTGTCCATTTGTCTTTGCCTTCTATGTCCTTTACTGTTCTCACGAGATAGTCTGGTATTGTGCTCATAGGGTTCACCTCCTCTTTGAAGTTGCAGCCTCTGAGGTTGATACAACTCGTGCTGAATGAAAGATTTTGTAGTATTCTTTTTCTCCTAAGTGGAAAATGAGAGAGAATAATTCGTTTTGTTGGGGATTATTCAGGAAGGATAACCTGGCTAAAAGGTATTGACCCACTGAGAAGAATACAGATGTTGAGGGGAGCATTCCTAAAATGTGTGTTAATTCTCTGTGATAGTGAGACTGAAATAAGAAATCCAAGACAAAGTAGCTGTCAAGACCGTAAGGGTAGAAAGCGGGCTGTATGTTGACGAATTGGGGTAGTTCAGAAAGCCACTTCTGGTATTGGACGAATCGGATTTTGGACTCTCTTAGAACGGGCATGACTCGTGATCTTGTATTATGTCTAAATTTGTGGTAGAGAGTCCATTCTTGTTTTTTCCAGGGGATGTATGGGATTTCTTCGTATAGAGTGGATTTTTGCTTTGGACGAGATATTGCAGTATATATTCTTTTGATGGATTGATCCCAGTCTACTGATGTTACCTTCGAAAGGCATGTTGCACTTTTTGCACCTTGGTGAATACACTGGTTGAACCCTTTCAACACGGAAAAGTCCATCGATTTTTCACAAATCAACAGTACATTCCAGTTTCCTAAAGATAAATTTCTGTGAATCACGTTGGGAAACCCGTTAAATTCTTGGTAAGTGGGTACAGGATGCTCAAATTCAAGAAATGCAGCATACAATTTGTAATTTTGAGCAGGTTTTACAAAGATTAAAGGTCCCTTCATAATGGACAATTTATACATTTCCTGTAGATACTGTGACGCTTTACTCCTGGAGATGCCTGTATTCTTGGTAATCTGGTACAAAGGGATAGAAGGATTCTCATACACTTGTTGATAGATTTTGTGATAGTCTTTTATTTTCTT
>SMTZ1_10001680_pt1 | contig 22334 bp, 19 predicted proteins | sample DeeMarSWOR136_30_FD_25667 | JGI IMG/M metagenome (IMG submission 25667) | reverse complement strand
CCAGAGAATATTTCCTTCATCATCTATTTTCGTCAGCCATAGATCACCCACAGAATACAACGGGAGTTTAGCATTTGTGACACCTGTAAGAATATATCCATTATCTTGCGTATATTGAATATTATGAAGCACAGCAAAGCGATCTTCCCCTTTTGGGGTAATAAATAATTTTGTCCATTCCTCTTCACCATCTTCATCGATTTTCACCATCCAGGCATTTAAATATCCACTAAAGACCGTGTCTTCAACTTCAGCTAATAAGATATAGCCATTGTCAGTAGTTTGTTGGATGCTGAGGCCTTGATATGCAGGTCCGTATGATTTATCCCATTGTAGTTCGCCATTAGTATCTGTTTTTACCACCCAAGCATACCGTTGGTGCGTTGCGGAATCTTCAACATATCCGATCATCACAAACCCCTCATCAGAGGTGATATGCACCTCCCATAAGTGTTCAGAATCTTCGGAACCGTATGTCTTATTCCACTGTTCATTCCCATTAGCGTCGATATTAATAAGCCATCCATCACGGCTACCCCCAGTTCCAAACGAAAGAGTACTTCCAACAATCAAAAATCCCCCATTAGAGGTCTGTGGAATCGTTTTCTCAGCCAAATCATAGGAAAATCCTCCATAGGTCTTGTTCCATAGTTCATTTCCATTAGCATCGGTTCTGATTACCCAAGCATCTGCAGATCCAGCACCAAAAGACTCTGTTATAGCTGAAATAATAAATCCACCATCTGAGGTTTGAAAGATTCCATGCCCATTATCAGTATCACCACCACCAAAGGTTCTATTCCATTGCATATTTCCATTAGCATCTGTTTTGACTAACCAACAATCGCCACCAATATCCCAGGCGTTTGCATCTCTCCCACCAACAGCAATGAAACCATTATCAGTAGTTTCCTGAACCGAAAAAAACACATCATACATATCTCCTCCAAAGGTAACATTCCATTCTTCCTCTGGGCCACCTCTGAAATTATTTAGAGGGAAGTCAAAATTGGAAGATACATTATCTCCTTCTTTGATATTCCCACTTATATTTGGTACAATACTTGCAATAAAAACTAATAAGATGATTTCTGCATAAATTCCTTTTTTAGAGAAGTTTTTTTTCATACTTCCCCCGTATAAAAATTATTTCTATATACTTATTTAAAAGTTTTTACAGAAAAATTGTACGAATCAAGACAAAGTTTTATGATTACATTTAAAATCTTATTATTTATTTTTCTGATAGAACCTTAATTGACAAATACCATCTATTAGAACAGAGGGTTGAGGGTCAACGATATGTTGAAAAAGTACACAAAAAGGAAAATTTGGTAATAACTATGAATCATAACAACAAATCATGATTTTTTACCCGTAATATAATGTTCAAATCTTGCCCCCCGCATAATTTATCATATTAAGACAAGTGTTTTAATCAAACATTTTATTCAAGTTTTTGTGACCGAGGATTTAAAAAAACAAGTAAAAGAGCTAAACAAACGAATCAGTGAACTTGAAAAAATGCTTTCAGAATTACTTACTCCTTTAAGACAAGTTAGTAAAACCACTCAGAACTATCTAAAGATTACAAGTCTTGTTCTCGAACATGGTGGGCTAACCCCAGATCTTATACTGCCTGAGGTTAAAGATCAGATAAGCCGAGAAATAGTAAGAGTACTACTTGATAGAAAAGATCAAAACATATCAGAGGTTACTGTGCTTGTTAGAAGTAAACGAGGTTCTGCATCAAGAAGAATAATAAGAGAGCGATTAAAAGAGCTTGAAGAAAAAAATATTGTAAAAAAACAAATGAAGGGAAAGCTATATGTTTATTCTCTTACAGATAAAGTGATCAATAAATGGTCACGGATGCTCGGTTTTAATATATAAGATGACCAGACTAACATGGTTTAAGAATTAAAATATTGGAGGAATGAAAAATATGAATAAACATGAAGGAATGCCAGACCCAGAAAAAATAAAAGAAATATTGGATGTTGTATCTGAAAAAATACCTGGTCTTTTAAAAGAACTGAGTGGACTATTGTATAGCCCGCAGAGTGCTAAACAATATGCAGAAGCAGCAGCTATTTTTTATAAAGAGCTGATAAAAGCAGGTATGACATCTGAGCAAGCGTATGAGCTTACAAGTCAGTATTTATCAACCTTAAATCTTGGTAAAATGATGCGAAATGTAGGAGAACATCATCATCATGAGGACTAATAATAGACATAATGCTGGTATATAAAATGAATGATAATATAAAAGATGAACGGGGGGATGTAAGCCTGATCAAATTATTTGGTATGATTATCCCCTCAATGCCATCTTTAATGTTTAGACTTACTGGAACTTTTTTAAGATTTAAAAGATATGCTAATAAAGCAGGAAAAGTCTTTAAAAAAGAGTTGATAAAACAAGGAATCGACAAAGAAACGGCAGATGATCTTACAAGAATATATTTGGAATCAAGTCATATTAGAAAGTACATACAGGGACTTAATTGAAAATTTAAACATATTTTATCAATAATTTTAACAGTTTAAAGAGATAACATATCTCTTTTTTTTTCAATTGCCATATCATATTTGAATAATTTTTAAAAAAAATTAAAGTTAAAGTGTTCACTAAATTATTTTAAATTTCTTATTTTAGATAAATCATAATTTAATTTTTTTTATTACAAAAGTTTTAATAAATATATTTATTGAGAAAAATTTATATTCTAGTATTTTATACTAATTTTACAAATTTTTTATAAACAGGGAGGAAAGCAAAAAATGAAAAAGGAAATAGTAGGTATTTTTGTTTGTATGATGTTGATAATAACTACTGTACCAATAGTTAGCTCTTTAGATAGAATTGTTGAAAAGAATGACAATAATGAGTTAATCATGGATGATGATTGTGTATATGGCAATTTAAATGGAATCGGATATAGATTTGGGATTATGAATGAAGGATCTATACACCGTCATCCTGGAGAAACTTCAATGAAACCTTCAGTTATTGATACTCCTGATTATTTCAATTGGATGGATTCTGAGGGGCAAGATTGGACAACACCTGCTAAAAGTCAAAGCTGGCCAAAAGAGTGTGGTTGTTGCGCAATCTTTTCAGCTATTAGTGCACTGGAGAGTATTATAAGTATAAAAGAAGGAAGAGCTGATTTAAATATGGATCTATCTGAACAATATGTCCTTTCATGTCTGTCACGTGCGGGAAATTGCATTGGTGGGAATCCTTATAGTGCATTTTATTACATAATGAGTAATAAATCCTCAGGTAATAACTGCAATGGTATTATCCCTGAATTCTGTTTTCCATATCAAGCAGATGATGATATCCCGTGTTCTGATAAATGCCCTGATTGGGAGGATTATTTAATCCCAATTTATGATTTTGGAAAATGGTACCCTGATGGAAGTTCTGAAGATATAGATGCAATCAAATCACAGATTATGCAGTATGGACCTGTTGCTACTTCTATGCTAACTACACATTATAATTATGGTGAAGATAATTTTATAGATTGGGGATTTATAAACAATGATCCAGAAGATTATTATTCCTCTTCGCAACAGTTTGATACTATTAATCATTGTGTTGCAATTGTTGGATGGAAGGATAACCCTGAAATCCCTAATGGAGGTTATTGGATTTGTAAGAACAGTTGGAGTACAGATTGGGGATATAATGGTTTTTTCAACATCGAATATAATAGTTTAAGAATTGACGACTCTGAGATAGATTGGGTTGTCTACAATCCAGATGTTTATGTAAACTGGAGGCCTGTTCCTGATGCTGGTGGAATTTATTATGGAGATGTTGGACAAGAGATAATTTTTGATGCAAGTGGAAGCTTTGATCATGAAGGGGAGATTATTTCATATGATTGGGATTTTGGCGATGGAAATCATGGTTCTGGAATTACTGCAACGCATACCTATGAATCCCAAGAAGTATATCCTGTGATGCTGACTGTTATAGATGATGAAGGTAATATTGTAAATGATACTACTTGGGCGTTTATTGGTAGATCAAATGATCCACCTAATACACCAACTATTGATGGTCCATTAAATGGAAAAAAAGGTGTTGAATATGAATACAACTTTTCTGCAATAGATCCAGATGGTGATGATATCTATTATTTTATTTACTGGGGAGATATGTTCCCTGAATGGATTGGACCTTTCCCATCGGGTGAAAAAATAACTTTAAACCATACCTGGATATCTAAGGCAAAGTATCATCTTATAGTTAAAGCAAAAGACACTTATGGTTTTAAAAGTGACTTTGCAACATTTAATGTCACAATGCCTAAAAGCAAACCTTCCAATTTTAACATTAATATTATTGCTTGGCTTTTTGAACGTTTTTCAAATGCCTTCCCAATTATAACACAGCTGCTAAAACTGGCTTTAGAAGATTATTTTGAAAATTTATTATTATAGGAGGTAAAAATATGAAAAAGAAAATCATAGGAATGTTTGTGTGCACACTGATGATCTCAACAATAGTAATACCTGTAACCGCTTTATCTGACATATATGACGTAAGGGCAACATCGTATGATGTAGATTTACCAATTTGGGAAGAAGGAGACAGTTGGACATACCATTTTACTGAATCAAGGACACATGGATACAACTATTCCTTTTCTGGAGATATTACTTTAAAAGTGGTAGATGACTCCAGTGATTCATATATTTTAGAAGGCAAAACTAAACCTCATGGAAAATTAGATTTAGGAGGTTTAGTATTAAAAACAACAAGATTAACATCTTTTTCTATGAGATTACAGTTTAGAAAGAATGACCTTGGATTAGAAAGCTTTGTTGAAAGATATAAAGGAATTTTTTTATTTAAAATTGGATCTATTACATTACCGGTACCAATTCAGTTTGAATTACATATCAATGTTGTGTTCGATCCTACTTGGGTTATTATACCTTTTCCATTGTTTGATGGAAAATTTGGTAATTTAAGCGGTACAGAAATTTGGCATACCAATGTATATGCGCATTTATTTTGGGGAGTTGTTCCGATTTTTGGTCCACAGAATATATCTATACCTCTTACTCCTGTACCATATATATGTTCTGAAGAAAAAATAACCGTTCAAGGTAACTCATTTGATGTTTTCAATGTATCTGCGGAATGGATGGATGGTTCTCGGTTTGTATCATATTACTCTGAAGAGGTAGGAAATGTTGCCAAGGAAGTGATATATATTCCTTATGGAGGCGGTTATGTGTGGCATTCCTTAATTCTGGAGCTCAAGGAGTATAGTTATACACCATAAACTATATGACTAAAATAATCTCTGATTTCTAATTAAGCCTATTATCTTTTATCTTTGATAATAACTAAAACCAACTTTTTATTACTGTTGTTTCAATAAAAATATTTATTTAGAAAAATTTAAATCCTAATATTTTATACTAATTTTACAAATTTTTTATAAACAGGGAGGAAAACAAAAAATGAAAAAGAAAATAGTAGGTATATTTGTTTGTATGCTGTTGATTACATCTATTGCTATTCCAGTTATAGGAATTAGAAACGACCAAAAGAATAATCAAATATCAATAGATGTGGATAAAAAACAAGGTGAAAATTCATATTTATCATTTAGTAAAGAAGATTATGAAATTATAAGAGATGATTATGGAGTGCCTCATGTTTATTCAAATACTAAGGAAGGTCTTGCATATGGTATGGGATATGCAATCGCTGAGGATAGACTTTGGCAACTTGATTTGATGAGACGAGAATGTACCGGGCGGCTTGCTGAATATGATTATGCAGACGTTGAATATGATCTTTTTATTAGAACCATTAGTCAGAGTAAAAAAGAGGTAACAAGCATATACAATAATATTTCTTCTCCATGTAAGGAAATGTTTGCATCTTTTGTGGAGGGTGTTAATCAGTACATCGATGAAGCATTAGCCGATCCAGATAATAAGATGCCAGCTGAATATATTGAACGGGGTCTTTCACCTGAATATTTAACTGTTGAAGATTCTCTTGCAACAGCTCTAATGTCAATAAGGTTATGGGGTGAAGCCTGTGCAGGTGAAGAACTTTTCCATCTAATTGATCTTTTTAACCTCATTAAACAAAATGGTTTTTTAAATGGTTGGAAAATTTTCAATGATTTATTTCCAATTAACGATCCTGATGCAGCCACAACTCTTGATGGAAATAGTAGTGATACTCCTAAAGATATTTCTTTATTCCCTCCATTATATCCTCTAGCTGTCATAAAACTCGCTGAGAAAGTAATTGAAAAAATAGTATCATTCCACAAAACATCTGATTCTTTAGGATTAATTTATAATTTTGGGAGCAATGCTTGGGTGGTTTCCCCAGAAAAATCTGCATCCGGAAACACATTTCTGCTGGGTGGTCCACAAATGGGATACTCGATACCTCAAATACTGGTTGAAGTTGGACTGCATGGTGCAGATGTAGATGTTGTTGGTGTGACGCTTCCAGGAGTTGGGCCTCTTTTTGCTATAGGTGTCAGTAAGTGGGGGGCTTGGAGTCAAACAGTTGGAAATTCTGATTTAGTTGATACCTATATCGAACGTTTACATCCATTAAACAAGATGAAATATAAGTTCAATGGAAATTGGCATGATATGGATATACGAACTGAAATATTCTATGATTCCTCTGGGGTTGCTCATGAATATGAAATATATCGCACTATACACGGTCCTGTACTTGGATCGTTTTGGTTTCCTATTATTGGGGGTTTTGCTATAACTAGAAAGGAACCTGACTTTAACCAGGCATATAAAACAATGGCTGCTTATAGTAACCTTCCAGAATGTAAGAATGTAAGTGAATATATTACACAGCTTAAGGAAATTCCCACATCGATGAACTTTCTTTTTGCTGATCGATATGGTAACATTGGTTACTTACACTCTGGATGGTATCCAATTAGACCAGAAAAAAAGGTCTTTGGAAGGAGGTTGGACAGAAGGTTTCCCCTTATGGGAACAGGGAAAGAGGAATGGCAGGGGATACTACCCTTAGAGGAGAATCCACAGGGAATAAATCCATCAAAAGGTTTCTTTGCAAACTGGAATAATAAACCCCACCCAGATTGGATCTATTCAGAAGGGCATGTTTATTCACACAGAGCTGGATGGGGTGATAGAGTAAGAAGGATACAAGAACTTCTCACAAATGATAACAGTTTAAACCTTGAGGATATGAAAAATATATGTAAAAATGTAGCCTATCATGAACCTGTAGCAACCGACTTCATACCATTCCTAAGAGAAGCAATACATAATATTGGTGGTGTTCCACCTGAGGTAGCAGCAGCTGTTGAGGACTGGGATTGTTATTGCTATGATATAGACTTAGATGGTTGTTATGATGATCCGGGATATACAATTTTTTGGGAATGGTTCTTTGAAATGTATAATCAATCATTAATGGATGAAATCCCAAAAGACATACATTTACCATCATGGAAAGATATAAGTCTCTATCACCGCATCCTTAATAGTGAAAACGCTTCTCTAGAACTAAGATATAAAAAATACCTAAACGGTTCAAGAGATGAAATGATAATTAACGCTTTAGATGATGCTCTTATTACACTTGAAAATAAATTTGGGACAAGTAACATATCAGAGTGGCTAGATCCAGTTCTTCCATTAACAGAGAACATTCCAATTTTTAATGAACTTGGAAGTCTTAAATCCCCTGAGAAACTTGGATACAATCTTCCATATATGGACCGAGGAACATATAACCAGATTGCCGAGATGCCAAGTTGGAAATGGAGCAGTGCATCAGCCCCGCCAATAGGTATAAATGTACTGCCATGTGGGCAAAGCGGATTTGTAAAATACCCTGATATTATAAGTCCACATGCTTACGATCAACTAGATCTCTACCTAAACTGGGAGTTCAAACCAATGCTGTACAATCTTTCATATAGTTAATCCATAAGCTAAGAAATATTATAAAACCCAGCTAAAAATCCTCTAATTTCTCTTTATTAAAATATATATAATCAATCTTACACCTTTTGTATTATTACATAAAAAGAACTAGCTAATGCTGGATTTGCTTTACACATATCAATATCATTTTGATCCTTTTCAAATTCTTTTCTAAGTTCAAAATCATTTGGATACTTTTTTCTATATCCTTTAACAAGTTGTTCAAGATGTGCAAAATATTCTTCCCACCAGATTTTAAATGGAATGTCAAATTTGGAGATAATTTTGTAACTATATTTTTCAATTAATTTAATTTTTTTTGATTTGTCTTTTATTTCATCATGAATTACCATAAATCCTTTAGGTTTTAGATATAAACGCCATTTTTTAATACTATTTTCAAATCCGATTACAAATACTGTTCCCTCTGACCAAATTATATCAAAGCTTTCTTTTGGAAAATCCATAGTATTTATTGATTCCTTAATAACACTTATCTGATTTTCTAATCCGTAATCTTTAATTTTTCTTTTGAGGATATTTAATGATTCTAAATCTATATCTAATCCAGTGACATGGCCTTTTGATAATTTTGCAAGTTCAATTGTTGGAATACCTGATCCACATCCCACATCAAGAATGCAAGGGTCCATAATTTTTGGAAGTATCTTGTATGCTTTTATTGTGTATTTCAATAGATTTTTTCTTATGTTTTCTTTTTCAGTTCTATATGAATTGATATTTGACATTTAATTACAACCACCTATAATTTCAAAGTAAAAACTTTCAAATAAACTAAAAAATCAAATGTAATATTAGATATAAATAATACGATTTTATAAAGTTTACACTATTGTTTTTGCATTTAGCCAACTAAGATGTTTTGCTTTTTAATCAATTAATATAGCAGTTTATTCTGGAGGCCAGTCGTATGGATCAGGAACCGGGTATAGATCAAAATTCGGCCATGGTACAAATCCCCATCTTCCCCAAATAAGATACCACCAGTTTGGAATCAATGGTTCATAGTCGTCCCAGTAATTTTCTCTCCAGCCGTTCAAAAAGCATGAAAGAAAACCTACATGAGCTGTATATAAAATTGATTTTTCATCATCATTATTAATAAAGTTATTCAAAGTAATTGTGTTGCCATCACATTGGAATTTTAAAAACAATCCTTGGTTAATATTCCCTGAAATATTGTTTCGATGTATAGAATTTGCTAAGCAAAGAAATTCAAAATAGATACCGTAATTATCGCTATTTCCAATAAAGTTTTTTTCAATAGTATTCAGCCTAGATCTTTGAAGATGGATTCCATTCTCCGTATTACCTGATATTGTGTTTTCCCTGATAAAGTTGCTATGTCCTCTGAAAATATATATGCCATCATTTCCATTATTTTCTATTGTATTTTCAGATATTGTGTTTCCTCCCGAAATAATAGAAAAAAGACCAATACCATCATAGGCATTATTTGATATTACATTAGCTCTTATTTCGTTTCCAGCTGCATTTGAAAGATAAATTCCATCTCCCAGATTATCCATAATATAATTATTTGTTATTGTATTTAAACCAGATAAAATATGAAGCCCTGCATCTAAAACCTTTCCTTCTTCATAATCGCCACTGTTCTGTATAGTAAATTGATCAATATTTACATTGGCTGCGGTTATCTTTACTGTATTACCAACACCACCACCGTCAATTGTTGATGTTCCATTCCATCCACCAATTATGTCTAATTTTTTATCAACAACTACATTCTCAGGATAAAATCCTGCATATACTCTGATTTCGTCTCCACTACTTGCACCATCTACAGCATCCTGAATTTTATTAAAATCTGGATTTGGATAATCATTACCATCATCATCAACATGCCAAATATTCTGCATTCCTATATTAACAGGTGTCTTATGTGTGTTTACAGCTGGGATTGTAGGTATTACACTTGCTCCAAAAAATAGTACTACTATTCCAACTATTACAAATATTTTTTTCATATACTTTCCCCCAATATATTTTTTCAATTTTATATCATTTATTCAAATATAAACTTTTGTATTATAAATATAAATTCATTAAATTAACATTCAATCCATATAAAATTTTAAAAAATGCAACAAATATCACAATAATTGAGAAATTATTTATTGGAATTTTTTATAGTTAAATACATATAATTTTTTTCAATTAATCCAGATAAAAAAATCATCTTAATGTGCTTAATTTAATCATCCCATCTAGGCTTAATCCACGAATCTATAAATCTTTTGGTAAGTTCAGGTCTTGCATAGGCAATATCAGTTACTGTTATAATACCTTTTAATTTACTTGAAGAAATTACTGGTAGTTTTTTTACTCTATTCTTTTTCATTAACTTTAAAGCAGTTTCTAGGTTTTCCAGTGGTGAAATAGTAATAACATTTGAACTCATTATCTCTTTTACCAAAGTGTTTTTTAAATCTTTATCAATTGTTTTTTCGATAAGATCGCGTTCTGTAATTATACCTACCAATTGATTATTTTCTGTTACAATTAAACTACCAACTTTTGTGTCTCTATATAATTTAAATGCATCAAGGATAGTTTTGTTACTATCTATAGAAACTACCTTCTTATTCATTATTTCACAGACAAGCATGTTTATTTCCCTTATATTTTAACGTTGAAACCTAAGATTAAAATTTTAAATTCTGTATCAGAAAAATATTATTTCCACCGAGCCTTAATCCATGTCTCAATATATCTTTTTGTAAGTTCTGGTCTAGTATGAACTATGTCATTGATTGTAATTATACCTGTTATATTATCATTATAAAGCACAGGAAGTTTTTTAATTTTAAATCTCTCCATTAATTCAGAAGCAGTATCCAAGTCATCGGATGGAGAAATGGTTTTAATATTTGAAGTCATTATTTCTTTTATCAAAGTGGTTTTTAGGTCTTTGTCGATTGCTTTTTCGATAAGATCGCGTTCTGTGACAATTCCTATACATTTATCTTTGTCAGTTACAACTAAACTTCCGACCTTATTGTCACGATATTTTTTATAAGCATCTAGAATGGTTTGATTACTATCTATTGTAATTACATTTTTAGTCATAACATCTTTAACAAGCATAATTCTGTATCCCACCATAAAAAATGTAATATTTTACTTTTATAATAGTATTTGGGTAATTTGATATTAAGCTAGGTTTAGATTATTTTTTCATCTAAAAAAACCTTAAAAATTTTGTAATATATCAATTTTATAGTGTTATTATATTGATTCCGTGCAAAAATATAAGAATAAGTATTATGTTTAATAAAATTATATAAATCGGAGGTGATATATTATGAAAAAAATTCTATTAATATTTATAATAGGAATATTAGTTTTTAGTGGATTAGGTGTTAGTGCTATAAATGAACCCAAACTGATTTCTCAAAATAATGATGAATATGATATGGTAATAATTGCTCCGATGCAGTTTTATTTTCCTGTTCAAAAGCTTATAAAACATAAAAATAGCCATGATGTCCAGACAATTTTTAAATCAACTCAAAGTATATACAAACAATTTAATGGTAGGGATGAAGCTGAGAGCATAAAATTTTTTATAAAAGAAGCTTTAGAAAAATGGCATGTTACCTATGTATTGCTGATGGGAGGAAGATCAAATCTCTATCCAAAATGGCACATACCTGTTAGATATGTTCTTTTAGATGATGACACAGATAGATATACAATGTTCTACAGTGATTATTACTATGCAGATATTTATAAAAACGGAGATGAATTTGAAGATTGGGACTCAAACGGTGATGATGTTTTTGCAGAATGGGGAAAGGATCAAATGGACCTGCACCCAGATGTAAGTGTTGGAAGGTTACCTTGCAGGAATTTTTTAGAGGCAAGGAGAGTTGTACAAAAAATTATTGACTATGAAAATAATGCCCAAGGAGAAGAGTGGTTCAATAAACTGGTTTTAATCGGAGGAGATACATTTACCCAAACCCCAGGCTATGAAGGAGAGGAAACATGTGATTATGCTGCAGAATTCATGGATGATTTTGAAAAAATCAAACTATATACCTCAACTGGGAATCTAACTGGTCCAGAAGATGTGACAAATGCAATAAACAATGGATGTGGATTCCTATTTACAAGAGGAAAAGGTGGACAAGATCGTTTGAGGACAAACTTACCTGAAGGAGAAGAAATCATAGTAATGCACAACAAATATGTAAAAAACTACAAAAATAAGGGCATGTACCCAGTATGCATACTAGGTGAATGTATACATGCAAAAATAGATGTAGCATTACTTAATTTCTTTAAATTTCAAAAGGGAGAGCCTAACTACTTCCTGCAAGACTGTATATTTGATTGTATTGCATGGAAACTTGTAAAGAAAAATAATGGTGGTGCAATAGCCGTATTTACAAATACAAATATATGCTATGGAACAAGTGGAGATACAAATGGAAATGGAATACCTGATGATGCAGAGAGCTTTGGAGGAAGACTTGCAGTTGATGTATTAAAACTATATGGAGAAGAAGACATAAAAACTCTGGGAGAAATACATTGGCGAACTGTAGAAGACTATGTATCAGACTTTCCAGTTTCAACTAACAAATATCATTGTAAAAGTGTGCTAGAGTGGATTTTGATTGGTGATCCAAGTCTAAAAATCGGTGGATATTAATTGATATTATTTGTATGATTATTATAAAATTAAATTAGCCCTCTAACGTTAAAAACAGGGCTATTTTCTTCATTATTTTTAATTAGTATTATTTTTTTGTTTGAGCTCTCCGCATATTGATCATAATTTACCGGTTTTATTATAATATTGGTATCTTCATCGCTATCAAAATTTTTCTTTTTTTCTAAAGAGAGAATATTAAAAATTCTTTGTTTAATTATAAAGGCTTTTACAATATCTTCGATATCCAAAGCTTCTTTATAATCATTTACAACCCCCGCAATTTTCAATTTTTATCACTATATTAACGATTGTTAATCGTCTTTAATAAACCTTTCGTTTATCAAATGTTAAAAATAAATTTATAAATATTTTTTAAAAACTAAATCGAAAACAAAAATAAAAAATAAAAAAAATTTTGCTTAAAAAAGCAATTTAATATGTTAATTTTAAGCACAGATTTGAATAGATGTAGATATATGAGATATTATCTAAGGTAGGTAAAATATTTGAAAATGAAACAAATAATTATCCTAATAATTGGTTTGGTATTAACAAATAATATTTATTTTTTTATATTGTCAAATCTATTAAGTTAAATTCCAGCTGATTATTTTCATGAGAAGGCCATCCATCATATAGTTGAGGATGCTGTGTAAGTGGGACAGGTTCAATTAAGTAAACCGCTAGATTTAAAATAGTAGATCTGATCATAGTCGGTAATTTCGCATAACAAAATGCTTCTTCTGCAGACACCCATTTATCTGAGTTTTTGTCAGCATGTCCTCTTAAACCTTTAATCACATAGTGGGGGAAAAGCCAACGCATTCTGGCAATGATAGGAGCAGATGCTTCGTTAACACCACAGCTTGTTAATATGACTCGCCCAGACTTGCATAGGTCATTTGTCCCATCAATCCATCCTCCACTATGACAGGTTTCAAATATTCCAATAATATTTTTTGATTTCAAACTATCAAATTTTATTCCAAGCTCATCATCGGTAATATAAGTGTCCCAGGACCAACCATTTGCTTCAACATCCCAGGGAAAATAACACTCATCTTTTCCATCTGGTTCGTCCAAGGGTATTTTATCTTCTGAAAGACTATAACCATGGCCTTGGAAAAAGAAAAGTATAATATCGTCCTCATCTTCCCCACTTTCGTTTAACCACTTAAAAGCATTAAAAATTCCCTCTGTTGTGGCTTCTTTTTCAATTAAGCAATTTATATTATCTTTTTCCCATCCATGGTTAATTAATACCTTTTTCAAAGCGTTAGCACTTCTAATACCCCATAAAGCATGATGCCTATATCCCTGTCCCCCACCAACAACAATTAGTATAGCCCAATAGTTAGTATTACCGTCACCAGAATCAATAAGATTTGAATTAAAAATTTCTTGTGTATTGATTCCTTTTATCTGAGTTTTATCAGTTTTTGAAATCTTAAAAGTTGCATTGTTAGCGCTAACATTGATAATTAGCAAATTTGTAAGTATTAAAAGAATTATTAATTTTAACTTCAATCTGTTAAATTCAGATGTTTTCATATTAATTAATTCAAAACAATACTACCATATAAATCTATCTAATAACAAATATTTTATAGAAATGCTTTGAATTTAGAAGTAATGTTTATTAAAATATAACATTAGTATTTTTTTAGATATATGGAGGATATAAAAGACTATAAATAATGCTTTAATTTTGAGATATAATATGTCCATCAACTTTGAGTTTGGTAGTGATAATCACTCTGGTGTACATCCAGACATTATTAAGGCTATAGAATCTGCAAATGTTGGCTATTCTGTTGCATATGGTGATGATGAATATACAAGCCGTGCTGTAAAGAAATTCAAAGATCATTTTGGAAAAGAAAGCGATGTTTACTTTGTCGGTAATGGAACCGCTGCAAATATTCTAGGTTTAAAATCAATCACTGATTCATTTAACTCGATTTTTTGTGCAGAAACTGCACATCTTAATGTTCATGAGTGTTGTGGTCCAGAAAAATTTACTGGGTGTAAACTTACTGTAATTCCAACACCTGATGGAAAACTTACAGTTGATCTATTGAAACCTTATATTATCGGATTTGGCGACCCTCATATGGCTCAACCAAAAGTTATTTCCATTACTCAGGCAACTGAGTGTGGAACAGTTTATACAACTGAAGAAATAAAAAACATATCTAATTTTGCACATAAAAATAAAATGCTTCTTCATATGGACGGTGCAAGACTATGCAATGCTGTAGCAAGTCTAAATGTTAGCTTAGCAGAAATTACAAGAGATGCTGGAGTAGACGTGCTTTCTTTTGGTGGTACAAAAAATGGAATGATGTTTGGAGATGCTGTTGTTTTCTTTGATAAAAAACTTTCAAAAAATTTTGAGTTCATAAGAAAACAAGGAATGCATCTTACTTCAAAGATGCGCTATATATCTGCACAATTCGAAGCATTACTTTCAAATGATTTATGGCTAAAAAATGCCAAACATGCAAACAATATGGCCCAGTTTTTGTACAAAGAAGTAAAAGATATTCCTGGAATTAAAATTACTCAGAAAGTACAGGCAAATGAAGTTTTTGCATCACTTCCTAAAAAAATTATAATTAAGATTCAGAAAAAATATGAATTTCATGTTTTCAATGAAAAAAATTCAGAGGTAAGATGGGTTTGTTCCTTTAATACAAGTAAAAAAGATGTAATAGATTTTGTAGAAGCAATTAAGGAAGCATTTCTAATAAATCAATAATTTTAACATCAGCCTAAAATATTTATAGTAAAAAGATTAAATTAAATTTAATATATTGACTAAGAAATGCCTTATTTCGTATACGTCATAGAACTTGATAAAGAAGTGTTAAATTCTAAAAAATTCAGGGTAAGAAATCCTGGAATGAATCCAAAAAAAGCATGTTTTTATGTAGGACAATCAGCACATGAACCAATCATAAGATTCAAGCACCATAAGATTGGTTATAAGTCAAATAGCTATGTAAGAAGATATGGTGTGTGTTTGAGACAAAGAAAATATAAAAAATACAATCCAATTAAAACCAGAAAAGAAGCTGAAATAATTGAACAAAGACTGACAGAAAGATTAAGAAAAAAAGGACATGGGGTATGGTCAAATTAATGAACTTAATAAAAGATGAACATTTTATCATTCTTATAAAAAGATATTATGAGTCCTTAGGTTTTTTATTATTTTTTTAACATCTTTTGGTTTTAAAATTTCTTTTTCTGTTATAATTCCTGTCAAAAATTCTAATGGTGTATAGTCAAAATAGTAATTAATAGGAGTTACATTTGATATCTTAGTTTGTATTATTTCATTTGGATTTTGTAGATTATCTAGTGTCACTGGGTAATTTTTTGGGAGAAATTTTATAGTTGAACAAAGGGCATATGTTGGCGTATTGTAGTGTTGTGCTGTCATTGCTATACCTTTTGTTCCAATTTTATTTATTAGACCAGAGTCTGTTACTGCATCTCCTCCAATCAGTATCATATCAGCATATGATATAAATGAAAAAACAGCAGAGTCAACTAAAAGTTTTACTTTTATATTATTTTCTCCCAGCTTTTTTGCAAATTTTACCCCTTCCTTTATTGGACGTGCTTCTGTGCTAATAACAGAAAATTTTTTTCCAGAATTTTTTGCGAAAATTAGTGTGTTTAGAACAGTAGAACTATATGAATGAGTGATAATTGTTGAGTTGTTTTTTATAAGTTTGATTGCTAATTTACTTATTTTCTTATCTGAACTTTCTAAATCTTGTATGTATTTCTTGCAATAGTTATAAACTATATTTTTTAGTTGTTGTTTTTTGTTTTTGTCTATAGTTAACATTAGATTGTTTACAAGGTTGAAAATAGAGGCCATATTTGGTTGGGCTTTTACTAAAGAGTAAGACGCTTTTTTAATTTGAGTAAGAGTAATATCTTTGTTTACAAGCTCGATTAAAATTTCTGCTGATTTTTTAGCAAGTTCTACTGAACCGCTTATATTATCCCTTTTTATTTCCTCTATTGATTTATGAATAGATTTTGTTAGTATATCTTTCATAATTCCCTCTTATTAACGTTTTTATGAGTAAAAAATGTTTTGGGATGATTTATAATTGTTTTTAATTATGTATTTAGAAGATTTTTTAATAAACAATTCCTACAGATACATTTAAATTGAAATATTTTATAAGAATTTTAATAATTTTATTACTAGGGAGGAATTTGGAACACGCAAATATGTATGTTTAGAAAAGGATTGATTTTCATAATAATGATTTTTTTTATTGTAATAGGTGTTATTTTATCAGCTGGGATGGTGATAAAACCGAGTGGTTCGCCAATAGGTAGAGGCACCTTATATGTAGGTGGTGTAGGTTCTGGTAACTACAGCATAATTCAGGATGCAATAGATAATGCAAGTAATGGTGATACAGTTTTTGTCTATAATTATAGTTCACCATATTATGAGAATGTGTTTGTTGATAAATCGATTAATTTAATTGGTGAAGATAAAGAAACTACGGTTATTGATGGTAGTGGAATTGGAATAATAATAAATATTTCATCTGATGATTCAGTTATAAAAGATTTTACAATTAAAAAAGGAGAATATGGTATATATCTTGATTCTTCAGATTTTAACAATATTTCAAATTGTTTAATTCTTGAAAATACCTATGGTATCTATCTGAACACCTATTGTGATTACAATTATTTTTATAATAATAATATTGAAGATAATTCTGTTGGTGTTTATTTTTTTGATGAGTGTAAGTGGAATTCTTTTATATCAAATATTATTGAGAATAATTTAGGTGATGGTATTCATCTACATTACGGTGTTAGTAGTGATAATAATGATTTTAATACTATTTTGAATAATTCTGTTTGTTTTAATTCTGGTGATGGGGTTGATATTGGGAGTACTTGTAGTGGTAATGTTTTGGATGGTAATAGTCTTGATAGCAATGTTGGTTTTGGTGTGAGGCTTTTTCAGTTGGATAATTATATTTATCGGAGTAATACTGTTTCTGGTGAGTCTATTCATTATTTTTATGATGTGCATGGTACTTTGGATGATCCTGTTGTTGTTGAGGATCAGGTTTTGAGTGTTAAGAATGCTATTAATAAGGCTAAGGTTTATGTTTATGATTCTTCCAATATTTTGATTAGGAATTGTACTTTGGAAAATGGTAGTAATATGAATCTTTGTTTGGATTCTTCTGAGAATATTTCTGTTGATAATTGTACTATTGATAATCAGTATTATGGTGTTGTTTTTTATAGTTCTGATTATAATGTTATTTCTAATTGTTCGATTTTTGATAGTTCTTATGGGGTTTATTTGCAGTCTTATTGTGATTATAATATTTTTGATAATAATTCTGTTGATGGTAATAGTCTTGAGGGTGTGTATTTGCAGTTTAGGAATAATTATAATGAGTTTGTTGGTAATGTTGTTAGTGGTAATTCTGTTGGTTTTTATCTTTTTGATGAGTGTAAGCATAATTTGTTTGAGAGTAATGTTGTTGTGAATAATTCTGGTGATGGTGTTCATTTGCATTATGATGGTGGTAGTGGAAGGGATAATAATGATTTCAATAAAATTTATCAAAATATAATTATGAGAAACGATGCTAGAGGTTTGTATATTGGGTCAACCTGTGATAGTAATAAAATTTTTAGTAATAATTTTATTAACAATACTGAAAATGCCTATGATGAAAGCTCGAATACATGGAACGAAATTTATCCTATTGGTGGAAATTTCTGGACTGATTATTATGGGTCGGATAGTAATGACGATGGTTTAGGGGATACACCATTTAATATATCTGGTGGTAGCAATAAGGATAATTATCCATTGATATTAAAATGGGGTGAAAATCTACCAGTTGCAAACTTTGCCTATGAAGTTTATAATTTATCGGTATTGTTTAACGGGTCTTCATCCTATGATCGCGATGGATATATAACTGAGTATATGTTTGATTACGGGGATAGTATAAATGAAACAGATATGATTAATAATCATACTTATGATGGTTATGGTACCTATAAAGTTTCTTTAACCGTTATTGACAATGGAGGTAAAACAAATAAAACTACAAAAATTGTTTTTGTGAAAATCCATATTAATAATTTGAAACCCAAATGGAACTTCTTATCATTGCCCTTTAATCAATCTGTACCTAAAACAAATATTACTGTACTTTTTAACGGATCCGAATACTCTTGGGATGAGGCAGTAAATGAAAACATCATTCTTGATCATATATATGAGTGGAATAGGACTAATCAGAATTATGATTGGGTTGAAACCTTAACTCCAGGTTATGGATATTGGATGTACTCTTATAAAAACTGTGAGCTGAGAGCAAAAGTAGATAGAAATTTAACAGAGGATAATTTCATAACAGATCTTCTATCTGAATGGAACCTTATAGGTTTACCTGATGATGAACCAGTTAATAAAGAAAATATATCTGTATATTACAATGGAACACAATATTCATGGCAGCAAGCAGTAGACAACAGCATTATTCTAAATTTCATTTACCTTTGGAATGAGATTGATCAAAGTTACGAGATTTCAGATATCTTGTTTCCTGGGAAGGCCTGCTGGATGTATGCTTATGTAGAATGCAGACTTCTAAAAATTATTTAAAAATTTTGACATAATGACTATTTTTTGTTAAAATCAATATCATTTATAGTAAATCTTGTCATAATATCTTTATACCAACTATTATTCGTGTACATAAAATATTTATATTTCGCATGCATACATGTAGCACGGTAGCAATATACAAAATGGGTAATTGAGGGTATTTATTAATGAAGAAAAGGATTTGGTTAATATATGAAATAATAATTTTATTTATTTTAATAAATTTTATTTCATGTACAATAAGTATATCAATAAAAAATAATAATTACGAAGATAATTTCTTGAATGGAAACATTTGGTATGTGGGGGGAAGTGGTCCTGGTAACTTTTCAAAAATCCAAGATGCACTAGATAATGCGTTTGATGGAGACACTATCTTTGTATTTGATGATTCATCACCATATTATGAAAATGTTGTAATAGACAAATCAATAAATCTTATTGGAGAAAAAAGGCATTCTACAATAATTGATGGAATGGAGCTTGGAATTGTTGTAAAAATTGCTTCAAATTATGTGAATATTTCCAAATTTACAATACAGAATTGTAGTAAAAGCTCTAGTGCTGGAATAAGGGGTTCAACAAATTGTAGCACAATATTAAACAATAATATTATTTTCAATAATAGGTCTGGTCTGGTTCTCTTATACTCCCATTACAACACGATTTCTGGTAATATAATTAATTCAAACAGATGGGGTGGAATTCACCTTGGCACTTGTAATAACAACATTATTACTGAAAATACAATCATATCAAATAATGATGAGGGTTTTAACCAATATGACTGTCACAATAATATAATTTTAGGAAATCTTGTCTCAAAAAATGAAATTGGAATAAATATTGGAAGGTATTGTTCAAATAATACAATTTCAGGTAATATTGTAATGTTTAATGAATATGGTATCCATTTATACGAGGCCCATGAAAATAATTCGATTAAAAGCAATTCTATTCGCTGGAACATGTATGGATTGTGTTTGGAATATTCTTACTTAAATAAAGTTGAAAATAACAACTTCATAAGAAATATATTGAACGCTTATTTTGATTCTTACTATATGCACGAGAACAGAAGTAATTACTGGAATGGTAATTTCTGGAACAGACCAAGGATTCTTCCAAAAATAATATATGGAATTCTATGGACTTATCCTGGATGGAATAGGGAACCTGACCTAGATTTTGATAGAAATCCTGCTCTAATTCCAAATAGAATTGGTGAATGAGATGGATAAAAGAATTGTCATAATAATTGCAATAATTCTTTTCGTTGTTGGATTGAATGGTAATTTCTCTTATGCTAATGGGATTATGGATAAATCTTATATTCCTCTCGTTATAGGAAATATCTTGTATGTAGGTGGAAGTGGTCCTAATAACTATTCTAAAATCCAATATGCAATAGATAATGCATCTGACGGAGATACTATATTTGTTTATAGTGGGATATATTATGAAAGAATTAGAATCAATAAATCAATAGATCTCGTTGGTGAAAATAAAAATAACACACTAATTGATGCTGAAGGAAAAGATGATGTTATATATATTGTTTCAAGCAATGTTTCTATAAAAAATTTTCACCTAAATAATAGCGGAATTTATGATATAGATTCAGGAATAAGAATTTACGGGGAAATAAACAATATAACAATTCAAAACAATATAATTAAAAATAATTATTTTGGCATATGCATTGGAGACAGATACATCTATAAAAAAATATTGAATTTAGCGATATTAAACAATTTTATTCAAAATAAGAGATATGGAGTTGCTTTGTATAGTTGCTATGAAAATACAATTTCAAACAATATATTTATTGATAATGGTATTTTCATACCAAAAGCATATACAAGGGATAATATAGTTGAAAACAACACAGTCAATGGACTGCCCTTAATATATTTTGAAAAACAGTCAGATAAAATAATTCAACCAAATGTTGGACAAATAATTCTTGTGAAGTGTAATAATATAACTGTTTCTAACCAATGTCTTGATAATAAATGCGGGGTTGGAATTCAATTATTTGGTTGTTATAATTGTAACATTATAAAAAATTCTATTTCAAATAAATCCTGGGGTATCTTTTGCCTTAATTCTGAAATAAACCACATAAGGGAAAATCTTATTGAAAATGTTACTATGGGAATTATTTTTGATAGTTCTGATAAACATTTAATATCATTAAATAAAATTAATAATTCTTGGAATGCAATACATCTTGCAGATTCTAATAAAAACATTATTTCCTATAATACCTTAACAAATAGTACGAATGGTTTGGATTTCTGGGAATCAAATGAAAATATAATTTTACACAATCAAATTGATATCTGCAAGGATTATGGAATTGATCTCTTTTTTTCATGCAATAGTAATCAATTTCTTAATAATACAATAAAAAAATGTAGAGATGCAGGCATTCATATATATGGTACTACCAAAATATGGTGGGATTTAGCAAGTAATAAAAATGTTATTTCAGGAAATGAGTTAATTGATAATTGGGTTGGTATTTTACTTGTAGAGGCAGGATTAACAAAGGTTTCTCATAATAATATCTTACAAAATAGTTATGGAGTTGAGGTTATTTCTGCAAAATACAACAAAATTTTTAATAATAATATTTATGAAAATAAATTAGAAGACGCATTATTAAAAAATTCATTTACAAGCAGATTTGATAGTAACTACTGGAATGAAACCAAGAAAGTGCATATTATAAAAGGAGGCATCTATCGTTATAATTTTTGGACTGAAACATATGAAGAAATAATTCCACTGATTAGATTTGACTGGCACCCTGTGAAAGAACCTTATGATATAGGGGTATAATATGCAAAAGAACATTTGGTACTGTCCTAAATTATACCGCAAAATGATACATTAAAAAATTTTCCCAATTCCAAATAAAATCAGATAAAGATTCCATCATTGCTGGTG
>SMTZ1_10005706_pt1 | contig 22335 bp, 22 predicted proteins | sample DeeMarSWOR136_30_FD_25667 | JGI IMG/M metagenome (IMG submission 25667) | reverse complement strand
CGCCCAGCATGATATAAGATAGACGCCAATCATAAACAGCTATAAGCCGAGTAGTCACTGGCGGTCCAATCAACAGGCCTATGCTAACCCCGGCGAGAACGATGCCCGACATCAATGTCCTTCTCCCCACAAACCATCTGGCGACAGTAGATAACTGCGGTACCCAGACACCACTCATGCCGGTACCTATTATCACTCCATAGAACAGATACATCTGCCAGATAGTGCTGAGCTGCGACATCAGCAAATACCCCAGACCCAATAGTAAGCCACAGAGTGTCAACACCACCCGGGGACCGAATCCAGCACGCCGTACATAGTCATGGACAGTGAGAAGGCGCCTGAGGTCATGGCATGAGTCCAGCCAAACTCGTTCAGCAACGGCTTAAAGAAGACACCAAAGGAGTAATAGAGGGCCCACGAAACCACCATAATGAAGAAGGCCACAACAACTACGACATAGCCGTAGAAAAAACGTGGTTCAGTCTTAAGGGATTGGTAACCTTTCTTATCAAGCATGATACACCAGCTCCAGAGTAGCTTCTCTTATCAGGATAGTGACATTATAGCATGTGTCAGTTAGCCACGATTGCAGTTCACCAGTAAGCAATGGATAAGAACACCCTTTTTGTGCGGCGAAGTATAGGCGATTTTGCCTTGCGTGGCAATGACAAAGGCGATATTAATGTGGGACGGGCATAAATTATATGTATGCCCGTCCCTTGATTATATTGATCTTGAATGGGAGGCTATGAGGTAATATGAAACACATACTTTGTTTGATGTTTGCGTTGCTCTTAATTGTGACAGGGTGTGCCATTGTCACGATTCCTCTTTTCCCTTCGGAGAGGGGTTTACAGGAGCGGGTTCTGGAAGGAGAGGGCACGGCCAAGATCCTCCTGGTCAAAGGGGCTCGGATTAGTTACGGAGGACTCATTGGTAGCTCGAATCAAAGAGGAACTCCAGAAGGCCGAGAAGGACGAGTACGTAAAAGGCGTTGTGGTTAAGATCAACTCTCCGGGCGGCACGGTCACCGCAACTGACACGATTTACCATGAATTAATGGAATTCAAGAGGCGGACCGACACGAGGATTGTTGCATGTGTAACTGGGCTGGCTGTGTCCGGTGGGTACTATGTGGCCTCAGCAGCAGACGAGATCATGGCGCATCCAACTTCCGTTACCGGGAATATTGGGGTAATTGCCCTGAAATTCAACGTCGATCAGTTGCTTTCAAAGGTAGGGATACAGGAAGAAACCGTGAAATCGGCTGACAAAAAGGATATCTGGAGCCCATTCAGGCCGTCTACCCCCGAAGAAAAGGAGATCATCCAGTCCGTGATAGATACCTTCCACGATCGGTTCGTGGGGGTTGTGCATGCCGGGCGCAAGGCCCTTTTGAGCAAAGAGGAGGTCGATGAACTTGCAGATGGTCGTATCTTCACGGCGGAGCAGGCACTGGCAGCGAAGCTCGTTGATAAGATCGGGTATCTGGACGATGCGGTCAAGGCAATAAAAGGCTCGCTAGACCTAAAGGAGGCCAAGGTTATTACCTACCTTCGTCCCGGAAGCTACAAGGGGTCTATTTACTCAGGCCTACCACAACGCTCCGATACGGACATCAACCTTATCGCCGTCAACGGTGATTTCCTCTCCCTGATACCGGAGGTACGATTCATGTACCTGTGGAGACCGTAACCCAGAATAGTATCGGTGGCTTTCAAGGGAATGTTTCTGATCATGGCAGCGCACTCTTTGCATGCCAAGGTTCCTGCAATAGGTGTGAGAGTCAGCCGGACACAAACTAAGACCCCGCTGATACCCGGTGGAACGCCTCCATCGATGGCATCGGTTTTCTTTGCAGATTCGTTGCTCAACTGGCTATTACGGAAGGATGGGATTTGCGCGAAGGCACTCTGTTTTGCCTGCACTTGGAACAAGCTAAATCCAGCTCCAAACCCAATACCCAACCACAAATCGCTTGACTTTTCTCCCATTTTGTTGAAAGGTCCCTAAATAAGCATACGAGCCCACAGGGGCGCTTTGATGTAACCTATGGAAGCGGATAATCTGCCTTGCCTCCCAAGGAGGCAAGGTCAGGCTGCTCAGCGCTGGAACTAAGACAAGTTCTCCTGGTTCTGTTCTCTGCTCTCTCGCTATTTGATATAGTTTCAAACAATTTCCGAATCCGAACCGACTGTATCAACACAGTACCCTCTGGACTAGAAATGATTGCCCCAATGGGGTTTTTGTTTGAGGTCGCCAAATTCGTTCAATAATCATATTGCTGTGATTCCTTTTGTGTTCCAACATAATCCGAAAAGGCTTTTTTCGAAGGAACCATCACCAGAGGACGTACATGATCTATGCGAGCGCTTCATTCCATAATTCGCATTTCTATTGCTCCAATACAGCTGTGGACCTCATCAGCAATTTTCCGCACTATCCAACGATATCGCTGTTTCGGGAGCCAAAGGACACGATAACGGCAATCCTCTAAGGCCAAGGTCCTCTGGCCTTGCCTTGAGGGCAGGATTTCCACGATGGACTAAACAGGAAAGGAACAGAGACCAATGAAGATAGACATAAACTGCGACATGGGAGAGAGCTTCGGCGCCTACACATTGGGTCTTGATGAAGAGGTCATAAAATACATAACTTCGGCAAATATTGCCTGTGGTTACCATGCAGGCGACCCCCTGGTCATGGAACAGACAATCGCTCTGGCCAAGGAACACGGAGTGTCGGTGGGGGCCCATCCTGGCTTCCCCGATTTGATGGGCTTTGGAAGGAGGAATATTGATGCGACTTTGCCAGAGATAAGGGGGTATATGGTATATCAAATAGGTGCATTGCAGGCATTTGCCAAGGCACAGGGGCTAAAGGTTGCTCACGTAAAACCCCATGGAGCTCTCTACTTGATGGCGGTAGAGGATGAGGAGATATCCGAAGCTGTTGTGGAGTCCATTGCCAGTGTTGATAAGGATCTCATTTTTGTCGCATTAGCTGGCTCCAAGGGAGAAAAGATGACGAAGATCGGGGAGAAGGTTGGCTTAAGGGTGGCCTATGAGGCCTTCCCAGACAGGGCCTATACACCGGATGGTACGCTCGTTTCCCGAAGGCAACCCGGGGCTGTCATCAAGGACCCAGACGTGGTTGCCCAAAGGGCACTCATGATGGCTCAAGAGGGAAAGGTGGTGGCTATTGACGGCAAGGATATCCCTTTTCGGCCGGAGACCCTTTGCGTGCACGGAGATACGCCTGGTGCGGTTAATCTCGTCAGGAAGATTCGCCAGACCTTAACAGAGGCAGGTGTAGAGGTGATCCCCCTATCTGAGTTCGTTTGATCCGAATAATCCTGTAAGGAGCAACCATGTTTGACAAACCGCGGTTCCTCCTGGCTGGGGACAAGGGCCTCCTTGTGGAATTCGGTGATGCCATTGACCCTGAGATCAATCGGAAGGTACGACACGTGTTCTTGTCACTGGAGAAGGGTCCGATAGATGGGGTCATCGAGGTAATTCCGACCTACCGCTCCCTTCTCATTTCTTACGACCCATTCCAAACGAATCCCGAAATATTAGAAAAAGAGATCTTGGATCGCCAGGGCAAACTCGACCAGTGGGAGATCCCTCCACCGGAGACTGTGGAGATTCCGGTGACCTATGGAGGAGATTTCGGGCCGGATCTCGATTTTGTGGCCACCCATAACAACTTAACACCCGAACAAGTCATAGAGATCCATACATCCGGCACGTACCTCATTTACATGCTCGGCTTCACACCCGGTTTTCCCTTTCTCGGAGGATTATCGGAGAGGATATTTACGCCCAGACGGGAAAACCCGCGGCTGGTGGTGCTTGCTGGTTCCGTTGGTATTGCTAATAATCAGACGGGCGTCTATCCTATCGATAGCCCAGGAGGGTGGCAGCTCATCGGGAGAACACCTGTGAGGCTCTACGACCCTACTGAATCCCCGCCTATACTCCTGAAAGCGGGTAATTATCTGAGGTTTAGGAGGATTTCCGGGACGGAGTTTCAAGAGATAGCCAGCAGATATAAGGATTGAGAATTGGAGATCTTTACCGTAATACAGCCGGGGGCATATACGACTGTTCAGGACCGGGGCCGATTTGGCTATCAACAGTTCGGTGTCCCCATATGCGGAGTGGTAGATGTATTTGCCTACCAGGTGGCAAATGCCCTGGTTGGTAATCTGCAGGGTCAGGCGGTCCTGGAAGCGACGGTTTTCGGGCCTCGGCTGGAGGTAGTAAACCAAGGCTTGATCGCACTTACCGGTGGAAACCTCTCGCCCGTTCTCAATGACGACCCTCTACCCATGTGGGAATCCGTCGCCGTCCATCCGGGGGATAAACTGCAATTCAAGGGCATAAGAACCGGCTGCCGGGCCTATATCGCTGTATCGGGTGGCATTGACGTTCCCATGGTCATGGGCAGTCGCTCTACTTACGTAGCGGGAAAAATTGGAGGGGTCGAGGGCCGCCCCCTGGCTCCAGGAGATAGGCTGAATAAGGGAAAAGGCAGGGCAAAGGTTGGAGTGCGGATTTCCCCAGCATTCATTCCAACCTATTCGGCAGATATTGAGATTCGGGTCATCTTGGGGCCTCAAGATGATTATTTCTCCGGAGGCATAGAAACGCTCCTGAGTTCGACCTTCACAGTGAGCGATAAGGCGGATCGGATGGGGTATCGACTCGAAGGGGATACGATTGCGCATAGGGAACGTGTCCCAAAGAGCATCATCTCCGAACCAAGTGTTCCCGGTGGTATCCAGGTTCCGCCGGATGGCCAAGCAATAATCCTCTTAGTGGAACAAACGGTGGGGGGGTACACGAAGATTGCCACGGTCATCTCATCTGATATAGGAAAGGTGGGTCAGGCCAAACCGGGCGACCGGATTCACTTCGTGCAGGTTGGACTTGAGCAAGCTCATCGGATTCTGAAGGAGGAAGAAGAAAAGCTCGAGTCGATAAGGGAGTCGCTCAGGGAGTAATTTACCCTTCTCTTGGCGGCCTCAACTATGACTCATTGAATCTGTAAGGGCCTCGTAACTTTCCTTTCAATTGAGTCTTAGGGGAGGTTGCAGTCATATAAGCCCGTTTCAACGTTTGGGAGAAGGCTGAAATGGATTTGAAACACGAGCCGGAGCTGACACCATGGCTCCAGGAGATGAGTTGGCAAAAGATCCAGGAGTTTCGTAATAGGGGCGGGGATCTTGCCGTCATACCGGTGGGAAGCGTGGAACAACATGGGTTTCATCTTCCCTTGGGTACCGACAGCATGGTAGCCATCAAGCTCGCCGAAGACGCGGCCTTACGAGCAAATGCAATCGTGACGCCGCCCATCTGGTTCGGGTGGAGTCCCCATCACCTGGCACTACCAGGAACAATTTCCATTAGGCCCCAGATCCTTACCGAACTGCTCTTTGACGTCCTCAGCTCTCTGGCCATTCACGGCTTCAAACGATTCGTTATCGTTAATGGCCACAGAATCGTCAATATCCCCTGGATTCAAATTGCCGCAGAGAGGGCGCAGGCCGAATTAGGCGTGAGGGTTGCTATTTTCGACCCGGCATATATGTCTAAGGAGATCGCGGATCCGATGGGCTTCGGCGAGCTCGGCCACGCGGAGGAAATAGAAACATCTCACATGCTGCACATCATGCCGCAACTGGTGAGCATGGAGAAAGCCAGGGACAATCCCGTGCCCGAAAGGAAGCTTTACCATGTTGACCCGAGAAGTCCAAAAGACACCCTGTGCTATGTGCCAAGTACGGCCGAGGATCTGAAACAAACGACAGGGAAGGCTGGGGGAACTTCAGGGAGGCCAAGCTCAGCAACTGCTGAAAAGGGAAAACAGTTACATGAACACCTCGTGGCAAGATTGGCTGAAGTCATGATCGAATTAGAGAGCATCGCATAGTCGGTAACTGATTCTCATGCTGGGATCCGATGGATGGGGGGATGTGATTCTTGCGGTTTCCGGGTGCAAAACGAACATACGGTAACCCTCTTCCATAAAGAACCCGCCCGTAAGGGAGAAAGGAGGTGACAATCATCGAAGGTGTAACAGGTTAACGGTCAAACACCAAAAGGTTAACTTGTAAATGAGGAGGTAACGATGGGTACAAAGAAAGAAACAAGCCATTTTGGTTTTACCAAGGTGGCTATCGTGGCTATTATTCTGGCTGTAGCTTTGTCTACGGGATTTGGGATGGCAAGAGCTCAACCGCGAGAGGTGAAGATAGGTGTTATCTATCCACTTTCCGGTCCGGTTGCACATGCAGGAAACATGTCCAAGGATGCTGTCGCCTTGTGCGCTGATTACGTTAACAATAAGTGGGACAAGCTCCCAATTCCCATTGGAAAGTGGGAAGGGATTCCAGGCCTCGATGGAGCGAAAATAAAACTGATCTTCGCAGATCATAGAGGAGAGCCAGACAGGGGAGCAGATCTGGCGAAAAAGCTTATCATAGATGAGAAGGTGGTCGGCATTTGTGGGTGCTATCATAGTTCAGTAACCAAGACGGTCAGCACGGTTTGCGAGAGATCCAAAATACCCATGATAAACCCGGAATCCACATCTCCTGGCTTGACCAAGAGGGGCTACCAATGGTTCTTTAGGGCCACACCGCACGACAGGATTTTCGTGAGAGACTTTTTCGAGTTCCTCGAGCTTCTGACTCAGGGAAAGGTGCCTGGTGTCAGGGCTGTCCCCAAGGAGGCGATAGATGAAATCGGTGCATGTACAGAGAACACGGAGTGGGGAGCAGGAACTAGGGATGTGATCAGGGAATTTGCCAAGAAGCATGGGTATAAGATAGTGTCGGATGTAACATATCCACATGAATCACCCGATTTGACCGCGGAGGTTCGAACGCTTCTGGCACCGAAACCGGAAACCCTGATGTTCGCTTCCTACATCTCCGATGCCATTCTCTTAACCAAGACCATGAAGGAATTTAAGGCAAAGGCGAATATCTTCTGGTCACAGGATGTGGGCTTTTACCAGCCAAAGTATATGGAGACTTTTGGTCCGGCTATTAACGGGATCCTTAACCGTACCGTGTTCTCCAAGAAGCTTTTTGCCGTAAAGCCTGTTGCAAAGCATATAAATGTGGAATTCAAAAAGAGGGCCGGAGTGGATTTCATGGGTACTTCTGCCCGGGCATTCACCGGTATGCAGGCATGGGCTTATGTGCTCAATAAAGCAGGCTCGACAGATCCGGAAGCCATTCGAAAGGCAGCCGAAACAATCCAAATACCCGGTAAGGAGTTGATCGTGCCATGGAAAGGGATAAAGTTCGAAGATGTGGGAGGAGAGACAAACCAGAATACCTGGTCCAGTGGTTTGATTGTCCAGTATCAGAAAGAAGAGCCAGAGATTGTCTTCCCTCTTGACGTAGCTACAGCAAAGTTCCTCTATCCATGGCCGGGATTGAAATAGCAGGCCGTGGACAGGAGATATTGGAGAGTTAACAGAGGAACCTACCCGAGTTTTGCTCCCTCGGGTAGGTTCAAAACTTGTCGGTGAGAGGAATGCCTTATGGAGATGTTATTGCCAGCAATAATATCCGGGTTATTAATGGGAATGATTTTTGCCCTGGTTGCGTTAGGTCTTGCAATTATATTCGGCGTGATGAATATAGTAAATTTTGCCCATGGAGAATTCCTCATGGTTGGAATGTATACCGCATTCCTCACCGCAACAATCCTATCCATAGATCCCCTTTTGACCTTGCCAATAGCCGCGATCGTTGGTCTTTTGTTGGGTATAGCCTCGTATTATTTGCTTGTTAGACATCTACTAAAGGGGCCCATGCTCGCCCAACTCCTGGGTACCTTTGGATTGATGATTTTCCTCAGATATCTGGCCATGTGTATTTTCGGCCCCGATTATGAAACCCTGGAACATGGATGGCTCATTCGTGAAAGCATTAAGTTGGGACCTGTAGTGCTGAGTCCTCCTCGACTAGGGACTGCTGTACTCAGTGTGATTGCCTTTGGAATCATCTGCTGGATGATGGACTACACCCGCCTTGGAAAGGCATTAAAGGCAACGGCACTAGACGTAGAGGCTGCAGGCTACATGGGTATAGACACGGAAAGGATGCGGGGCCTTGCATGGGGCCTGGGAGGGGCCACCGTGGGAATTGCTGGGGCCCTGCTGACCAATTTCTACTATGTCTTTCCAACTGTGGGTCTTCTCTTTGTTATGATCGCATTCGCAACCGTGGCGCTGGGTGGGTTCGGATCGATAAAGGGGGCCTTTGTTGCCGGGCTGATCATGGGGCTGATCATAGATCTAGGAGGGACATATATCGGTCCCCAATACAAATTTGCCCTCATCTATCTTACCTTCTTTCTCGTCGTAGTAATAAGGCCTAAAGGACTTTTTGGGTGGTAAGCGTCAATGAGAACCCTGAAAGATGCACTATCGTTCGGAGATTTACCTGCCTCAGAGAGGATTGGTTTCATCCTTTTCATTATCCTCTGTCTTGTCTTTCCCTGGATCGCGAAGGGCTTCGCTCAAGCGGTCATGATCCAATTTCTCATTTTCTGCTTATATGGGCTGGGATGGAATCTCATCGGAGGATATGGAGGGCAGGTAGCCCTGGGACAGGCGAAAAATGTTGGGATGTCTGCTTACACTGTCGCTGTGCTCATGGTTTGGTGGGATATTCCATTTTGGGTATCCACTCCCTTGGGTGTAATAGTAGCGACTGTCGAGTCCTTCATACTCGGCTATTTCCTGTTCAGGCTGAGAGGTCACTACTTTGCTATTGCCACCATTGCTGTCTCGCTCGTCTGGCAGCAATTATTTATCAATTGGGATTGGATAGGGGGAGCCCGGGGAGTCGAGTTACCGTTAAAGGAAACCCCGAACTTCATTTATATGCAGTTCGACTCTCCCATTTACTATCACTACTTTGCCTTCGTGCTGGTGATGGGAGCCATTCTCTTTATGAATTGGTTCAGGAAATCCAGGTTGGGATATCAATTGCGGGCGATAACTTCAGGCGAAGATGTTGCAGAAAGCCTGGGGATAAATGCCCATTGGGTGAAGGTCAAGGCCTACTGCATTACGGGCGTGTTTGCAGGTATGGGGGGAGCCTTCTACGCCGTCTACTACAGTTATATCGACCCCTTCTCAGTGATGCATTTGGAGCTGTCCATAATGATCGCCCTGATGACTATGATAGGCGGTGCAGGTTCCATGTGGGGTCCAATAATCGGTGCGATGATTCTTATCCCCTTAGATCGTTACCTGGGTGCCTGGCTTGGAGGAAGAGGAATTATTGGAGTGGACTTCATGATTTACGCTCTGATGGTGATGATAATATCAGCCTATGAACCCAAGGGAATCTGGGGTATAATTGAGAAAGCTCGGAGGAAGAGGTAGGTAGAGTTGTCATGGCACTATTGGAAGTAGTCGATTTGACTAAAGATTTTGGCGGTGTAGCCGCTAACAGCCGTATCTCTCTTGAGATTGAAAAGGGGGAGATCATCGGGCTGATAGGGCCGAATGGTGCTGGAAAGACCACCCTATTCAATTGCATTGTTGGGTATCACAAACCGGACCAGGGTGCCGTACGATTCAAAGGTAAAGAGATCACCGGATTCAAACCCTTCCAGACGAATCGTGAGGGTATTGGCAGGACCTTCCAAATTATGATCATTTCGGGAGACCTTACTGTCTTGGAGAATGTCATGATAGGCTCTTTTTGTAGAACCTCAGACCGCCGAACCGCAGGGCAAGAGGCCTCCGAAATACTGAATCTCTTGCAATTGGAGGAAGACGCAGGGGCCCGCCTGACCGAATTGCCTGTACCCACTCAGAAGCGAGTTGGCCTTGCTATGGCCCTCGCTACTGGGCCGGAGCTCCTGATGCTTGACGAAGTTGCATCGGGCTTAAATCCGAAGGAAACGGAGGAGATGGTAGCCCTTCTCCAAAAAATTCATGAGGCGAAGGAACTGACCCTTTTTCTCACAGAGCATGTGATGGAAGTCGTCATGCCCATTTCCAAGCGTATCATTGTCTTGGATGGGGGCCAAAAAATCGCGGAGGGAAGGCCCCAAGAAATCGCCAAGGATGACCGGGTGATTAGGGCCTATTTGGGCGAGAAGTATGTTAAAGGTCGAAAAAATAGAGGTTCGATATAGCGGTGTACCCGTAATCCACGATGTTTCCTTTCACGTTAATGGGGGAGAACTGATCTCGATCGTCGGGGCCAACGGTTCGGGTAAGACAACGTTATTGAAGACCGTGGCCGGAACCCTCCATCCTACAAAAGGCAGCATCGAATTCGAGAATGAGAATATCAGCACAAGTTCTACGGTCAGCATAGTCAGGAAGGGAATCACCTATGTCCCGGAACAGAGGCGCATCTTCGATCCCCTTTCCGTAGAAGAAAACCTGCGATTGGGGGCGTACATCGTCGATAACAGCGAGGAGATAGAAAAGAACCTGAATTATGTGTACGGCCTGTTTCCCATTTTAAGGGCGAGGCGGAAACAATTGGGGGGAACTCTGAGCGGTGGCGAACAGCAGATGCTTGCCATTGGGAGAGGCTTGATGTCAAGCCCTAAACTGTTGATGCTGGATGAACCCTCTCTGGGGCTTATGCCCAAACTGGTGGATGAGATGCTTGAAGCGGTAGCAACATTGAAAGGGGAGGGTATAACGATTTTGCTCGTTGAGCAGAATGTCAGGGAGGCATTGGAAATGGCGGACAGGGGATACGTATTGCAGACAGGTCGAACCATTTACAAGGGAACAGGGGAGGAACTCCTGGAGACCGATATCGTTAGAAAAGCCTTTCTAGGTCTTTAGAGATAGATCGCCATAGGCTCCGATTGTAAAGATCCCACTCGGATAGTCCGAGAGGGAATACTCACCTTTTATCCTTGCAGCCTCTTAGGGAGGAGGGGAATAGCCCTCCTTGAACCTATTGATCTTCCCCTCCGACTCCCTGAGGGCCTTATAAGCATCATCCAGAGATACCTGTTTGAAGTTCACCGTATCTCCAGGTTTTACCTGTCCTAAGAGTGGGAGGTCAGCTGTAACCACCGTGGCGATCTTTCTGTAACCTCCGGTGACTGTTTCAACCAAGATGATAATGGGCTGACCATCCCCTGGTACCTGAATGGTCCCGGAGACTACTCCCTCAGAGATGATTGATTCACCTACTTCAGGCCTTCTCTCAATCATCGGCCCGGTCAATCTGATACCGGTGCGGTCCGAATCGGGGCTTACCTGGTATGGAGTACCCAGAAAGGCCTTTTTGCCCTTTCCAGTGAATTGATCATCTTGAGGACCAAGGATCACCCTTACATACCGCTCCTTAGCGTGGGGAGGAATCCATGCTTGTGGGAACGTGCTTCCTCCTGTTTTGAGGTGAAGATATGGCGAATTCGAGGAAAGGATATTCCCTTTTCGGAGGGGTCCTCCGTCTAGGCCACCGAATTTGGAAGAGAGGTTTGTGGATTTACTACCCATAACTTCTGGCAGGGAGATCCCCCCACCTATAGCCAAGTATGAGCGACAACCGCCCTTTAGTCCCCTGAACGAAACTGTATTACCTTTGCCTAGGATCCAGGAAGTCCACATATCCAGGGGCCTATCGTTACAAGAGGCCTGGAGGTCGGCACCGGTGACGGCGATAGCTACATCTGTAAGTGCCCTCAGCTTTGGTCCCATGAGAGTGATCTCCAGACACGCCTCATTCTCAGGGTTGCCCACGAGCAGATTTGCCACCCTTAAGGAAAAGGAGTCCAGAGCCCCACTGGGGGCAACCCCATATCGCCCATAACCGAATCTCCCTCTATCTTGCACATTGGTAAGGAGACCGGGCGCCACTACTTTAAAGGTCTCTACCGTGGCCACTGCTTGAACTCCTCCTCTTCTATTGGGAAGAACCTCACCCAATCACCCATTTCAAGGAGTGTGGGTGGTGATTGGAATGGATCGAATAACTTCAAGGGGGTGCGACCGAGGATGTGTAATCCCCCCGGGCTTTCAACAGGGTATATAACCGTTTGATTCATGGCAATCGCGACGGAGCCCTGGGGAACATTGGTGCGTGGTGTTTCCCTGCGGGGCGTGATAAGGGACTTCGGGAGGTCCGCCATATAAGGATGCCCGGGTGTGAAACCGATCATATAGACCTGATAGATAGTTCCCGTATGGAGGCGGATCACCTCTCCGATGGTAGTTTTGTGGTAGTGGGCTACCCATTCCAGGTCGGGGCCGAATTCGCTACCATAGACAACCGGAATCTCCACGGTCTTGGGCACAGGGATCTGGATTTTATCCATCTTTCTATGTAGATCTTCTATCTGATGTTTTAGACTGGCAATGTCAATCCTGAGCGGATCGTAGATGATGAGGAGAGATCGGTATGCAGGGACGAAGTCCACCACACCTTCAACGGGATTTTCCGTCAGCACCATGGAAAACTGCCTTACCCGTCGATTAATCTCAGGGCTTATTTTATCCCCGAGCTCGAGGATCACCGAACGGTCACCCATGATACGATAGACGAGTCCGTGAGAAGACATCGTGGTTCCCCAAAGATGAATCTCTACCAGAGAGACAAAGAGCAGTTTGCCGAGGTGCCTTGCCACACCTCTCACTGTCTTTCCCACTCGTTAGTGATCTTCGAGAGAGACCTGTTTCGTTTACCCTGTGGATGAAACTAATAGATTCGGAGAATTTGTTATATGGCTCAATATGGCATTATTACTCAAAGGACATCCTATAGTAAAGACGAATCAATTGAGAGAAGCCGACCAAGAAATAGTGAGAATGGTGTTTGGGTTCTCCTTCACAGGAAACGGAAAGGATGGAGCTTTACCCCAGGAAGCTTGCCAAGGTTTAATAGATCCATAAAAACGAACGGATTTGGCGGGAATCAGCATGAAGGTATCTCGGGCTTAAAAGGAATTCAGGCCAGATTCTTGTTGACAAGCCTTGCAAGATCGAGCTATGAATAAATTGGACTATTTATTAGACCAACTTCATGGCCCAGCAAGAATTCCCATCATTAGTCCCACCTAAGCGAGAGAGACTTCCGGATGCGATAGCATCACAAATCAAGACCCTGATCTTCTCCAATAACTTGGCAGAAGGGCAGAAACTGCCTTCGGAACGGGTACTGGCGGTTCAGCTGGGGGTCAGCCGAGTCGTGGTGCGTGACGCTTTGAGATCACTGGAGCTCTCGGGGCTCATTGAGATTCGATCCGGTTCATTGGGCGGTCTGTTCCGCGAAGGAAAACTCACCCTGCATCACTTCTACGAGGTCAGAGAGGCGATTGAGTGTTCCAGCATAAGGCGAGCGGTCACACGAGTGACTGAGGAGGATATTCGCAGACTGGAGACGATAAACCGGAAGCTCATCGATGATATAGAAGATAAGACAAAGCTCCGCGAGCACAATCTGGCGTTTCACATGGCCATTGCAGATATTTCAGGAAACCCCTTAATAAAGATGATGGTCCAATCCTTGATCGAGCTGCTGAATACCTTGTATCCCCAATCTCGCCAACCTTCTGAATACATCAGGGACACCTACCGACGACACGAGGCCATCATAGGGGCATTGAGAGAGAGAAATGCTAAACAATGCCAGAAAACAATGGCTATTGACACGGAGCACACGAAAAAACTCGTCGTCTGATTGAGCCTGAAGTCAAGCTGTGTGCAAGGTTTCTTTGCTTCATTTGCCTGTGATTGCTGTTCCAGTTTCTTAGGTTTTAGAAGAAGGGGATGCAGTGAAAAGACCATGTAATTCCAATCGCGTTCTGTCCTCCTTGGTCGGCGACAGGTGTTTCCGTGCTTAGAAATTGGTAAAAAAGGCATTTGAGTGCCATGGGATATGGCGGCGTCCGGATGGCATGCTGCTTATGGTTTTCTACCCTGGTGAATTGCGGTGAGGTGGTTCCCGCTGCATCTGTTGCTCCTGGCTTATGCCTGGGGATGTGACGGGCATGGCGACTAGAAGGTGTAACGCGAGCATGCGGTGACCGTTGATCATGGTAACCTTTATTAACCATTTAGATAAGGAGGAGGAATATGAAAAAGAGAAAGTCATTGGCACGAACGGGTCTATTTTGTGTTGCAACATGTTTGATAGCCATTGCCCTTACTATGGGGGCCCCTCGTCCCGCCCTGGCGCAGGAAAAATTCGAGTTGGATATATCTACCCTTCCTGCTGGATTCTCATCTTACATCATGGGGGTAGCCATGGCAGAGCAGATCAACAAGAACAGTACCTTGCTGCATGCCACCGCCATGGAGGGGCGGGGTCCTGCCGAACACATGAAGACCCTGGTTACAAAGCCAGAAAAAAGAAAGAATTATCTGTTCTTCAATACCCCCTGGGATGTGTGGGAGGCAAACCACGGATGGGGAGCCTACAAAAATTTCCCCTTTGACTACAGTGAATTCCGTTTTGTTTGTATCTTGGGGATAGCAGGCAACGGGCTTTGCACCCTCAATCCAGACATAAAGACCCTAAGAGATATGGTGGGCAAGCGGGTGATCCTTGACTCTGCTCCAGGGAAAAGTCGTCAAATGACGTATACGGGTATCCTCGAAGAAATGGGTATCCCGCTTGATAAGATCAAGTATCAATATTCAACCGGAAAAATGTCCGCCGATACCCTGAGAGACGGGCTGGTGGACGTCATCTATACCGGCCATGTTCTAAAAAAGCTCCCCAATGTGTGGGCCAATAGCCCTTTTCAGGCAGAGCTCGTAGCCACCAAGAAGGTGTATTTCATCTCCTTTGATCTGGAAACTGTGAAGGCATATAAGGCAAAAACAGGTCATCCTCTGGGCGTAGTCATGGTACCGTCCAAGATGCTCAGCCCGCAGCAGGTCGAACCCTGTGGTATTCTTATTAAGCCGCTCGGCTTTTGTGCCCACATCAGCATGCCCGACCGGGTGGTAACGGAAATCTGTCGAGTGGTTTACGAAAATGCCCATAAATTCAAGGAATATAACCCCATTGGTGAAATCATTACCAAGGAGACAATGGCATCGTTGAGTATACACTGACAGTGCTACACGGTACCTAATACCAAAGGAGTAAGGGCATTTTCCTTGTCTTGTCGGCTTTGCGAAGGTCCGCTGCGGGCCTTTCGCGAAGCCGTCTGTCGATTTACGAAAGACGGTGAGAAGCGGCGGTTTGACTCCCCATATCTGAAAATCGGTCTTATGACTCTGGGTCCATTTGCCCTTACCGGAATAGCCTGTGGCTTGTCGAAGCGCAGCGAGGACTTATTTTCCCCAAGTATGGCGGATGAATCTGCCTTTAGAGGGTCACGTCCTGCTGGGAGCGGGGAGCTTTTTGGATCCGGCCCCGTAAGGGCATTAAGGGGCAGCGGAGCAGATGAGATCGGGACTTTCTGTAGTACCACCGTCATAAACACGCAAACACGGCGGTTCGTAAGGGAGCGAGAAACATGGATACCTTGTCAGAGGAGATTCGCAAGAACAAAGCATATATCTTTGTGGTGATTCTTGGCTCGGCGATGGCAATTTATCATCTTGCATCCACCCAGGTTTTGCTGCAGGCGGCCAAGGCCCATTTCAACACACATTTGGGCTTCTGCTTGTTGGTGCTGTTCATGGATCTCTTTGCCAAAACGAAAGGCACCTATCGACGTCTGTGGCCTTTGGCTCTCGCGATCTTAGCGCTGATTTCCACCGGATACGTGCAGCTTCTTTGGCCTGACCTACAGGATAGGGCCTATTTCAATACCCATCTGGACCTCGCCATAGGGGTCATATTGATTATCCTGGTTCTCGAAGCCACCCGCAAGGACTTCGGCATTGTGCTGCCTATCATCACCCTTCTTATTGTAGTTTATCCTTTCGTGGGCCGCTCGTTTCCGGAGCCCTTTCGGTGCCAGGCAATGGACCTAGATCAGACCATATCGAATCTCTCCATAGGGCTTCAAAACGGTATTTTTGGCATAGTTCTGCCTACCTCTGCAAATTTCATCTTCTTGTTCGTGCTATTCGGAGGGGTGCTCCAGGGTTTGGGGGGGACCAAGTTCTTCATGTTATTTGCAAAAGTAGTTGCAGGGAGGATGCAGGGGGGGCCAGGCATGATGGCGGTCATGAGCAGTTCTCTTGTCGGATCAATAACCGGAAGCGCAGCGGCAAATGTGGCCATTACCGGGTCATTCACCATTCCGCTGATGAAAAGGGTTGGCTACAAACCTAAATATGCGGCTGCCATTGAGGCTGCGGCCTCAAATGGGGGCCAGATCATGCCCCCTGTCATGGGGATCGTAGCCTTTGGCATGGCGGGCATTACCGGGATACCCTATTTGACGATTATCATCATGGCCGTGATCCCCGCTCTGCTTTACTTCTGGGCGGTCGGCCTTTATGTCTATTTCCGGGCAGGGCAGTTCAAGATTTCAGCTACGTCCGATGAGAAGGTCCATATGAAGGAGCTGCTCTTTGCATTTCCGTCGTTCATTACACCCTTCATCGTCATCTTGGCCCTCTTCATCAAGGGCTATAGCGTTATGTACGTTGCCTTTTGGGCTATCGTGAGCTCGGTCATTGTATCATTTCTGCGAAAAGATCGCCCCTCCCTTGGTCAAGTGATTCAGGGCTTTGTCAGGGGTGCCAGGGCCGGTGCAGGAATCGGTGCTTCTGCTGCCTGTGTGGGGCTTATTATGGCCACCGTAACCATGAGCGGTCTCGGTGTAAAGCTCTCATCCGGTATACAGGCATGGAGCGGGGGGTATCTCTTGGTTGCACTCATCATCATAGCGGCGATTTGCGTGCTCATGGGTTTTGGCGGGCCTTCCTTGACGGCGTATTTTATCGTATCCATGTTTGCCGCGCCAGCCCTGATGAAGATGGGCATCGGTTTTGAGCAGTCGCATTTCTTCGTCATGTTTTTCGCGGTGTTTGCATTCCTTACGCCGCCGGTGGCGCTGGTTGCCCTAATCGCGGCAAAGCTCGCCGATGCCTCATACATGCAGTCGGCTATTGAGGCGACAAAGGCCGCGATAGGGGGTTTTATCATTCCCATCATGTTCATATATTCCCCCTTCTTGCTGCTCCAACCCCAAGATCCCCTTGGGGCTGTTATGGGGCTTATCGCTGCCGTGGCATGTCTGTTTGCCCTGGAAGTGGCATTTGTGGGGTATTATCTGGATAATTGCACTGTACTGGAAAGGGTTTTGGCAGGGGCGGGGGGAGTGGCGCTGCTCATATTCTTCATACTGCAAAGCCATACCTTGTTTGGTGTCGGGCTCGTTTTGTGCGCTATCATAACCTTTTTGCAGTGGAGGAAGAGGGGCGCACCGGCAGAGAGAGCGGTCCTATAATATAAGGAGAACTGTGTGACAAGGAGAAAAAAGCATGGCTTTCAAGCACATCTATTTCGATGAGCAGCTCTGCAACGGATGCAACGAGTGTGTTGAGGTCTGCATGTGTGATGTGTTTGCGCCCAATCCGGAAAAAGGGAAGCCTCCTTTGGTAATGTACCCAGAGGAGTGCTGGTTCGGAGGCTGCTGCATATCACATTGCCCTCACGGGCATGAGGGTGCGATCAAGATCATCACTCCATTCCAGATGCGGGGATCATTCAAGCGGTCTTGAAGCAAGGTCATGAACGAGAAGTCGAGGAGAAAAGGGGTGAGAGAGTTACCTATAATTGATTTTGAGACCGATGTCTTGATCATAGGTGGAGGACTGGCCGGATGTATGGCGGCGATCAAGGCCGCTGAAAGAGAGGGAGTAAGGGTAATCCTCGTGGACAAGTCTAACACAATACGAAGCGGGTGTGCCGCATCGGGGATCGACCACACGTGGGCCTATATCCCGCCGATACACGAGAAGATGGGATATAGCATGGACGACATGGCGGAGGATCACCGGGTGGGGACTTCCTATGGCTTTTTCAGGCGTGACCTCTTCTCCCTAGTGGCTGGCACCAACTACGATCGGGTTCAGGATCTTGAGAATTTTGGCATCAAGTTCAGGTATGAGGATAGCCCAATTCCTGGTGGGTACAGGATTGTGCCGCAGTTTCACAGCGTGCCTACCTCGTTCAACTTCGAGGGAAAACCCCTGAAGCCGACGCTCACAAGGGAGGCAAAAAACAGGGGGGTTGAGATTATCAATCGCGTGCAGATGACCGATTTGATCACTACGGACGGAGGGATATCGGGGGCAGTGGGGGTACACACTCGAACTGCAGATATATACTTCTTCCGGGCTAAATCGGTGGTACTATCAACGGGTCGATCAAATCGGCTGAGCCGAAATCCCACAGGCTTTGACTTTAATACGCGCATGCCCTCCCCCATGTGCGGGGATGGCACCTCTATGGCTATCCGTGCTGGCCTTCCCGTCATAAACATCGAGTTTCTCACCAACATCCTCGGCTTGGGCCCGTGCGGTAACTACAATCCTAACTATGGTGACCCGCGAAATACGGTACAACCTGCTGCCAGGATCATCGATGGAAAGGGAAATGTGATTGTTCCGAGGACCCAGTTCTATGACTGGGAGGACCTGGGCAAGGAGAAGTGGACGTCTGACGCGGGCAGGAAGGTGTGGCGAGGAGGCAGGGCGAGCCTGGTAAAGCGGCACGCCGCGGGCGACGGCCCGTTTTACCTGGATTTCAGCGAGGCCACCGACGCTGAGATCGCCTACATCGAGTGGTCCATAAAGCAGGAGGGTAAGGGCACCCAGTTCATGCGCTATTTTCAGGGTGAGGAAGGCGCGGATCTAAGGAAAAATAGACAAGAGTATGCCGGGCTATGGCCTCGTGAGATATCCGGAACCGCGGCCAAGGGGCTATGGGTGGACAAGAACCTGGAAACGGAGATCAGGAATCTCTTCGCGGCCGGTGATGAGGTGGGAGGGCTTCCATGGCAGGCCTCTTCAGGGGCGTTCGCACAGGGCTGGTATGCCGGAGAGGTGGCAGCTAAGCGGGCCTCGGCACAGGGGAATTTACCGTCGGTCAGAAAGGACACAGTATATCAGAGAAGGCAGATGTGTGCCGATATGCTGGACCGAAGCGCGGGTTTCCACTGGAAGGAGGTGGAGATCGGTGTCCAGAACCTCATGGATTTTTACTGTGGCGACATACGGAGTGAGGCGATGTTGAGGAGGGGTTTGGAACGTCTGGAAGATGCAAAGGTTGCCTCCATGAAGGCGGAGAACCCGCATGAACTGGGGCGGTGCCTGGATGTGAAGTCCATCATCGATAATGCCGAGCTGGTCTTGAGATCTTCACTGGAGCGGAGGGAGAGCCGGCCAGGTCCTTTGGGATTCGTAAGGGTTGATTTTCCTGAGCAGGACGACGAAAACTGGCTCGTGTTCCTGGCGATTCGCAAGCAACCGGATGGAACCTTTTCATTCTCTAAGATCCCGGTTGACCGGTAAGCCTATACGTTGATAATAAGACGGCTGGCCTAAGATAGGCAGCATGGGTTTACATGGTAAATTGATCTAAGAGATCTAGGAGTACACATGGATTGGAATGAGCTAATTCAAGAACATGGCATACCCGAGTGGCCCTACTCGATACGATACGGAGAGGAGACCGAGGTTGGTGCGGACGTGCTGGTGCTGGGCGGTGGCATAGCCGGATGCTGGGCTGCGATCAGCGCTGCTCGAAAGGGTGCGAATGTGGTATTGGTTGAAAAGGCAGCCACCGTAAGAAGCGGGGGTGGGGGATCGGGCTGTGATCACTGGATAAATACGCCTCACCCGAGATCTACGATTACTGCCGAAGAGGTGGTAGAATGGGAGCTGGAGTTCAGTGGAGGTTACACCAACGCCATTTCACGATACATTGCGGCAAGGGAGAGTTATGAGACTCTCCTGGAACTCGAAGCAATAGGGGGGAAGATCAGGGATGCCGAAGATGAGTTCAAGGGAGCCCCGTTTCGGGATGAAGAGACCAAATTCGTGTTTGCTTATGATTATGTGAACAAGATCCATTTCAGGGTGTGGGGCACCACCTTTAAGCCGGCGCTCTATCAAGAATGCAAGAGGCTCAAGGTCCACCTATACGACCGGGTAATGGCCACCAGCCTGCTCACCCAGAGAGGTAGGGCAGGGACAAAGGTTGTGGGGGCAACGGGCCTCAACGTGCGCACGGGAGAATTTTTTGTCTTCAAGGCAAAAGCAGTTATCGATTGCATGTCGCGGCACCAGCGAAATTGGTGCTTTTCGACTGAACTCAGGGGCATCTCGAATTTCAGGCCTCCCCAAATAGTGGGTGACGGCCATGCCATGGCCTGGCGGGCAGGTGTGGAGTTCACCATGATGGAGAAATCCAGGCCCACTTCGTTTGGCAGCGGTAATGTGTTTCCCCACTACGGTCATGGAAACCCGCTTAACACCTGGTTTCCCTGCACTATGGTGGATGCCCGGGGAAAGGAAATCCCCTATGTCGATCGGGATGGGAAAGAGCTCAAGACTGAACAGGAGCGAAGTCAGCCTGCTCCGGGGCAGAAGTTCATGGGTGAGCGAACCACGGTGTACAAGCACAAGAGGCCTGAACTCACCCCGGATCTCCTGGAGCGGGTAAAAAAAGGAGAGTTTGTCCTGCCCCTGTATGCAGACCTGTCCGGCATGTCTGAGCACGAGCGAAAGGCCATCTGGGGCCTCATGGTGGGGGAGGAGGGGAGGACCAGGATCCCGATTCTCAAGACCTATACGGATGCGGGGTTTGATCCTCAGAAAGACCTCCTTCAAAGCTATATGCTCTTGGGAAGCGACCCCATGCGGGGAAACGTGCGGCCCCAGGATAGAACTGGAGGGGAAATCGGTGATGCAGGCGGGCCAATCGTGGATTGGGATCTGATGACCAACCTCCAGGGCTTCTATGTCGCAGGGGACGCCCTGTTTGCGGCAAACTACCACTATCATGCCGCTACTACCGGGAGATACGCGGGTAGAAAGGCGGCGGACTATGCGGCGAAGGCCGGTGTGCCTTCTCTATCTCGGGTTCAGGTTGAGGAGGAAAGGACGCGCGTGTATGCTCCCCTTAAGAATGGCGGGGACATCGAATGGAAGGAGTTGAATGCGGCATTATGCAGGGTGATGCAGAACTACTGTGGTGAGTATAAGAACGAAGAGCTCCTCAAGATCGGCCTAATCTGGCTTGAAGACCTGCAGAAAAACGAAGTACCTCAGGTGTGTGCGGATAACCCCCACAAATTGATGCGTGCACTCGAGGTGGCCAACATCCTCACATGCGATGAGATGATCATTCACGCCTCCATGGCACGGAAGGCCAGCAGCCGGTATCTTGACTTCTTCCGTTTGGATTTTCCGGAGATCGATGCCCCTGAGTGGCATCAGTGGGTCACCGTGAAGCTGGAGGACGGAAATGTGAAAACGGGAGCCCTTTCCATCGATTTTTGGGGGCCCCTCAAGGAGAACTACGAAAAACATCGCTAAAGGCGGTTTCGAAGAGGAGTTGCATGATGCAGAAAAAAGTATATGCCCTCCCCAACTGGTGCACGCCGGCCAATCCGGTGGTATTTGACCCGGATGTTTGTAATGGGTGCAATATCTGTGTAGAGGTGTGCCAGGTGGATCTCCTGATTCCCAATCCGGAAAAGGGAAAACCCCCTATCGCCCTCTACCCGGAGGAGTGCTGGTACGGGGGATGCTGTGTTGCCATGTGTCCTCGGCCAGGGGCTATTAGGCTCAACCATGCCCTACCTCAACGGGTGCGCTGGAAGCGAAAGGCAACGGGAGAGCATTTTCGGGTCTAGACGGAAAGCGGGATGTGAGATCCGAGCCAGATTTGATCGGAACCAAGAAATGTGAGACCAGGCCTCTCAAGGGGGTGACGATCACGTTACTACCGACACGTGATTTCTCAATGGCCAATTCCCCGGATTCGCTTATGAAAAGAGGGGGCTCGTTCCCCGCAACACCTAAAGCTCAAAGATCTTTTTCGGCGTTTTGTGAAGACATTCGCTGGCACCGGTTTCCGTGACCAGGTAATTGTCGCACACCCAGGCAAAGGCCGTTTTTGAAGCGGCGATGGGATGAACGGTAATGTTCATATTCTCCTGCAGTTTCATGGGCTCATCATCTCTGATCGCCGGTCTCTCGACCAAGTCATAGCCTTGTCCGTGGGCATAGAGCCTCTTTTCCACGGGCAGCCCCTTGCTTCGCAAAAAGTCATTGTTCGCGGCAAGCAGATCTTTGGGCTCTGCCCCGGGCTTCAGGAGGTTGAGGGTGACCTGCTGAGCCTCTTTGGCAACCTCACAGGCCTCGAGCAACTCATCTGATGCTTTTCCCAGAACG
>SMTZ1_10007382_pt1 | contig 22339 bp, 20 predicted proteins | sample DeeMarSWOR136_30_FD_25667 | JGI IMG/M metagenome (IMG submission 25667) | reverse complement strand
CCAGGTTTAGCATCGGTGTGTTTACAGTTTTTGATGACCGCAGTGCCGTTGACAAAGACATGGTGCACACCGACAGAAACCTGGTGGGGATGTTCGAAGGTGGCCCGGTCACCTATGGTCTTCTGGTCGAAAATGACAATGTCTGCATAGTATCCTTCGCGCAAAAGCCCGCGCTCTCGGATAAAAAGCCTGCTAGCAACAGCCGATGACATCTTTCGGATTGCCTCTTCCAATCGCATTACCCGTTCTTCGCGAACATACTTCCCGAGAATTCGAGGGTAAGTGCCATAGGATCGGGGATGGACGAGTCCCTCTGGATTTTCCGGATCTTCGCCCCCTGCATCGGTTCCAAACTTGATCCATGGCTGTCCCATCTGCAGTTTGAGGTTCTCTTCGTTCATCATGAAATAGATGGTACCGATTCCTTGTTGTTCGGAAAGAATCAGATCAATGGCCGTGTCGATCCAGTCTTTTCCCATGTCTGCCGCGATTTCGGACAGTCGCTTTCCTATATATTTTTCGTTTTCTGGCTTAAAGAGACCCAGGACCAGGATTCCATAAGGAGTGGCGAGCGCACCGAGGTTTTCCCATTCGGATTTCTGGTGGGGAATCTCGTCCCGGATTTTCGCCCGCATCTCTGGATCGCCGAGATTCTCCAGAAGCTTTCCATCTGCAGAAGCCCATGGAGGGAAGCAGGCCGTCAAACCTGTCCCACCGGCAATATAAGGATACATATCAGCTCCGATATCCAGCCCTTCCTCACGAGCTGCTTGAATCCGGGCAATGGCCAGTTCCGCCTTGTGCCAGTTGCGCCGTCCAGCGGCTTTCAAATGGTAGACTTCTACGGGCACACGCGCCTTTCTGCCGATCTCTATGGCTTCGTCTAAACCCTCCAGGAATGTATCCGCTTCAGACCGGAGATGGGTGATGTACACTCCGCCATAGGGAGCCATAGCTCTGCACATTTCTATAAGTTCCTCTATCGTGGCAAAGCTGCCCGGCGGATAGATCAATGCAGAAGCAATCCCGAATGCTCCGTCTTCCATGGCATTCCGGACGATTTGGCGCATCTCCTTGACTTCCGCTTCTGTTGGCGCTCCCATGGCCATGCCCTTCACATACATGCGTACGGTTGCAGCTCCTACAAAAGATCCGAAGTTTGCAGAGGTTCCATGTCTCTTCATGGCCTCCAGCCAGTTGTTAAATCCCCTTGGGCCTTCGAACTCTTTGGTCAGACGGGCGGTCTCCGGATCGACGCTGCCTGAGATGGACAGGGTTTTTTCATTGGCAGGAGCATTGGTCCATCCCTCTCCTAAAATTTCTGTGCTGATCCCCTGGGTGACTTTGCTAATTACACGACCATCCCCTGAAAGGAAGGCTCCGCGTGAATGGCTCTGAATGTCGATGAATCCTGGAGCGACAACCAGACTCCTCGCATCTATTCGCTCTTTTGCCGAGACATTCTGGAGCTGTCCTGCGGGAGTGATTCTTGCGATACGGTCTTTCCGGAGGGCGACATCGCCATAAAACCAGGGATTTCCAGTTCCGTCTACGATCTGACCGTTCAGAATGACCACATCATATCGCGTGTCATCAGGACGAGCGGTGAGTAAAGAGATAAAGAAGAGACAGAAAATCAGAAAATATAAAATATTGCGAGTTTTTTGTTTTCTCATACCAGCCTCCAATGGTGAATTTTCCACTCTTAATCCTTTAACCATAAGACATCGCCGCACAGGTTTGGGTCGTGGGACCGGGAAGAGAATGCGGCAAACTCGTCTCTCTCTTTTTTAAGGATCGTTGGTTCTCCATGGCCTGGATAGATCCGCACATCATCGGGCAATACGAAAATTTTCTGTTCAAGGGAGGCGACAATTTCTCTGAAGTCGTCCGGTGTACCTGTCTTACCTGGCCCTCCTGGAAAAATGGTATCCCCGGCTATCAAGTATTTTCCGGTTAAGAAACATAAGCTTCCAGGAGTGTGACCGGGCGTGTGGAGTACCTCGAGTGTCACATTCCCGAATGAAACGATGTTTCCATCCGAAAGAAGCATTTCGGTATTCACCGGTATCTGCTCTGCATCTTCGGGGTGAGCGGCTACCGGCACATTGAGTTCCTCCTTGAGTCTGCGCAGAGCTCCTGTATGGTCCATATGCCGGTGGGTAATGAGTATGCATGCAGGTGCTTTGTCCTTGAGTCGATCCAATATCTTTTCCGCGTCGCCAGGGGCATCGATCAGCACACTCTCCTTTGTGGATTCACAGACCACAATATAGGCGTTGGTACCGAAGGGGGTTGTTTCGATCCTTTCGATCCGGAGAATGTCATCTTTTTCAACCACTATCATGGGACTCTTTTCCTTTTAAGTTGATTTTTTATCATATCGGATGATCAAGAGATATGTAAACCTTTTTTATATTTTTGCCAAGACTCATATTTTTTTGATATATATTATGCAAAATAAGAGAGTTCATGGGAGGAAAAATGAAAGTTATTTGTTTGGTTGGGATAGGACTTGTTCTGATTTTTGTTCTTTCGAGCTGTGCTGCCGGCCCCAACAAACTCGAAAAAACGCCGAATGAGGAAGGGAAGACTGCGGGATTCTTTACGGGATTGTGGCATGGCCTGATTGCTCCGATTACCTTCGTTATTTCGATTTTCACCAAGTCGGTTCGGTTCTACGAAGTGCACAACAACGGATCCTGGTACAATTTTGGATTTGTCCTCGGTGCAGGGTTGTTTTTCAGCGGAGGAATCCTGGGTAAAGGGAGCTGTAAAAAGAGAAAGTAGTCTAATCAAAAGGCAATTTAGCTGACATCAAAGGGGAAGTCCTCCTTCTGCCAACTGCTCAAGGAATGACCTCTTTTTTTCTAATGAATCGGGAAGTCTTCTTAAGAGGAAGGCATGTCCGGATTGAATCGTTACTGCCTGGGAGGCTTGCTCGATAAAAGGCTCGATGGTATGGGATACCACGATAATGGTCGCTCTGGATTGGACGTGATTTTTTATCCACTTGAGAATTTCTTTTTGGATATGCCGATCCATTCCATCTAGAGGTTCATCAAGCAGTATGTGGGAAGGGGTACCAATAAGACATGCAGCGAACACGGCTTGTCTTCTCTGTCCTAAGGACAATTCGCGGACCGTGCGATGAGCGAGGTATTGAAGGTTAAAGAATTCCAGGGCTTTTTTTCCTGCGTCGAGTGACTCTCCTCTCAAGCGGCACACCAGGTCCAGGATCTCTTTAATCGATGCATAGGGGGTGAGATCTGGATGTTCGGGTAGATAGGCCATTCCTTTTCGAGCCTCCACCTCATCGTCCCACATGTCGTGACCGTTAATGGTAATGACTCCTGAATCCGGTCTTTCGACTCCCGCTGTCAATTTGAGGAGGGTACTTTTTCCAGATCCATTCGGACCGAGGAGCAAGGTGAGACCTGGCCCCAGCTCCAGGCTAATTGATTGGAGGACCTTTTCCTCTTCTCCATACGAAAAGGAAACATTTCGATAGAGAATCATCATTCACTCCAAGACAAAGAATCCCCCGCTGCAAGATGGTGAAGCTCGACCCATCGGCTGACTTTCTGATGTTTCTCAGCTTTTATCGCCTCTTTTAAGATCAACGGCGTTAAACCCAGAAAAAAAAGAGAACTCCAAGGGAAGATGCAGAGTAAAAGGGCACCTATTGCCCCATATAACAGGACTTTCCCTGACGCACCGATGGGGGACTCAGCATCCTGCCGAATAGAAAAGACAGAATAAAGAACAAATGAGGGGAAGCTCAGGACAAGTGGCAGCACGGAGTTTAAATTCATCGCTCCAATAACGATCAAAAGCGGCAAAACGAAGATGCTTATAAAGGAGGAATCAGATAAAATCCTGGATTTCGCCGACCAAGGCAAAGAGCGAATCCAGGGCCATGGAGGTCTTCGTGCGGCGAGCATATTGGCCAAGATTGCGCAAAAGAGAACCAAACCTATGGTGCCGCCGAAGCGAATCATCTGTTCAGCGATTAGAGGAGGAGGGCTATTATTTGCAATAAAGAGTTGAGCAGCGCCGAGAAAGGGCATGGCGAGCAAATAGGGAATTAAGATTCTCAGTCTGAGAGCTCTCCAGTTGATGAGTGCAACCAGGAATATTCTTTTGAAAGGCCTGTAGAATTTAGTATGCTTTTTCTTCTGGATGAGAGGACCGGAAAGAGCATCTGTCGCAAGTAGCAAAAAGATCCCTGGAATAAAAAGCCCCCAATTGTTGGAAGATAAAAAAATTCCCGCCAAGACCGCTAAAGGCCTTGAGAGCGTCTTTCTCTTAACAGGCATGACAAACAAACCGCAAACCAGACCGACGAAAGGCAACCCTGTAAGATAGGGAGCTGCTGGAACTTCGAAGAGCTTCGATGATATAAAAGCTAAACCTGCCATGATTATGAGCAGAGGGATTTGGGCTGTGAATATAGCGATTGCGGCCATTCGCCTGTGGATGGAACTTACTGCAGGGAGATGGCGTATCCAGCCGTCGAGCCCGAGGCAGACTCGACGGGCTGCAAAACCGGCCATAATCAAACAGAGAAGGATCGTGGAGATCCCGCTGAGCAAAAAACCTCCATCGAGAAGTGCAGCCATCAGGGAAAGAAAGAGTTCAGGTCTGAGCACATAATACAGAGCAAAAAAGATAGCGACTGCAGGGATGAATGTTCTCAAGGCGAGCCGTGTTCCGACATGAAGGTGGAATAAAAAAAACGCTTTGGCCGAGAAATAATATCCAGCTTTGCTCACTACCAAGCTTATAACAAAGCAAAATTTCGAAGTCAACTTAGGCGAGCATTCAGCTCATTTCTGTATACCCTCCTTTATATGCTTCCAGTTTCTAATCTTCCATCTTACAACCTGCACTTCACCAGTTTTCTCTGAGTAGTTAGTTTGATAGAGACAGCCGTATTTAATGTCTAAAGGAGTAAAGGGAAGCTTTGTAGAGTAGAGAAAGTTGCCATTTGAGCCGAAGATATCAAAATCTTCATCCCTGCTCTCATCAAGAACGGATTTAAGTTTCCGGACGTAAAGCCTCCCTTTCTCATCGACCAGGATTCTGTCAAAAAAGGGTCGATGCTTTGGCAAATTCGCCATCTTTTCCACGACATTCCTGGGCCACTCAGATTCTGCGCTGGCTGCATTCCTGAAGGCATCATCGATAATTTTGTTTTTTTCTCCACGGCTGATGGATCTGTAAGGCTCATCTTTTTCGATGATGAGAACATTCTTTCCCGACCAATTCGTGCAATACAGTTTGTATTCGGGGTTGTATCCGTAGATGATTCCTACATCTCCCAAGGCTGAGAACCTGAGTGAAGGAGAGTATTCGTGGGACAGAGTCACGCCTGTTCTGTGTCTGGGCACTCCTGGAAATTCTGCTATTTTTTTTACAATTTCACCTTGAGAGTTAATTAAAAGCACGCCTAAATTCTGTGCACTATCCGCTCTGACGTGTCCTGTTACGAAGAAGTTCCCGGTTCCATCTGCGGCAAAATCCATATAAAAAAATGGGATCGTGATGGTTTTGAGGAATTCCCCTTCTGGATCGAACATGTGAATCTTCCGCATCTCAGCAACATAGAGATTCCTGTTTTTATCGAAATGCAGGTTGATAGGCCTCTCGAATTCACCAGGTCCTTGTCCCTGCCTTCCAATAGTCTGGACATATTTTCCCTCTCTGTCGTACTTTTGAATCCTGTAGGCACCAGAATCAAGGACATAGATGTTACCTCTGTCATCTGCCTTGATATCCCATACCCTGAGGAGGGTATATCTTTCATCATCATCACTTCCGATAACAAGATCTCTCTCTAAATCAAACTCGATCTCGCCATAGCGGGATTCTTCTGGATTTTTTACGATTTTTACTCTGTTCTTCTCTTCAATTTTGCTGTTGAATTTAGCCTCTTGTTTTCCTGATAACACGAGTGTTATAAAAAATGAAATAAACAGGATGAGTGATGAATAAACTGACTTTTTCACCTTCTTTTCTTTCTTTATTAAACTTAATGGTGAAAAAAAGAGTTTCAAAAAAGAAAGAAAAGAATGGCAGAAAGGTAGAATTTTAGCTTCCAATCTTGTGCCCTGATAAGTAAAATCAAAAGAGTTAAACGGAGGAACCGCTATGACAAGGATAAAAGTGAGCGTGGAGAAGATTGATGGCTACTGCAACCTGCCCGTACAGGTGGGGGATTATTTCTATATCGAGGATTCCAAGCTTGTTGTCCCGGACGGTCAGTATGTTTGTATCTGGGCGTTACAGAGTATGATGCCCATCTTTCCTATATTATCGATTCGAGATAGATTGGAAGAAGGACACTGGGTCAAAAAAGTGAAAAATTTTGTCTGTCCGGATCCAAAAGGTTTGGTGCACTATCGATTGGAGATCGAAGAATAGTCCTGGAGAGCAGTTTGATAGATGTCGATTTGAGCAAATGCACCGGCTGCAAAAAGTGTGAGGTGGCATGTTCGTTTTTCCATACTGGCAAGGTCAGCAACCGCTTGGCTCGGATTAAAGTTTTGAATCTTTATGAGCGAGGTATCGATGGTCCTGTTGTCTGTATACAGTGTGAGGAAAAATATTGTTTGAGTTGTCCGGAAGATGCCCTGACCCTGGGTTCTAGGGGGCAGATAATTGTATCTCCCACAGTATGCACCCTTTGCGGAGTTTGTGAAAAGGCTTGTCCGATAGGTGCGATCGAGATATTCGATGGAATCGTATACGTATGTGATCTCTGCGGAGGAACACCCAAATGTGTCGCAGCCTGTACAGAAGGAGCGATAACTCATGTAGATGGAGCTGATAAAAGGGCTTCTCTGGCCGGAATAAAAAAAAGCACCAAAAAAATGAACGCGAGCCAGAAAAGGCAGTATTTTTTGGAAAGACAAGGGATTGCACTCAGAGAGAAATGGAGCCGAAAACATGCTTGAATTTGGATATGGAGGAAAAATCCTCAGACTGGATCTCACAAAAAGAGAATTTCAGATCGAACCTCTCGATCCGTCTTGGATAAAATCCGTCATCGGAGGAAGAGCGGCCAATTCCAAAAGGCTTTACGAAGAATTGAATCCAGATTGTGATCCGTTAGGGCCTGAGAATATCCTGATATTTGGAGTAGGGCCTCTCACAGGATCTCTGCTTACAGCTTCTGCTTACTATACTGTTACAGCTAAATCGCCGCTCACTGGCATATTGGGAGATTCAGCCGCAGGAGGCCAATTCGCAGCGGAGATGAAGCTCACAGGATTCGATCAAATCATCATCACTGGAAAGTCAGATAACCTGCTCTACCTTCTGGTTACAGAATCGGGTGTTAAGTTTGTGGATTGTCTCGAATATAAAGGGAGAAAGATCGTCGAAAGCACGGATGCAATACGGAGAGAGCAAGGAGATTATGCCATCCAGGTTGCGGCCATCGGCCCTGCTGGGGAGAATCTAGTCTCTTTTGCCGCTGTGGTATCCAGCGGGAACAGAGTCAATGGCCGCACGGGGATGGGGGCTGTCATGGGATCCAAGAATCTGAAAGCACTTGCCGTCAGAGGATCCCGTCCGGTCAAGCTGGCGGATCCCCTGGCTTTTTTATCCGAAAACCAGAAAATCGATCAAGATATATTGAGTCATCCCGAATACAAGAAACGGTACAGGCTGGGCACAACGATGTTGATGAAGGATCTGAACAGTATAGGGATCCTACCCACACAGCATTTCCAGGAGGGTGTCTGTGATTATGTGGATGAGATATCCGGACAGAACCTGGCCGACACCTTTAAAGTCAAGAATAAATCATGCTTCAACTGCAATGTCCATTGTTCCCGCTACTATCTGGAAGAAAATCAGGAAGCAGAAGGCCCGGAGTTTGAAACCCTTTGTGGATTCACCTCCAGGATAGGAAACCAAAGCCTTCCGTTTGCCTTGGAAATGAATGCCTACCTGAATCAGATGGGCATGGATTCGATATCCACCTCTGAGGTGATCGGTTGGATGATGGAATGCCAGGAAAGGGGCTTGATCCATCCGGATGATCTGGACGGTCTCAGCATAACCTGGGGAGAGCAAGAAAAAATTCGGCGAGTAGTGGATATGATCGCTTTCCGTGAAGGAATTGGAAATGAACTGGCAGAGGGGACGAAAAGATTTGCGGAAAGATTCGGAGAGGAAGCACAGAAATTGGTCATGCATGTCAAAGGATTGGATATCATCTGCGGCGATCCCCGGGGAATCAAGGCCTATGGCCTTACCTATGCCATCGCTTCCAGAGGAGCCGACCATCTTCGTGCCGAACCCTATTTTGAGTTAACAGACAGGAAAGAGGAGGCCAGGAAGCGTTTTGGAACCGAAAAAGCGGCTGACAGGCTGGCCGAGGAAGGAAAGGCGGCTCTGGTAAGCTATTCTGAAAAAATCGCACTACTCACAGACTCTCTGACCATGTGCAAGAATATCGGGCTCTGCATGGATATTCTCGATTTAGAAAGAGCTTCGTCCCTTTTGAGAGCCGGAACAGGATTGGACTATTCCTCTGAATATTTAGAGGAAATCTTGGAGGATGCGATCCGTTTGGATCATCGGTTCAACAGGCGTTTCGGCCTGAGCAAAGAGGACGATACTCTTCCCGAGAGATTCCAGAAAGAGGCTTTAACTAGAGGTCCGACAAAAGGATCGACTGTTGATATCCAGAGAATGGTGGACGAATATTACAAGATTCACAAATGGGAAGAGTAAGGTTTGAAAAGAGAGACTTTTACCTCCAATTTTGGCCTGTTGATGACCATGATCGGCGTGGCAGTGGGGTTGGGTGCTGTCTGGCGCTTCCCTTACATGGTTGGGAAATTTGGAGGAGCAGCGTTTGTTCTCTTTTATCTGGCGATTGTTTTTTTTGTCGGGATACCGGCATTGATGGCCGAATGGATTCTCGGTCGGCACACCCAACGGGGCACCCTGGGTGCCTTTGAAAAAGGGAGACTCCCAGGGGGAAAAATTGTCGGATTTTTCTTGTTTTTTATCGTGTTTTGGGCGACAGGATACTATTCTGATGCAGTGGGCTGGGTAGGATTTCATGCTCTCGGGGAGCTCGTGAATGCTTTTGGTGGACACATAAATCCTGGTGCCATCCTCCCTCCCCAGGAAGGATTCAATCTTACCTCATTGCTGCTGCAGATGGCTATGACAGCCCTGGTGATTTTTACCTGTGGAATTGTTCTTATCAAAGGCCTACGAAAAGGAATCGAGAGAGCCAGTAAATGGATCGTGCCGGCACTCTTCGGAATCTTACTTTTTCTGATTTTTCGCTCTGTCACCCTGCCTGGAGCGAGAGAGGGGATCGATTGGTTTATCGGAGGCTTCCGGTTTGGAGAACTCAAGCCATCAGTGATGGCAGCCGCCCTGGGAATGGCATTTTTTTCGATGTCTTTGGGCGGGACGTTTATGGTCATCTACGGCTCATATCTCGATAGAGGGGCGAACGTTTCGAAAAATGCCATATACACGGGGATTGCTGCCTCTACTGCAGGACTTCTGGCAGGATTTGCCATCTTTCCTGCGGTTTTCGCTTTTGATTTGGAGCCCAGTTCTGGGCCGGGGCTTCTCTTCTCGACGCTTCCGAGGACCTTTGACCTGATGCCTGCTGGCTGGGTGTTCGGGCTTCTGTTTTTCCTTGGATTATTTGGAGCAGCCTACCTTTCCGATGTCGCCGCCTTTGAGGTTTTGGTGGGGGGGATCCTGGATAACACCCGACTGGGGAGGAAGAAAGCCGTTTTTTTGATCTCCGGCATCGTTTATGTCCTCGCCATTCCTCCCATGATCAATTTCAAAATCTTTGTGCCATGGGATTTGACGTTTGGGTCAGGAATGCAGGCCCTTGGTTCCCTCTTGGCTGTTGTTACAGCAGCGTGGTTTATGAAAAGATACGAATTTTTAAGGGAACTCAGTGTCAAAAAAGCGTCTTTTGAAAGATTCCTTTACTGGTGGATGAGGATCGTTCTTCCATTTGCCATTCTCTTCGTGGGCATCAATTGGTTCCTGGAATCTGTATTTGACGTAAATATTTTTGGATGATAAGTGTATATAAGGATGAGGAGAAAAAAATGAAAAGAACACTATTTTCTCTAGTGAGTATTTTTGTTTTTTTGAGCTGTTTTGGATGTTTAACTTTTGCCCTTGAACAACAGGATACTCCCTTTACTATGAAAAATCTGAAAGGAAAAGAAAGAATGACATTATCAGCACCTGCACAAAAGCTGTTAGAGCAGTATGGCTTTGCTGTAAGACCAGGAGACGAGAAGGAAATCTATGATGTCTACCTAAACGCCAAAAAAAGAAATCAAAACATCTTTGTGACAACGGATGTGGTCCTGCATACCTGTCATATATTCTTCGATTATCTGTTGAGAATTCTAGAGATAGAGAGGCTTTTCGATCGAGCGGCGGAGCTGACGGACCGGATGATTGATCTGTCAAAAGCCCAATATGAAGAAGCTGAAATCGAAGCGGTCAAAGAGGCAGCCCGGTTGAATGTTGGCTTTTTTTCTGTGGCAAAAAAAAATCTAATCCCTGAATATCAGGTTGGATATGGTTTGGAGGAGTTAGTAGAGAAGGAAATCAGCAGCATGGAAGCCCATAAAGGATTGGGATTCCGAGCCCTCCTCTCCTATATTGAAAATCCGAGGATCGCCGAAACCCCTTATGCCTTTGAGGATTTCAGCCAGTATGTACCCAGAGGTCATTACACTAGGAATGAAAAATTCCAAAAATATTTTAAAGTGATGATGTGGTATGGCCGCATCGATTTCAAGCTTCGGCCCGGAAAAAATGAGGAATCCATCCTCCAAGACCCAGAGGCTTATCGATTGTGGAGAATGGTTTATGAACCGACGGTCTATTTTGTGGGGAAAACGGATGATTTATTCGTGGATGATTACAGGAAACTCATTCAAGAAATTTTTTCTGCTCAGGGCTCTGTGGACAGATACTGGGAGGAAAATAAATTATCACTGTTTATCCAGAAAGCCTTGAAATTAAGACCTCCAAAAATCCTCTCGGGGGCAGCCTTTACAGAGGACGGTGAGTTTTCTGTCACGACGAAGGGCTTCCGTTTCATGGGGCAAAGATTCATACCAGATTCCTACATGTTTCAAGAATTAGTCTATGGAAAAAAAGGTGAGAAACTCATCCTCAAATATACAGGCAAAGGCAAGCCGTTCACCATGGAGGTGATTCCTGGTGCAGGTCCTGCACGTGCTTTTCCTCGCGGATTGGATATTTTGGCTGTGTTGGGGTCCAGAAGAGCGCTCGAGATTCTGGAAAACGGGGGTGACACCGAATACACAGAGTATTATACGCAGCTGAACAGACTTAAGGAGGAATTTTCATCCATCACCCCGGAAGAATGGAGGCAGAATCTCTACTGGAGATGGCTCCATTGTCTGATTCCCTTATTAGAGGACGTACAGGATAAAAACGTACCCCGGCCCATGAAAAGTGAAGCCTGGATGGACAAAGAGCTTCAAACCACTCTGGGATCTTGGACTGAACTGCGGCACGATACCATTCTGTATGCCAAACAAAGCTATACAATGCTCACCGCAGCTATGCCTCCACCTCCCGAAGTTACCTACGGATATGTAGAACCCTATCCTGACGTTTATCAAAGAATCCAGGAGATGATGGAAGACTTGAGGAAAAATCTTGTGGAGTTAGATATTGCCATTCAGGGGATTCCAGAAAAAATTCAGAGATTTGAGGAGATTTTGGGTCAGTTGACTGTCATATCCAATAAGGAACTTCAAGGAATAGAGCTTGGAAAGGAAGAATACGAACTCATAAGCAACATCGGAAACGAGCTTTCTTCACTCAAGAGCTTCCCTCCTCAAATCATGGAGAAGATTACATCGGGAACAGATGAGAGAATGGACGTAATCGCCGACGTTCACACAGACTTAAGCACCAAACAGGTGCTGGAGGAAGGGGTTGGCTCTCCCTTTGACATTTATATCATCATCGAAGATTCCAAGGGCTACAGATTGTGCCGTGGAGCGGTGTTTTCTTACTATGAGTTCAAGCATCCTTTGGATGACCGTCTGACAGACGAGAAATGGCAGGGGATGGGCAAGGAGGGCACCAGGCCCAATCAACCTCCCTGGACCAAAAGCTTTATCGCGGAATTCTAAATTTTTTCTGCTCAGATCGTTATGTGTAATTAGCTATTTCTCGGATTTGATTTTATTGAAAACCTCTGGTGCTCTTTTCGATGAAAAAGAATATCGACCACTATTTTAAGGGAAATTAAAACAACCAGGACCAAAGAGGGCAGGTTAAAGACCAAAGATAGCCATGCACCGAATATGATAGTCAGATGCATGATAACCACTCTTCTGTAAGGCTGGAAAAAAAGGTCGGCACAGGAAACTCTTCGGAATTCACCATTCTTGATAAAATGCACATAGGTAGAGATTCCATGGCTGACGAAGAGAGAAAGGAGTGCAGGAAGGAGACTATTGAATGTTGGCTGCTCTGTGCCAAAGAAGGAAAACACAAAAGCCGCATGCCCGAAAGTGAATATCCCGAAGTGCACCAAAAAAAAGACTATGAGATAAAGCCTCTGTGGTATCAGAGTGGTTTTTTGGCCAGTAGAGAATTTAGTTTTGTCCACTTTTCCCTGGGCACCGGCCATTTTCAAAATATTATAAAAGCCGATGATCACATTCTCAGACCAGTACAGGATCAGTATGGAAGAGACGTTCCAGCCGAAAAACAGCACGCCAAGCAGAGGAACGAGGTTAGATGCGATTAAAGAACCGATAGAAATTTGAAACATTGGCTCTATATTAATTCTATCAAAACTAGGGGTCAATGGTTTGCGTGGGAATATGTAAAAAGCCAAAGGAATGGGCTGATTTATTTATTGAAAAAGTCCTGATTGGTGTTTGCAATATCCAGGACTGCTTCATACAGAAATTTCGATAGCTTTTCCATGATTTGGGGAGTAATCGTTTTGACGGTGTCCCTTGTGGATCGAGGATAGGTCGGTGCACCAAAAGCGCTGAATGATATGCTCGGGATTCCCTTATCGAGGAAAATATCAGCATCGAGCTTAGGTCTCCCAGGGTTGGAGTGTGGCTCTGGAAATATGGCCTGCTGATTAGATTCCTCGTTTGCTCTGGAGATGTATTTCCACTGTTCAGGATAGGTTTCGGCTCCTCGAGCGTGCAAAGTGTCCCCGCAGCCTACCATGCTCAGATTCAGGTAAACCACGGTCTTTTTCTTTGGATAAACAGGGTCCTCTAAGTAGGTCTGTGAACCTTTGAAAGCCTGTTCCTTCGATCCGAATCCGATCATCAGAACAGAGCGCCTGGGTTTGACCGGGCTGCGGGCTAGGGCTTCAGCCACACCCAAAAGCACAGCAATCCCGGAAGCGTTGTCGTTGGCCCCAGGCATGACTTCATAGCAGAAACCCACATGGTCCAGATTCGCTCCCAGAATGATGACTTCTTCCTTGAGGCCTGGATCTACGCCTTCGATCAAACCGAGGACATTGTATCCGATGCCCTTTGGGTGATGTTCGGTGAAATTCTCAATAGTGAAGACTTTGCGAGTCCTGAAGGATTGGGGCGTAAGTGTGTTGGATATTTCTGTTTTAACCTCTTGGTGGATTTTTCCGGTTCCTGCAAAAATGTCTTTCAATACGGTTTCCCCAACCTGGGCTGTCATGAAGTCTTGGACATAATCGATGTCGGGATTGACCGTAAGATCGTTGGTGAGCATACCTTTGGCGCCGTGGGCAACGGCCATTTTAATTTTATATTGATAAAAAGCGTAAGGGCGCCATTCTTTGTACTCCTCTGGATTCTGCTCAAAGGAAACAGGCACCTCAGGTTCGATCAAGACGATTTTCTCTTTTACATTTAAATCCTTATAGTCATCATAGTTCAATTCTGGAGCCGTAATCCCATACCCTGCATAAACGACTTCGGCGGTGAATTTTCCATTCCCGGAATTCGAGCCAGGATAGTACTCCTTCTCGTAGATGTAGTTTCTTTTTTTCCTGGCGCCTTTTGACCTGTAGAGGTAAGAAAGCTCACCTCCTACAAATACGATGGTATAGGGATTGGGAAATGACTGGAGATAGGTGCCGTTGTCTCCCATGGGTTTTAATCCCCATTCTTCAAAAAGAGAGGCCATCCAATGCGCACAGTTCCTGTATTCGGGAGTCCCTGTCAGGCGGCCAGCGCATTCTTTTGAGGATAATTTCGTAACATAATCCAATAGTTTTTCTGCTGAAATCGAGTCCAGCAGCCCTGCTTCCCGGACCTTTTCTTCTTCTGACAGCTTCGCTCCCTCCTTGATGGCCACAGCACAGGAGGAGAAAAGCATCAGGGACAAGAGAGAAGTCAGAAAGAGCACATAGAGAAATTTAATTTTTCCAATCATATAACATCCTCGCATTTGACTCCCTATTTTAGCGGGTGGACAGCAATACGTAAAGCAGGGGAGAAGCCTGACTTGCTTTTTTCTTTTTTTTTGGGTATGAAAGTCTCATGAGAAAACATGCGTTTTTCAAAAATCTATTTTTCGTTTTTCTGGTTTTGTCTGTATCCGTCGGTTCTCCCTGTTTGCTTTCCCAGGAGCCGGTATCCATCACGATCGAAAAGGTTTCCGGAGAGGTCTACTGTCTTTATGGGGCAGGAGGGAATATCGGCATCCTGAAGGGAAAGGATGTCCTACTCGTCGTGGATGCTTCGTATGCGCGGACAGCTAACGATGTCAAAAACGAAATAGCAGCGTTCAGTCCCCTGAACATCCAGTATCTGATCATTACCCACTATCACGGCGACCACACCGGTGGAAATCCGATTATCGGCAAGGATGCTCAAATCATAAGTCAGGAGAACTGCAGAGCCTCGATGATGAGAAATCTGAAACCCGAAGAGACACCCGAGAGCGTAGGAGTCCCTCAAAAGACATATGAAAAAGATATGTCTCTTCGAGTAGGGGACGAGACCGTGAAACTTGTTTATTTTGGACCTGCACATACTTCTGGCGATACAGTAGTGGTCTTCGAGAAGGCTAAAGTGATTCATGCCGGAGATCTGTTCTTTCAGGGAATGCCTCCCTACATCGATGTCGGGGATGGTTCAGACACGAAAAACTGGGTTTCTATCATCGAAATGCTTGGCCAGAAGTATCCCGATTATCAGGTGATACCCGGACATGGTAAGGTTACCACCATGAAGGAGTATATGAAGTTTGCCGATTACCTGAAAAGCTTGAGAGAGGAAGTGGCTGCAGCCATCAAAGCTGGAAAAACCCGGGAGCAGGCTCAAGAGAGCATCGATCTCTCAAAATTCAGCGATATCCAGGACCAGGGACAATTTCTGACCAAGAAGGAAAACATCGGCTGGGTTTATGACGAGATGACCAGAGAGAAGAAATAGAATTCAGAGCCGATCACTCGAATTCTTTGCTTCCCCGGAGTTGAAGCTTATCAAATCCTTTCTGCCTGCAGGCTTCATAGAGGAGGATGGCCACTGCATTGGACAGGTTAAGCGAACGGGCATCTTCTTTCATCGGGATTCTGTAACATTGATTCCAATTGTCTTTCAAGATATTTTCTGGCAGTCCGGTAGTCTCCTTTCCGAAGATAAGAAATATTTCCCCTGTGAAATCGATTTTATCATAGGATTTGGAAGCTTTCTTGGTTATGATTTTCAGGTTTTTCCCCTTATTCTTTTCAAAAAAATCTGTCAGGTCGTCGTAATAAAAAATATCCACCATATGCCAGTAGTCCAGACCTGCGCGCTTGAGATGTCTATCCTTTACTGAAAAGCCTAACGGCTTGATCAGGTGGAGTTTGGCACCTACTGCGGCGCATGTTCGAGCGATGTTTCCTGTGTTTTGCGGTATTTCGGGTTGATAGAGTACTACGTTCAGGGTGAAAGAGGACATCTCAGACTGTTTCTTTCCGTTTTTCAAAGGCAGCAACGAGCGCACAAAATACCATCGAGATAGGGATTATGAGCATGGGTATAAGAAATATGGGGAGGATTTTGGCGATTATTCGAGAATCAAATATGTTCCCGATTTTCTCTGCATTCGAAATCAATAATAAAAAAACTCCTATGCTTATCATCACAAAAGACAAGACCTGAGGATAGATCAAAGGTCTCAATGCTTTTTTCACCAGCGTTCTCTCTGGCTTTCTCCCTGCATGGGCTCTGTCCCAGATGGCATCTGCATCCGGGAGAATTTTCTGTATCATTATGGTGTCCCAAGATCTTTCTTTGTACCGGTTCATCCAATCAGAGACTAGAGCAACATTTTTACAGGATTTACATTTGGAGATGTGTTCTTTTATATCGTGGCTCAACTTTTTTCCCTTTAAGGCTTCCACCACTTCTTTTTCCCGGGCACAGATACTTTTTCTCATGATTCCCTTCTCCCTTTTTGCTCCTTTTCCTTTATGACTTTTGCCAGTTCTTCCCTGGCTCGGAAGAGCTGAACCTTCAAGCTGTTCTCTTTGGTTCCTGTGAGTTCTGCGATTTCTCTGTAGCTGTATCCTTCGACATAAGCCAGCCAGAGAAGCGTTCTGTATTTAGGCTTCAGATGTTTGAATGTTTTTTCCATTTCTTGTGCTTGAAGAATGTCAGACTCCTGTCCATTCGAATGAAGCCTTTTCTCGAACTCTTGTTTTTCTTCCTCGAAGGCTTTTCTCTCTACTTTAATCCTTCTTTTTTGGTCGATAAAGAGCCGGAAAGCAATCTTATACAAATAAGCCTTCATGTGTCTGTCATTGAGGATGGTTGGTTTTGCCTTGAGGAATTTAACAAAGGATTCCTGGAAGATGTCATCAGCCATCTGTTCATCGCCGCAGGTCTTATAGATATAAAACCAAAATGACCGCGAATACCTCCTGTAGAAGTTTTCCCAGACATCCTTCCAATTTTGTTCCATCACGTAAAACGACCGAATTGGCTTTTCTTGGGGAACGTTATCTACAACAGATGAATAGTGCAATTCAACACGCTGTTTTGGCCTTATCTGTCCTCATCCATTATGCCCCATTTTTTGCTCAAGGTGTAAGAGATAAAAGTTGCAATCAGAAAACCCACTCCAAGTGCGATGAATACGATACCGAAAGCAAGGAAATACCTCATCTCTTCGGTGAAGATCTGACCGATGATGACTAAAGAGATTCCTAAAGCGGCGAGAATCACTCCTTTGGACATGGAGGATAGAATTTTTCCTTTGGGTGACAGACCGTTGAATTTCAGAAAGTTCAGAAACTTATTTCCTTCCTGCGACTGGAGGAAATCATTGAACTCCTGTACGGTCGAGAACTTTTCTACGATTTTGTTCTGGAGTTTGCTTTTATATCCCATTTTACGCCACTCCAGAATGATCCACACGACCCAGGCCCAAAAAAGAATCGTAATGGGGAGAACAGTCATCAGAACAATATTATCAGAACTATTCATCTTGACCTCCAAATTATCAAATTCACTCTCATAACGGATAGAAGGCCTACAAAGTTAACAAAAAAAGAGGAATGGCCGCCGCAGTCATAACGAGCCTTTTCCAGGTCTGAAATTCCTTACAAAAAAATTACTTGTAGTCTTCAAGATTGTACTCGATTTCTTTCACATCGAACCTGGCATAAGCGAATTCCCCTTCAGGAGTATGCCAAATTGCTTCGCCATAGGTTGAAATTTTTCTTCCATTAAAGTCTTTGTATCCGCTGAGGGGAGTACTCCATTTGTAGTTCATAAATTTCTCACCATTCTCTGAGTAGTACCTGTCGTCGGAAATGAAATTGATCAGCTCTCCTTTCTCATTGAAAGTGAGCATAGCAGTTATCGAAATGTCCGTGTTGGTGAAAGTCGCTTTGACTATCAGCGGATCGACCTGCTCCCACTGAATATTTTTGTCAATCAGAGCGGCTGGCGCGAATACACACATATCATTGAAGAGTGTCACTGTATCGCTGAGGTCCATCTCTTTGCCTTTGGCATGAACGACTTCAAATAATGATGCCACCTTGATCTGCATGGTTGCTTTGTTGCCGACATATTTGTGCAATCCATCGAACGGAATCCCGTATAATGATGACTTGATGTAGAAGAATCGCGCATAATCATCATAAAAGTTATATTGTTCAGAGGATATATTCATCCATTTGGCCCCCATTTTTTGCTTCATCTCACCCCTGAATTCCAGTCTGAAATTGTTGACTTTCGGTTTCCCTATTGCGCCTGTGTATCGCAAATACTTCTGCACAGTATCAGGCAGGTGTTTTATATCCGTTTCGGTTAAGTCAGGAAGAGTGTACATCGGTGCTAATCTTTTTTGCACCTCTGCTTTGTAAATATTTGCCAAGCTAGAAGGCAAAGCACCTATAAAAGCAATTATAACTGGCAATAAAATAGCACTATTTAGTATGGTTCCGAATTTTGCATCTCTCCAGTTTTGAACAATCAGAGATTGCGATAGGAGAATCGCTGCAACTGCTATTATCCACCAATAATTTTGTTTCAACAAAAAAAGCAAAAAAACAGTTATGAACAAAATGGAAGTGATCAACCACAATATTCCCGACATTTTTGAGATCGGCTGTGTCAGCTGACTCATTTCCGCAAAATGAAACGCTTTTGCAAATCCCATCAGGTGAATAAGCCCGTGGAGGAGTACAATCATCAAAAATATGATTTTTAACATGCTATATCCTTGGACTTCCATTATTATATAAATATCTGCTATTCAGGCAAAAAGTAAAACTTCCTTACTATCTATAGTATGGATGTCGACGTTTAGCTTATCATGAGGGTAGGTCTGTCTAATCATTTTCAGGTATCGATGAGCGATGGAAAACAAGCAGAAAAAAATTGACTTAAGTCAATTATTTTTGAATTCATGCATGTTAAAGTATCAGAAAAGCTTCAAACAATGATATTGGAGGCAATTAAATGAGAGAAATCAAAAAAAACGTTTACTGGGTTGGCAAGGTAGACTGGGAGATTAGAGAATTTCATGGATCGGAATACTCGACCCACAGGGGGACAACCTATAATTCTTATCTGGTGAAAGACGAAAAAACTGCCTTGATCGACACAGTCTGGAGTCCATTCGGCGCCGAATTCGTCGAGAATCTGGATAAGCACGTTTCTCTAAAGGATATTGACTTCATTATTGCTCAGCATGCAGAGATCGATCACAGCGGCGGACTGGCGGAATTGATGGAGAGGATTCCTGATACCCCTGTTTACTGCTCGAAAAACGGTGTGAAATCGTTAAAGGGGCATTTCCACAAGGATTGGAATTTCGTTCCTATCAAAACGGGTGACAAGCTCAGTCTGGGTAAAAAAGAATTGGTGTTCATAGAAGCTCCCCTGCTCCACTGGCCGGACAGCATGTTCAGCTATATGACAGAAGATAATATCCTGTTCAGTAACGACGCTTTCGGCCAGCACCTGGCCACCGAGTTGTTATACAACGATTTGGTCGATCAGGATGAGCTGTACCAGGAATGCATAAAATATTATTCCAACATCCTGACTCCATTCAGCGGTCTCGTTGAGAAAAAAATAGAAGAATTCAAGAGTCTGAATGTTCCGGTGGACATGGTCTGTCCCAGCCACGGAGTCATATGGAGGGAGAATCCGTTACAAATAGTCGGCAGATATCTGGACTGGTCAAAAAACTATAGAGAAAACCAGATTACGATCGTATACGACACGATGTGGAACGGAACCAGGAACATGGCGGAAGCGATTGCAGAAGGGATAAGATTGGCTGATGATAAAGTCGCAGTTAAGTTGTTCAACATTTCTCACTCCGACAAGAATGACGTTGTGACTGAAGTCTTCAAATCCAAAGCCCTGTTGGTTGGATCACCTACGATAAACAGAGGAATTCTGTCCGCTGTGGCCGGGTTCATAGAACAAATCAGGGGATTGAAATTCAAGGAGAAGAAGGCCGCCGCGTTCGGAACTTACGGCTGGAGCGGAGAATCCGTTGACATGATCAACAATGGACTTGAAGATGCAGGATTTGAGCTGATGGGAAGGGGCATAAAATCAGTATGGAATCCGGGTGAAGAATCATTGAAAGAGTGCATTGATTTTGGAAAAGAAATCGCAAACAAAACCAAATATTCTGGGCACCAGTAATCAATGTATAACTGAATTAAGGAGGAGGGTCTTATATTCTAGGCTAAGGAAGATGAATCCTTAGAGAATGCGATCAGAAGATATTTCAAGATAAAAAAACAGCAAGAATTGTGGTGAATCTATGCAGTTGACATGATTATTGCGTAAAGAATTTTGGAAGGGAGAATAAGAGGATATCACTGACTGCCTAAGTGACTGCCTAAGCTGCTTCGAGTTCAGCAAGAAGGTCCGAGATGAGTTCTTTAACCGTCACAATCCTGTCGATACGGTAAGCATTCTGGCCGCAGAAAATGAGTCCGTGGTCAACATCCCCGAAGTAAGAATTTAAAAGCGCCTGGGCAATACAGTACCTCGCTTCACTCACTTTACAGACAGTAAGACATCTGTAAGGACATTTGACTGTAAGTTTCCCCTTTATTTCTAAATCGTCCAAAAATTTGTTCTGAATGGCTCTTCCTGGCATGCCGACAGGGCTTTTAATGATGACAATATCCTCTTCCTTGGCATCGAGGTAACTCTGCTTAAATTCCTGGGAGACATCGCACTCTTCAGTACAGACAAATCGTGTTGCCATCTGGACTCCTGATGCACCCAGAGCCAACATCCGAGCTATATCCTTTCCATCGAATATCCCGCCGGCCGCGATCACTGGAATTTTCTTGCTGTATTTATCTTCATAGGGTTTTATCGTTTCCAGAATCTCCGGTAGGAGATTGTCAAGGGAATATTTCTCAGGTTGATGGAGTTGTTCTTCAGAAAAGCCAAGATGGCCTCCAGCCAGAGGCCCTTCAAGGATAATGGCGCCGGGAATCCTCTCGTAACGTTTGTGCCATGAGCGGAGGATAAATTCAGCTACCCGTGTCGAACTGACAATGGGCACGAGATTTATAGACCTGTCCTCGATCAAGCCGGGAAGCTTTGCGGGGAGTCCGGCACCGTAGACGATTATCTTAATTCCTTCGCGTATGGCAGTCATGATCAAATCATCGACGTTGCTGAGCACTCCCATGAAATTGACGGCGATTTTGCCGTTTGACGTGTTTTTCGCTTTGCAAATCTCTCTCTCCAGAGCTTCTCGAGACATCCTCTCATAGTCATGCTTCGATGCCTCTATATCACCCAGCCCTATGCTCGAGATAGTTCCTATACCACCCGCCTTAGCAACGGCAGATGCAAGCGAGGCAAGAGATACCCTCACGCCCATACCCCCCTGGACAATCGGAATGTCTGCGGTGATATTTCCAATTTGAAGATTTGGGATTTTCATTTTAACTCTCGTATTTCTTCACTATGAGACTGACATTACCTCCGCCAAAGCCAAAGGAATTGCTCAGCGCCAGCTCGATGTCGATCGATTCGACTCCATTGGTCACATAATCGAGAGGGCATTCGGGATCAGGTTCTTCATAGTTGATTGTCGGAGGAAGGTTGCCGGTAAAAACACTCATCACTGTAGCTACAAATTCCGTTGAACCGGCCGCTGCTAAAAGATGCCCGATCATCGACTTTATGGAACTGATCTTGAGATTCTCGCAGTGGTCACCGAAGACTTCCATAATGGCTGCACTTTCAATCTTATCATTCAGGACAGTGGAGGTGCCATGTGCGTTGATGTATTTCACTTCTTGCGGGTCGATGCCGGCATCTTTCAAAGCAGCTCTCATTACCCTGATCATTCCATCACCACCAAGTTCTGGAGCCGTGAAATGAAAGGCATCAGCCGTATTACCATAGCCAATTATCTCGCCGTAGATGCGAGCATCGCGGCTGAGAGCATGCTCAAGCCGTTCTAAAACAACAATGCCAGCCCCTTCCCCCATCACGAATCCGTCCCGGTTCTTGTCGAACGGCCTGCTAGCTTTTTCAGCGCAATCATTCCGAGTCGACATTGATCGTGCTGCACAAAAGAAAGGCAAAGGATTTATGCTGGCCTCAGTACCTCCTGCGAGCATGATATCGGCATCTCCTCGCTGAATAATTCGAAAGGAATCGCCGATGGCGTTTGCTCCTGTCGAACATGCAACACAAGGGGCAGAAAGAGGACCCTTTAAACCATAAGTGATCGATACCATGCAGGCTGCCATGTTTATGAGTGACTTGGAAACAAAAAAGGGACTTATAGATTTTGGCCCTTTCTCATGAAGCTTAGAATATCC
>SMTZ1_10001678_pt1 | contig 22353 bp, 17 predicted proteins | sample DeeMarSWOR136_30_FD_25667 | JGI IMG/M metagenome (IMG submission 25667) | reverse complement strand
GGAGTGGTGGAGGCACATACTGATAACAATGATGCCATCAGGAGGATTGTCTTTGACCTCCTTCAGAAATATACTGACGAGTTCGTCTGTATGGAGCGGCTCATGGCTTATCTGCAGGTCAATATTGAATTTCTTGACGGAGTCGGTGAGTATCTTGGTATATTCCTTCTGACGCGCCTTGATATCGTATGCAGCGCCGGGCCAGCCCATCCAGTATTTATCTATATTCGGTCGTATAAATACCACACGGACTCGCGACTTTCCTGCGGACTTCGGCTCGGCGGCGAGCAGCGAAGAGGTGAAATCGAACAGACCTGCCTGCGTGGCCGCGGCCATGGCACCGGCGGCTGCGAGAAAGCCGCGGCGGCTCATTGTACAGGAACAACAGGATTTGGTACAGGTTTGATGGGTATGCATTGTTATTCCTCCTAAAAATAAAGTACCCTATTGAATATGTAATCGTCTTATAGTCAATGGTTTATGGCTATTCTTTTTACGGTCTTACCAAATCTATAAAGCCAAAACTGTCACTTCTCGTTGTATTATAACCTGTCAGGGGCCACAGACAATCCAAATTCCTCAGTTATAAGAACACTCGCACAATCGCTGTTTCATCTAAAACAAAAGGAGCTCTTCTTTTTGTTCAATCACATCAATCCAAATGGACATCAACGGTACCCTTTGTGCCCTTATCGAATGAGAAGGTGCCGGCCAATTGGCGTCCGGCAACCTGTGCGGTCACTTTGTATTGGCCGAAGAATCCTCGTAAATGTACTCTGCCGCCATCTGCGAGCGTTGCCTTTGTCTTCGTCCACCATTTGCCTTTTATGAGGCCGTGCAATTTTTCATAGGCAGGTTTTGGGGACATATCCTTGCGAATGAAGCCGGCGGGCGCTCGCTGCCATGCGCCCTGGTCGGTGAAGTCCCACCATGTAATGGCCTCGACGGCCGGGTGCGAGAACAGAACAGTATAGAACTCGGGCACTTTTTCGGCCTGATACTTCTCACCTTCCGGCGTGGTGTTCCAGCCCTGGTCCGTTCTCCGGCCGGAAACAATAGTAGTCTCGGTAAAATGCAGCGGCTTTCCGAATTTTGCGAATCGCTGACAGACATCCCATGTGTTTGTGACCGGCCAGCAGCCGCCGTGCATGTGTGACTGGATACCGATTACATCGTAAAGCGGCTTGCCATTTTCATCGACGAGCTTGGAAATAACCTTGTCGGGATAGGCCTGGTCGGTTCGATAGTCGTTAATAAGCAGCGTAGCATTTGGATTGGCCTTGCGTGCCGTCTTGAAAGCCTGTCGGACATATTCTCCTACGCCCATTCTTCGAATAGCCTCGGTCAATTTCGGAACATTCTGCTTGGCGTGATCCCGGTCGTAATGCGTCGCCTCGTTGACAACGTCCCAGATGTCGATATCGCCTTTGAACCGGCTAACGCAGCGTTCGATTCGTTTGAATTGCAGCTTCATAGCTTCTTCAGGCTCTTCGGGCAGCCATCTCTGCTCACCCCAGTTCCATGCGAGGGGATGGCCCTTGGTCGTAATATTGTGAGCCTTGCACCAGCGGACAATCTCATCGGTTCGTGCATCATCGGGTCTTCCCTGTCGTCGTTCGTAATTCCACCAGTAGAAAGGCAGAGTCGCGAAATTCAGCATCGCAGCAAAATGTTTTTCATAGGCGGCGTTGTCCTCCGGTGTTCTGCATCGTTTTAACTTGAAGATATTGCATCCAAAAAGAAATTTGTGCTTTGTCTGGGTGATGTCAACTTCCAAGGAAGCATCCAGCGGCTTGCCATCCGGCCCGAGAAGCCTCAAGGCGGCATCACCTTTTCTGTGCTTTTCAATGCGAGTATCGACTCCGTCGAGAATTTGCTCTGTGGACTCCTCGGCGGCAAACAGTGAGGCTGACATTGCCAGCGATGTTGCACCTAAACCGGCGGCTTTTAGAAAATCACGGCGTTTCATAAGGTCCTCCTTTAATGAGTTCTGAAAAACATAATATCAATGGTCTGCATTTTACCAAAGATACCTTTATCACTCAATACCTAAAACAAAAGGCACAACATGATCCCGGCTGTGCCCCTTGCCTAAAATAATCACCCTCAATGATATTAACTCAATACATCATGAAAAAACATTACTCTGATATATTCGTCCTATGGTCAGGTCAATATACTTTTTCCGGTCACCTCATCTACCAAATCAATCTCTTTGAATCGGCAAAAATGCTGGAGTTCTCTGGTAATATCTCCATAGCAGGTCTGGCGGTGCAGGCCATGCGACCAGTTTTTCCATAAGTTTGTCACATCGCCGTCCACTTTGACCGTAATCTTGGTACGACAGCCCCTGTCGTGCTTGAGTGCGACGGGAGTGTCTACAATTTCACCCATAAAGTACAGCATGAGGTCCGTTCCAATAAGCTCGGCCTGTGTTACCCTCTCCCCGATTCGCATTTCCACCTGTGGGACAACGCCCTGCCGGCGCTCCATAACGGTGCGTAATTTGTACGGTGCCATCGGCCCATTCGGGCCATCCATCTTAGGAGTACCCATGCAGTGGGCAAGAATTATGCTGTTGTTTGATTCATCCACCGTAGGATCGCTGATAAAGCCGGGTCTTCCGACCAGGCCCTGGAAGATAATGTGCGTCATGGCGGAACGCAGGTCCGATTCGCAAATACCGCCCAGGCCCATGTTATTCAATCTGGAAAAACCTACGCAGGGATAGGCATAAGACTGGCAGAGCGGACGGAACATAGTACCGTAACAATCAACAGTCATAACAGTTGCATCTTCCTCATTCAGCAACTTTTCAAGAGCCAGCGCCATTTTGCAGGATTTGAATATGTCTTCTCTGGAAGGTTCCACGACCTTCTCGGCGCCTTTGATCCACCTTCGCGTCTCCGCTTCGGCCTTGTTATTATCAACGGCTTTGTAGGCATTAACGACGCGCTGGAGGTCGATTTTTATAATCTCCGTTCCAAACTTATCCTTGACGCTGTTCGCATACGAATCAAAAGACCTCGTGGTGACGTTAAGTATCTTGGCCTCCCTTAGATGATGAATGGCGCGGAAGGGCCTTATCGCAGCAGCCAATTGGGCATGATCCTTGGTAAGAATACAATCCATCTTGGCCCCTTCGGGCTGCTTGCGCAACGAGCCAAAACCGGTCCATCCATGCCCGGAATAAGGAACGGCAAATATCATCGTGGGCTTTTGTGCTTTGAGAAGCTCCTGGACAACACCTCCCGTTCGCATCGTAAGATGAATTATCAGGATGCCGTCCACATCCTGTAATTTATCCCTGAATGGAGCCACCTGGGCCGGGGAGCCGACCAGCTCGTTTACAACAAATTCGACATCGGACAATTCATCTAACTTTGCAAATTCCGATTCATAAAACCGGACTTCCTTCTTCAAATCAATATTGGGCTTGGGCCAATAGTCTGTAGCGGGTGTCCCCATATATATCCTTGCGACTTTGACCTTCGACCTTCTGCAGCCCGGACTTATAAGTTTTGTCGTCATCGGTGCGGGCGCAACCGCCTGCTGCTGACAGCCTAACCCGGCAAGACACAAGGCACATCCCCCTGCCGTTAACTGAATGAACTCTCTTCGACTCATTTCCTTTTCCATCGCATTCTCCTTATATCTGGTTTTAGCTTTGTGTGGCGTACAGAACTTGTTTTCGAACTGTCAGCCTTTAAGACATCAAACCTTTGACAGGTTCGCGTATTTTAACATCAGAGATTTTGTGCGTCCAGAGCTAAATTCGACCTCTACGATGCTGTTTTCACCCATATCCACGAACTTTTTGACGATTCCACGACCGAAAATTTTATGGCGAACGAGCTGACCCTTTTTGAATTTATAGTCCTGAATTTCCGGGAGATCAATATCATCTTCAAAATCCTGCTCCTCATCAGCCTGCTCGATGACGGTGGGGCCGAGCTCATATAGAAACTGGGAGGGGATTGTTCTAAGCTGCTGGCCACGTATTGTTCGATACTGGGCATGGCTTATATGAAGCCGCGACTTGGCACGCGTTATGCCGACAAAAAAGAGCCTGCGTTCTTCTTCAAGCTCACTGAGGTCTTCGTTAGCAGTACTTCTTTCGTGCGGCAGCAAACCGTGCTCGACGCCGACAATAAAAACGTTTTCGAATTCAAGGCCCTTTGCGGCGTGCAGCGTCATCAAAGCGACCCGGCCGGCGGCGGCGTCATAGGAATCAACATCACTGAAGAGGGCTATCTGCTGTAGATAATCGAGAACCGATGGCTCCTCTGTGGTCTGGTCGTATTGAGAGGCGGCATTTATCAGCTCGTTGATATTTTCGAGTGCGTCTTCGCCCTTGTCTCCTTCATCCTTCAGCGATTTTTCCAGTCCCGATTCGACAAGAATACGCTGAGCGAGCGTCGCGACCTCACCTTCGATATACTTTTTGAACTGTCCCAGCATACTGACAAATACGGTAAGCTTTGCCTGTGCAGCTTTACCAAGAGAAGAAATATTTTCGGCTTTGCTCAGGGCCTCGAAGAAAGAAATGTTATGATGGAAGGCATAGGCGCGGACCCTGTCGATTGTGGTCTTTCCTATACCGCGGGCAGGTGTGTTGATTATGCGTAACAGTGCAATCTCATCATTAGTATTGACGAGGACTTTCAAATAGGCGAGAAGGTCCCGGATTTCCTTCCTGTTGTAGAACTCCACGCCCCGAACAACCTGATATATTACCTTATTACGGATAAACGCCTCTTCCAGCGCCCGGCTCTGGGCATTAACACGATAGAACACGGCTATATCATTTAGAAATGCACCCTGTTCGGTCAGTTGTTTTATCCGTTGAACAACACCCTCGGCCTCATCGTCTTCATCCTCGAAAACAGTTACGGCAATATCTTCACCGGCGGGTCTGGTGGGGATGAGCGTTTTCTGCTTGCGGTTTCGGTTATTAGCAATCAACTTATCCGCGACTTCGAGGATATTGGGCGTGCTTCGGAAATTCTCTTCGAGCTTAACAACGGTGGCATCCGGCCAGTCTTTTTCAAAGGCCAATATGTTGCGAATGTCGGCACCCCGCCAGCGGTAAATGGACTGGTCGGGGTCGCCGGTTGCACAAATATTGTTGTGGCCGGAGACCAGACTCTTTGCGATTACATACTGGGCGTGATTAGTGTCCTGATATTCATCGATGAGCAGGAACCTGAAACGATTTGAAAGCCCAGAGCATACATCGGGACAGTCCCGGAGCAAAAAAGCGGTTTTGACCAGCAAGTCATCGAAATCCAGAGCATTGTTCTCAGTTAAAATTTGCTCGTAACGTTCATAAATTCTGGCCAAATTTTTAGTAAAATAATCGTCTGCCTGCGCTTTGAAGGCCTCGACATCCATCAGATTGTTTTTGAGTCGGGTCGAAATAGCATTGAGCATTCTGGCGGGCGGGAAATTGGTCGTATCAAGGTCGCAGTCTTTCACGGCCCGTTTAATACAGCGTGACTGATCGGAATCGTTATAGATACTAAAATTCGGTTTTATACCGGCCTGTTCCGCGTATCGGCGGAGTATTCTGACACACAGAGAATGGAACGTGCTGATATGCGATCCCGGTACAGTGCCCAGCGCACGTGTTCTTTGGCGCATCTCCTCGGTGGCCTTGTTGGTAAAAGTTATCGCGCAAATATTATAGGGGCTGATGCCCGAATCAATCAGGGCCGCTATTCGATATGTGATGATTGCTGTCTTACCGCTGCCTGGCCCGGCGATGACAAGCAAGGGACCTTCAACGTGGCAGATGGCTTTTCTTTGAGAAGGCGTTAGTGGAATTTTGAATTTTGAACTTCGACTCTTCAATTGTCACTCTGTCAAGTCTGCCGCCTCTGTACTCAACATTAAACGTTTCGTTTTAAACCAGGGCATCAGCCTTTTTGTTGTTCCTTTTTGAGCAATTGTTCTTCCTGCTGCATCAATTTCTTGAAAAGATCAGGCCTTTCAACTTTTATACGGCCGAGCAGATTTCGTCTCAGGTTAGTGGAATACTGCCAGTCATCCAGAAAATCGCGAAGTGCCATGTATCTTAATACGGGCATTTCAGGCAGGCTAATCCGGGGAGTATCGGCAAATTTGGTCACATAGTGATCATAAACCTCTTGTGCCATTTTTTCTCTTCCGAAAGCCTCGTTGTCGTCGTGAAGCGCATATCTGAGATAAGCTTCACGCAGAAGCATTTGGATAATTTCTCTTGCATTATCGATGCCGAGTGTTTTGAGTTCGTCCAAGAGCCTGTCTCTGGCAAAGACAGGAAGCGGAACCTTAAATTCATCCAATGGATAAAGCCGCCCTAACTGCTCATAAATCTTCTGTGCCTGACGTCGATGAGGGTCCTCCGGGTACGAACCCGCCTGGTAGAAAGAAAGAACCGCGTTCTTCAACATATTTCGGTGACTGTTCTGCATTGAGACATAGGTACTGTCTTTGAGCTTCTTATATTTTTCGAGGATTGCCAGTATGGCCTGGTTATAAGGCACAAACATCCTCAAATCGGGCCTTAAGAAAATCTGGCGCCCTATGGTCCGTTGCTCGTTACCCGTATTCTGCTCCACAGTTTCAGGACTGCGTTGCACCGGAACTTCATAAATAAATATTTTCCCGTAACGGAAGAGGTTCTGCAAACTATGAAATACGATGCGGTCGGTGTTCGTCTCATCTGCAGAATAATCCCCTGTTCCGGCCGTTTGCAGACCTTTAACACCCCAGTAAAGCGCGTGGCTGTCGGGATGTCGCCAATCAAGAGGCAAACGTTTGTTGGGATCATCCCAGCCGGCAACTGGTCCATAGATTTGATTCAACTCATCCATTAAAACCGGGTCAAGCTTCCAGGTATTACGCAATTGGTAGGCCTTTGCGAAAAAATCGAACTTCCGGAGGATTTTTGTGCCTCTAAAATTATTTATTACATCAAAGGCGGCAGGTTTAAACCTTCTGGGATTCTGTCTCAGGGATAAATAACTGCTGACAAACTTGTCCTCATCGTTAAAAACGTCGTCGGCGGATTTCAGGGCGCTAATGAGCGGCAGCATATTAGCGTCTTTTATCAAATCATTCCATTCGACAGGCGCCTCGACAAGGGCTTTAAAATACTGATTATCCGAATGTTGATTATCCGCCGTGCTGATAAGCGGTTCCAGTGCCAAGGCGAGTTGTATCTTGTAATACTTGTGTGCCTCATCAGTTGTACCGCCTATTTTGTGCTGAAATATTCTGGCAAGCTCACGATAAAGCAGGATGCTCTTGGGATTCTTCTCGATTCCCTGGTCACGCAGTAACTCGTATCCATTCTTGACCCATTGCCATCGCTGGTCGGGCCGGGTTTCAGGTATGGCGACGGAAATGTTGTAAGCCATATTCCATGCGTGGAATTCCCAAACAGCCGCAAAACGAGGCTGCAAGATGGTTATCCACTCTGCAAGCTGTTTTGCATCGAAGAATTGGCCCTCCTCCTTCAGCCTGTCGGCACGAATCCATAAGGCATCCACTACCAAACCTCGAAAGGCGCCCGTTGCAACGGTTGCAAATGCCAGCGAGGGAGGAATATTTTCAGGCTTATCGACTATCAGGCCCATGTCCTGTCGCTTGGCGTTTATAAAATCAAGCTGCATACCTGCGGTAATAAGCATAACGGCCGCAAGAACAATGCAGACAGACCAAACTGCTATGTCGCGTAAATGCATAAAGTTAGTTCGCAGACTGTGAGATACGCATTAGATTATAACTTTCGCTATTTCCCTGAACTTAAATATCAGCAGGGCAAGAAGCAACAATATAGACGCTTTTATACAAATCATAAGACCGGCGGCTTCGGCCAACAAAGACCAGCTTAATAATCTGGCAGATACCAAAAATTTTGTGGGATTAAATTTGTCAAACTGGGGTAAAAGTAAAATAATCGGCCGAACAGTGTAAAAATAGATCCAGCTCAAGTTTTCACCAAGATAATCAAAGGATTCCAAACAAAATCCGCTGAACGTTGCGGTAAAAAGAATGCAAAGAGAAAGCAATATGGCCACAGGAAATGAGAGAAAGGTCGAGGTTAACAGGCCTAAAACAGCCAGAAAAATCAAACGCAACCATATTAGAAGAACACCACGTATAAAATTAGCAGTGAAGGTGTCAGCTTTGTAAAGCAATTCCAGACCGTCAGGAGGGAAAATCACCGTTGTATCGTTTAGCGGGAGGTTGAGAAAACTGACAGCCAGGTAGCCGTCTTCAGCAATCATACTTGCAGGAATATGCAACTCGCGAAAAGTACGAATCGGGTCCTTAGTCGGAGAAAAAGTCTTAAATACCGGCGGAACCTGGCGAATATCGCCTACATCCCATCGGCCATAAATCACCAAATCGGGCGGACTTATGGCGACATCGTATTTGTACCTTATAAACACGGTCTCGTTCGGATCGAGCACTTTAACGTTATCAAATTCCCAAACCAATCGCTCACCTACCACAGCAGCTCGTTTCCTAAGCTGTATGCGTCGCGTAAGCTCAGCCATGACTTCCCTACGCGGCATATCAGGAGGCAGTTGATCGCCTTTTTCAAGCTTCTTGTAAGCATCAAGTACTTCTTCGGCGACATCAACCTGAGGAGGCACTAAGGACGCCCGCGCGGTGAAAAACTCGTTGTCAATCTGGAAGAGGTCAGATTTGTCGGCATCGTAAATTTTTGGTGTATAAATAGTAATGGCGTATATGATAGCTGAAAAGAGGGTGAGTAGAACCGTACTCAATAAAGCTACTCCGAGCAATTTGCCAAGAATCAGTTGATAACGGCGTATGGGTTTCGTAATAACCGTGTATATCTGCCTCTGCTGTATATCGTTTGTTAATGTATAGATAGAGACTATTACTGTGAGAAGACAGAGCAAAAGATTTGTGAGTGACAGGCCGTAGCTTACGAAAGTCTGGAGCCTGCCTTTCAATGTACCATCACCTGTCATCGAAACGCCCATAACAGGCAGCAGGACAAGCAAGAGAACTATAAAAACGGCGGCAATCTTCATCCGAATGGCCTGCTTTATAGTATTGGTGGCAACTGCCCAGATAATACGCATCGCCTGGATCCCTTTTTTAGTCCAAATCGAATACTACCTGATTTGCTTGGAATTCGTCTGTCAGAAGCTGCGATTAATTTTCATTTCTGTTTCTGTGATTTATCAGTTTGCTCACCATCGTCGTTTTGCGGCGTCGAGCGGTCTGTGAGCTGGTCCAGAATGCTTTTTTTGACTTCTTCGCTCTTCGGTGCCTCTGTTTCTACGGGTTGCGTTTCAATTTGTCTATCGTGAGCAACAGGCTTTGGCTGGGTCGGCTTAACCGGCTTGCTCAGCTCACTCAACAGCTTGTCATCGGATTTGGGTTCAGATGTTTCTACAGGAACAACCTGCTCTGTCTTCGGTGAATCAGCAGGAGTCTGACGCGATACCGGTGCAGAAACAAGTTTATCGAGTATACTTTCCTGGACGGCCTCAGCGGCAAGAAAATCACTGATATCCGTAGTGCTGACCGCCCCGCTTGTGGGCTGGGCCTGTTGCTGAGCGTCTACAACAGTTTTGATGAAAAACGTTTCGAGCTTGTCCATCGGGGACGTTATTTCGCACTCAGCATGTTCGTCCTTAATAAGCTTTTTTATCCTCTCAACCGCATTATCGCTTAAAGTATCGGTAGTAATCTGCATTTTATTCGTCTGCAGTAATAGGTCTCTAACCTGACCTTCAGCCTGGATTTTACCGCCGTAGAGGATGGAAATTCTATCGCACACATCTTCCACGTCGGCAAGCAGGTGACTGCTGAGCAGAATTGTCTTGCCCCGTTTTGCAAGCTCCAGGATTAAGTCCTTTATCTGCCTGGTTCCGATTGGATCTAATCCGGTGGTAGGCTCGTCCAATATCAGTAAATCGGGATCGTTTATCAGTGCCTGTGCCAGTCCGATTCTGCGGGTCATACCTTTTGAAAAGGTTCCGACCGGTCTGTTTGCGACGGCCTTCAGGCCGACCATATCAAGCAGGGCCTCTATACGCATTTTGCGGACTTTAGGAGGCAGGCCAAATAACCTGCCGTAGAAATCCAGGGTTTCACGAGCGTTCAGATATCTGTAGAGATATGACTCCTCAGGCAGAAAGCCAATCCGAGCATTGATTTTCGGGTCTGCTCCGTCACCGCCGAGGACAACCGCCTTTCCCTTTGTGGGATGGAGTAGTCCAAGCAGCAATTTCAGAGTGGTTGTTTTTCCTGAGCCGTTAGGCCCCAAAAGGCCGAAAACTTCATTGTAACGAATCTGCAAATCAAGCTCGTCGACGGCATATACTTTGTCCCGACCCCACCAATCGGAAAAAATCTTGGTCAAAGAAAAAGTTTCAACAGCGTATTCCATAATTTCGTATCTCACATCTCGTGAAACGCATCCCGTAACCTTATGCTTCACATCACAGAGTTCACGGTTCACACATGTGGTTCGTGGTCGAGCTCCTCGCCAAAGCGCACAAGTCGAGCACTGTTAAATACAACAATCAGTGAGCCGAGAAAATGAAGACCGGCGGCCATTAGCGGCGGAATAAAGGAGAAAAGCGAGACTCCCAGCACGATAAAAATCACCCCAAAGCCAAGATTTTGACGAATGACGCCTCTTGTGGTTCTTGAAAGCTTCACAAGAAACGGCAGTCGTTTCAAGTCGTCGCTCATCAACGCAATCGAAGCGGAATTGATTGCGACATCACTGCCGGCAGCACCCATGGCAATGCCCAAATCGCCGGCTGCCAAAGCAGGTGCGTCATTGATGCCGTCACCAACAACAACAACGGTATGGCCGTCACTTCTGATTTGCTCAACGATCGAAAGTTTATCCTGAGGCAAACACTGAGCCTTAAAATCGGTACACCCCAGCTCGGCAGCAACACGATTGGCGACCTCATCTCTATCGCCGGTGAGCATAGTCACTCTTTTCACCCCGATATCAAGTAAGTCGCCGACAGCGTGCCGGGCTTCGGGTCTTGTTTTGTCCTGTAATCCGATCCAGCCGATGCACTTCGAATTCTTCGCCACGTAAAGCGTGCTAAAGCCCTGTTCCTCGTGAAGCGCCGGATCGGAAACGTTGCTTACGTTCACCTTGTTCTCTTTCAGGAAGGTGTCTCTTCCAACTATAACTTTGTCAGAGCCAACGCTGGCGGTCACGCCTTTGCCGGGCGTTTCTTTAAAATCATCAGCGGTGGATAAAGAGAGATTCGCCTCCTTTGCGACTTCCTGCAGGGCTCTTGCGGCGGGGTGTTTGCTCATCTGCTCGGCAGATGCGGCAACGGTCAACAGTTCGGAAGGTTCAACATTTTCAGCAGGTGTGAGTTTTGTTACATATAACCGGCCTGTAGTCAATGTCCCCGTCTTGTCAAATACCATAGCCGTGCATTTTGATGCCAGTTCCAGATCAGCCACATTTTTTATCAGAACCCCGAGGCGAGCGGAGGCTGAGAGGGCTGCTACCATTGCGGTAGGTGTGGCTAAAATCAGGGCACAGGGACAGGAAATAATGAGTATGGTAATCGGATGATCGATGTTTCTTGTAAAAAACAGGACAATCGCGGCAATCATCAGGATGGTGGGCATATACCAGTTAATATAGCGGTCGATTATCCTCATGATCGGGATCTTTGTCTGCTCGGCCTGCATAATCAGAGACTGGACTTTGCCAAGAGTGGTATCTTTGCCCGCCTTTGTTACGGTGAAATCCAGCACACCCGTAAGGTTGGTCGTGCCCGCGAAGACCTGCATACCCGGCACTTTATCAACGGGCAAGGACTCACCTGTTATGGTTGCCTCATTGACGGAACTGAGCCCTTTGATGACTTCGCCGTCGGCTGGTATGTTATCACCGGGACGTACACGGACAGAATCACCGGGCTTTAAGTCACTGACGTTCACCTCGCTCTCAGAGCCGTCCTTCCGGATAAGATTCGCCTTTGTAGGCGTCAGTTTAATCAGGGATTCAATCGAGGCACGGGCCCCGAGAGCCGTGCGCGTTTCAATCAGTTCGCTTAAGAGCATAAAGAACGCAACGAGACCTGCGGTAATATAGTTTCCGGTCACAAAGGCGGCGATTACGGCCAGAGCCACCAGTTCATCCATGTGCATTTCTTTTTTTATGAGGCTCTTTATGGCATGCAGAACAATAGGGCCACCGAGCAATAGGGCGCCGACCATTGCCAGGAACTCAGTCTGAAAACTGCCAGCGCCATAAAGATACCCGGAGCGGGCTATAAAGCTGCTTACAAGCAGCATAAATCCGGCCAATGTGCCCAGCAGAGCCAAACTGACGCGAATCTGCTTGCCGTGAGTGTGCTCGGCAGCTATATCTTCTTTAAACTGTAAATGTTGATGTGCCATACTCAAAGTATCTCGTTTCTCAGTTCACGTTTGTCTTTCTTTTCTTTATCATTACCGTTTCGAGATTTTGATTTATCAGTCTTCACCTACCCTGATCCAGACTTCTCTGCCCCCTTCACCTTCAGTACGTTGAATCATAATTTTCTTATCTGCTTTTTCGAGGACATGTACAACAGCATCACGATGAATCTTCTGAATAACAAGCTCGGGACGCTGCCGATACTCAGGTAAAATCTTGTTCAAATATTCGGCATCGGCTTCCGCGTCTTCTACAACTTTTGTTGCATAGGCCCTTGCTCGAGCGATTGTAGCCTGTGCGGCACCGGCGGCACGGGACCACAACAAATCCTTTTCCTGCTCCCTGACGGTCTCATCATGCAAAGCAGCAAAAAGTTCGCGGGCAACCGGGCCTGCAGCCGCGTTAAGAGTGTTCTCGGTATAAGTTCTGGCTTTGCTGATTCTCTCTTCTTTATCATTACTTGCCGTTATGAAAGCCTGAAAGGCCAGGTCAACCTGGCGAGGCCAGGTTATGTCGGTTAGCTGTACCGACACGACTTCTATACCGCTGTTCATCTGCTCGGCCAGCTTTTGCTGCATTAACTTCTTAACATGGTTTGGTATTCTGTCCTGACTCGAAAGTGCCTCGTCAATACTGTAGTGGACCATCGCCGTTACAACGGCATCATCAAAGACGGCTTTTAAGAGCGGATTTATGCTCCTTGTTATAACATCAAAATAATCCTGTCCCGGTTTAATATCACCGACATAAACATTTCTAAAGAAACTTTCAGAGTCGACAATCTGATAAGTCAGTTGCCACTTTGAATGAACAATATTGTAGTCACTGCCGTCAACGCCCGCGATTTCTGCGCTTTGTTTTTCACTGCGAGTAATGCAATAACCATCACGAACAGGATTGAGGGGTTGGGTCGGTGGAACCTGTCTTTTGGTCCCGGATACTATCTCCTGGCCGGTCTGGTAATACCAAAATGAATTGATGGCCAAATTAACCTTTTTCTCGACGGGGATCTTCACAATTTCATCTATGGGATACGGAAATACCCAATGCGCGCCGGGTCCGAGAATTCTTTCCTCTCCAACGCCGCGAATCTTGCCAAGTCTCAAAACAAGCGCCTCTTCGTCAGGTCCGACGGTTCTGAAGCCCGATGCAAGAAACAAAATAACCAGCGCAATCATAATTAACTTCAGGGCGATAAAGCTGAGCCTCAAAGCATTAGAGAGGTATTGGAAACCTAAATCGAGCTTATCGTCCGCGCCTTTTTCAGGCGATTGCAACTGCAAGTCCTTGTTATCTTCGCGATTCTGTTTTGTCATGGCATCACTGATTGCGACTTGGAGAAAATTATTACTTTGATTCGTTCGGGTCTCTGGGAACAAGCACGGGTATTTCCCTTAACAGGCTGAAAGGATAGGCATCCGCGCTTAAAACGATAACGGAATTCTTTTCAAGGGTCGCCTTGATAGCTTCTATATTCTGTAGAAAGATGGCAAACGGCGGGTCGGCTTCAAGCAATTTATAAGATTTTGCAGCTTGCGCGTCACCCTCGGCCTGTATCGCCTTGGCTCTCGCCGTTGCAGCAGCAAGTATTTCTATCTTTATCGAATTGGCATCACTCTTAATGCTGATCGCCTCGGCCTCACCCTCGGATTTAGTCGCTTCAGTCTTTCGATCTCTGTCAGCAATCATTCGTGCAAAAACATCCTTGCTGACATCCTCACTGATTTTCAGCTGCTTTATGCCGACCGTCTTGACCTCAACACCGTATCTGCCTTTGATGTTCTGATTAATGTTTAAGTCGTCACGCATTTCCCTCTCGATATCTTCAAACTTAATTTTCGTCGAATCACTGTTCACGAATTCCCCAAAGTTATGCTGTCCGATTATTCTGTTCTGTGTATCACTAATGTGGCTGAGCAGCTTTCTTTCAGCTTCACTAACACTTCCCCGTTCATTGGCATTAAAGAACTGCAGCGGTTCGGCAATCCTCCAAACGACGTAGGTATTGACGATAATTGGGACAGCTTCTTTTGTTGTCGTCTCGCCCAGATTGGCCTCATAAACTCTCATCCTGGAATCAAATTTATAAACCTGCTGTATCGGCGCCGGCCACTTGAAATACCACCCCGGCTCGGTTATCACACGTTTGGGTTTACCAAAAGTCGTTACCAGAGCCGATTCCGTCTCCCTGACCTGAAAAGATGCGAAATAAAGACACAAAATTACAACAATCAGGATAATAAAGATTGTAATGGTTATATTTTTCATTTTTTATCACTTTCCTTATATACATCATACAAACTGGGTATTCGTTTTTCCGTGATATCAACAATGAAAACCTGCATGTCGTTCGGGTCCGCAATAACAACATATTTCCGTATATCACCGAGAGCCTCTTCGAGGACCGCCAATTTAAGCCTGTGTTTGTAAATTTGTTCTGCCGCTCTGTATGCCTTCAGTTGGCTGGCAAAACGTTGGCCTGTAGCCTCAGCAAGCGTCGCCGCTTCAAAGGCATAGCTTTGCGATTCTCTCAGGGTTTGATAAATCTCGCCCCTTGCCTTTGTAAAAGCCCGGTCCAGCTCGGGGGCGAGCTCTTCGACTCGCTCTAACTGGTTCTGTCGCTTTGCCCGCTGATACTGCGACGCAAGACTGTAAAGCTCGTTAGCATCTTGTACAGAACCTACGAGAGTAGTCAAAGTCGTGTTGCGCTGGGCCTGTGCATTAAGTATAAAGGCCTGTTTCTTTTGAACGGCACCCACAACCTTTTGATAAGCAGAAGCAACTTCGGGTGGTGGGTGAATACCCTGTAAACCCAGGAACATGATTTCCACACCGAGTCCGGCATCATCAGCCGCCCGCTGAATCCTGCTAGTCAAAATTTGCTTGGCCTCGGAACGACCGGCACCAAGCAGGCTCTGCTGCAGACCGACACCGCTTTGCGTATCATCGACTTCAATCTTTGCACTGGCTGCAAATCTGGTAAGCTCGCGATAACAAATAGATTTGAGCATTTCCTCCGCTTCATATACTACTGTCCCGTTCCGTTTTTGTCTTTGACCATAATTATATAGAAAAGAATACAAATCTTTTATTCTGTACTGTACGGGAACGGCGGCTATGACCAGACTGACCGGAACAGCTCCGCCTGTGGTACCGGCAGAAGTCTGCTCACTGGCTACCAGCAAACTGTATTCCTCTGCGTAGTGGGTCTCGCCCCATAAAAGAGGCTCAACGTTCGACTGGTCGGCCTTGGGAACAAAACCGATGCTGATTTCCGAGATTCTCTTTGTAGGATATGTATAAGCGCTATCGATCGGCCAGGGCCATTTCCAGTTAAATCCGGGCTCTGCGATCCTCTTTTCTCCGGTTCCGGTTAAAGGATTTCCAAAACGCTCTATGACGGCCTGTTCATTCGGAGCTACTACAACGATACAGCTTAATAAATACAGGGGTACAATGGCGGCAAATAAGACCAACGGAGCTATTGCTTTGACAAGCAACTTATAAAACCAGGTTTGAGAGACCTGAAAGCCGAACTGATAATCAATGGCATCTGCGGCGCTTCTCAGTATTCCGCCGGGCTCATTTATAATACCCAGCAGCCTGCTGTCGAAAGCCGCTCTGCTGTACTGGTCCTTCAGCCTCGGCCGATATATGTCCAAAACAACATTTGCAGCTGTTTCTATGCCAAGGATAATAAGCAAGAACGGAATCACCCAATCGACAATATCCACCACAATGAATTTCTCGAACTGCACGAGGGCAAGCCCAAGAGCCAGGATAAGGGACAAAACGGCCACACCAAGAAGGTAGCTGCCGCCGGCCCTTAACGGTTTCCACTGCAACTGCGAAGACATACCGGTTGCATAACGCGACACCAAAAAGCTGACAAAAGCAATGGCCGTCATACCAATCGCAACAAGCAAAGGACGCTCCGACTGGGCCTCGGAAGGTGCAGAAACAGCCTGCAATAAATACAAGCCGATAGCTATCTTGTAAAAGGCGATAATAACTGAAAATATAGGAATGAACCATTTCTCAAGTATGCGCAGACGCCGCTGAGCAACGGCAAATAAAGTAGCCTGTTCAGTTTTGGCCTGAAAGATCGCGGTATCTTTCCTGCCCGCAGCCAATTGGCTCATATCGAGCTTTTCCTGCTCTGCCAAACTGCGTTGATGGAACTGAATAAAAAGAACAAACCAGACCAAAGCTGTCGCAAGGATCAGCCAGCTTAATGCAGAGACGGCAAAGAACCCGCTCCCCCGGCCTACAAAGAATGTGATGCCGAAAAAGATAACGCTTAATAACAGGGACGTCAAAGCTATACGTTCAGCACGTTTGGATTGCGTCGCCATTTGTTCTCTCAGTATCGTCCATTGAACAAAAGAACCACAAAGATAGTATTTATTCAATATCCATGAAGCTCTTTACAAATTGGAAATTGTGTAATATAACAATAAGTACCATTTTAGTATAGAGACATTTACGAAAAATTATCTTTTGAAGTCGGCCCGCAGGACAGACGACATTGTCGCGCAAAACTGAAAAAATGGGCAATAAAACATGTACAAACTATTTACGATAGCAAAAAACACTCTCATAGAAACCCTAAGGCAGCCGGTCTATGCTATAATAATTATCGCTGCTCTGTTTCTATTCTTCTTAAGCCCGTCGCTGACAATGTACACAATGAGCGACGATAACAAACTCTTGCGCGAGATAGGGCTATCTACGCTGTTTTTAGCCAGTTTGTTCATTGCAATATTCTCAGCTTCCGGCGCCGTGGCCGAGGAAATCGAGAATAAAACAATAACCACAGTGCTAACCAAACCTGTGCAACGTCCCATATTCATTATTGCCAAATTTTTGGGTGTCTCCGCAGCAGTGATCTTGGCACATTATATCTGCACAATCGCACTGCTCATGACAATCCGCCACGGAGTACTTGAGTCGGTATCAGATACGCACGACTGGACGGTTCTGGGGACAGCAGGTGTTGTTGTTGCGGCGGCATTTCTGCTAAGTGCTTTCTTCAACTATGCTTACGACTGGAAAATCACCTCGACGGCTGTTGTATTAACAGGCATATTTGCCACATTTGGTATAATATTTTTGTTCTTTATTGACCGAAACTTCAAGTTTAATCCCGCGGAAAACGGCATAAACGCCGTGGATATTTATGGGGCGCTGTTGCTTTTGTTAGCTGCGATTATAATCGTGGCCCTCGCGGTGGCACTTTCTGCCAGGTTCAACATCGTAGTAACGCTTTCGGGATGCATCGGTTTTTTTCTATTAGGCCTCGCGAGCGATTATACATTCGGCAGTTTGGCCCAAAAACAAGTCTTATGGGCAAAAATTGGCCGGTTTTTGGTGCCCAATCTGGGGATTTTCTGGATAAGTGACGCTATTTACGAAGGCGCCGACGTACCTGTAAAATATATAATAATAACCGCTTCTTACGCCATTTGCTACACAACCGCTATCTTGGCACTGGCAATAGCACTGTTCCAAAGACGACAGGTAGGATAATTCCTCGTGCGTACCGCGTCTCTCGTATTGCGTCGCTCTTTTCACGCAATACGCATCACGCTTCACGCAATACATCTTTTATGACTGCAATTTCATCGCAATTCTGCTGTTTTGGGCACCTGGCACAGTCACTCCAGACCTTCATGGGCAGTGCCTCTTTTTCGACTATCTCAAAGCCCAATTTTTCAAAAAATGCAGGATTCAGAGTTAGTGCGAAGATCTTTGGCAGCCCCAACTGACGGGCCTGTTCGGTGGCTGCGTTTACGAGCATTTTACCGATCCCCTTTTCAGTATTAGCCTCGTCGACCGCCAGGGATTTTATTTCCCCCAGGTCCGACCAGATAACCTGTAATGCGCAGCAGCCGACGACGCTGCCGTCAAGTTCCGCGACGGTAAAAGACCGCAAGTTCTCATAAATATCGGCCAATGACCGAAAAAGCATCCTGTCGCGCTCGGCGTAAGAATTGATCAGTGAATAAATGACCTCGACATCCGATATTTTTGCACTGCGAACTTTCATAGGTAACCGTTCAGTTTGAGTTTATATGTTATTCACGTTGCCAGTGAACCTCAGCCGATGGGATCTCAGTACCGCCAATCATATTTCGAGCTGCCTTTTGCTAAGGCGAACCTATGTTTCTTTTATTTCGGGATGTCTTGGAATGGGAGCCTGCTTACCGTTTCTGGGATTTGCATAGATATCATGTCTACTACCGTGTCTTTTCAAAAAACATCCGCCTTTAACAAGGTCTTTTATCAAGGCCTTTCGCTTCAAATTTCAACCCCCAATTCCATATATTTGACGTCAGCGTGCTCCTCTCCAACATCGGATTCCTGAAGCATCATACGATAAGCGTCAATTATATTTTCCTTCAGTTCTTCTATGGTTTCGCCTTGGCTGAAGACGCCCGGAATTTCCTTTAATTTACCGACAAACCAGCTATCATCTTGCCAGTATTCGAGGGTAAAAAACCTTTTCATTTTTTTTATTCCTTTCGCCATCGGTATATCATTTATAGGGCTATTAGCAGCCCTTAGTGCCTCTGTATAGTGAATTCTACCAAATTTGATTGAAACTGCCAACAAAAAAGGCCGTGGGTGATATCCTCATCGTGGCCTTCTGGTCGGGAAAATGAATTGTAACTTCATGCTCTTCGTATATTCATAGATAAAAAGAATAGCCAATGACAAAAGATTTTCCAATATCAATAAGTATCAGAAAAGCGAAAAAAGACTGGAAAAATGGTTTTGTATCACTACAATGGCCGAAACTATGAGATTTATACTGATTGATAAGATTGTTTCGCTGGAAAGCGGCAAGGAAATAAAGGCGACTAAAAACGTTTCCCTGGCCGAAGAATACCTGACGGACCACTTTCCGACATTTCCGGTGCTGCCGGGCGTGCTGCTGCTGGAAGGGCTGATAGAATCCGCATCGTGGCTGGTACGGGAGACGGAAAATTTCGCCCACAGTATGATATTGCTTTCGGAAGCAAGAAATGTTAAATATAAGAGCTTCCTGGCTCCCGGCGGCCGGATAGAATATACAGTCAAGGCCAGGATAATCGAGGAAAATGCAAGCAGGTTTACCGGCATCGGCGTATCGGAAGATGAACAAATCGTCGAAGCAAAGTTCGGCCTGAGGCACTTTAACCTCGCCGATAAAAATCCGGCAATGGCGGCGGTCGATGCCAAGGTTATCGAAAACATGAAACAGCGGTGGAAGCTGCTGATGTAGTTCATAGTAGTTAGTTCATAGTTCATGGACAAATAAGTTAAAACAAGGACACATAATAAAGGATCATTACAACAGGTAACGGATCCGGAGGTCATTAATATGGCAATGAGTCGGGATGAAATTTTTGGAGAGGTACAGGAAGTTCTGGTCGATGCACTGGGAGTTGACGACGACGAAGTCACGGCTGAAGCAACGTTGATGGGAGACCTGGGAGCTGAAAGCATCGATTTTCTGGACATAGTATTTAGATTGGAAAAGGCATTTGAAATGAAAATACCGCGGGAAGAGTTATTCCCGGCCGAGAGTCTTATGAACAATTCCGAATTTGTAAATAACGGCAAATTGACAGACACAGGACTGGCCGAACTGAAAAACAAAATGCCATATATTGAGCTTGGTGAATTTGAGAACGATCCCGACATCAACAAGCTGGGCGATTTGTTCACCGTGAACACAATCGTAAGCTACGTTGATAGCAAACTAAACGCTGCATAACAGCGACACGACCTTAGGTATTTTATCGGCAGGTTGACCTCTGGCAAGCCTGCCGATAGTTTTAACCGGACAAAGAATGCGTTGGATATGGATAGATAAATTTATTGAATTTCAAAGCGGCAAGCGGGCTGTTGCAATTAAGAATGTAACGCTTGCCGAAGAGCACCTGCATGACCACTTTCCCGGCTATGCCGTCATGCCCGAAACTCTGATGATTGAGGCAATGGCCCAGACATCGGGGATACTGGTGGGTGAAGCCAAGAATTTTCAGGAAAAAGTGATCCTCGCAAAGATAAAAAAGGCCGTATTTCACGACTACGTAAAGCCCGGCGATACAATACTATTGGAAGCTGTTATTGAATCCATCGCCCCTGAAGCCGCGAGCACAAGCGGAAAGATAACACTGGGAGACAAGCTGATTGCCGAGATTGACCTGATGTTCAGCCACATAGACCAGAACCTCGCAGGCAAGAAATTCCCGGAGGAAAACTTCGTATTCACCGATACGTTCAAATCACTTCTGCATGGCGTGCTTGTGGATGGTGCCGCTTCAGGCACGCCGGAGTCGGAGCAAAACCGATGAAGTCGTCTCGCGTAGTAATAACCGGTCTTGGCGCGATTACCCCTCTTGGCCTGACTGCCGGCGATATGTGGGAAGGTCTTTGTGAAGGCAGATGCGGCATAGGAAAAATTAGAGCATTTGACCCTGTGGGATTCGGTTGTAAACTGGCCGGCGAGGTACCGGATTACAAAATACGGGATTACGTACCAAAGAGCCGACGCAAAAGCGTTAAACTGATGTCCCGTGATATTGAACTTTCGGTTATCGCGGCCAATGAAGCCCTGACCGGCAGTGGTATTATTACACAGGGTATCGATCCCGAAAGGATTAATGTCGATCCGGAACGTATGGCGATTAATCTTGGCGCGGGGCTTATAAGCTGTGATTTGGTCGAACTGGCCCCCGCAGTGGCGGCAAGCATAACGGATGGCAAGTTTGACATCCACAAATGGGGCAAAGACGGCCTTGAGCTGGTAACACCTTTATGGCTTCTGAAATACTTCCCCAATATGCTCGCCTGCCATATCGGTATTATCCACGACATTCAGGGGCCCGGTAATACTATTACGTGTGCTGAGGCGTCTTCGCATTTGGCGATAAGCGAAGCAGCCCAAATTATCGAACGCGGCGACGCCGTTTACGCCCTGGCCGGAGGGGCCGAGGCAAAAGTAAATCCAATAGTTATGATTCGTCAATGCCTTCTTAAAAGAGCAATCAGTGAAAACGGAAACGACCCGGATTCCGCGTGCCGACCCTTTGATGCCGACGCAAAAGGTTCTGTTTTCGGCGAAGGCGCAGGGATTATTGTACTGGAAAGCATAGAAAACGCAAAAAAAAGAAACGTAAAAATATACGCTGAAGTGGCCGGCGTTGGAGCAAGCAACAACATTAATCCTTCATATGAACATCTCGAGCCGGATGCCAAAGGTACTCAAATAGCAATAGAAAAAGCTTTGGCCGATGCACAGATAGAACCAAAGGATCTGGATCTGATTATCCCGCACGGTATAGGAGATCCGGCCGATGATCTCGCTGAGGCAAAGGCGATTCAGAGAGCACTTGGCCAAGCAGCAACAAATATTGCCGTCCTGCCAACTAAGAGTATGCTCAGTAACACAGGGGCAGCAAGCGGGGCGCTCGATGTCATCGCGGCAGTCTTTGCAATAACAGAAGGTAGAATACCCGCCGCGAAAAACTGCGACACTAAAGCCGACGGCTGTAACTTGAATATCGTAAAGCAGGCACAGGAAACGAATATCAATTACGCATTGTGCTGTAGTTATACCTACGGTGGACAAACTGCTGCGGTGGTACTAAAACGACCGGAATGAATATCGAATGTCTAACAGGGAATCACAAATCAATGACTGAGCGTGTGGTAATAACCGGAATGGGCATTGTCTGTCCTATGGGGCACGATGTGGAGACAGTCTGGACTGGATTGTTAGAGGGTAAAGGCGGGGTGGCAAAAACTACTATCTTCGATGCCTCTGCTTTCCCCACTACTTTCGATGCCGAGGTCAAAAACTATGACCTTACAAAATATACAAGGCATCCAGAGCTGCACAAAGACAGCAACCGGGGCTC
>SMTZ1_10001676_pt1 | contig 22362 bp, 18 predicted proteins | sample DeeMarSWOR136_30_FD_25667 | JGI IMG/M metagenome (IMG submission 25667) | reverse complement strand
GTAGGCGTTGTACTTGGTCGAGGCAGCGAGCCCGGCCAGCAATCCGGCCAGAACATAGTCCTTCCGCCGGCCGCAAAGCCATGTTTCGTAGCAGAAGGCGAAGCATGCCACCACGATGAAGATCATCGTCACATCCGGAGCGACAAAGTGGCTATTGCGGATGTGTGTGGGTGAAAGGCTGAGCAGGAGGCCTGCCAGGAGACCCGCACGCCGTCCGTATGCCCGGCGCGTGATCCAGTATACGAGCACAACCGTCAGCAGACCTGTCAGCGCCACAAATCCGCGCCCGACCAGGAACTGAGAAGGCATCGTCGCCCTGCCCACCACGTTCGGCAGCACCTGTTCGGGCAGCACCAAACCATCGAGACTGCCTATCCGCCCGCGCGAAGCCATAAACAGGAAGTAAACAATGTAAGCCAGGGAGAGCATGTAGAAGAAGAAAGTAGGGTAGTTGAAAAAGTGAGGGTTGTAATCGCCGCTCTTCAGTATTTGGAGGGGAATGGTCACGTACCTGGCTTCGTCACGGTGGTACAGATTGGGCAAATCAAATCCGATGCCCCACAGGCGCAGCACGCCTGCCAGAGCGCTCAGCAGCAGCACGTCCAGGAGATAGCTGTTCTCCTTGCCAGCCGATCTCAGTCTGCTCACGATCTACCGCACCTGCCTGTCGTCCATCGCTCGCGCTCTGTGGCAAGCCACTACGACTCCTGCAGCTTGTCCAGCACACGCATCACCGAGGGAAACGCTGCAGTATCCGTATGCGGCAGAAACAGCGCGGACGTGAATTCCTCCATGAAGCGGTTGTCGGCGCTCAGCTCCAAATAGGTCATCTTCTTGCCGATCTCTATCACTTCGTGTCGCGAGTCACGACATACCAAGGCAATAAAGGCTCCCGCCACCGACGTGTTGCCCAGATACTTGAAACGCTCCCAGGGCATGTCTGGCAGAAGGCCAATCTGGATGGCCTTCTCAATATCCACGTATTGGCCAAAGGCTCCACCGATGATCACTTCTTCGACATCCGCCAGAGCGATGCCCACACTCTTTGTGAGCACAGAGAAGCCGGCGTAGATGGCGCCCTTGGCCCGGATGAGGTTGGAGATATCCACCTCCGTGACTACGATATCTTCCTTCTGGCCCTGGGTTTCCTCAGCCCATGCAATCACATACTCGGAGCCAAGTTCGCCTGTGCGTATGCGTGCCGTGTCCAAGTTTCTGTTCAGTCTGCCCGACTTGTCTGTGATGCCCGTGACGAACATCTCCCCCAGGAGGGAGATCAGGCCCGAACCACAGATGCCCCGCGGTGGAGCGCTGCCGATCACGCTATAAGTAGGCTCGTAGGTATCTGCATTGATCCACACCTCTTCGATGGCTCCCACCGTCGCGCGCATACCTGAACGGACCCCCGCACCCTCAAAGGCCGGACCTGCCGAACAGGCACAGGAAATGAGCCACTCTTCGTTGCCCAGCACAATCTCGCCGTTGGTGCCAATGTCGATAAAGAGCGTTAGCTTGTCCGTGGTCGCCATGCCAGAGCTGAGCACACCCGCTGTGATGTCGGCTCCCACGTAGGCCCCTACACTCGGCAGGCAGTCGACAGTAGCTTCCGGGCAGATGTGGATTCCCAGGTCAGAGGCCCGAACGGGCTGGGGATGAGTCACCGTGGGGATGTAGGGTTCGAGGCGAATGAACGCCGGATCGAGCCCCAGGAACAGGTGGATCATGGTCGTATTGCCAGCCACCGTCATGAAGTAGATCTCGCTGGTGTCGATGTCGTTCGAGGCAGCCAGTTCCTCGAGCAATTCGTTGATGGTCTGAATGACCAACCTCTGCAGTTGCTGTAGGCCGCCTTCCCGCTGCGCGTAGATGATGCGCGATATGATGTCCTCTCCGCAGGATATCTGTTTGTTGTACGCCAGAGCGCTGTCTACGAACCGCCCCGTGCTCAAGTCTATGAGGTAGACGACGTTGCTGGTGGTGCCAATGTCGACCGCAACGCCAAAGGTGCGCCCTGTATGATCACCCGGACGCAGGTCCAGCAGCCGCGGGATTCCCTCCTCATTGACCCAAGTTCTCATCTCCAGGACCGCCGTGACCTCCCAGAGATGGTCGTCCGTCTCGGAATCGCGTAGCCTGCGTGCCAGATCTCTCAACACCGGCAGGTTGGCGATCACGTCCCTGACGTTGTGCCGTCTGGCCAACTCCCGTTGAAGGCGCTCGAAGTCGGTCGTGTTGTCGGAAAGGGTCGGCGGTTGAATCGTGAGGTGGATCTTGCGCACAGGTGGGTAGTTCTGCCAGTCGCATCCCGCTGGCAACTCCGGGATCACAGCTGCCGACTTTTCGCTGGGCAGTTTGCGAATGATTGCCTCTTGGGGTGGGATGAAGACTCGCAGATCACTCCGCACCGTGCTCTGGCAGGCCAGAGTGTAGCCCTGCTCCAGCTCGGTTGCGGAGAGACGGCTGGTAGTGGGGCTTTTTACTCTACCCTCTTCCACGACAACCTTGCAGCGGCCGCATCTCCCTTGGCCGCCACATGGCAGGTTGAATGAGATGCCCGCCTGAGCCACAGCGTCGCTCAGCAGGGTGTTGTCGGGTACTTCTATGCTTTTCCCTTCTGGTCTGAAGTCAATGCGATGCAAAGGAGTCACTGCTCCCCTCAGTGGCAACTCGGAAGCGGTCGAACGTCAGGCCAACAGAAAGCGCCGCAGCTGCACAATGATCGCTGTCCACAGGCGATCCAGGAGGCGGAACTTCCTGACAATGAGGTACGAAGCCATCGAACCTATCAGCGCTCCCCCCAGTATGTCGCTGGGATAGTGCACACCGCCGACGACGCGTGATAGCCCGAACACAGTAGCCAGGGCATATGAGAGGAGACCGATTCTGTGGTTGTAGAGCCAGACGGCCGTCGCTATGGAGAAACCGACCGACGCAGCGTTGCTTGGAAAGGAGGAATCAGACGGGCGGTAGAACAGCAGCGTGACCGTGCGAAAAGCGAAGGGTCTCGGGCGGTAGAGCACGAGGTTCATGGCCTTGACTACGAGGTTGCCTAGCACCATGGAGCCAATCGCTGAGAAGACGGCGCGTTGGTGCTGCTCCCGTACTGCCGGTGATCCGCCTGCAAACCACAGGCCGAACAGCAAGAGAACCAGCGCTGTCGGCAGCGCATAGTCGTTCATCACCAGGCGTACAGCGGTGTCCAGCGCTGGCCAGCGTCCAGCAAAGTTGTTGAACCACTGGAAGACGGTCCAGTCAACAGCCATTGCTAGAGGCGCTCCTTGAACCAGCGGGCCACAGTCTGTAGCGTAGTCGGATGATCCATCAAGGCGAGGTGTCGTGCACCCTGGACGACCTGATGTGTCACCGAGCCCCTGGTTCGCACCCACTCTTCTATGGGCGGTCTGCTCACCAGCTTGTCCTCCGCACCATACAGCAACAGGAAAGGGCGTGGAGCGATTCTGGCGCCAAACGCAAGCGCATCCAATTGAGTGCGCAACATCGCCCGCCTTCGATCCCGTGTCCAGCGAAATGCTTGCGGATAGGGCATCTCGGCCAGCACGTCCAGGTCTGCTGGAGGAGACACGAGGATCGGTGCCAGAGCAGCAACTGTCCTGACTTGTCTATCGGCGCTTGCTGCTCGCATGACCAGGTCTGCACCCAGGTCATAGCCGAGAACGCCAAGCCGCTCTGGGTCTACCTCAGGACGCTTGCTGAGGAAGGAAGTGGCCGCAGGTACGGTTGCCAGAGTCTCGGGGTACGCGTACAGGCCTTCATCGGGTTCAATCACGAGGGCGGCTAGCCCCTGTTGCACCAGATGCCGAGCCAAGGTGTCCAAGGCTCGCCGTTCGCCCGTGCCCAAGCCAGGCACAAGGCACACAGCGGGCACGGGCGCCCCAGGACTAGAGGGCAGGTAGAGGCGACCAGTTGTTGCGCTCCCAATGGCCACAACACTGCCGCCGTCACCCTTTTCGCGAAGGGTGGCGCGTCGGCGGACCTCGTGCAGCAGTGCTGCTGAAGCCAGAGTGAGGATCAAAGCTCCCGCAGCACCAAACGCGAAGAGCAGGCTCAGCTCAGAGCCCGCTGGGCCCGGCGTGAGGATCCTCGCCCACTGGCTGGCGAAGAACCACGTCGCGCTACCTGCGATCAGCAGGGTTCCGATCGCGTATCCCCACCTGCGTCGCTCGCGATAGTCCCAGAGCGCCAACCCGACCAGGCGGTAGCGCGCAGCAACCCATTGCAGCACCCCCAGGGCTGACAGAAAGGAGAAGAGCAGGTAGCCCAGGGCCAATTCCTGATACACGAAATACAGCACTCAGCACTCATCCTACTGTATTTGGCGCCCCGGGGGCGCTCCAGGCACCCCTTCGAGGGCCCTCTATTGCCAGGTTCTCAGGTACGCTGGTATGTGTATCGCTTCGCGAGGTCCGACCAGGATCTCCCATCCTGGCAGTTCCTCTTCCAGTTCACCCGATATGGTGGACACGAGGCCGGGGATGACGATTTTCTTATGGCTGACCTTGCTGGGAACACCAAACTGCTGCACTGATTTGGCAATCTTCTCAGCGTCGAACTTACCCGCCGCCCACCCAGTGAGCACCGACATTCCCTCAGAGTCGCAGACGAGCAGCCAGGTTGGCTTGCCACTTCCCTCTACCTCGCCAGCGACACTGAAGTAGGTGAGCGAGAAGTTGGTGGTCACCAGCAGCGGTGAATCAGTCTGCGGGTTCGATATCTCGTACAGGCCTGGGCTGACCTGTATCGGCTTCTGCGGGTCGGTATAGATGTTCAGACGCAAGGTGAGCAGGGGGTAGACCGTCGCCGGGTCAAAGTGATCCAGGACGACGATGCCTGCGTACTTGGCGATGTGCTGCGCTGCTTGGATCGCCTCGTCCTGCGGAGAATCGGCCCCCTCACCCGGAAAGGCAACGATGGGATACCCGAGGGGCCGGAAGTTGCTCTTCAGAGCTAGGCGACGCAGCTGCGTTAGGGCTGCCAGTGAGCCTCTCAGATCCCGTAGCCCTGGATCAAGGACAATGTTCTCGATACCGGCACCCTTGATCTGCTCGGTGAGCTCTGCCAGCGTGCTCAAATCGCCATCCGTGCGCACAGCGAGTGGGGCGTTGTGCTTCGCTGCCAAGTCGGCCATCGCTTGCCAATTATCTGCGGCAGCGGCATAGATCAACGGTGCAGATCCATCCGTCTGTTCCAGCGCGCTAGCCATGGAGGCGGGCTCCGATGCGATCAGCACAAGCGGTCGATCGGCCTTGGAGCGAGCCGCGGCGACATAGTTGGCGAAATTCGCTCCATCTCCAGAAGCGTTTTCCACCGCAATACCGTCCACCGACAGCTCAATACCGACGCGCTCCACTTTGTAGCCGCTGATCTGTTCTACAGCAGCCTCGAACTCTGCCAGCGGCATCGTGTCTTTGAGGCGCACAAACAGTCCCGGTTGGTGGAAAAACGTTTTCTCGTGGCGGAAGAGCACGGTCTCGTTGCCCACCTCCACTTTCCTATCACCGCTACCTACTGTCACCAGTCGAATAGGCGGCGCAGCCGCCGCCTCCAGTGCCTCTTTGGCCTCATCGGAGACGTAGGGGCACGCCGAGAGCTCAGCCTGCTTGGCGGCGAGTTTCATCCCGAAAGCCAGACACGTCGGGAAGCCACACTCCTTGCAGTTGGTCTTGGGCAGAAGCTTGTAGATCTGCAAGCCACTCAGTCCCATTCTCTTGACTCCTTGTCTATAGCGAAACCCAGAATGTGATCAGGCGGCCATCAAGTCACTGATGGCCTTTGTCACTAGCTTGACGCTCTCCGGATGGCGCAGGACGACAATGTCCGCGCCAGCCTCGATCAGTGTGGTGGCAGTGAGCACCTCCCAATTGATGCTCCGCTGGTCCCAGTCCCCCCAGGCCTCGGGCACACCTTCGTTTACCTTGCTCTCCTTGGCCCGCCAGGCTTCCTCACCCACAGTGCAGATCATCGGCTGTTGGGTCATGCTATCCCCGGTGAGGGCAGCTATGCGCAGACGCTCCATGACCGAGTACGTATATTCTAGTCCATAGCCCAGCGAGCCGGTTGTCGGATCCATCAAGATGCGGTCCAGATCCAGACGCATATCGCTGATCAGAATGTTTAGCTGCTTGGCCAGGTTGACATCAATTGGCGTCTTGGCCACGACCAGATGGCCGTGCGCCATGGCGGCAGCCACAATTGTGCGGTAGTTCTTGTCCTCGCAGTTGCCCAAAGCGATACGCTCTCCTTCGGCTGCCTCAGCAGCCGCCACGAGCACTTCGTTGTCCTTCTCCGCCTGTCCCGGGCCATAGACAATGAGAGGCAGGCCCGTTGCTGCCAGGACGGCTTTGGTGGTCTCGGCAGCCTGTGCTGCATCCGTATTGTCACCTTCGGGGTGCGCGCTCTGCAATTTGAGCACAATGAGGTCCGCGCCGTATTCCTCGGCCTTCTGGGCCCATGCGGCCGCATCCTGCATCGTGTCTCCCCAAACGTCCTTCAGAAGGTCGGACCAGTCATCAGGATATCGGTCCTGAACCTCGAGGGCGACCATCGGTCGGTTTGGTATCTCACCCTCGAAGGTCAGGAAGGGCAGGGTGCTCTCACCGCCCACCGTGACGATCTTCTTGCGGGTGCCGCCTTCGGCAGCCGCTGCGCCTAGCGTTACCTCACGCACTGTGCCTGTCCACTTCTCTTTCGGTAGCTGTACTGTAACAGGCATTGATAAGACGTCTCCTTTCACCGTGTTATGCCGCAGAGCCTTGCCCACACCTGATCAAACCGTGAGGCACAACAGCCCGTGCTATCCGAACAACGACCGCTCGCAAATCTCTCAGATTGCGAGATTCATCGACATAACGATGTCTTTAAGCGTGCCCAGAAGGGCCTTCCCTGGTTCTTCCAGGCAATGACTTCCCGGTTTCTCTCTCGCTGCTGATCCTGCCTACGATCAAAGCGTGCACTGTGGCATCCCTGAGCTACCCCCCGCTCGGCACTGCTGACACGCGCCGTGCACCGGCTCCCATCTCTGGAGAGCGTGGTCGTTGCATGGCGAGTCGCGGCCTGCAAGGCCGCGACTCGCCATCACCTCTCCATGTTGGCAAACAGGGGTGCCTGGCTGCACGCCAACCCTGGTCTGAACACTGTCCAAGCCTATCAGCAGGCCAACCGCCCTCTGTAGCCAGTCAGGACTGCAATGATGTCCGTTGTCAAGGGTCGCGCGCGTCGAGTGCGGTCAGCAGCGCGCTGAGCACACCCGTTGCTCTCCCCAGGATCTAGAACAGCGGCGGCATGGTCAATGCCGGATGCCCTTTCTCCTCCAAGAAGGGAAGCAGTTCTTCAACCGTAGTGGCGACCTGCTCGTCCGCGATTTTGCCGATCAGGTCAGGGTCACCCTCACGCTCCGCGACAGCCTGCAACTCTTCGGCCATTGACTCTTTCAGGAAGGAGGACATCCAGACCACGCGCTTGAATCCGCCATCAGCGGAGATGAACTTGTTGCTGAGAAGGTAGTACTTGCCATGGCCCATCACGCCCGGAGTCTGCAGCCCTCCGCCGGCCATGCCGGCAAGCGTTGAGAAAGTCATGCCTGCAGGCGTCATGCTTGGATCCTCGCGGGAGACAACCATGATGCCGTTGGTTTCCGGGATAACCATAGCGATGCACTCGAAACAGCCGCATGCCGTCATCGGGTTGACCATGATGGAGTACATCGAGACCTCTTCCACGGTCCCATGGGAATGTTGACGCACAAAGTCGTTCGCTCCATCGAAAGAGCCATAGACGGGATCCAGACAGGTGCCTTTCCTGATCGGCTGGTTGGGGCCGGTGGGATTGATCTGGTGGGAGGCCTTGCAGTCCAGCCAGTTGTAGGCACCGCACAGTCCGAGGCGCTCAGGTGAAACGACACAGACGTGGTTCGGGGCAAAGCTCTGGCACAGCGTACAGCTGTAGAATTCGTCTACCGAGTCGTCGGTCATGTCGGCCAGGCGCTTGTTGCGGAACTCGTACGCCTCGCGCGCCATGGCCAGCCACTCCTCCAGCTTGTCCTTGCCCGTGAAGATCGTGACCTGGACCTTGTCCACGATGGCGCCAAAGTCCGAATGGAAGCGAGCATACAGGATCTCGCCAAAATGCTTCAGATTGAAGCCCTTGTCCGCCGCCGCTTTGCTGACGCGGATCCAGGCAATGTCCCGCTGGCCTATGTGCTGGATGCCTGAGGCGGCGTTGATGAAGTAGTGGATCTGTCGTTCGAGGACGGGCTCAAAGTCCTCCTGCATCTTGCGGCCAGCAACCTCCACTATGATACCCACATCCATGGCCCCGCCGACTTGTATGTCTTCAAAGCCAGGTCCGACGAGTTCGATCTTGCCGTCTTCGATAGTGTCAAAGTCGGACATCTTGAGGTACTCAAAGGCGCGACTGTACTTGCCGCCGAACTCGATACGCATATCAGCCTTGCGCACGCGCTCGCCCTCAAAGGCGCTGCCATAGGGCACCGGAATGGGCACCTCGGTGATCTTGATCTTGACACCGCGTACCTCGAGGCATCGCTGAACCAGCTTTTTGGCGCGCTCGAGGTCGTTCTCGGCTTCGATGTCATCGAAGGGCATGCTGATGACATGCTCGTAGGAAGTGATACCGGTGGGCAGTATCTGCGGGATCACGGTGTCGGCAACCGTCGGGAAGCCGTAACTGATGGCCCCCGCCGCGGTTGCGTACTTGAGGTCATCCACTTCACCAAGAGCCAGCACAAAGGCGAACACGCGATATTTGTTATACAGCAGGATCTCCCGTGCCTGTCCTGGCTTCAGCCCGCCGAAAGTGAGTGCACTGCGTGCCGCAAAGCCCAGTGGGTAGATGGCGGAGATGGTATCCGTGCCAAAGGGCACGATGTACGTGTCATAGCCCATCTCCACGCCTTCTTCCATTAGCTGGTGGATGATGCTCCGCCCATTGACGTTGCCGCAGAGGAAGACGAGGATGTTCCGCTGCTGCAGTTCGCGCACGATCTGCACCGCTACTTCGTTGCTCTTGGCGCAGCCGACGATGGCTGCGAAACCTGGCATGCGTCCATCGACCAGCTGGATGCCCCAGGAGCGCAGCTGGATGTCATCGATGGGGCCATTGAGCCGCTGGCCGGCTTCGGATTCCGAATCGGGTGAAGTGAAGCTGGTGCTGGGGATGTAGCTGCCCTCCCACGTGATCTTCTGTGGCTCTTCACCGCGGGCAAAGCGAATGGCCTCGATGGCTTCCTCTGCCAGCAGGGTGGCCATCCCGCAGTCGAGGGTCTCGCCCAAGTACGGCACCCACAGTTGATCGGACGGCACGGGATGCAGGAACCCCTTCGCATCTTCGAGCGCTGGCATGAGGTCACCCAGCGTGGACACCTCCCGCCCGGTAAAGGCCAGGATCACAGGCAGGTAGTATGCGGTGTTCGTGAATTGCACGGGTGCATCGGGGCCCAGTTCCTCAATGGCTTCCTTCGCCATCGCCTCCGCTTCGGCAATGATGAGATTGGCACCCCGGATGGCCCGTGTCGCGATGTATCTTGACATCGATGCTTTCTCCTTATCTCCAGTGATTGCTGTAGCGTCGGGGCTACTCTGCTATCTTGGCGCTGTACAGCGGGACCACGTCGTCGCCCACCTTTTCCAGCACTTTGAGCATCAGATCATCACCGCTCTGGCCGAAGCGGGCAGCATCATATTCCACCAGGCCCAGGGCCTCACGCTTCTTGTCGATGTGCTCCAGCGCTTTCCGGACAGCTTCGTCGGCGTCAGCGATGAACTCCAGCTTGCCACCCACGCGCTCTTCCCAGGTCTCGCTCATGAAGCGGTTGACGATTTCGCTGTTCAACACCGGTGATTCGCTGCCGAAAATGGTGTACACGCCAGAGGCGACAAAGTAGGAGCCGATGGAGATGGCCTTCTCGCTCATCCACTCAGGGGCGAAACCTACGCCTGGGATGTCGGCAATATCCTCCCCCAGGCCACCTTCGGTAGCCATCTGGCTGAGCACTGTCAGGATGCGGGTGTTGTCCACGCAGCTGCCCAGGTGCAGGACAGGTGGAATGCCAACTGCCTCGCAGATCTCCCGCAGTCCGGGCCCGGCGTACTTCGCCGCCTCGGGGGAGAGCAGACCGTACTTCCCACAGGCGAGGGCGCCGCAACCGGTCATGACGACCAACACATCGTTCTTGATCAGTTCTCGCACGATATAGTCGTGGGCGGCATCGTGGCAGGAACGTGCGTTGTTGCAGCCGACCACACCAGCCACGCCACGCAGCCGGCCCTGGATCACCGCGTCGTTCAGCGGACGAAGCGAGCCCCGGTAGAAGCCACCAAGTGCGTAGTTGATATACTCGTGCGAGAAGCCGACGACCATCTGGTTGATATCCTTGGGAATGTGCACGGTGCCGCGTTCCGGGAAGACATCGATGCCCATCTTGACGATCCTCTTTGCGATCTCCAGGGCCTCGTGCTCCTCGAATTCCACGTGCGTGACTCCATCAATGTGTGCCTTTGGAGACGTCGTCACCAGTCTGGTGTGATATCGTTCTGTCAGCGGACCAAGAGCCTGCATGATGCACTGGATGTCAACGACCATGAGATCGATGGCTCCTGTGGTCACCGCCAGCTCCTGGCTCAGAAAATTGCCGACCGTAGGCACTCCCTGGCGCATCAATGTCTCGTTCGCGGTGCAGCAAATGCCCGCTAGATTGATGCCTGTCGCACCCTTGGTCTTGGCATACTCGATCATCTCTGGGTCATTTACGGCCACCAAGATCATCTCGGAGAGTGTGGGCTCGTGGCCGTGGACCACGATGTTGACCTGATCCTCGCGCAGGGTACCCATGTTCGCTCGGGCGACCAACGGGACGGGCGAGCCAAACAGGATGTCCGTGATGTCGGTGGAAAGCATCGAGCCTCCCCAACCGTCGGCGAGACTTGTGCGCAGGCTCGACATGAGCAGGCTGTCGTACCATTGATCATTGCCGACGTGAGTGCGATGCATGATGTCCACCACCTCGCGGTCGATGCCGCGCGGAGCGATGCCCAGATCACGCCAGGTTTGCTGCCGCTTCTGGGGAGCCCGCTGAAGGTAGATGAGCTCTCCCTTCTGCCTTCCGAACTCGGCCAGGGCCACCTCAGCCACTTCCTTGGCAATCTCTGCAGTCTCGCGGCCCTCGATCGCTACGCCCAGAAACTCGGCAACCTCATGCAGCTTCTTCTCATCGCGGACGTAATAGTCCGGCGCCTCACCCTCTGCTGCTGCCAGCAGGGTGAGGGCCATGTCGCGCCCATGGTCCGAGTGGGCTGAAGCACCTGACGCCACCATGCGAGCAAAGTTGCGGGCAGCGACGGTCTCGATGGTGGCACCACAGATGCCTACCTGTCCTTCCTTCGTCAGGCGGCACGGCCCCATGGAGCAATTCTTGCAGCAGGCGCCCTTGGCCCCAATGGGGCAAGGCTTCATTTCGTCTGCGCGGTCAAACGCAGTGTATATCGACTGTTCCTCACACATCTCCAGCAGATCACAGACTGCTGGATCGAGGCTTCTCTTATCTGGCATGTCAGTCTTCTCCTTCGTGTTCAATGGGTGGTTGGGCACAGGCCAAGGGCTAGTACTTGCGGAAGTCGCCGGACATCTCCAGGTCCAGCATGTTCGTCCTGGTGACGCGCTGAGTCACGCGGAACCAGGCGGAGCTGTCTTCCTTCCCCGCAGGTACATCGGGCAGTTCTGGCGCTTCGCCTGGCGCGTAGCCCGCAGCCTGCAAGGCGTCCGCAATGGCATCTTCGTTCAAGTGAGCAGGGTCATAGCCGACAACGACACGCTTGAACGCGCTGCTGGCGATGACCTCCTCCACTCCATCCAACTGAAGCAGAGCATCGCGAATGCTCTGCACGTGGTGATCTGCGTACATCTTTGGGATATCAAAAGCCGTCTTGTCCACGGTAGTCTATACCTCCGTTGGTATCTTGGAGCCTTCTCCCGCAGCTGGGCGCTGTCAGAACAAAGCCAGTCTTGTTCGCTGGATTATGCCCTGGATAAGTACCTCTATGAACTGAACCAGGTCATGAAGGGGCGGAGGAGCGATCGCTCCTCCGCCTCCTCTGCACAGTATTACGACAGTCCTACAACCTTTCCGGTCTCGAGGTCGACGTCAATGTCCATAAACACCGGTCGGGAGGGCAAACCAGGCATGGTGCGCATCGTGCCGCAAAGTGGATAGAGGAACCCTGCGCCCGCCGAAGCGCGGATGTCGCGGACGGGCAGTGAATAGTCTTTGGGCACTCCCTTCCAGGCAGGGTCGTGCGAAAGCGACAGGTGCGTCTTGGCCATGCAGATGGGCAGCTTGTCAAAGCCCAGATTGGTGTAGAGCTTGAGCTTATCTTGGGCTGCCGGCGCAAAGTCCACCCCGTCTGCCCCGTAGATCTGAGTGGCGATGATCTCGATCTTCTCTTTAATTGGCATGTCTAACGGATACAGGAACTTGAAATCGCTGGGCTGCTCGCACGCTTCTATCACCGCTTCGGCGAGGGCAACCGCACCTTCCTCACCTCTGCCCCAGTGCTCAGAGACCTCGGCCCCAAATGCTCCTGCGGCCTTGGCGGCATCCTTGACCATCTGCAGTTCCTTCTTCGTGTCGGTCTTGAAACGGTTGACCGCAACCACCACTGGGATGCCAAACTTCTTTGCGAACCCGATGTTGGCTGCCAGGTTGGCAATACCCTTCTCTAAGAGCTCCAGGTTCTCTGTCATGTAGGCAGCATCCAATGGGATGCCGGCCACCACCTTGGGTCCACCACCGTGCATCTTCAGCGCACGAACCGTGGCCACAATCACCACGCAGTTAGGGATCAGCCCACTGGCGCGGCACTTGATGTCGAAGAACTTTTCCATGCCGATGTCGGCGCCGAATCCGGACTCTGTAACGAGATAGCCGCCTGAAGCCAGCTTAATGCCGATCATGTCGGCGATAACCGAAGAGTTGCCGGGAGCGATGTTGGCAAACGGGCCGGTGTGCACAAAAGCTCCAGCGCCGGACAGAGTCTGCATCAGGTTGGGCATCAGCGCATCCTTGAGCAGGACGGTCATCGCGCCAGCGGCGCCTAGATCCTCGGCGGTTACCGCGTTGCCCTTCTTGTCAGTGCCAATAACCATGCGACCGACCCGCTCCCGCAGGTCCTTCAGGCTGCTGGCCATCATCAGGATGGCCATGACCTCGCTAGCGACCGTGATGTCAAAACCCGTCTGCCGTGGGCGTCCGTCGGAGCTGGTCCCCAGGCCGATCACGACATTGCGGACGGCGCGGTCATTGACGTCGACGACGCGGTTCAAAGTGATGCTGTAGGGATCGATATCCAACCGGATGAAGCGATGGAGATCTTCAGGGCTCAGCTCCGATGGCTTCCCTGCCTTGATGCCCAGTTTCTCAAGCCGCTTGTACATCCAGGGAGCAAATGTGTCATTGGGGCACAGAATGGTGCGCAGCCGCGCGTCGCTGCGACGATCCTCGTGCAGGATTCGAGCGTCAATGGCGGCTGCCAGCAGGTTATTGGCTGCACCCACAGCGTGGGTATCTCCCGTGAGGTGCAGGTTAAAGTCCTCCATCGGTACGATCTGCGAGTAGCCGCCGCCGGCCGCACCTCCCTTGATGCCGAAGGTGGGGCCCTGCGAAGGCTGGCGGATGCAAGTGAAGACGGTCTTACCAAGATAGTGCAGTGCCTGGCTCAGGCCGCAGGTTGTGGTGGTCTTGCCTTCGCCCAGCGGAGTGGGGGTAATAGCGGTCACATCAATGTACTTTGCGTTGGGGCGATCCTTCATGCGCTTCAACACATCGAGGTGCACTTTGGCCTTGTACTTGCCAAAGAAGTCGATGTCGTCCTCACTGAGACCTACATCGGCGGCCACCTCGCGGATGGGGCGCAACTTTGCTGCCTGAGCGATTTCGATGTCACTCGGCACTGGTGACTTGACGTCGACGATCATGGTACCTCCTTTGGGTAGTGTGGTATTCGATTCATCCAACAATATAGCCTGCTCTCCGGCGCAAAGAAGCACGCCTGATTGCAGACAAGCCTTGCCAGAAGGGTGCTTACCTGTGGCCGCGGCTGACTTTCTCGCCGTCGGGGTACAGAACTGGCGCGCCGCCAGCCGTTGACCGCGCAGAATCGAGGGTCAAGCCCCACAGACCTGATCCGATTGTGAAAACTTTCACTTCCTGTGGCAGCGTCGCAATCTTACCATAGCTTAGCAGCCTTGTCAAACACAGCCCTCCACGATGCAGGGCTTTTCTCGTGGTGGGCTAGGCAGTCGGGCCGTGTGCCCACTCCGCCGCGTGGTCTCACCCACCACTGACCAGCTGCTCTGCAAGTGCTGCGTCGGGCGCCGCCTCTGCTTGCCGAAGAGCCGGCTGGGCTCCCTGCACTGTGCATCGCTCGGTACGGGCACGCCCGGCGCTTCAGCGAACCGTGCTGACAGGGCAACAGGCTAGCCTTCCACTTGCCTTCTGGCCGCTTCGATCACATTGCGCATTAGCATGACGTTTGTCATCGGGCCTGTGCCGCCCGGCACGGGAGTGATCATGCCGGCAACTTCTTTGGCCTCCTCAAAGTCCACGTCACCGCACATTTCGTCATCCACAAAGTTGACGCCAAAGTCGATCACCACCGCGCCGGGCTTGATCCACCCGGCCTTGATCATGCGCGGCCGACCCACGGCAGCACAGAGAATGTCGGCACTGTGACACACCTCGGCCAGGTTGGCGCTGCGCGAGTGGCACATGGTAACCGTAGCGTTCTCGCGCAGCAGCAGCATGGCCATCGGTTTGCCCACGATGTTGGAGCGCCCCACCACTACTGCATGCTTTCCCTGTATTTCGACGCCATACTGCTTGAGTATTTCCAGCCCCCCCGCGGGTGTGGCTGGCACAAAGAATGCTCCCACCATCGGCGGACGACCGATTGGGGCCGCCTGTGACAGCCGCCCGGCGTTCACCGGATGCACGCCGTCCACGTCCTTGGCAAATGACAGCGCATCCTTGACCGCAGCTTCATCAATACCCTTCGGCAATGGCTCTTGGACCATGATGCCATGGACGTTCTCGTCGGCGTTCAGCTCGGCAACCAAGCCCACGATCTCCTCTTGACTGGCGGTGTGTGGCAAGGTGTGTAGCGAAAAGCCCATCCCGCGTTTGCCGAAGGATCTCTCGATTGCCCCAGCGTAGCTAACCGACGCTGGGTCCTCGCCCACACGCAGCACGGCGATCGTAGGCACAAGGCCATACCTCGCTTCAAACTCCGCTACTTCTGCGCTGAGCTGTGCCCGCATTCTGCTTGCCAAATCACTTCCGCTCAGGATTGTTGCAGTCATGTTCGTCTCCTCTTTTGATATCTCGACAGGGACCATCCCGTGTCCATGTCAGCGCTGATCCTTCAGTCCGGCAGAGGACTCACTGGGCCCGGGCCCTGCCGCTGCTTAGCAGAGGAGCAGCTGCCGTGTCCTGGACTCGGATCCACGCAGCTGCAGCCCTCCACCTGCCAGTTGTGACTTCTTGTGCTACAACTTGGCCTCGACGTCCTTGAGGATGTCCTCTTTGAGCTGTGCTTTGCCCTCCAAGAGGGCGTTGAGTCGTTCGCCCTCTGTCCGTACAAAGTCCTGGTCCTTGATGCTTCCCAGATTGATCCACACGTTGAGCGCGGCGGCTCGCAGGGCTGCCTCAGCCATCAGTGCACCCACGCCCACGTCGCTGACGGCTCGCACATTGCCTTTTTCTGCACTCTCAGGGCACAGCTTCAGGATCTCCACGCAAGCTTCTGCCAGCGCCATGGGTACGGAAGTGGCTCCCTTCAGTGCCTCCTGAATGGCTGCGCTGCGTGCTTCCTTCTGCTCATCCGTGTCGCGGGGCATCCTGTAGGCCTGCGAAACCATGGTGTAGGCAGCCACGTCTTGCTCCAGCAACTCTTCGCATCTGCGGCGGAGCGTCTCAGAACGCTCCAAGATGCGTTGGATGTCTTCCTCCACGTCGACGTATTGCTTTTTGCCCACGGTCAGGTTGGCCACCATGCTGACCAGCGCTGCGCCGATGGCGGCCCCCAGCGCTGCAGCGCTGCCGCCCCCTGGCGCTGGGGCGGAACTGGCCAGCTGATCCAGAAAGGTACTGACGGGTTTCTGAGTAAGCATATCCCTCTCCTTTGTGTTATCAGTGCAGACAGCTCGTCTGCCAAGCCTTTTCACTCCACGAGCAAGCTGATCTCGGCGACCAAGCTGTCATAGCTCCATCCGGATGCGTAGACATGGAGAGACAGGATGCGGCGCGGTGCGACGGGTAGGACACCTACCAGGTTCTCTGATTCGTAGAAGTACCACTCGTTCTGTCCGATCTGCTCGCCATACATGGTTGGGTTGTTGTCAACGTTCTGATAGTAGAAGCCATGGACCCATTCGTTCTCGCTCTGATAGACGTCTCGGTACCGCATAACGATCATCAGCGGATACTCGGAGCTCAGATATCCACCGCCGGACAGGCTTTGATTGACCAGCTTGATTGTCGCTTTCACTTTCAGAGTACTGAGCGGGTCGGGCAAGTCGCGGTCGATCTGCTGCTCGATGCCCGTTTCACAGTGATTGAACTCACCGCCGGTGCGGCGGAACCGCGCAGCACGCCTCAATTCGTCCACCACCAGAGAAACCACCCCATCCACCTCACCGCCGTCTGCGCCTTGATCATTAAAAGACTGCCAGCCCGTGCCCAGCGGAGCGACAAAGTCGCCGTTGATGACCAAGTCGCGTTCGGCCTTTAGCGGTGCAAGCGGCAGTTTGCCGGTCTCGACAATGCTGCGCTGCCTTGAGCTGAGCAAGACGCTCGCCGCTTCGCTTGTGGTGATGGCGGCGGTCGCTGACAGCTCGGCCATCCCACGCTCGACGATCACTTCCGTCCACTCATTGGTTACTTCCAGTGTGTAGTTGCCGTCCTCACTCAACAGCGCGTCTGCCTGCAGGGACTTGACCCTGAACTCCACGGGCCAGGATCCGCGGAGCACGGTGTTTGCCCGCACCCTGCCGCCCTTGGCCTGCAACGTGATCTGTGCCGGATGCAGGCTGACGCCAAAGCGCGGGGCACGCATCTGTTCCAGAGCCACGCTGCTGCGTGGGAACAGCTTTGCGAGAGATTGATCGAAGAAGCTGATGAGGGCCTGAGCCGTGGCGTCCACACTCACCACGGTGCCCTCGGGGACGGAGATGGTCTCGCCCTGGAGCACTGGGATGGCCTCGCCGTGTTCAGGATCCTCTACCACAGCGGTACCTTCCAGGCAGGTGACTTTCGCCTCGTACGCTCGGGTAGCAGTCGTGAGGTACCAGCGGATCGTCAGGGGAATGATGACGGCCAGAGTGCAGAAGATGGCAAAGGCTGCCAGGGTGACCGTCCAGGCCAGGTGCTGAGGATTACGTCGCATCAAAACCGAACCTCAAAGCGGTCGAACTCGCCTATCGCTTCCTCCCAGCTACTCTCCACCCTCTCGACTTGGGCCGATGGTGGACCCGTGTGCAGCCAAGCCAACAGCTTGGTCACAGCTCCGCGCTCTCCTTCGGCAACGACCTCGACGGTGCCATCCCAGCAATTGCGGACATAGCCTTTAAGAGCCAGGGTCTGGGCCTCCCGTATGGTGTAATAACGAAAACTGACGCCTTGTACGTAGCCGTGTATCTTGGCGTGGAGTCGCACCAGATCAGCCATAGTCACTCCCACACGAAGCAGCGCGGATTATAGCATGCCCAGTACTGTAACCAAAACTAAAACCACAGAAACAGTCTGGCTCGGCGCTCGTCAAGCCGGCGTAGCCCAACTTCGTGGGCCAGGCGCACCGCCTCCGCATACTCGTCGGTAGTGATGCGTCGGTTCAGTTCGGGGAATTCGTGTGCCTTGTAGCATGGGCGGTATTGATCCATAATGTTGACGTAGGTGTCACGTGACACCTCCTCGGCCACGAAGCGCAGGGTTTCCTCTGTTCCTGCCAGCCCCTCGGGCAGTACAAGGTGCCGTATCAGCAATCCGCTCAAGCCGATGCCTTGTCCGTCCACGATTAGGTCGCCCACCTGGCGGTGCATTTCGGCAACAGCGGCCTGATTGAGGGCCGGGTAGTCCTTGACCTTGGAGAGACGCCGTCCCGTTGGCTCATCGGAGTATTTCATGTCCGGCATGTAGATGTCGAACACGCCGTCGAGCAGGTTAAGCGTCTTGAGCGAATCATAGCCACCCGTGTTGTAGACCAGCGGCACGCGCAGGCCGGCCTCGGCCGCGATGAGCACACCTGCCAGGATCTGCGGCACGACGTGCGTGGGCGAGACAAAGTTGATGTTATGACAGCCCATCTGCTGTAGTCGCAGCATCATCGCTGCCAGTTGCTCGGGCTCGACCTCCCGGCCCTGGCCTAGCTGGCTGATCTCATAGTTCTGGCAGTACTGACATTTGAGGTTGCACCAGGCGAAGAAGATCGTGCCGGAACCTCCGGTGCCCACCAATGGCGCTTCCTCGCCAAAGTGCGGGTTGTAACTGGACACAACGGCGCGTTCCCCGGTGCGGCACACGGCGCCCTTTGTGCTCTCCCTGCGGTTCACGCCGCACTCACGGGGGCAGATGTCGCATGCTTCCAGACGCTGGTATGCTTCTTGGACTCGATTCTTCAGCTCGCCACTGCGCAGCAGGCGCAGGTATGCAGGGTCAAAAGTCATGGGCTGTCAACACTCCGACGCGTGGTTGCGGCTGGCGGTTCCGGGATGCGACCCCTGTTGTTGCGAGCCCTGCATCATGCACACTGTTTCACCAGTTGACCACAACCATCTGTCGCTGATACTGCCTGTCCCAGTAAAAGATGATCCTGTGGTGTTTGCCGTATTCGTGTACGCGCTTGGTGATCTCAACGTCCTTCTCGCAATAGTCCAGCACTTTGTCGATTTGGCCTTGCCGATACCACCGTACGGCCTGCACTCCATCGGCCGACTTGCTCACGCCCAGAGTGGCGGTGGCCACGGATTCAAGAGTGGGACGGAATCCGAGCCGTTCTGCTAGGTGTTGCATCAGGTCGAGGGTAGGCAGCGTGTTGAGGGGTTCATCGCTGTACGCCCGCAGCACCTCATAGTCGAATTCAAGCACATTGTAGCCTACTACCAGCTCGGCGGATTTGAGCTCCTCGATCAGTGCTTTGACCCGTGCCTCGGTGTAGCGATGGTAGGCGTTCTTTGCAGCACTGTACGTGACAGCCGCCGCCATCCCAAGCTTCCTGAGGTTCTCACGCCCTCCCACTTGGTCAAGGGTACGCTTCGTTTCGAGGTCGAAGTAGATGATGTTGATGGCTCTATCCTCCATTCGGGCGTGAGTCGGTGGGACTGCCAGGGGTAGCCTTCGTGAACCCATCCAACCAGCGATTCTACTGGCTGGTCGGGGAATCGCAAAACGCCGGCGTCTGCGGGCCGCATGCAGCCGCCGCTGCGGGTGATGAGCCTGTCCGTCTGAGGCCTTCTATGGCGCCTTCGCTCCATTCATGCCACAACAGCATTCGTGTGCGATCGCGAGGAAGCGACAGAGGAGCCCATCCGCCCGTGTCCCGCAGGAGCACGGCTCTTAGGTCAAGACCCAACTGCGGAGAGTCCTGGATTCTATGCACAAAGCGGTTGCCCTTGATGGACTGCCCAACCTCCAGGTCGTCGCCGTGGCCCCAGTCGAGCTGGAGAGAGAGACCGAAGGAGTAACTGTGATCAGGGGCGGAGCCCCATTAGAACCAGGTCAGGCTGCTAAGGGGGTGCTCGACCGCGGCACTGTCCGTTTGTCATCGGCATGAAGCACCGGCGCTGTGCGCCAGGGCTGCGCGGTGATGCGAAGCGCGTGCACGCGGTGACTGCTGTGCTGGTGGACGAGTTGCAGGAGGACTGTGCCGCCCGTGCCTGGTTGACGGCTACCGGTCACCTTTCTCTCGCAGTGACTTTCGCCATGCTCTCAGATTTGGCGGCAGGCGAGGACCCCTTGCCGTTCCCATGCAGCGATCTGGCCCTAAGCGAGTCCCGATGCTTCGTCCCGCATGAAAGGACTGATGGAGGAGCGGGAAACGCTCGCCGGTTGCTCCTATTGGTACCCCTCCACGGACGTCAGAGCCGTACTGCTGCGCATAAATGTGCCGCTGCCGCGGCCGATCTCTCGACCCGCCGAGTCGACCAACTCTGCCTCTGCAATCACCAGGCGCCGCGAGCGGTGGACCACCCGGCCGGTGGCTCTCATCTCCCCTTCGGAGATCGGCCGCGTGAAGTAGACGGTGAAGGAAACCGTGAGCAGAAACACGTCGTGAACGACGGAGTTGGCCGCGAAGAAGGCGGCATCATCGAGCAGTTTGAAATACACCGCACCATGCACCGCGTCCGCGGCGTGGAAGAGTTCGCGGCGCACCGGAATCGTGACTTGTGCCTGTCCTGCGCTGATGTGTATGGTAGGCCCGTAGTACGCGTTGATGGGTGCGGAAAGGTACATCCGCTCCAGTTTGCGGTAGTGTTCCTCATTGGTCACGGCGTTTTCGCCTTCGCGGCTCAGGCCCACTTGCATCCGGCGAGTCATTTGGGCCCCCTCCACACCTGGAGCAGGAAGTCATAGGATTCGAGTGATCGGACCAGCGAACGGGCGAAGTAGTCTCCTATTGCATGGAAGTTGTTGGCGACCACGCCGGCGATGATGACCGGCAACACTACGTTGATGACGATAGTGAAAATAGTGGAGAATAGGTATCCCGCCGTCTTGAGATCGGTTTGGTAGGGGCGAAACTCCCTGACCAGGGATACATAGTGAGAGGCGAAGGCGAAGCCTATCAGAAAATCAAGTGCATCCAGAATGGAGGGACACAGCGCGCCTGCAAGTAACCTGGCGATGAGCAGCGGGATCGTGAGCAGAGGGAAGTAGTACGGCGCCAAGGTGATGAGGACATTGGGCCTCCCTGCAGGCACCATCTTTGAATCGACTTTGGGATCCGGGTCCACCGTCAGCCTCAGAGGGCGGCGGAGGAGCAGACATGCGAGTACGGCATGTTCCAACTCGTGCTCGAGCGTCTCCCAGAACCCAGTTCTGTTGCTCAGAAACAGGGCACTGAGGAAAACGCAGAACAGGAAGCCGTAGGTTGACCCATTCAGAAGGAAAAAGCTGGCATTGGAGGCCAGGAACATAACAGCCTCCAGCGTGAATGCGTATAGTGCTGGAGCCAGCAGGGCCAGCACCAGGAGCCTGGTCAGCCTGCCTATCACGTTGCCCCATCCTGTTCTGGTCTCGGATCCGTGGCCTGACCACGGCCTGTTGCCTGCGCGCTGACCTGCTGCGTCTCACAGACCCTGGGCCCGACTGGCCTACATGACGGACAAACCGGTGACTCGCGAGGTCAGATTCGTCCTGTATCTCTCATACTGCGCTGAGTGAGGCGTTGCTTGTCTCAGCTGATTATACACCTCGTGAACTCACAGCACAATTGGCTGCTGCTAGCGCTTCTGGCAGCCCTTCAGTGCGCGGCATGATGCGTGGCGCTTCCGGCACCGCTGCCGTGGGCTGGATGGTTCGCTGAGTACTTGGATTGCACCAGTTCTATCAGATTGCCCGCTGGATCGCAGAACATCACCCAGCGTGAGCTGGCATCTTCCTCAACGCCCCAAGGAAGTTCGACTGCATGTTCTCGCAGTCGGTCCGCCGCCCTGTCCAGATCGTTCACTTCGAACGCGATCAGCGGGAAGCGAGGTGATGTGGAGTCTTGTGCAGGAACAGGGCGGCCCTGCAGGACAACGAGATATGTTCCACCCAGGTCGAAATGTGGCCATGCGGCGTGATGGGGTGCCAAGGGCAATTCAAGCACATCTCGGTAGAAATGGGCCGTGGTGGGCACGTCCTCTGCCCTCAGACTGACGACGGCAATCCGTACATTCATTACGATCCTTCCTCCGTGTGAGTTTGGTGCCGGCAGAACCCTCTAGCATTGCGGGGAGTTGCCCTTCGGCCGCGCCGGGGCTGATTGGATGTAGGCAGGTCCTCCGTAAGTCAGCACAGTGTAGATGCGCACCATCTCCATTCAGGCGGTCTTCTCGCAGACTAGACGGCACCGCGTGCAAGAAGAGCGCCTTGGAGCCCGTCCCGAAGTAGGCCAATCCGCGATGTTTGCCTCGAAGGAAAGCACAGGGCGGCTCGAGAACGATAGGACTCCTCCAATGGCAGCACGTCGGGGCAGTGCCCTGCTTTAGAGGTCAGGTCGGCATCGGCAAACGACTGAAGACCTGCGGACTGATAGCTGGTCTCAGACAGCTACCACAGGTGCAACACCTTCATCCCCC
>SMTZ1_10002607_pt1 | contig 22370 bp, 20 predicted proteins | sample DeeMarSWOR136_30_FD_25667 | JGI IMG/M metagenome (IMG submission 25667) | reverse complement strand
CTCTCCAGGTTCGTAAGCGAGTAAGTGATTACCTCAGCCAGGCCACTCCCAGCCAGGATGTCGCGCACTCGCTGCTCCCCTTCCAATGCCAGGTTGCGACGCTGAGGGGGCAGCTCGTCACTCAGAAGCGCATCTGGGATCTTGTCGTAGCCAATGATACGCGCTACCTCCTCCACCAGATCCGCAGGAATGCTCGCATCCAGCCGGTAGTACGGTACCGTCACGCGGATGGGAGCCGAGCCCCTGCCTGGCTCGCAGGAAAAGCCCAGCGATTCCAGAATCTGCACGATGCGCTTGCGGCTGACTTTGATGCCCAGCAAGCGTTCGACCTCGCCCGGTGCCAAGTCGATGGTTTTGACCGCGGACTTGACTGCATAGGCATCGGCGATTCCCTGCGCGATGACACCACCGGACAGCTGCCGCATGTACTCGCTCGCGCGCCGCGCGGCAATCACCGTCGTCTCTGGTGCCAGACCGCGCCCAAAGCGCAGTGAGGCTTCGCTAGGGAGTTTGAGCATCTGGGACGTGCGACGGTTGTTGAGATTGTCAAAGTTGGCCGACTCTAACAGCACGTTGGTGGTACTGGCGCCAATTTCCGTTTCCAGACCTCCCATCACACCGGCAATGGCCACCGGACCACCACCGTCGCAGATGAGCAGCATGTCCGGTTCCAGCTGCCGCTCGAGGCCGTCCAGGGTGGTGAGCTGCTCGCCCGGCTTGGCGCGGCGCACAACAATCAGCGGCGCCTCGCCCTCCTTGCGGCCGCGCAGCTTGTCATAGTCGAAGGCATGCAGCGGCTGCCCCCACTCGAGCATCACATAGTTGGTGATGTCCACGATGCAGTCAATTGGGCGCATCCCTGCCGCGCGCAGGCGCTGCTGCATCCACAGAGGTGAAGGACCGATTCGGACGCCCCTTATCAGCGTGGCGCTGTAACGCGCACACAGGTCCGGATCGCTAATCTCGATCTCGACCTGACCCGTGATGGGCGCGCCCTCGGCCTTCATCGTCGGCTCCGTCATCTTCAGTGGCTGACCGGTAAGCGCTGCCACCTCTCGGGCAATGCCGATGATGGACAGGCAGCGTCCCAGGTTAGGCGTGAGGTCGATATCCACGATGGTCTCCCCCAGATAGCCTTGCAGGGGCATGCCCACCGGGGCATCATCATCCAGGATGAGGATTCCCTCGTGCTCATCCGAGAGCCCAAGCTCCTTCTCCGAACAGACCATACCAGCAGATACGACGCCGCGGATTTTCGCCGGCTTGAGGGTAACGTAGCGCAGCTCTTCTGAGTACCCGTCGATCAGCCTTGCACCTTCGCGGGCGAAGGCTACCTTCTGACCGTGGTCACCGATTCTCAGATTGGCCGCGCCAGTAACCACCCGCTGCGGTTCAGCAAGCCCATGGTCTACGACGGCGATGGTCAGGCGATCGGCGTTGGGATGCGGACAGACTTCCACAATCTCGCCCACCACGATCTTGTCCGGCTCCCAGCCGGCGCCGATGTGCTCGACAGCGGCTACCTCCAGGCCGGCCAGCGTCAAACGCTCGGTGAGTTCAGGCAGGGGCAGCACAATGTCCACGTATTCTTTCAACCAGCTCAGCGGTACTTTCATCCATCCATCTCCTCGTCAAATGAGTGCTCGTCACAGAGGCACGCAGCACAGGGAACCGTTTATGAAGGCTTCGTGCCCTCGTGCCTCTTCGGTTCGCCCCTCTCTACACAAACTGCTGCAAGAAGCGCAGGTCGTTGGCGAAGATGTAGCGGATATCCTCTATGCCATACTTTAGCATCGCAATGCGCTCCGGACCCATACCGAAAGCGAACCCGGTGTAGATGGCCGGGTCGTAGCCACCATTCGCCAGCACCTGAGGGTGCACCATGCCTGAGCCCAGGATCTCAACCCAGCCAGTATGTTTGCACACGCGGCAGCCCTGCCCCCCGCAGATGATGCAGTCCATGTCCACCTCCGCGCTGGGCTCGGTGAAGGGGAAGTAGCTGCAGCGGAATCGAACCTTGCGGTCAGCGCCGAACATCTGGCGCGCAAAGTGCGTGAGCACACCCTTGAGGTCACCCATCGTTATGTTGTGTCCAATGGCCAGGCCCTCCACCTGGTAGAACATGGACTCGGAGCGGGCAGTAACTTGCTCATAGCGATAGCATTTGCCGGGCAGGATCACGCGAACGGGCTGCGGGCAGTACATGTGCATGGCACGGATCTGTCCTGGTGAGGTGTGCGTGCGCAGCAGCACCCCTTCGCGCGTGGTGTGGAATGTGCTCCACATGTCACGCGCCGGATGATAAGGTGGGATGTTCAGCAACTGGAAGTTGTTGATGTCAGTCTCCACCTCCGGTGTTTCCAGCACCTGGAAGCCCATCTCGGCAAAGATGGCGTAGATCTCGCGCAGCGTCTGAGTGCTGACGTGCAAGTAGCCGAGCTCAACCGGCCTGCCTGGAAGCGTCACGTCGATGTGTCCTTCCGCCAGCTGGCGTGACATCTCCTCTCGTTTGAGCGCCTCTGCCTTTTCGTCATATGCCTGCTCCAAAACGAGCTTGACGCGGTTCGCTTCCTGGCCAGCGGCAGGCCGTTGCTCTGCCGGCAGCCGACCCACGCTGCGCAAGAGGCTGGTCAGCGCCCCCTTCCGCCCCAGATAGGCGACGCGCCATGCTTCCAGAGCTTCCGTGGTGCGCACGCTGTGCAGCTCGTCGAGAGCGGCCCCTTCCAGCTCGCGCAATTGATCCAACATCTCTCCTCCTCCTGTAGGCACCCGTCTGCAGATGGATATCGGTCCAAACGCAAAAGAAAAACGGTCGTGACTTCAAGGACGAAGTCCCAACCGTGGATCTCCGCGGTACCACCTTGTTTGGCCCACCCGTGCGGGCCCTCTTGCCACCGGCGGCCAGCGCTCTCTGTCGAACGTGGCTTACCAGCTGCCCTGCTAACGGGGGGCCTCCGGAGCAACCTACTTGCCGGCGCGACCAGCGTCGGTTTCAGCTGTCGGCTCAGGAGTGAACTTGGGCGAGGTTCCGCCAAAGGAGGCTTGCAGTCGGTGGCCCCCTCTCCCTGCTGGCTTTGTCCCGCTTACTCTCTCCGTCGTTGCCTTTCAACCAATTATAGCCAGGAGGCCATTCCTGTCAAATCGCGGTGGCGGGCTGTACGGATGGGACTTTGCCGATCTGGCAGGGTCCATCCTCGTGCTTTGCCGCCACAATACAGTGCGCGGAGCATCTTGCGTGTCGCTCTGCAAAGCGTGTGGGCATCTGTCCGACGGAGAGGCGCTCAGCACGTGGCGAATGCTGCGTTGTCGCTGTGCCCAGAAGTGAACTGCAGCCAGCAGGAGCAGAGTTGTTGACGCATGAGTCAATTGCAGCTATCATTCACCCAGCCATGGACAGGAGGGACACCGCCTGTGGCCAAGCAGGGCCGTAGGAGAACCAACAAAGCGCTGCGCAGAAGAACGATCGGGCGCCTCGCAGGCCAGTTTCAAATCGGGCTGCTGGTGATAGCCGCTGCCGTGGCTGTGCTGCTCGTTTTCGCCGCGCGCCGCAGCGAGCCACCGCAGGCCACTGCCACCACCGTTCCTCCAATTGCCAGCTCGACGAGGCCCGCCACGACGCGCACTGCGAATCCTGAACCCACCCATGTAGCAGGTAGAGCCACTCCCACAACAAAGGTAAGCCGCGTGGGCATCCTGGCAGGACACTATGGGCCAGAGAACGATCCGGGAGCCGTCTGTCCTGACGGATTGCGGGAGGTGGACATCAACCTAGCCGTCGCCGAGAGGGTGGTTACTGCACTCCAGCAAAGGGGCTATGAGGCCGAGCTACTGGAGGAGTACGATGACCGGCTGAACGGCTACCAGGCGGACGCTCTTCTGTCCATCCATTCGGACGCCTGCGACATACCTGAGGCCAGCGGGTTCAAGGTGGCCCGCGTCTCTTTCAGCGCGATCCCAGAAATAGAAGACGTCCTGGTCGAATGCCTGTACCAAGAATACGGGCGCATCACAGGGCTGTCTCGACACGACTACAGTATCACGCCGGACATGCACGGGTACCACGCTTTTCTCAAGATCCACCCCGAGACGCCGGGCGCGATCATCGAAATGGGCTTTATGGGCGCCGACCGCTACATCCTCGTCAACCGTCCCGAGCTGTTAGCCGAAGGCATCGTCCAGGGCTTGCTCTGCTTCCTGCAGCGCTAGCGCCTCACGCCCCCGGCTCAGCGGCACGTGCAACTGCAGGTTGCCTGTATCGCCGGCCAGATCCCTGATTCAGCCCCTACGCTGCAGCTTTGCCCTTGGCATCTTCCCGCTGAGCTTGAGCTGAGGTTTTCTGCTGTGCCTTCCTCTCCTGCTCCCGCGGAGGGCTCAGCATGTACCCGAAGCCACGCACGTTCTGCAGGTAGTTGTTCTGCTCGTCCGTCCAGCCCAGCCGGCGACGGATCAGACGCACGTGCGTCTTGACCAGCTCGCGCGCCTCGCTCTCTGACCCCACATAGCCCCAGACTTCCCTCACCAACTCACGCTGGCCTACCACACGGTCCGCATTGACTGCCAGGTACAAGAGCAAGCGAAACTGGTTGGGGGGCAGGGGCACCCGCTTGGCCGCAAAGACCACTTGTTTGCGCGCCGGATCGATGGTCAGTTTGCCGACTCTGATCGTCTGTTGTGCAGGAGACTCAAAGACGCCCTGCAGCCGGATGATGAGCATTTCCAGCCGTCGCAGCGCATCCTCGCCGCGCAGCGACAGCTGGTCAACGTTGGCATTGAGATGCGCGAAAGCGGTCGGCACAATGAGCGGCAGCCGCTCGCCTTCCCTCAGCGCAGCCGACAGCGCCACAGCCTCTTTCTCTAGGACACGCTGCTCAACAATCAGCACGTCGGGCCACGCTGCCTCGAGAATCGCTGTCGCCTGGCTCCAATCACTAGCCACAGTGGCTCGAGCGCCAGCAGCTCTCAGCCTGACCTGAATACGTTGGGCCCATTCAGGCTGGGGATTCACAATCAGGACCTGCATGAAGCTCACCCCCCTGATCCAGGATAAGGATCAATTAGGGACTCGACCGCGGCTGGATGATACAACGATAAAGGCCAGAGGCAAAACGGGCAGCATATCCGTTGCTCACCGCCTTGCACCCCGAAATTCCACCCAACTGACGCCGGCGTCGCACTATTTCTTTTCCTTTTGCCCGCAGAACGTTTGATACAATTGCTGGTTGAAACAGGGCAGCAGAGGGCAACGTGTGTCCTCTGAAGCTGGACAGAATCCAAGAAGAGGTGAGAGACCTATGGCCCTGGAATGGGAATGCCTGGACTGTGGTTATCTCTACGAAGGGAATACCCCGCCTCGTCGATGTCCGGATTGTGATGCTGTCGGTGCCTGGGAGAGGGTGGAGTCGGGCGAAGAGTGGGATGACGACGAAGCGGAGGAAGAACAGGAAGAGAAGGAGACAGGAGCAGTGGAAACGGAGTGGGAGTGCATGGACTGTGGCTATCTCCATGAGGGGAAGCAGCCACCTCGCCGATGTCCCGATTGCGGAGCTGTCGGTGCATGGGAGAAAGTGGAGTACGTCGACGACTGGGACGACGACTCTGAGGACGAAGACTCGTAGCAGGACGAGATACGAGCGCAGATAGCACCTTCAGCCGCTGAGTGCGCCCCCATCTCTAAGTGCCGCGTGAGCAACGGCTCGCGTAGGGCTCGCCGGGCAGTAACCCGGCAGCGAGGAGGCCGCCTTCCAGACTGGAGGGCCGGTGGCAGTCGCCTGCAACGATAGAACGGGACGCACCACAACGGCCAAAAAGCCCAAGCATCGCACGCAGCTCCTTGTTTTCGTGGCGAAGCAACGGTCCAGTCTCTGTGACACTGGACCGTTGTATTTGCAGGCTCTGGGCAATGCTGTGGTTGTGGTCAGCGGATGGGCTTGGCCGAACCGGATAAGCGGACGAGGACACGAGACGACACAGATCGTTTCTTCTACGGCATCGGCCATCCTTATCCAATCATTCAGCAACAGAGTTAGCGGATCGGCGCTCTCGCCCTGAAGCCGGCGAGCGGTGGCACGAATGCTGCCGCTCTCCTGGTAAGTGGCGATCAAGTGGGTTTCCTTGCTTCCACGGAGTCTATGATGTATACTTGCCGGTAGGCCACATCGGCCGTAGCTGGTGCTCCTCTCGGTGTATGGTTCCCCAAACACATTCTGCCGGAGGAGCACCAGCTTTCTCTACCATGTGCGCTACTACCTGATAACCATGGCCTAACCCAGCCCTTCCTACGATTGACCCCGGGTGCAAGTGCCAGTATACTGCACGGACACGACAGGCGGCCGCTGGCCACACGGAGAGAACCCAGGGGAGGCGAGGAGGGTGGCGATCATCATCAAGACACGCCAAGAGATTAACATGCTGCGGGAGGCGGGGCGCATCAACGCCAAGGCGCTGGAAGCCATGCGTCGCGCGGTGCGGCCTGGCGTGACCACGGCAGAGCTGGATGCCATCGCCGAAGACATCATCCGGTCGCACCAAGCCGTCCCCGCTTTCCTGCACTATCCCAATCCCAGCCCCAAGCACAGCGATCACCCCTATCCGGCCACCATCACCGCCAGCGTCAACGATGAGCTGGTGCATGGCATCCCCGGTCCCCGCGTGTTGAAGGAAGGGGACATCATCAGCATCGATTGCGGCTGCGTCTACAAGGGCTTTGTGGGTGACGCTGCTTTCACGGTGGGCGTGGGCCCGATCTCCGAGGAAGCGGAGCGCCTGATACGGGTCACGGAAGAGGCGCTGCACAAGGCCATCGAGGCTTCGCGTGTGGGCAGCCGCCTGGGAGACGTGTCCGCTGCGATCCAGAAGCACGCCGAGCGCAACGGTTACAGCGTGGTGCGCGAATACACCGGGCACGGCGTAGGGCGCGACATGCACGAGGACCCGCAGATACCCAACTGGGGCAAGCGCCGGACGGGCATCGCCCTGCGCGCGGGCATGACCTATGCACTGGAGCCGATGGTCATCGTCGGAGGGCCGGAGGTCTATGTCAAGCCTGACACCTGGACGGTGGCCACCAAGGACGGCAGCCTGTGCGCCCACTTTGAGCACACCATCGCCGTGACCGACGGAGAGCCGGAGATCCTGACCCTGTTGTAGAGCGCCACGAAACAACAAGCTCGCGAACCGGGCGCCGCTCCCCGTTCTGCCCTAGTAACCACGTCGCTCGATCAGCCGCTCGCCTGCTCCCTTGTCACCTTCTGCCAGCCGCCCAGCAGGCGGCTCATCTCCTCCACCATCTCAGCAGCATGGTGGTACTGGCATGGCTTCAGCCACTTCCACCGCGCCGCAGTTTCCGGCAAGGAAGGTACTCCGTACTTCGCGAGCCGAGCGCGCTGCACTTCGCTCCCTGCACGCAGAGAGCCGTGACGCTGCCACAACCCGACAACCTCGGTGCTTCTCCGCACGTCTGTCTGCTCGGGCTCCAGTGGGCGACTATCCGCTGGAAAAGCCGCAACCTGTCCTCATGGGCAGAGGCATCAGACATAACCGAGAATGTCAACGCCGGGTTTTGTGGTACGCGCATCTGTCACTATACTATTGCTTCGTATGACCAATAAGGATGGAAACACCATACTCAAACAGCTCATGCACAATGGCGTGCTGATCCCACCCTCACCCGAGCCGCGGGGCCTGATGCTGACGGTGCGCGGCGAGCTAGTGCCGCTCACGCCCAGGCAGGAGGAGATGGCCATCGCCTGGGCCAAAAAGCAGGGCACGCCCTACGTGGAGGACAGCGTCTTTGTGCGCAACTTCCTGCAGGATTTCTCCGCGGAACTCGGTGTCGAGCCGGCGCTGTCCATCGACGAGGTGGATTTCACACCGGCCATCGCCGTGGTGGAAGCGGAACGCCAGGCCAAGGCGGAGCTGAGCAAAGAGGAGCGCAAGGCGCAGGCCGCAGCGCGCAAGGCACAGCGCGAAGCCCTGAAGGAGCGCTACGGCCACGCCATCGTCAACGGCGAGCGGACGGAACTCTCCACCTACATGGTCGAGCCCAGCAGCATCTTTATGGGGCGCGGCAGACACCCGCTGCGCGGCCGCTGGAAGGAGGGGGCGCAGCAGAGCGACGTGACGCTCAATCTGAGTCCCGACGCGCCCATCCCGCCCGGTGACTGGCAGGAAATCGTTTGGCAGCCCGACGACCTGTGGGTCGCGCGCTGGAAGGACAAGCTGTCCGGCAAGATGAAATACATCTGGCTGAGCGACACTGCTCCCATCAAGCAGGCACGGGAAGCGGAAAAGTTCGACCAGGCGATTGAGCTGCACGCCGAACTGGAGCAGGTCCGGGCGCGCATCCAACAGGAGCTGTCCCATCCCGACGCCAAACGCAGCAAAATCGCCACTGCCTGCTACCTGATAGACGTGCTGGGCCTGCGTGTGGGCGACGAGAAGGACCCCGACGAAGCGGACACCGTAGGTGCGACCACCCTGCGCCCTGAGCACGTGACGCTGCACGCGGACGGTGCCGCCGAGTTCCGCTTCCGAGGCAAGGACTATGTGCAGTGGCACAAGAGAATCGAACTGCCGGAGGCCGTATACCACAACCTGGAGGAGCTGATCCTGGATGCCCGGCCGCCGGGCAATGGGAACAGGAGCAACAACAAACGGCATCCCACCCGCGACAAGCCGCAGATCTTCCCCGACATCCGCAGCCAGGACGTCAACGCCTTCCTCTCCGAGTTGCTGCCGGGGCTGACGGCCAAGGTGTTCCGGACGCACCACGCCACGCAGGTGGTGCGCGAGCATCTGGCCAGCGACGGGGTGCAGCCGGACGATCCGGAGTACGAGAAATGGAAAGCGGCGAACATGGCCAACCTCCAGGCGGCCGTGTTCTGCAACCACACCAAAAAGGCACCTGCAAGCTGGCCAAGGACAAAGGAGACATACGCCCAGCGCATCGAGCGAGCACAAGAGCGCGTGCGAAAGTACCGCACGCAGGTCAAAGAGTACCAAGAGGCGCTGGCTGCCCTGCGCGAGGAAGCCCGTGAGAAGATCGCTGCAGCCACGACAACCAAGCAGCGCGAACGGAAAAAGGCCTCTTACGACAAGAAGATCGAGCGTGCCAAGCGCAGAATCGCCACGGCGGAAGAGAGGCAACAGAGGGCACAGCTGGCCCTGGGCAAGGTGAAAGCCAAAGCCCTGGTGGCGGGCAAAAAGCGCACCTGGAACCTGAACACCAGCCTGAAATCGTACATCGACCCGCGCGTCTTTTACCGGTGGGGGCGGCGCGTTGACTATGACGTGCTCGAGAAGTACTATTCGAAGGCCTTGCGCCGCAAGTTCTCCTGGGTCAAGCAGGCTGGCGAGGCAGACGAAGAGAGCCAATGGCTTTCTGAAGAGTGATGATCATAACCACTAGGACACCCCCGTCGGCGCGGGGCGAACGGCAAGGCACAAAGGAATGAAGGTAAAAGGATATCGTCTGTGGTGTGTTTGTGGTCTGCTGTTTACCTGAAAGGGTAGCTCATGGATGAGGAAGCGATCGTCCGCACTGTAAAGGGCATCCTGGAGACACTCCCCGCAGAGGTGACTCTGGTGGCCGCGGCCAAGTCACGCAGCGTGGAGGAGGTGCGCGCCGCTCTCCGTGCCGGGGTCACCTGCGTTGGCCACAACTATGTGCAGGAAGCGCAGCGCATGGTCCCGCACATCCAGCTGCCGGCACGCTGGCACATGATCGGCCACCTGCAGAGGAACAAAGCAAAGACGGCCGTTGCGCTGTTCGATATGATCGAGACCCTGGATTCGTGGCCGCTGGCCGCGGAGATCGAAAAGCGCTGCGCAGCCATCGACAAGGTGATGCCGGTCCTGGTAGAGGTCAACAGCGGACGCGAGGCGAGCAAGACCGGCGTGCTGCCCGAGGAGGTGGACGAGCTGGTGCGTAGAGTCAGCGAGCTGCGACACGTCCGCATCCAGGGCCTGATGACGATGGGACCTCGCTTTGGCGACCCGGAAGACGCCCGGCCCTATTTCCGAGCCACGCGGGAAGCGTTCGTGCGGCTCGCAGCAGCGGAGATCCCCGACGTGCAGATGCGCTACCTATCGATGGGCATGAGCAACAGCTACCGGGTGGCTATCGAAGAGGGCGCCAACATGGTGCGCATCGGCACCCTGCTTTTTGGGGAACGCTCAGAGTAGTGGCGTTAGAAAGCAGGTATCTGGCATAAGAAACCCGGCATCTCAGAGATACCGGGTTTCTTCTCTTTGTGGTTCCTTCTCTTTGCTAGTCCGGATACTGCTGGAACAACTGCCCCCAGGGGCTTGAGCGCAGCCATTCCTCGGTGACCTTGCGGCCCTTTAGCGGGTACCAGAAGTGGTCATGGTAATACTCGCTGGCAAAGATGAAGATGTTGACGATGGGCGTGCGGAAGAGCAGCCTCTGGAACACCTTCAACGGCGTGCGCCATAGCAACATGCCAACGCCAGTGCCGAGGTTGGCTCCCACTGTAAAGCCCCACCGCTCCTGCGCAACCTCGGGCATGCCCACGATCTCGATCTGCCGCAGGTCGCCCTGGCCCAGCCCGAGTTCGGTGGCACGAGCGATGTACTGAATCTTCAGCGGCTCAAAGCCCATCATCGCTGCGGACACAGCGTCGATGGCCACCTGGTCGGCTGAGGCGAGGATGACGTCCTTCTGGTGAGGGATCATCGTCCGCGGCCCAGCGCCGCTGCCAGCCGTCGTGCCATCCATGGTGGCAAAGATGCCAGTGTGAATCTCCTTCTGGATCTGCAGCAGGTCCACCAGGGTGTCGTGGATCCAGGTGTGCGTATAGTGGCGGTTGACGTTCAGCAACCCACCGAAGGCGTTCTTCATCGCGCCCGTTGTGACGGTGTAGGTGTGCGCCTTGACCGTTGGCAGGTGGACAATGTTCTTGCCCACGAAAAAGTCGGGGATGTAGATGCCATCCGGGTAGATTCTGTCCAGCACCAGCATCCTGGCCTTGGGCTTGTACTCGATCCAGGCCATGTCATCCGGCTCAAAGTTGTACAGCTTGGGGATGCCGTGCTTCTCCAGGACCGGCCCGAACTTGTTGTAGCGGTCGCCCAGATCAGCGATGGTAACCACCGTCTTGTTGTGCACATCCACCAGGTCAGCGAAGCCGGCATTGCGCAGCGCGAGGATCGTGCCTTCCAATTGCCAGGGGGTGGTATTGGCGCTTGGATAGAGCAGATGCCAGCTGATGTTGTCCTTCAGTATCGTTGTTGTCGATGGATCCAGCGCTCCCTTCATGTCCGCCAGTTCGCACAGCCGCTGGTAGTCATCCAACACCGCTTGCGGCGAGGTGCGCAGTACTGCCACCTTCGATTTCGCCATCGTTCCTCCGAATATGCTAAAGACCGAACTCGGCCACCAGGAAGGTGTGATCGGATGGCCGTTCCGCTCGTCGTGCCTGGACGTCGATCCAGGCTCGCGTGGATCTGGCCGCCAGGGGCTCGGTGGCCCAGATGTGGTCTACGCGCCAGCCCACGTTGCGCTCCACGACGTCGCGCACGCGATAGTCCCAGTATGTATAGTGTCCCGGCTCCGGGCAATGCTTGCGGAACACATCCACAAAGCCCCATTCCTTGACCTGCTGGAGAGCTGCCCGTGCCTGGGGATGGAAATCGACATGCTTCTTCAGCCGCTTGGGATCGTAGACATCAATGTCCTCAGGCGCCACATTGAGATCGCCCACCCACAAGAGTGGTTCTTGTGGCGAATAGTGGCGATCGAACCAATTGCGCAACCGTGCCAGCCACTGCAACTTGTACTGAAAATGGGGCGAGTCCGCAGTTCTGCCCTGCGGCACATAGGTGTTCACCACCGGGATGCCTCGGAAAACGGCACGGATCAACCGCGGCTCATCAGGCTCGCCGCCATCATCCAACCCAAAAGCGACATCGGCGGCTGCTTCCCTGCTGACCATGGCGACCCCTGCATGCGCCTTCTGCCCGCGGAAGACGACGTGATAGCCCTTGTCCACAAAGGCATCCAGGGGAAAGTCGGGATCCTGCACCTTGGTCTCCTGCAAACACAGGACATCGGGCGCTTCCCTCGCCAACCAGCTGAGCACCTGCTCCAGTCTGGTGCGGATGGAATTGACGTTAAAAGTCGCAACCTTCATCGTGTCGTCTGACATTCACCAATCCCCTCATGCCACCGCCTTCGGACCTGTTGCGAAGATCGACAGCCCATATCCTGCCCGGCTCATCATCCTGTCCACGAAGGAAGGGGCATCCACTCCTATCAGGCCGCGAACACGCCTAACACCACCCGCAGTATAGCATCGCTTGGCCCAGAATCCAAGCAATCACAACCCGAGGACGGGTGGACGCGTCTATCCTTTGACAAGCCTGTTTTCATGACATATAATGTGAAATGTAGCGAGCGCCCAGGTAGATGGGCGCAAGAGCGACATCCCCTGTTCGCACGATGCGGCCGACGGCTACGTAGGGTTTGATTCTGGAGAAGCGAAGGGTCGCGTACAGATGCCATCCAGAAAGGGCCGAAAAAAGCAGCAGCGCCTGCCGTTCACCCTCGACAAAGACCTGCAGAAGGAAATCCTGGCTGTGCTGCTGATAGCCATGGGTGGGGTGACCGTCCTGGCGCTGCTTTCCGTCACCAAGGGCGCTGTGAGTGAAGCCTGGATTCTGTTCTTGCGGCGCATCTTTGGCTGGGGCGTCTATCTCGTCGCAGTGGCTCTGATCGGCGGCGGCGTCTCCCTGTTGTGGGAAGACCTGCAAGAGCGTTTCCCGATCGGTGCGCGCGGTGTGCTCGGGCTGGAGGTGCTCTTCCTTTCGCTGCTGGGTCTGTCTCATCTGCTGGCAGCTCCAGAGGATGCCTTCAAGTTGGCCGAGCGGGGCGGGGGCGGAGGGTACATCGGCTGGGCCATCACCTACTTCCTCATCACCGCTGTGGGGCGCGGGGTTTCTTTCCTGCTGCTCTTGCTGGCAGCCGGCGGTGGTCTGGTTCTCGCCCTGAGCGTGGAGTGGGACCAACTGACCACTGTGTTGGGTAAGGCAAAAGCCCGCCTGGTGGATCTATCTGCACCACCGGAGCCGGACGAGGCGCCAGCCGTCGTCGAAAAGGCGAGGAAACGCCAACCCAGGAAGGCCGCAGCGCCAGAACCCCAGCAAAAGGCGCCGGTCACAGTCAGGCGCCCGCCCAGGGGGCGACGCCTCAAGCGCCTGGATCGCGGGCTGCCACCCCTCGATCTGCTCAACGGCGGCGACGATGAATCCTACGGCGATGCCGACGTTCGCTACAAGAAGCAGGTAATTGAGGAAACGCTGCGCAGCTTTGGCGTCCCAGTTGAGGTGGTGGAGATCAGCCAGGGGCCAACAGTCACACAGTTCGGCGTGGAACCGGGGTTCATCGAGTACAGCGGATCCAACGGCAGCGTCAGGAGGCGAAAGATCAGGGTCAACAAGATCCTCGCCCTGCAGAATGACCTCGCCCTGGCGCTGGCAGCAGCGCCCATTCGCATCCAGGCACCTGTGCCCGGCCGGTCCCTTGTCGGTATTGAGGTCCCCAACACCGAAGTCTCCCTGGTCGGCTTGCGCGGAGTGATCGAGTCCTCGGCCTTTGGCGACATTCGCTCAACGTTGCGGGTTGCACTGGGCCGGAACGTGGCTGGCCATCCGGTCGCCGCCGACCTGGCGCTGATGCCGCACCTGCTCATTGCTGGGGCCACTGGCTCCGGCAAATCGGTGTGCATCAATTCGCTCACCGCCTGCCTGCTTTTCAGCAATTCTCCTGATGATCTGCGCCTGCTCATGATTGACCCCAAGATGGTGGAACTGACCATCTTTGACGGCATTCCTCACCTGCTGGCCCCGGTGGTGATCAGCACGGAGGAGGCAGTTCGCGCTCTGAGGTGGGTTACCCTGGAGATGGACGAGCGCTACAGGCTGTTCTCGCAGACGGAGACGCGCAACATCGACACGTACAACGAACTGATGGCTTCACAGAGCAAGGAAGCACTGCCCCACATTGTGGTGCTCATTGACGAACTGGCTGACCTGATGATGGTTGCGCCGGACGAGGTTGAACGCCACATCTGCCGCATTGCACAGTTGGCGCGGGCGACGGGCATTCACCTGGTGATCGCCACGCAGCGCCCGTCCGTGGATGTCGTCACGGGCTTGATCAAAGCCAACTTCCCAGCACGGATCAGCTTTGCCGTGACTTCGCAGGTCGATTCGCGGGTGATCTTGGACAGCGCAGGTGCGGAGAAGCTGTTAGGACGGGGGGACATGCTGTACATGGCCTCCGACTCTAGCAGGCTGGTCCGGCTGCAGGGCTGCTTCGTCTCGGATGAAGAGCTGGGACGGCTGGTGGGTTTCTGGCGCGACAAGATCGACTGGATCGAAGGGCAGGCAGAGCCCTCGTTCCCGTGGGACGAGATCACGCCTGCTCAAGAGGAAATGGATGAGCTGTTGCCACAAGCAATCGAAGTGGCGCGCGGGCGCAGCAGCATCTCCGCCTCATTCCTGCAGCGCCGCCTGCACATCGGCTACCCTCGTGCTGCACGCCTGATTGACCAGATGGAGGACCAAGGAGTTATTGGCCCGCCGGAGGGCGCAGGGCGTTCAAGAGAGGTGCTGATCGATGAGTACGACCTGCAGGAGGACAATGACGGCGCTTATTCGGAATGACCCATCACGGACAGAATGGATGGGAGGAGCGGAGTGATCTACATCGGCACAAGCGGCTTCAGCTATAAGGATTGGGTAGGCCCCTACTATCCCGCCGAGCTGCCCAAGAACCGATGGTTGGCTTTCTACGCAGGTGAGTTCCAGACCACGGAGATCAACTTCACTTATTACCGATTGCCTGATCCGCGAACTCTGGCAGCTATGGCGGCCAAGACACCGCAAGGCTTTCTGTTCACCGTAAAGGCCAGCAAGGAGCTGACGCACGAGCGCGAGGATAACGTCGCCGCCTTTCCCCAGTTCGTGCAAGCCCTTGCACCACTCATCGAGAGGGACAAGTTCGGTTGCATCCTGGCGCAGTTTCCCTACTCTTTCCATGCCACCGCAGAGAACCGCGACTATCTGAAGGTCTTCCGCGAGCGGATGACAGATCTGCCGGTGGTGGTGGAGTTTCGCAATTCGCGTTGGCTGTCGCCTGAGACCTTTGCCCTGCTGCAGGAAAACGACCTGGGCTTTTGCTGTGTAGACCAGCCACGCCTGAAAGGCCTGATCCCTCCCATTGCTACGGCAACCGGTCGCGTTGCCTATGTGCGTTTTCACGGCCGCAACGCGAAGAAGTGGTGGCGACATGACAAAGCCTGGGAGCGATACGACTATAGCTACTCAAGGGAAGAACTTGAGGAGTGGGTTCCCAAGATCAAGGATCTGGACGCAGAAGCAGAGCAGACCTTCGTATTCGCCAACAACCACTGGCAAGGACAGGCCGTAGACACGGCACGCCAGTTGCGACTGCTACTGCTGTGAAGCCTGTGAGCCCTCCCGTTGGTGGTCCTTCCTCCTCTGGGATCAGCGATTGGGACCCGGGTGGATGTGCTCATTTGATTTGAGCACACTGTGTTGTGCTATAATGTCTTGACGCAGCCAAGCGGGACTTACGCCGGCTGAAGTGAGGAGGTGTGCGAATATGTCTGGACACTCCAAGTGGTCAACCATCAAGCGAAAGAAGGGTGTCGCTGATGCCAGGCGAGGGCAGATGTTCACAAGGCTGGGTCGCGAGATCGAGATTGCGGCTCGCGATGGCGGCGATCCGGCGATGAATTTTCGTCTGCGCCTGGCGATAGATCGCGCAAAACAGTCGAACATGCCCAGCGACAACATCGAGCGCGCCGTTCTGCGCGGTACCGGTGAGCTGAAGGGCGATGCGATCGAGGAGATCAGCTACGAAGGCTACGGTCCTCGAGGCACGGCCGTGATCGTCGAGGTTCTCACGGACAACCGCAATCGGACGGTCTCCGACGTGCGCAGGGTTTTCACCCGACACGGCGGGAACCTGGGGGAGACCGGCTGTGTGGCCTGGCTGTTCGAGCGCAAGGGCTATATCAGCATTGTGCCCCAGGATGGTGAAGGCGAAGAAGTGGCGCTGATGGCCATTGACGCCGGCGCCGACGACGTCAAGCTGGATGAAGACCTTGTAGAGATATTCACCAGACTGGAGGATCTGCAAAAGGTCAAACAAGCTCTGACCGACGCTGAGGTCCCGATCGACAGTGCTGAACTCTCTTGGATCCCCAAGTCCATGGTCCTGCTGGACGAGAAAGCCACTCTGCAGAACATGCGGCTTATCGACGAGCTAGAGGAACTGGATGACGTTCGCCAAGTGTACTCCAACCTCGAGATCAGCGATCAGGCCATGGCTGCGTACGAGACAGCGTAGTCACTGTGCCGCACACTGAAATGGATAGAGCAATGCTCGTGCTGGGGATTGACCCTGGCACAGCGATTACGGGCTACGGCATCGTGCGTTCTGAAGGCCAATCGCTGTCGCATGTGACCTACGGCGTGATCACTACCTCAGCCGATTGGCCACTGTCACTTCGCTTGCAGCATCTCTACCGAGAGCTGCGGACGCTAATCGGCAAGCACAATCCCACAGAGGCCGCCGTGGAACAGCTTTTCTTCGCCCGGAATGTGCGCACGGCCCTTTCCGTTGGCCACGCGAGGGGTGTGATCCTGCTTGCTGTGGCCGATGCCGGCCTCTCAAGCCACACGTACACCCCCCTGCAGGTGAAGAAGGCCATCACCGGGTACGGTCGTGCTGGCAAGGAACAAATGCAGCAGATGGTACGTCTCTTGCTTAGGCTGGAATCGCTCCCTCAGCCCGATGACGCTGCAGACGCACTGGCAGTAGCCATTTGCCACGCGCACTCGGCTTCCATGGCAGCGCGCCTTTCCAATGCCGAGCCAGTTGCAGGCAAGTGAGACATGATTGCCACACTTGAGGGGCGACTCGTAGCAAAGGGAGACAACTATGTCATCGTTGACGTCTCCGGTGTGGGTTTTAAGGTCTACGTGCCATCCTCTCTGCTAGATGGCCTGGGACCAACAGGGCAGGAGACCAGCCTCTACACACACATGCATGTGCGGGAGAATGAGATTGCTCTCTATGGCTGCAGCAGCCCGGATGAGCTGTCCTTGTTCGAGCTGCTGCTGAGAGTGTCGGGCATTGGTCCCAAGGTAGCTTTGAACATCGTGTCGATCATGTCAACAGATGCTCTGCGAGAAGCCATCGCGCGCGGCGATGCTGCGCTGCTAACACGAATACCCGGGGTCGGCAAGAAGACCGCTGAGCGGGTCATGTTGGACCTGAAGGACAAGCTCGGCGTGGGCCTGGAGTTTGTGTCCTACCCCGCGCTCACGCACGCAGATGCGGAAGTGATTTCGGCATTGACCTCTCTGGGCTACAGCATTGCAGAGGCCCAGGCGGCTGTGCGGTCGCTCCCCCCTGAGGACCTGCCCCTCGAGGAAAGGGTTCGTCTGGCGCTGCAGTACTTTGCTGCGCAGTGAAAGGAGCGGTCATGACCCTGAACTGGGTGGATGTTCTCATCCTGCTAATCATCACGATTGGCACCTACTCCAGCCTGCGCACCGGTTTGCTGCGCCAGGCGCTCAGTCTGATCGGCTTTGTGGTAGCCATCTATGCGGCGCTGACCCACCACACAACGCTGGCCACTGTCTTTGAGAGTGCCATCGGCAGCCAAACTGTTGCAGATATCATCGCCTTTGTGTTGATCCTGATGGTAGTCTGGTGGGCCTTTGCGGTGTTGGCCGCAATGGCGCGCAAGGCACTGAAGGCGGCGGGGCTGGTTTGGACTGACCATTTCATGGGTGCAGTGGTGGGATTGTTGGCTGGGCTCTTTTTCACGGTCTGCTTACTGTTGCTCTTTGTCCGCATCTCTGCCTTCGGCATCAGCGATGCGATCGGGCAGTCCTACGTCGCCTCGCTTATCTTCCAGGTCTTGCCGCACCTCAGGCGACTCCTGCCCACGGATCTGCAGATATTCACGGATCTGCGAACAGGTTGCCGAAATGGCCACGGTGACCCCGCTCGTCTGCTACGTTCTCTGCTCTGGATGGGAGCTCCGCTAACCCTATCCTTGTCCTCCAACAGTCCGTTCGGACCGATTTTGCATCTTCTGCTCTTTCATGTTATAATTGATCTTCGGTTAAAGGTTGTTCTCGAGCGACCTTTCCGCTCCGGGCCGTCCGGCTCCCCGCTGGGCTGTGCCTGCAGCAATCCCGAGGAAAGGAGGTGAGACGATGCCAGGGTATGAGCTGGTCTTCATCGTCCAGCCTGAAATGGAAGAAGAATCTCGCGACGCGCTGGTGGAGAAAATCACTGCGACCATCAGCAACCTCGACGGTCAAGTCCACGAGGTGGAGCCCTGGGGCAAGCGACGTTTGGCCTACCCCATCAAGAAGCGACGAGAGGGATTCTACTTCCTTATGCATACGGAGCTGCCTCCATCGGCTGTGCGCAGCTTGGAAAGAAGCCTGAAGCTGATGGAAGACGTGATCCGTCACCTGATCGTACGCAAAGAGGAAACTACCACTACATGAAACTGTTGAACAGTATCCAAGGAGGTTAACTTGGCTAGCGATACAGAAGAAGGGTCAACACGCGCACCATCTGCTGGGCGTCCGCGGGAGCGCACGCAGAGACCGCAGCGAAGCAGATATTCGCGACGGCGCACCCGGAAGAAATGCGCATTCTGCGACGACGAGTCCCTGCCGATCGATTACAAGAAGGCGAATTCCCTGCAGAACTATCTCACTGACAGGGGCAAGATCCTGCCTCGTCGGGCCACAGGCACTTGTGCCAGGCACCAACGCAGAATTGCAGTGGCGATCAAGCGGGCGCGTCATCTGGCTCTGCTGCCCTTCACTGCCGACCACATGCGCAGCGGCTGATCGAGTCCAGCGCAGGCAGGAGAAAGCCTGCCTTCTCGGGCAACCACAACTTCGAGGCAAGTGAATGGCAAAGAGATCCAAGCAAACACAGCCCATCACCAGGAAGCAGCTATCCCGGAAAGAACGCGAAGAGCGGCAAAAAAGGATAGTGTATGCTATCTTTGGTGTCACCGCTGCCGCAGTGATCATCGTGCTGGGCTATGGCTTCTATCAGGAATACATCGTCAAGCCGTCCTCTCCTGTTGCCGTGGTCAATGGTCAGCCGATCTCCACGCGCGATTATCAGGCAATGGTGCAGTATCGGCGCTTTGACCTGGGCAACCAGATAGCTGTGCTACAAGCCCAGCTCTCGAGCATTGATCCTACCGTAGAAGCGCAACAGTTCTTGGTACAGTATCTCCAACAGCAGATACAGCAGTTGCAGAGCCAGGAATTGACGCTTTCCACGCAGGTTCTTGAAGACATGATTGATGCGCAGTTGATCCGGCAGGAGGCTGTCAAGCGGGGCATAACCGTCACCGATGGGGAGGTACAGGAGGAGATCGAGCGGCAGTTTGGCTACGAACGCAATCCGCCGACGCCCACGCCCACGGCGACGCCGATCACAGCCACCGCAGCCATAACAGTTACTCCTGTGCCCACCACCCCGCCCATGACAGAAGAGCAATTCCAGCAGAACTACAGCGAGTATGTGTTGGCTCTGCGCAATAATGCGGGGTTCAGTGAGACAGCCTTTCGCAATCTGTTTGAATTGAGCCTATATCAGCAAAAGCTCCAAGAGTCACTGGGAGAGGAAGTGCCAACGACCGACGAACAGGTTCGCGCTCGCCACATCCTGGTGGAAACTGAAGAAGAGGCTCAGGCGGTGCTTGAAAGGCTTGAAGCAGGCGAGGATTTCGCCGCTTTGGCAAACGAGCTCTCGCAAGACCCCGGCAGCGAAGACGGGGACTTGGGATGGTTCCCACGAGGACAGATGGTCTCCGAGTTCGAAGAGGTGGCGTTTAGCCTGCAACCGGGAGAGACGAGCGAACCTGTGAAGACAACCTTCGGGTATCACATCATCCAGGTTCTCGAACGGGATCCTAACCACGAGCTGGACGAAGCGACCCTCGAGCAGAGGCGAGCCTCCGCACTCCTGGATTGGTTAGCCGAACAGAAGCAATCCGATGCAGTGGAACGCTTCTGGTCGTCGGACAAGGTACCTCCGCTCGATTAGAACGACGCCAAGCGCCTTGGACGCAGAAAGAGCCCCGACTCCCTGTGGGTTGGGGCTCTTCTCGTTGGACTCAGCCCTTTTCCCGCCGAACGTCCAGTACATCGCGGGACTCTTCCAACTTGCTCAGCACGTTGCGCAGTTGCTGGATACCACTTATCTGCAGTGTCGCCTGGATGGTGGCAGTGTTGTCGTCATGGGTGGACACATTGACGGCACTCATGCTGATACCCTCGTCAGCGACGATCGTGGCGATGTCGCGCAGGAGGCCAGCGCGGTCAAAGGCCTCGATGCGAATGTTCACTGGATATGCTTCGCGTGTGATTCCCCACTCTACGTCGACAAAGCGCTCTGTGTCCAGGCTCTGGACGTTAGGGCAGTCGCGGCGGTGTACCGTGATTCCGGTGCCTCTCGTAATATAGCCGATGATCGGATCTCCTGGAACAGGATTGCAGCACCTCCCCAGACGGGTGAGCAAGTCACCGACTCCCTTCACCTGAATGCCGATCACAGACGGCGGAGGTAGCACGGCCTCCGGAAAGAACAAGGGCTCGGGAGAGATCTCTGCCAGCTTGGTGGCAATCTGTTGAGGGGAGACGTCGCCGTACCCTACGGCGGCAAGGAATGTTTCCACATTCTGGTATTTGAAGAGCTTGGCGATCTGTTCATAAGGCCTCTCTTCCAGGCCGAGTCGGCGCAGCTCCTTTTCCAGTATGTCGCGACCCTGGGCGACATTCTCGCCACGCTCTTGCTGTCTGAACCACTGCCGGACTTTTTGGCGTGCCCGCGCGGTGTTGATATACCCCAGCTGTGGGTTCAGCCAGTCGCGGCTGGGTGCGCCCTTTTTTGCGGTAAGGATATCCACCTGCTCGCCGGTATGCAATTGATAGTCCAGTGGTACCAGACGGGCGTTCACCTTTGCGCCACGGCAACGGTGTCCTATCTCTGTATGGATGTAGTAGGCAAAATCAACTGGTGTGGCCCCCTGAGGCAGGTCCACGATGTCGCCCTTGGGAGTGAAGACGTAGACTCGTTCCGGAAGGACATCGCTTTTCAAGGACTCTACAAACTGGCTGGCATCCCTCACCTCCTGACGCCAGTCCGATACCTGACGCAGCCAGGCGATCTTTGCTTCCAGATCGACATCGCGCCTCATATGCTCCTTGTAGCGCCAATGAGCAGCGATACCATAGTCCGCCACACGGTGCATCTCCCAGGTACGAATCTGTATCTCTAGAGGGCGCCCCTCCGGCCCGATCACGGCCGTGTGCAAGGATTGGTACAGGTTGTCCTTGGGCGAAGCGATGTAGTCATCAAACTGACCAGGGATTGGCCGCCACATGCTGTGAATGATCCCCAATGCTGCGTAGCAATCCTTGATCTCTTCTACCAGGATGCGCACGCCGCGCACATCGTAGATCTCTTCAAAGTAGCGGTTCTTCTCCCTCATCTTGCGGTAGATGCTGTAAAGGTGCTTGGGGCGTCCTGTCACCTCAGCCTCGAGGCCTTCTTCGTCGAGCCTCTGGCACAGCACATCAATCACGCGATCGATGTACTCCTCGCGTTCGCGGCGCTTTTCGGCCAACAGGTCCGCTAGCTCTTGATAGACCTGTGGTTCAAGGTATTGAAGAGCCAAGTCCTCCAACTGCCACTTTAACTCCCATATGCCGAGGCGGTTCGCCAGCGGTGCGTAGACATCCAAGGTCTCTTGGGCAATCCGCTTCTGTTTCTCAGGCGGCAGAGACGAAAGGGTGCGCATGTTGTGCAGCCGGTCAGCCAGTTTGATCATGATCACCCGGATATCGTCAACGGTGGCCAGGAAAATCTTGCGCAGATTCTCCGCCTGTGCCTCAGCCCATGCACCTTGGCGACTATGGCTCAGTTCTCTCAAACGTTCCAGCTTGGTCACGCCATCGACCAGCCTCGCTACTTCAGCGCCAAACTGGGTCTGGAGGTCATCCAATGTCAGTGTAGTGTCTTCTGGCACATCATGGAGCAGAGCAGCTGCCAGCGGCGTCGCATCCAGTTGCAGATCTGCCAGGATCTGTGCTACAGCAACGGAATGCGTCACATAGGGTTCGCCAGATCGCCGTGTCTGCCCGTCATGGGCCCGCGCTGCCACCTCGTAGGCGCGCCGCACAAGGGCGACATCGGCGTTGGGCGCGTACTGTTTCAGTTTTTGGACAAGCCCCTCGACCGCTTCCATGCCTGTCACCTGCAGTCAAAAGTA
>SMTZ1_10002298_pt1 | contig 22373 bp, 20 predicted proteins | sample DeeMarSWOR136_30_FD_25667 | JGI IMG/M metagenome (IMG submission 25667) | reverse complement strand
GCTGTCTCTCGGGCGTTTTTGGGCAATTATCCTGCCTTCATCGTTCCTCAGTATTCTCTTGTCAGTATCTGGGAAATCCCTCTCTATTTCGTCCTGGGAATCGTAACGGGCGCTGTCGCAGTACTCTTTTCAAGCCTGGTTTACAAATCTGAGGAAATTTTTGAAAAAATCCCCATCCCCGAATATTTTAAAAATCCACTTGGCGGTTTGGTTATGGGACTAACGATTATTTTTATTCCTTATGTGTTAATTTTTATCAAAATTTTAGCGACGACAACAACCCTTGGATCAGGTGGATCAGGAGGAATTTTTGCTCCCTCATTATTTCTGGGTGCGGTAACGGGTAGTGCCTTCGGAATGATAGTTAATAAACTTTTTCCAAATATCACAGCTCATAGTGGTGCTTACGCAATGGTTGGTATGGGCGCTGTTGTCGCAGGCGCTACACATACTCCAATTACATCGATTTTGATTTTATTTGAGCTTACTGGTGACTACAAAATTATTCTTCCTGTTATGATTTCCTGTACCATTGCAACAATTCTGGCAAGAAGAATCAAAGAGGACTCTATTTACACACAAAAACTGTCTCGAAGGGGAATATCCCTCGAACAAGGTCGTGAAGAAATTATTATGCGATCGTTTTCTGTTGGCGATTTAATGGAGCCAAATCCTCCAACGATTGAAGAATGTGCAAGATTAAAAGAAATCATTAAAGTCTTTATGACCAATAAAGAGCCTTACTATTATGTTGTGACTGAAGACAATAATTTGGTGGGGTCATTGTCAACCCATTTGGTAAAAGATGTCTTGAGCGCCGATGAGGATTTAGATCGGCTCATCATTGCCAGAGATTTATTGGTACCATCTCAAGCTATAGTCACACCGAATACGACATTAGCCGATTGTATGCATAAATTTGAACGAGTTGAGAGCGAGCATCTTCCGGTTATTGAAGGGAATGGTTCTGCTAAACTAATTGGAATTATCTCAAAAAAAGAGATCATTAAGTTGTACAATCGAGAGATACTGAGAAAAGATGTATTGGGTGTGAAGTATGTTCGAGAAATGGGATCGGAGAAATTTCGTAATTTGGTCCAGTTGCCCGGTGATTTTAAGATAGATTTTGTGCCAGTCCCACAAGGTTTTATTGCTAAGTCTATCAAAGATTTAGATATTCGGGCTAAACATAAAGTAAATATCCTTGCAGTGAAAAAGAAACTGAGTGAAATTAGTTTAGCCAGCGAGTTACCCGATCCCGACCGAATTTTTGAACCAGGGGATATCTTAGTTGTAGCTGGTAAACAGGAAGATTTGGGACGGTTTCGGAAAATTGCAGTGAAGTCAACCGAAAAAGTGTAAAAATGAAAATGCTATGAACCAAATTAAAAAAGCTAAATTCTGGGAATCGTCAAGAATTTTGATCTTTAGCTTTCTATTGATCATAACGATTGGAACTTTATTATTAATGCTCCCACCATCCGTTCATGGCGATCCCCTCTCCTTTATCGATGCGTTATTTACTTCAACATCGGCAACATGCGTGACTGGACTCATTGTCGTTGATACAGGTTCCAAGTTCACATTATTAGGGCAAATTATAATTTTGATTCTGATTCAGGTGGGTGGATTGGGAATTATGACCTTCTCCACCTTTCTCATTTTTTTGATCATGGGGAAATTCTCCCTATCTGATCGGGATGTCATTCAAGAGACATTAACGCAATCGCCGATCAAAAATATCGCCGGTTTACTCAAGACAATTTTTATTTTCACAATAGTTATTGAAGTTATTGGTGGATTATTACTGACGATCTGTTTTTCGAATGACTTTCCATTAAAGCAGGCTTTTTATTGTGGCATATTTCATGCAGTGTCAGCGTTTTGCAATGCTGGCTTCTCGCTATTTCAAAATAGTTTTGTCAATTACCAGGACAACTGGAGTGTTAATTTAATTTTGATGTTATTAATTATTTCAGGCGGATTGGGTTTCATTGTATTAAATGAATCGAAAAGATACTTATTTAACAAGGGAAAACATTTCCGAACCTCATTTTCATTTCATTCAAAAGTAGTTATGATCATTACATCGACTTTAATCTTTGCCGGTGCTTTGATTATTTTTTTATTCGAATATCATAATTTCTCATCCAGCAAACCAATCCAGACTAAATTCTTGATCGCATTGTTTCAATCTGTGACCAGTCGAACTGCAGGATTTAATACCATAGATATTTCGGTCCTTACCAATGCAAGTTTATTTTTTATCGTCATTTTAATGTTCATTGGTGCCTCTCCAGGATCATGCGGTGGCGGTATAAAGACAACAACATTCGGAGTTGTCTTTGCTATGTTAGTTGCACGGTTTCAAAATCGTGAAGACGTAAATATTGCGCGACGCCGGGTTCCGAATAATATAGTTTCTAAGGCGATTTCGGTTACTTTCTTCTCTATGGTCATTATCATGCTTTTTACGATCTTGATCGTAGAGATGGAGCGGGCAGGGATTTCGCATCAGGAGAGTCGAGGCTTATTTTTGGAGCTGCTTTTTGAAGTCGTATCTGCCTTTGGAACTGTTGGACTTTCAACAGGTTTAACTTCCGGATTATCGGCTGCAGGAAAAGTTATCATTATTGCAACCATGTTTATCGGTAGAATCGGACCATTGACGGTAGCACTGGCAATAGGCAAGAAAGAATATCCACGATTCAAATATGCACAAGAAAATTTGTTAATTGGATAAATTATGAGAAAATTTGCAGTTATTGGTCTAAGTACCTTTGGCTTTTATTTAACAAAAGATCTCGCAAGGCGAGGATTCAAAGTTATGGCTCTCGACGCTGATGAGGCACAGGTGGAAAAGGTCAAACATTTTGCTTTTAAAGCGATTGTAGCCGATGCGACAAACAAAGAAACGCTCGAGAATACTGGAATAACTGATTTTGATGTTGTTACTGTCAGCCTGGGTGACCAAATTGATGCCAGCATACTGGTGACCCTATATTTAAAAGAGCTTGGTGTTAAAGAAATCATCGCCAAGATGTACTTGATGCGATTCCACTAAGCCCCGGAGTTAGCATCCTGGAATTCGGTGCTCCAGGCTCCTTTCTTGGCAAGACATTAAGAGAACTGGATATTAGCAATCGTTATGGAATACAGATTATCATGATTAAAGAGTTAGTGCCAGAAAATTTGGTTATTATACCAACGGCAGATCACAAAATCAAAGATAGCGATATTCTTGTTGGAGTAGGAAAGGATCAAGATTTTCAGAGACTGTTGAATGAAAAATAGATATGTCATGGATTTTAGTGAAAATTAATTATATTTTGCTTGTAATTAAAAGAAAAGATTTTTACCTTCAGTTCTATTTTAAAAATGAAAAGTATGCTGATTCGTTTCATGTGATTTAACATCTGATTTAAGGAGTCGTAAATGCAAGAAGGTAATTTTGCCAGACTTAAAGATTTTGATGAAGTGGAAGATGTTGTCATTCCGGATATGTTACCGATTTTACCGTTACGAGATTTTGTTGTTTTTCCATATATGGTAACGCCATTGATAATTGCTCGCCCCAAATCAATGCGACTGATAGATGAAGTGATGGAAGGAGACAAATTATTAGGATTGGTCGCACAAAGACAGCCAGAATTAGAAGATCCAGACATTAATAATTTATTTAACTATGGTACTGCTGCATATATCTTAAAAATGCTGAAGTTTCCCGATGGAAGTTTAAGAATTTTAGTGCAGGGATTGTCACGGCTTAGGATAATTAAACTTGTGCAAAAGGAACCCTATTTTGCAGCCAGAATAAAAAAGCTTCAGGATAAAATTGAAATAAATCTTGCAGTTCAAGCATTATTTCGAAATATCACAAACCAATTCCAGCGTATTATGACGCTTGTGCCCAATCTCCCTGATGAACTCCAGATTGCTGTCATGAACATGGAAGACCCTGGTCGACTAACTGATTTACTTACCTCAAATTTAAATCTTTCCCTTTTTGAAAAAGAAGATATTCTGGAAACTCTGAACATTCAGGATAGAATGGAAAAGCTTACCGTCTATCTTAACCGTGAGATTGAGGTATTGGAAATGGGATCTAAAATTCAAACTCAAGTCCAATCAGAGATGGGAAAGAATCAACGTGAATTTTACCTTCGTGAACAGTTGAAAGCGATTCAACGAGAATTGGGTGAGAGTGATGAAAAGACGATTGAGATCAATGAGCTACGGAATAAAATCAGCGAAGCCAAAATGCATGAGCGGGCTGAAAAAGAGGCATTACGTGAATTAGATCGATTAACAAAAATGCCGCCTGGTGCCGCAGAATACACGGTTTCTCGCACCTATATCGATTGGTTGGTCAATTTGCCCTGGTCGAAATCAACACAAGATAATCTTAATATTGATGAAGCGGAAAAGATACTTAATGAAGACCATTATGATTTGGATAAAGTCAAAGAAAGAATTCTGGAATACCTGGCGGTGCGGAAATTAAAGCAAGACATGAAGGGACCGATCTTATGTTTTGTCGGACCGCCAGGTGTTGGAAAGACATCATTGGGACGTTCAATTGCGCGAGCATTAGATCGAAAATTCATTCGGAGCTCATTAGGTGGTGTGAGAGATGAAGCTGAGATTCGAGGACATCGGCGGACATACGTTGGTTCTCTGCCAGGTAGAATTATTCAGGGAATTAAAAATGCTGGCTCAAACAATCCGGTATTTATGCTCGATGAAGTTGATAAAATTGGACAGGATTTTCGAGGAGATCCCTCTTCGGCACTTCTTGAAGTTTTAGATCCGGAACAAAATTTTTCTTTTTCTGATCATTATCTTGATGTCCCTTTCGATTTATCTCAAGTACTATTTATTACCACCGCAAATTATCTTGATCCGATTCCCCCGGCACTACGAGATCGAATGGAAGTCATTGAGCTACCAGGCTACACAATTGAAGAAAAAGTACAAATTACATTTCAATATCTAATTCCAAAGCAATTAGATGAACATGGACTACAAAAGAAACATGTTTTGTTTCAAAAAAATGCTATAAAATATATTATTTCAAACTATACTCGTGAAGCCGGTTTAAGAAATTTGGAGCGAGAGATTGCCAAAGTCTGCCGCAAAGTAGCCAAAAGAATCGCCAGTGGCAACAATGAAAAAGTCATATTTAGTCGGCAACATATCTCAGAATTTTTAGGTCCTGAAAAGTTTTATCAGGAAATTGCCGAACGCATTACTGAACCAGGCATTGCAACAGGATTAGCCTGGACACCTTATGGAGGGGATATTTTATTTGTCGAATGTAGCCTGATGAATGGATCAAAAGGCTTAATGCTAACCGGGCAAATGGGAGATGTTATGAAAGAGTCTGCCCAGGCAGCAATGACCTATGTACGCTCTCGTTCGAATAAATTAGGAATAAATAAAAAACAATTCGTTGATGGTGAAATTCACATCCATGTCCCGGCTGGCGCAATTCCAAAAGATGGCCCTTCGGCAGGCATTACGATGGTAATCGCTTTAATTTCATTATTCAAAAATGTTAAAATAAAAAATAATATTGCTATGACTGGTGAAATTACTTTACGTGGGAAAGTTCTTCCCATTGGTGGCGTGAAGGAAAAATTATTGGCTGCAAGACGGGCGGGAATTACACAGGTAATTTTGCCGGGCAAAAATGAGAACGATTTGATTGAGTTGCCTGACGAGATCAAAAAATCATTAAAAATTCATCTGGTTGATAAAATCGACGAGGCAGTAAATATTATATTTAATAAACGAGCTTAATCCGCAATACAAGCTTCCAGATTGTGTTGCGCTTTCAGACAGGTGCCAGCTAAACATAAATTGGATTAAAACTTAAATATAATTGGAATAAATCACAAGTTATGAAAAATACTTGTTCTGCCCCCAATCAACTTAAACAACGAGGCGATGAAGGCGATCTTGAAGCTATGTACGACTATGGAAGGATTGCATTTCCTGAGATTAGCTGTAAAAGAAGGGTATGAAATAGCAAAGGAAGATTTGTTGCTTCATGAGGAATAAATTTAGGGAGTGAGATTAAATAACTTTCCCATTTATATTTCGTTGACCTTGAAAAAATAAAGAGTTATAAAACTATACTGTGTAATTTATTTTATCTCACTTCCTTAAAAACCTCCCGAAGGTTTGAAACCTTCGGGAGGTTTCTGCTGAAATATAACTATTTCAATACTATTTCCTTTGTATGTATTCCACCTTTTAAACAATCCAGTTTTACGATCACCTTTCCTTTGCCTTCCACAAGAAAATCATATTCAACTTCCGCTTTGCCAGGTATTCCTCTTGTTAATTTTAAATTCTTTAAGTCCTTTTGATCAATGAAATCAACATCACTGTCTTCTGCTCTGAGATAATATCGACGGAACCGTTCTGGAACAGCAGAAAGTCTTGAACTTTTATTGATTCCTGCTGCATGAACCGCTACATCACCATCAATAGACAGCATGTCAGGACGTTGAACTTTATTTTCGATAGCCGCCGCAGACAGGGTTGGCATAAATCGTTCATTATAGATGGTTACTTTTAACTTATAAAGATTGTCCAAAATTTTTTCCGCACTAACGGATTTGATAATTGGTAATGGCATTTCATAAGCATGTAACAGGCAGAAAGCCATATTGCGATGGCAGAGTTCTTCCAATAACCAGGTTGGTGGGACTCGACCGCTAAGCTTGGTTCTATCACGATCAATTGTCACTTTGCCCAATTGTGGATGATCGATCTCATGAATTGGGATCGCCTTGTTATCCAGATCAATATATTTATCAAAAAAATCACGCTCTTCCTCGCTCGCCCCGCCATCTTTATCTAAATCTGCCCGTGATGTCCACAATTCATTAGAGAAGGAATAAATACCCAAAAGATCGTGTGTAAAATCGATGAAACCACCCCAAACTGGATAGAGGTCACTCCATATCACAAAATAACGATATTTTTCGATTATCTTTTCGCCCTTTTTTCCAATTTCATCATAAACGGAGAGATCAGCACGTTTATAATCACCATGCAATTGAACACCTGGACCTCGAAGAATCATTCCTCCAGAATTGTGAAATGCCTGAACGCCAGCGATATTGGGATGCTGGTACAAAAAATCCCTTGTATGCCTTGACTCAATCCAGGTGAAGGGATAGTCACCTGACCCATACTGAATATATTTTGGCTGCCAATAAGAACCGAAGTCTCGATTGGGATCATAGCCTCCACCAGTGTCTTCATTGTAGCGTCCATCACCATCGTTATCAATACCTTCTGACGCAATGAACTTGTAATCGCCAACTTCATCAGGTTTGCCTTCGATGTTCTTTTTAATGATAACCAGCCGATCTCCTTTGTCACTCAAGCGATGTGTTCCTTCTCCTGGTTTGACTTTGATAAACATCATCCCGACTTCACCATCGCCATCTAAATCTTCTGGTGGATCTTCATCATAAAGTCCGTCATTGTCATTGTCGTAGGGATATTGTCCCGACCGAGCCGAACTTCCAAGGTGCAACCATAAATCACGACCATCAGGGTTTACAGAGGGGAATATATAAAATACTCTCTCATCAACTAATTCTTTTATATATTCATTGTAGGGATAGTTTTCCATCAGGTACCAGATCGTATAGAGACACACTTCCCCACCTTGAATTTCATTGCCATGAATATTGGCATCAATATACATGGCGCATTTATCCTTCTCATTGCCAGTCTCAGGATTGTTGATGGTCATGTACCACATTTCTCGCCCCTGAAATGTTTTTCCGATGGAACGGAGTTTTAAAAATTTTGGATAAGCGTTTTCCAGAATACGAAGGGCTTGTTCCATCTCGTTCCAATCGTAATATCGATTGAATTGAAGGTTGATTTTTCGTGTGTTCCACTTTCGAGGTAGATAATTTTGACCTAATAAAGTTGTCGAAAAAAACGAGAGTGCCAGCGTTAACCTAAATATACCACATAAAGTTTTATATCGGGCTAAATTCATTTTCTAATATCCTCCAATTATAAATGAGTCTACTCTAAAAACCGCGAATTATGCTAATTATACGAATTTAAAGATTTATAACTTCTATAAAATCAATTAGCATAATTCGCATAATTAGCGGTTCAAGGCTTTTTAGAGTTAGCTTATAAATCATTCTTTAATTACTCTCTTTTTAGCTTTGGCTTTACCAGTTTGGGATAATACTACTCTAAAACAACTTTCTTATGAAACTTTCCGCCACCTTTGCGTGCCCAGAGTGAGATATCAATTTTTTTGCCTGGGGGTGAAATAATGATCCATTTAAATTCTTTTTCAGTCCCAGCATCTAACTTATTCAGATCATTTCTTTTAGAACCGCCAAATAATTTCATGTTTTCATCGTCTTCAAATTTTAATTGAAGCAAAATCGGAGTTACATTACGGCTTTTTTGCCCCATAGCAGTGGCATACGGAAATTTACCTTTATTATGAACCTTTACTTTTAGCTCAAAAAGATTGGATGATAGTTTTTTAACCTCGGGTTCATCCATCTTGATCTCGGCGAATTGCTCTGCCAGATAAAGCGCAAACCTGGCATGGCTTTCACCTAACGATTTAATCTGATCGGCTGGTGGATTAATACGCAGGTAGGGTTGGAATCCGCCGATTTCGACTTCACCGAGTTGCTTATGCTGAAATTTTTCCCATTTCACAAAACCTTTTCCGTTATTTTTTTTGTCGATCCAATTCAGCCATTGCTGATCGTTGCTGACAGATTTCTTTTTGTCCGCACCGCTGACATCTGCTTTACTGGAAAATTGTTGCCTTATGGCTGCACGTCGATCCATGACTTTTTCTGGCTTGGCTTCAGGTTTCTCAATTTTTTCATCGACTTTTTCATCAGTTGTATCTGGCTTTTCTTTTCTCACCGACCACAGATTGGCTGAAAATGTTGGAACCCCATATTGGAAGTAGCCCCATTCCAACAACGATCCCACTGACTTATCTGAAATTGTATTTTCAATACCTGTAATTTTTTTATATTGTTCACTCACTTTTTTGAATAGATGCAAATCATTTTCATCTGTCTTTTTTGGCTGGGGATCTTGTGGCTGACGTTGCGTTGCTTGTTGTTGTGACCGTTGACGTCTGAATTGAAAAGACATTTGTTGGGTTGGTTCGTCTTTGGAAGTAACTTCCGGAAAAGTTGGCTCACCGCATTCAATTCCTGGTTCCCCGGCTAAATTATCAAATTTAGAAAAAAGCATCACACCACAAATATTTTTATGAGGCTGAGTCTTAAGTTCAGGAATATATCGATTCATAAAATCAATCAATGCTCTGGTTTCGGGCTCAGATGCAGGATAAAATTCATATCCTTTAATTCCATATCCAAAATTATGGGGGAAATTTCGATTGATATTATAGCCGTCCAATCCATCCTCATTATATAATTCGTCCCCATCATTATCAATTCCTTCGCGATAGATTTTAAAAAGGCTATCCAGGGAAGTATCTTTTTCCCTTTTCTGCATCAATCGAGGATCTGTCTTGTCGATATACCAATCCCCCTCTTTATCTTTAACTCTCATAACAGTTATCATGCCATCCCCATTCAGATCGTCGGGACCATCTTCATCGATTTTCCAGTCGTAATCATCGTCACGAGGTCTTAAATTACCTTGATGTTCGTTAAGAGTTTTTTCAAAAAATAATTCAGCACCGTCTGGATTTAATCGAGGCACAATGTAAAAAGTTCTTTTATCGAGGATTTTGGTCACTTCCTCATCGTTCCCGTACCCATCACTGAGATACTCAGCAATCCCCAGAGCAACTTCGCTACCGATAACATGGTCTCCTTCAAGATTGCCACAGATTAAAAGCGCCTGCTTCACTTCTAGTTCAGGACCTTTTTCGCCAGAAATCTGTAGCATCCAGATGTCTTTGCCGTTTAATGTTTTACCGATTGAAGTTAATTTAGTAATCTTTTTATTTTTGATTGCCAGTTCCTCTAAAGCTTTTTTCAGAGCAAAATAATTATGATAACCTTTTGCTGGATGTATGTCATCGTCAGCAATCATTTGAGTGATGGTGAAAAGCAGCAATAGTACGATAAAAATAGTAATTTTAGAATTAAATTTCATGTAGTTGTTCCTCCTCCTCTATAAAATTATACTGTTCAAACATTAATCAATTTATAAGTCTATCTGTTATGAAGAATTTTTTGTTTAAAAATATATTGAATAAAATTTTTCATCTGGCAATAATTTAAGGCTGAAGCATGGAAAATGAAAATAATTCAAAGTTTTTTTAATAAAAGTCATTGTTTGTATATTGCCAATGGGGACTTTCATCCAATTAATATCTGGCGCTAAATAGAGCTCAATTTTCCCTCTTGTCGGTTTCGATACGCTATATCCTAAAGCAAAATTTAACCATGGAGGGTAATATTTCTTGATAGTAACTGGCAACAAAGAATGCACATTACATGAAAACCAGAAAGTCATTCCAGCGTAATCTTTAATAAATGTAGCTTCCTGTTTGGGTAAGTTTGAGGGATGATAGCTAAACTTCAACTGAAAATTCTTTAAAAATGAGATTTTCTCTGCTATTAAGGGGGCAAAAGCACCGAGTTCATTGGCAGTGAAATCGGCTATGCTAAAACCCCACTCCTTAAAATGACCATCATAAATTTCAATCTGTAACATTAATAGAGAACTTAAAATGGGTCCAATTAGTTTACTGGAATTTTCATTAAAACCGATCCAACGGCTAATATAATATATTTGTTCAGATAAAAGCCTGGCTGAGAAATAATGTCCTAATTTATCAATATGACCATAAAGCGTATCGTTCCATCCAAAATCCCAATAGCCTTTGCTTTGTCGCCACCCTCTATAAAGATGAAAATACGTTCTTTCCTCTTCCCACCAAGCATGTTTAAAAGGTTGATAAGCTGCGTAATTAAAAGAAATTAACATCAAACTTGATAAAATTAAGCGCCGGTTATTAATGCTGGGGTTTATAAGATGTTCTTTTTCATATTCTTGTGGGTACTTTTTTATAATGCAATTTGAATTTTGATTATTTCTGAAAGAGATTTTTTTTATCTTGAAGCCGATACTATCAAATAAATGTGCAGCTAATGGGGCTGAACAATTTTGCTCTTGAACAAAGCCTGAAGAGATAGAGTAATCAATTAAAAATGTAAATAAAATAAATAAAAATGATTTTTTTATCATTTTTCGATTCGCTTAATAAGTATAAAGAGATATTAGTAATAATCGAAATATATAAAAACTATTTCTAAATTGTAAAGTAATATAATTTATCTAAAATGCAAGAAGTTTTTTCAAAAAAATATAGAATATTTCAAATTTATAGTTTTAATGTAAAATTTTTAGGGTGTGTCATTTTTATTCGATTGTTACATTTGGAATAAAATTTGCATATCATTTTGAATCATGAGTATAACTGAACCGATACGCAACAGTTATATGTCATAATTGAATTAGTGCATTACAAATTGGAAACTGAATAATAATTATTAATCTATTTGTTGTTAAAATTATTTAAAAAACGATTTGAAAATATTAAATTTATTCTTATATTGTCATCTTGTAAATAATAATTACAATAGAAATATTCTATTTTCAATTTCGTCATACTTCTTATGTGTTTGGAGAATTATTGAATATGTGTTCTCAAGTTACAGATTTAGCAGAACAATTGCTTCAAAATGAAACAGATTTCATTGTGCCAGCAAAAAAAATATGGTTAAAACTTAGTTTAATGGGAAAAGTGGATGATATTGAGTTTGAAAGTTTCTCATTAATGTTACTCGAAGATGAACGATTTCAGGTAATTGAAAATTATGAGGAAGGCTTACTTGCTGACCAAGTTGAAAGTTTAGAAGAAATTGGCTTCTTCATGGGTCCAAAAGTAATGTTAAAAAGCCGAAAGCCAAGCCGAAAAGAATTAGGTGCTAAATTAATAACAAAGGTAACCCTGATTTTTGAGAATCTTAAAGGCGCGTGGGACCTTCGAGATAAAGATAATGAAGTGGAGGGGGATCAACTTCTATATGCTCTTGCAAACACTCAAAAGTTACTTAAAACTTTGAAGGAAGAATTCCCTGATACAAATCACCAATAAATTGCACAGTTAATTGTTAGCTGAAATATTGTTATTATATTATAATTGCAATCCTGGCACTGGTGCTAAACTATAATCCGATCTAATGCCTTGCTGAAGTTTATGAAATCCAACATAGGCAATCATGGCAGCGTTATCGGTACACAATATTGGTTCAGGGATATAGACACTAATGCTTTCAGTTTGGGCTCGCTGTTTAAATAAAGCTCTTAAATAAGTATTACGGGCTACACCACCGGCAAGAACAATCTGCTTTATATTTTTGGTGTTAGCAGCAGAGAATGTCTTTTCAATTAAAACCTCCACTAAAGCTGCTTGAAAACTGGCAGCAATATCTGCTAAATGTTTTTCTCGTTCATGTTCGTTTAAGCGTCTGAAATAATATAAAACTGCAGTTTTTAGTCCACTGAAACTAAAATTGTTTTCATTTTCTTTGATTAATGAACGAGGAAATTTAACAAAGTTTTCATTACCCTCAGGTGCCAGCATATCTATTATTGGACCGCCAGGATAACCTAAGTTAAGCATCTTTGCAACCTTATCAAAAGCCTCCCCAGCAGCATCGTCCAATGTCCGTCCCAGAATTTCATATTGCCCATCCTGTTTAACACATACAAGTTGTGTATGCCCTCCTGAAACGATTAATGATATAAATGGTGGTTTAAGATCTGGATATGATAAATAAATTGAGAAAATATGCCCTTCAATATGGTTAATACCAACCCAAGGTAGACCATGTGCGTATGCTAATGCTTTTGCTGTATTCAGACCTATTAAAAGTGAACCGACTAATCCTGGACCATAAGTTACGGCAATACCATCTAATTGATCTAATGTAATTTGTGCATCTGCTAATGAATTTTTAATAATAGGAAGAATTAAGCGAATGTGTTCGCGAGAGGCTAACTCAGGTACCACTCCACCGAACTGTTGGTGGATGGTTTGAGAAGCAATGATATTTGATAAAAGACCGGTGGAGCTATAAACTGCTGCAGCAGTCTCATCACATGAAGTTTCTATCCCTAATATATTCATATTATATTGATTAATTTGTGTTATCGGAGTTTTTCTACGACAATTTTAAATCGCTTTGGTTTTACATCTCTATACCGGGTACCCTCTGGAGCATCAATATATGCCAGGTGATATTTATTTTTTGAATTATGTACTTTTTCATAATCGATATATGCACTAATATCCTGCTTCGTAATATTTAATAACAGATCAGTTCCTCCTTCCAAAACCAATGACAATGTAGATGGAATTACCGTTACCTTAAAATTATTTGGCCTATTTATTACTTCCACATTTATTTCAGATATAGGTCTCTCCATTAATTTTTGTATATCAGCGAATAAATGCACCTCACTCGCTAATAATCTTACATGTTTCTTCGAGTAATCTAACAGTCTAATTTTTTTGTTAATATCATGTTTTATATTTTTATACGATTTGTTTATGGTATGAACTGCTGAAATATTTTTTATTTCTGATTCAGTTGCAATTATATTGACTGAATCGGGTTCGAGTTTTATTTCGCCTACTATGGTATAGCCGGGATAAGTTTGAATATTCACTTTTGAAATAATGGGGACTTTTTTGGTTACTAATTCTGAGATGATGACTTTCACTGTTTCGGGTTTGACAATATTAAGGACATCTATATCAGTTTTCCGAAGAAATTTGATTTGATCTTCATTTAAAAATATTTTAGCTGATCTTTGTACTTTAGAAACATCTAAATTATAAAATATATCCTTTCGCAACATGAAGGAAAATAAGTCTCTCCCCTGGCCCCAACATGCTATTGTAATCTTTTGGGGGATATCATTCTCAATAACTTGATTTTCATGAAGATTAGTTACTCGTAATGGAATGTGAAAAGAATAATTGTAATAATCTTCGGTTTTAACGAAAAACCAAATAAGAAAAGCGATAAATAACACAACAAGTTTTGGTTTGACATTATTAAAAGTTTTATAGACCATGACCTTATTTTATAAACACTAATATAAAATTGAAAAAGGGTATCAGGAATCCACTCACTCCCTTTACCCTCTTCAATAGAAAATTTCTTAGACTAATTAAAAATATTTTAGCGAGGAAAAATTATATATTATTTATAAGATTGACCAATCACTTTGCCGATACTTAATTCACCATTATCGATTCGAATGTTGAATCCACAATCAGGATTGGTACAAACCCAGGCTTTATACATAATTGATGAACCTTCACGTCCATAATCAGATAAAGGAATAAGCACTCCAGCCGAACACTTTAGACATTCCGGATAAGCAGTTTCCATAAAAAACCTCCCCTCACAAGTTATAAAGTTAATGTTTTAATCACTAATAAGAATAAATAAATATTCTTATTATATTTTTTAGTAGCTTAATAATCTCCTGATTGGAATAATTGATTACTAATTGCTAACCACTTCCCAGTCTTCTATATCTACTCTTTTACCACCCAAAGTTTAATTTTTGCCTCGACATCAGTATGTAATTTAATTGGAATTGTATAAATTCCCAGAGCTTTTATTGGTTCATCTAATAAAATTTTCTTTCGATCAATCTCAAAGCCCTTATCTTTCAATAAATCAGAAATTATCTGGGTCGTGACGGAACCAAAAACTTTGTCCTCTTCCCCAACGGGAACAGAAGCGGTACATGAAATTTTGTTCAATTTTTCAGCTAATTTCTCAGCATTCTTTTTGTCTTTATTTAGTTGCAGTTCTCTTTGTTTTTGTTCGGATTCTAATTGTTTAATATTTTTCTTATCTGCTTTTAATGCGATACCCTTGGGAATTAAATAATTGCGGGCATAACCATCTTTTACTTCAACAATTTCTCCAACGTTACCCACAGATTCAAAATCCTGTCTCAAAATGACTTTCATTACTATATTACCTCTCAATTTATTATATGATTACCTGCTCATCTCTGTAACATAAGGAATTAATGCCAAATGTCTGGCACGTTTAATTGCTTTTACAACTTGTCTCTGATGTTTTGCACAGGTTCCTGAGGTCCTTCGTGGAATTATTTTGCCCTGTTCGGTAGTGAAGCGCATTAATTTTTTCTCATCCCGAAAGTCAATATATTTAGTATTTTCCTCACAAAAACGACAGATACGTTTTTTCTTCAACATAATTGCCAACTGCTCCACGTTAATTTAAATTTTCTCATGAGTTACATAAATTTATAGAATAAGGTCTTTATACCCAAAATCATATTCAGAGATATTATCATCCATATCTTCTTCTTTGGGCGTTGATTTATCCTGAAATAAATCTTTATCAATATCAGTCTCGATCGGCTCTCCTCCGAAATCTCTTTCAAAAAAATCTTGTTCTACATCGCTTTCATCTTTGAAAGAATCTTTGCGATTGAGAAATTGAATTCTTCTGGCTTTTATTTCGACAACATTTCGATTCGTACCATCATCATTGCGCCAACTTCTACTTTGCAATTCGCCGTCGATAATAATTGCACTACCTCTTTTAAGATTTTCATAACAACTTTCTGCTAATTTATACCATGCAACAACACCGACATAACAGACATTCTCACGCCATTGCCCATTATTATCTTTAAATTTTCTATTTGACGCAATGAAAAAATTTGCTACTGGTGTGCCATTTGATGTCTTTCTAAACGAAGGATCACATGTTAAATTTCCTGCTATTAAAACATTATTAATATCTGGCATCTTCAGATTTGCCATTTATAAACCTCCATAATAATCGCTTAGCTAATTCATTATTGCTTCAATAACACATCAACCAAATATTTTTAACTCACTCAATATCAAGTGCTTCTTAGTCTGAAGATGTCGCTTCAAGTGGACTATAATTATTATCATTAACAGAATGAAAATTAATATCGTAGCCTTCGGTATCAATCACTTCGTCAATATCAGGGATTTCTTTACTAACATCTGGTTTTTTTACTTTTTGTTGCTCAAGATGAGAAAGCGCTTGTTTATCTAAACGAATTGTTAGATAACGCAAAATATTTTCGTCTAATCGATAGTCTTGGTCAAGAATTTTAATTAGATTATTTGGCGCCTGAAAATTAATTTCAACATAATATCCATATTGTCGCTTCTTGATTTCATAAGCTAATCGTTTTTTTTCCCATCGATCAACATTTACAACTTTACCACCATTATTATTTATGATTCTTAATACTTTTTCGATAATTACATCAATTTCTTCACTTTTTAGAAGCGAATCGATTACAATGATTGTTTGATATGTTCTCAAAATTACATAACCTCCAAATTTATTAAATGTTGCTACTAATTAAACAAAGGAGCTATTACTAATGAAATTACACTCATTAATTTGATCAATATATTTAAAGATGGTCCTGCTGTATCTTTGAATGGATCACCAACAGTGTCACCCACAACTGCTGCTTTATGAGGTTCGGAACCTTTACCTCCATAAGCACCACTTTCAATATATTTTTTTGCGTTATCCCATGAACCGCCCGAATTTGCCATGAAAATTGCTAATAACACGCCAGATACCGTTACTCCTGCCAGAACACCTCCAAGCATCTCTGCATTTTTAAGAATTAATCCAAAAAATACCGGTGTCAAAACAGCAAGAAGTCCGGGAGCGATCATTTTTTTGATAGCTGCTGCGGTTGCAATGTCTACACATCTTGCATAATCAGCTTTCGCATTACCTTCAAGCAAGCCAGGGATCTCTTTGAACTGGCGACGAACCTCTGCAATCATATCAAATGCTGCACTACCGACTGCCCGAAGCGCGAATGAGGAAAATACAAAAGGCAATGCACTTCCGATTAATAAACCAGCCATTATTTCTGGATTATTAATATCTAAGGAAAGTTGTTCAATTCCTAAAGCAGTCGCTGCTGTCTCTCGATAAGCTGCAAAAAGTGCTAATGCTGTCAACGCCGCGGAGCCAATCGCGAAACCCTTACCAATGGCGGCAGTTGTATTGCCAACTGCATCAAGCTTGTCAGTTCTACTCCGTACCTCGGGTGGAAGTTCAGACATTTCTGCACATCCGCCAGCATTATCAGCAATTGGACCATAAGCATCTATAGCTAACTGAATGCCAGTGATAGAAAGCATCCCAAGAGCTGCAATAGCAATCCCGTATAAACCAGCAGAGTGGTAAGAGACGATAATTGCAATTGCAATCGTTAAAACAGGAAGTGCTGTCGAAAACATTCCGTTAGCCAAACCTGCGATTATATTGGTGGCAGTTCCGGTTTCACTTGCTTTAGCAATTTGACGAGATGGTTTGCGAGCTTCAGAAGTATAATATTCTGTTAACAAGCCAATCACAACACCCGCAATCAATCCTGTGATGATTGCCCAATATATATCCAATGCACTAACTGACCTTTCTCCCCATTGCACAGCTTCAGGTACAAAATATCGAATAATGAAATAGCTGCAAATCAACATCAGAACACCAGCGATTCCGGTGCCAATATTCAATGCAATTTGTGGATTTCCTCCTTCTCTGGTTTTAACAAAAAATGTTCCGATCACTGAAGCAATAATGCCAAGTCCTGCCAATAATAGAGGTAGGATTACAAAATTTCCATGATTAGCTGCTGCTGCTAAAACCATGGCGCCGATAATTGATCCAACATAAGATTCGAATAGATCAGCGCCCATACCTGCAACATCACCGACATTGTCTCCCACATTATCTGCAATAGTTGCAGGATTCCTGGGATCATCTTCAGGAATACCTGCTTCAATTTTACCTACCAGGTCTGCTCCTACATCAGCGGCTTTTGTATAGATGCCTCCGCCTACACGGGCGAATAGCGCAATAGATGATGCACCCATTGCAAACCCGGAGAGAATTGTCATAACTTTTGATAGGTTAGCTCCTTCATTTATTCCACCGTATGCTAAGAACAGTACGGTGATACCAATAATCCCCAATCCAACAACACTCATGCCCATCACAGAGCCACCATTGAATGCAACAATTAACGCATCATTCAAACTTTTTCGAGCAGCTTGAGTGGTACGATTGTTTGCTGCTGTTGCCACTCGCATTCCAAAAAATCCCGCCAGACCACTACAAAGTGCACCAACTATAAATGATAATGCAACCAGGCTTGTTCCTTGTGACGCATTACCCCAGGCAAGTAAAACGGCTACAGCGACTACAAATATTGACAGCACTTTATATTCACGTGCCAGAAATGCCATTGCACCTTCCCGTACTGCCTGTCCAATGGCTTTCATCTTTTCGTTTCCCGGGTCCTGTTTATTTATCCATCTCGACTTGATAAAAGCATAAACCAAACCTAACATACCAGCTACAATAACCAATAAAACCAACTCACGCCGCACGTCACTTCCTCCTACTTCAATTTTCCAAATAGTTGCTATTAAACCGACTCATCGTTAATTCGATCCCGTTAACCACAAAGCATTCAACTGCATTAGCCGCCTGATTAATAATTATGGGTAAATTTTTTAGCTCTTTTTTACTGAATGATAATAAAACATAATCGACTGCATCATCAAAATGATTACCAATACCAATTCTTAGACGAGGGACATTTTGCGTACCTAAAGAAGAGATAATAGATCGTAATCCTTTTTGTCCTCCATCACTTCCCTTGGAGCGAATTCTTAGTGTCCCAAAAGGTAGATTTATATCGTCGCAAACGATAAGTAAATTAGAAAGAATAATATTATAGTGTTTAATACCTGCTGCAACAGCTATCCCGCTTAAGTTCATAAATGTAGCAGGCTTCATTAAGATAATATTTTCTCGATTGTATTTAAAAGATGTTATCCAATAAATATTATTAAGCTTATTAAATGATATTTTATATTTGGTAGCAAGGCAGTCCACTACCATAAAGCCTGAATTATGTCGTGTTTTCTCATATTCATTGCCAGGATTACCTAATCCCACAATCAAAAAAGTTGATTCCATCAGTTCATATTACTGGCTGTATTAATCGCTCATCCGAAAATGCGGGGCTGCCGTAACGCAAGAATCCTGCTTGCGACACCTACGTATGAACTTAGCTAAGATTTCTTTCACAAGCTGGAAACTTATGCTACGTTTTCAGACGGACTCTATTCAGTGTTTACGTATCTTCTCCTGAAGGTTCTTCTTCTGCTTTTTCTTCAACCTCCTCTACTTCTTCGACAACTGCTTTTTCCCGTATTACAGTTGGTGTCAAAACATTTACGATAGGTTGTTCATCATCACCACTAACTTCCACATTTTCTATCGACAAAGATCCTATAGTTACTGAATCACCGATATTTAAACTGCTAACATCGATTTCAATATGTTCTGGTATGTCTAAAGGCATACATGAAATCTCTATTTCCCTGAGGTATTGATGCAAAATACCGCCTTGATCTTTGACACCAATTGCTTCACCTACGATATGCACTGGTACTGCTACGGTAATTTTTTCTTTTAAACGAACTCCCATCACATCAACATGTAGCAACGATTGTTTTACCGGATCTGTTTGTGTTTCCTTTATAATAACTTTTCTTTTCCTTTTCGTTCCAATTTGAAAATCTATTAATCCGGATTCAGATGTTAATATTTTCATTGTATCTTGTTCATCAAGAATAATTGGCACCGGATTCTCATCATGAGTATAAAATATGCCGGGAACCTTTCCTTGTTTACGTAATTTTTTTGTAAATTCTTTACCTGTCGCTTCTCTAACTTCAGCATGTAAGACATTTTCAGACATTATTCCACTCCATTTAATTATCAATACTAATCAAATAAAATGCTTATAGACTCTTCATTATGTATTCTTTTAATCGCATTACCAAATAAATTCGCAACTGAAAGGACTTTTATTTTATCAATCATCTTATCCTTCCCCAAAGGGATTGAATCTGTAACTGCGATTTCTGTAAAATTTGAATTCTTTATTTTTTCAATTGCATTGCCAGAAAGAATGGGATGTGTACAAGCCGCATAAACACTCTTTGCTCCTTCTTGTAGAGATGCTTCGCCAGCCTGGAGCATTGTCCCGGCTGTATCGATTATGTCATCTATAATTAGTACATTCTTATCTTTTACAGTTCCAATTAAATTCATCATTTCAGCTTCATTGGGCTTGGGACGTCGCTTATCTGCAATTGCTAAAGGAACATGCAATCGTTTTGCATAGGCTCGTGCAATTTTAACCCCTCCGATATCAGGGGAGAGAACGACAAGATCACTAATATTTTTATTACGAAAGTAATCTACCATGATAGGAGCTGAGTATAAATGATCCAAAGGAATATCAAAAAAACCTTGGAGCTGTGCTGCATGTAAATCCATGGTTAAAACTCGATCTGCACCAGCATTTGTAATTAAATTAGCAACCAATTTTGCAGTAATTGCTACCCTTGGTTGATCCTTTCGATCCTGACGGGCATATCCAAAATAGGGAATCACAGCGGTTATTCTATTCGCTGATGATCTCCGAGCTGCATCGATCATGATAAGTAATTCCATGAAATGATCTGCTGGTGAATAGGTGGATTGGATTATAAAAACATCACACCCTCTGATATTTTCATTATATTTCACCCAGATTTCGCCATCGCTGAAAGTCTTGATACTTGAATTTCCCATAGGAATGTCTAGGTAAGTAACTATTTTTTCAGCCAGTTTTTTATTAGCAGTTCCAGCAAAAACTTTCAGTGAATTACTCATTAATTAAAAACTTATGATATAGAAAAATGACGCGTAACAAAATTTATCAATAAAAATGCTGGGGCGGGAGGATTCGAACCTCCGAATGCAGGGACCAAAACCCTGTGCCTTTCCACTTGGCTACGCCCCAAAAATATTAAAGTAACAGATACTATCAGGAGTTAGGGATAGATTTGTTTCGTTATCTCTCCGGTTTCTCCTTCTTCTATTATTCGGTTATATTCATCAAGAATAATCTTTTCGATAAATTCTCGAAAATCATTATTAATCGGATGGGCAATATCTCTAAATGAACCATCAGGCATTTTTCGACTTGGCATGCTTACAAAAAATCCATTGGCTCCTTTTATCACTTTCATTCCCCTAACAACAAATTGATTATCGAATGTCACATTAACAAAAGCTTTCAGTTTCTCCTCGTTGCGCAGGGTAATGGTGATTTCTGTTATTTCCATTCCTCCCTCCAGAGATAAAATTGTTGAATTAAAACAAAAATTTTGTATCGGCTATTTGATGAAATGATTCCATTATATTGCCCTTAGTTGATAATTGTTGTGACATTAGATAACAAAAAATGAGCCGAACACTCTCTTACCAACCGTCCCCCATAATGATCCCTTTTTGAAATTGTTTACAGACGATTTTTTGTTATCATTGGTTTTGCAAGAATAATTTGGTAGGGCTTGGGAATAGAACTCTTCACCACCGCCTTAACTTCATAGTAGCTAAACAGGCAATAGATTGTTGAACCACTACCCGACATGCAGGCAAAAAACGCTTCCTTGCGGTAAAATAGCATTTTTAGGTCATTTAGTATCGGATATTTTTGAAAGACCACCCCCTCCAAATTATTACACATTAAATTCTACAAACTCTAAAGATCAAATCGTCTAAAAAATTTTTGTTAATTTAATACATTTTTTTGTTTTTGTCAAGCTAAATTTAAAATTTTTATATACCCATCTTGAAGGTATTTCAATATTTGGAAATATCTATAATATATCGTCATCATAAGTGAGATCAAGAGGAATTAAGCCGGTCAGCCGACAGGCTCAGAGATGCAAGAACGATAAGTGGGGTGAGATAAAACAACCTATACATTTTTAATTTCTTTAATATTAGAAATAATTCCTTATAAGGGAAAATTGATAATTGAATTTATCTCACCTCCTAAATCGTCCTGGGCGAGAGCATCTTTTAGGATGCTTCCATCTCTTAGCCTATTTGTACCTTCTTCCCTTTTCTTAACACAAGATATTGAGTTGCAGCGTCCTGAAAGGACTATTGATAATAGCCCATCAATTTATTGATGGGGAGTGAATTAACAATTTTTCTAAACAAGTCCCGAAAGGGACGATTGAAACCACATAACAACGTGTAATTTTCATTCGTCCCTTTCGGGACTATGACAGCCGTGTGTGTACTTTAGCCGCAGAAATAAATTTCTGGGCTATTTTCATCAGTCCCTTGTATATTAAAAGTTAGATATTAATATATTAG